>Ga0157372_10004281_pt1 | contig 15260 bp, 16 predicted proteins | sample C55metaG_FD_115307 | JGI IMG/M metagenome (GOLD analysis project Ga0157372, IMG submission 115307) | Corn rhizosphere microbial communities from Kellogg Biological Station, Michigan, USA - C5-5 metaG | ecosystem: Host-associated > Plants > Roots > Rhizosphere > Soil | place: USA: Michigan... | reverse complement strand
GTTCACCACAGCGATGTGGCGAAAGCTCAAGGTTTCAACCAGTGCCTCAACAATCTCGTGGTGAGGGACCAGCCTCCGTTCCAGTCGTCCTCGAAGGTCTCTGCCGACCTGAAGATTTTCCACACCCGATTCGTCCGGCTCGTCCTTGGCGTGGCGGTCCTGGAGGATATTGCTTCAGGGGAGCGTTCGAGCGACGCGGAAACCCATGATGTCATTCCGGTAGTCGGCAGGATTGCGTTCTCGGGTTGCCGGTCGTAGCAGCCACGCCGGAAACATCCACGAGGCGCCGCGATCAACTCTGAGGCAATTGCCTTGGCCGTCCTTCGCCTTCGGGTCACTCGAAGGGCTCTCGTTCGCGCGCCCGTCGCCGGGAATGCCAGCGTAGCTATTGTCGTAACAGTCCTCGATCCATTGCCAAACGTTCCCTGCCATGTCGTAAAGCCCAAAAGCGTTCGGCGGCTTCAGGCCCACGGGATGGGGCTCGCCACCGTCGCAAAAAAGACCTTCTACTTTTTTGCAGCCGGCGTTGGCATTAAACCAGGCGTGATCAACAGCGGCAGCGTCGTCATCGCCCCAGTAGAACTTCGACAGCCAGAGGCTGTCCCTCCAGGCGGACCCGCATTCCTAATTTGCGCAGTTCTTTGGACTCGGGGTTGAACTCGTAGGCGCCGAAACCTACGATCTTCGGTTTTGTGGGAGTAGCCACTCTGACCGGGACTCCTTGATTACCGCGCAGTATAACCCGCTTACAAGGGACACAACAGGCATGTCATCGCACATCGGAAGGCACGCCTTATCAGTCACTTCCGGTGTCACCTATATTTCACCGACATTGCATTGACCCTTTGGAGAGTCGTCGTCAATTCTAGCCGCCATAGCTGTTGGTTGATCAGAGTTTCTTCTAAGGAGGAGTATATGAAGCGCAAGCTTGCTCAGACGATATTCGCGATGGCCGTTGTGGCACTCGCCAGCGTGGCGGTGATCAGGGTGCGTGCCACCCCATCGTCGGGGCTGGTGAACATCCCCTTGGCGCGTGGAACTAACGTCTCCAATGGGACCATCCCGCTTCAAGGCGGAACGGATGTAGTGATGGTGCAGATCACGGTCGAACCGGGTGGCTACTCTGGGTGGCATTCCCATCCGGGAGGCTCGATCATCGTCGTCAAACAAGGTTCGCTCACCGTTTACCGATCGGTTGGCAGCCAATGCGAGACTACGACGTACAGCGCGGGGCAGGCTTTCACCGAGCGACCCGGCGAAGTGGATCAGGTCGTCAACAACGGCACAGAGGACTATATCCTGTACGTCACCTTCCCGCGCGTCCCTCTTGGCGAATCCCCGAGAACTGACGTGTCCCCGGACCCCGGCACGTGCCCTGGGGTGTGAACGAAGTGGACGAGCGCGGCGTCCACCGCGGACAGGACGTCGCGCTACACCTGTCATTCACCAAAATTGTTACCGCCTCTTCGGGATGCCGGTGCAGAGCCTTGATTCGCATCCGTTGATCCGACACACAGGCCCGAGACAACTTCGGGACAACGTCAGATGCTGGTGCCACTCAATGTTGTAGTTCAATCCTCTGGCGCAGCTCGACCTGAAGACCGCGGATTATGCGATTGGCCGGCGACGGCGTGAGCGACTCGCACTCGGCGGCCTGGACCCCCGACGGCGGAATCGTCGCTAGCCGTCGGTCTGGTTTCGACCATCTGGAAGTTCACGCCGCAGGACAAGTAGGCCCCGTCAACCTCGTCTGGACAATCTCGAGCTGCCGTAAGAGTTTGTCACCACTAATCCGGGACGCATCATGGATTCGAATATCTCGAGCCCTACATCAACGGGGGCCGACGACCATGGATGGATGGTCGGCAATCCGGAAATAATCGCACGTGCACCCGACAACTGTACTCATAAGTCGGCTTGGGAATCGGCAATGGAAGTTTCGCGAGCGAGAGTTTTTTGCTTGTGGATGGCCGGGCAGGCAACCAGAGATCCTCAGCATTGCAGTGGGACGACTTAGGTGCGAGCTTGTGGTGAAGCATTGGAGTGCACGCGCTAACTCCGAAATCGGACCAGAAGTTGTTTCATACGTCGAAAAGAGGCATGCTGCTCGTAGATTCTTGACGGGGAGAATGCCTGCCGTGACCCCAGCTTTTATTCTTGTCCTGCTCTTGATGTTGGCCCCAGTTTCCGTAGGACGTGCGAGCACACGGCGAGTTTCGGGAGGCGAGAAAGGCATTCCACGGCCCGTTTTTGTACGTCAGTTTGCCTCTGCGGAAGACATCAAACGCGAGCATCCGATATTGAATCGCTCGCTCGACATCATCGCTGGCCCAAAAGACGCAGAGGCAGAGAGTTATGCCCTACAAGACCCGTCTGCTATTACGACAGATTCCAGACACCGGATCTTCATTACTGATGTTCGTGCCAAAGCCGTGCATGTCTTCGATTTCACCAACGCGACGTACTCACGTCTCAGAGGGGGCGAGACGCTGCACTTGCCACTCGGGGTCGCCGCTGATCGTGACGGCAATATTTATGTTAGCGACAGCGGACTGCAGACAGTCCTTGTTTATGACTCGCGCGGCAAGTTCATCCGCCCTCTGAAGAAAATGAAAGGCGGCGAGTCGTTCTTCGACAGTGTTCGGGGCATAGCGGTCGATCCAGCCACGGCGCGCATTTATGTGTGCGATAAATTCCGGCACATGGTCTTCGCCCTGGATCAGCAAGGTCGAGTACTGGCACGCTATGGCAAGCGTTTTGGTGGGGACGGACCAGGGGAATTTCGATATCCGATGCAGGTCATCGCAGTTGGGGGTGAAATCGTTGTCTTGGACAGCGGCAACTATCGTGTTCAGATTTTGGACCCGTCAGGACGCTTTCTTAAACAGTTCAGAGTTCCAGATGTCGAAAACGGAAGTGGTCTCGCAATGGACAATGACGGAAACATCTACGTGAGCGATCCGCAGCTTAATCACGTGCAGGTCTTCAGCCATGATGGCCAGTCCCTGTATACATTCGGAGAGACAGGGACGGGCGTTGGCCAGTTCAATGGGATCTCAGGAATATGGGTGGATTCAGGGCATTGCCTCTACGCAGCAGATAGCAACAACAAACGCATACAGTTATTCCAAATTGGTGCTCTACAGGGTACCGGCCGATGCTAGTCAGTGACGCGATGCACAGAGAACATCAGTCGCCTGACGCTCTTTAGTTCTACCGCCCGGAGGTTCCCGAGGCGAGACCACCAGCAATTGTAGAAGGTTGACTAAATTGGCCGAAATACGTGGAGCGCCAGGTGCGGTACGAGAACCGCATCAACGGTATATGCTCCGCCGGATCGGAACATCCTGAGTCGCCCAAGTGACCAATTTCCTCTCGTGTCTTCAGGCTGCGCCGCGAGCACTTTGTTAGGCGTGTCCAGAACTTACGCCTCCGGGCCTTTTCCATTCTGATGCCGGGCGTCGCCACGCTCGTGCCTGCTTGGACCGCTGGGGTTGAGTGTTGCCTTTCGGACGACTCCCGGCCTGCTACTTTTATAGTGCATTGTGTCCTCAGTCGCAGTGACTAGGAACACCAGAGTCGGTTTTTTGGCGAAGAAAGTAACACTCCGGCAAGCGCGGACGTGCCGCATATTTAAGAACCCACGCGATATTGCCTGAGATCGAGCAAGACTGGAGCGTTGAGCTTGGGTCCAACCGTTTCGGCCAGCTCAAAGAGCTACTGTTGCACGTCTGGGAGAGCCCATTGAACCACTAGCCGTCGACTTTCCGAACCGAACAGCAAGAGGTGTTTCCTGGATTACGAGCAAATTGAAAGTTTAGAGAGTGGAGATTGGACAACTTGGTTTGGCACCAAGAAGTCTCGTGATAAAGCGCAGTGCAGGAAGGCTACGCTTCGTCCCGGTTTTGAAGATCACAGAGGATGTTCTGATCTGTCTAGGAAAATCTACTTGATTCGTCAACCACTTCCCAGATTTGCGTTTTGATCCGTTCTGACTGGATTCGACGCGTTTTGAGCATAGAACTATCACGTTTCTATCACACCGCTTAACGTGGTCCACGGGGATGGGCACAAAGATCCCCCGACCGACCGACGACATCCGAGAACGTAACAGCGAACTGTCCTTAGTGCGCTACACTCTCCGACATGCACCCGCAACGCAGGGATTTTATAAAATGTGGCGCTCTCTCGGTTGTAGGTCTAGCTGGGGAACGTTTGCTCGAAGCAGTACCTTTTGCCGCAGATTTATCCATGCCGCCTCACCCAAGCGGTCAATACGTAGGTGGAGATCTCAGCGTGATCGGTTTATATGGTCCGTGGGCGGCTTCGTTGAATGGGGGCCGCTTGCCCTCATTTTCGTTCCGTAACGAGCGCTTTGCTAACGTCGCCGCATGGCGCGAAGCCGCACGGAAATGCGCTATGGAACGGATGGCAATCCCCGCTATTGGAAGTACCCCCAAGATCACTATCAAGAATCAACATGTTTATGGTGGAGTACGCATCGAGGAGATCTCGTGGCAATTACCGTACGGGCGACCGACAGAAGCACTCATTCTTAGACCGCTGAATGTAATGGGTAAACTTCCTGGCGTTCTTGCGTTTCACGATCATGGAGGTAACAAGTATTTCGGCAAAGCCAAGATCACCAAAACTTCCGACCAACAACACCCGCTAATTAAGGCTCATCAGAACGAATATTACGAAGGCGTAGCTTGGGCGAATGAGATTGCGAAACGCGGTTATGTTGTCCTTGTACCTGACGCTTTTCTTTTTGGGAGCCGAAGAGTAATGCTGCAGGATGTGCCTGAACATCTGCGCAACGGACTTAGTGATAACGATCCTGAAAACCCCATTAATATCGAGAAGTACAATCAGTGGGCTGCTCAGCATGAGCATGTGATGGCGAAATCATTGTTCAGCGCCGGGACCACATGGCCGGGCGTTTTCTTTGCAGAAGACCAAAAGGCCCTCGATGTATTGTGCTCTCTGGATGACGTGGACGCAGGTCGCATCGGGTGTGGCGGATTGTCAGGCGGCGGATTGCGTACAGTATTCTTGGGTGGGCTCGATCCGAGAATCAGAGCTGCAGTATGTGTCGGTTTTATGACAACCTGGAAAGACTTCCTTCTGAACAAATCTTTCACTCATACATGGATGGCTTATGTGCCTCTGCTTCCAAACGAGTTGGATTTTCCCGAAATACTGGGATTACGCCTTCCGCAACCCACATTTGTGCTCAACGACGAAAATGACGATCTGTATAGTCCGGCTGAAATGAGAGAGGCAGAACGTATGCTGAATGATGTCTACGGAAAAGCCGGAGCCCAACGTAATCTGAAATTCTGTTATTACCCAGGCCCTCACAAATTCGATAAGAAGATGCAAGCAGACGCATTTGATTGGTTAGACAGTTGGCTAAAAGCATAATGTTTTGCGAGGAGGAATCTATGGGCTCTCGGATGTCACGTCGCGGCTTTTTGAGAGCCGCGGGAGGAGCGGCGACAGCAATTCCCCTGGGTTCCATTGCCGAATCGGCCAGCCAAGAATTTCCGTTAGACGAGCACTCTGCCGCCAGCGCTAGCGATCGCATCGTGGATATCCATGTCCATTTTGACGAGAAGAATCCGAATTTCATTCGCGATTTTGTGGCCGTAGCGAAAAGGATCAATCTTACGGCCTGTCTGCTCACTCCATATTCTCACCGGGTGCAGGTAGCAGAGGCGGCAAAGCAGCACCCAAAACAAATTGTTCCGTTCGGCTTCATTGATCTAGATGCAACTGACGTGCTGTCGCAAGTTAAGGATTTTCACGAGCTCAGGTATCGGGGGTTGGGTGAACTTGAATTTGTGAAAAAACCCTATGTCGACGCATCCTATCTGCCGGTTTACGAGCTCGCGAACCAATATGGCTGGGTACTGCTATTCCATACGGGCATTGTTTTGCGTCGGAGCGTGGATCAACCGGAGAACGTGGCCTCTCACCGCATGCGAGCGTTTCATCTAGAGGAGATTGCCCGCCGTTTTCCGAAATTGACTGTGATCGGCGCTCATTGCGGTAACCCTGAATATGAGTGGGCTGCGGAAGTTGCGCGTTGGAACCCAAACGTCTTCTTCGACCTTAGTGGTTCCACATTAACGAAGATGAGCAGGCGACTAGAGGAATTCAAAAACTTCTTCTGGTGGTCTGGTCAAGGGGAATGGAAAACAGCAACGCCAGCTAACGACCCAAGCGCTTTTATCAAGCTGGTATTCGGATCGGACAGCGGCCTCGATGGCATTGAAGGCGTCGTCAGCCAATATCGACCCCTGTTCAATTCCTGCGATGTGCCTGGCAATACACAGCAGATGATCATGGGGCGAACATTGGCAGGCATACTTCGACTGTGAAGAGTTGGAGATTGCGGGAGCAAGTCAGGTTGGTGGCAGTTCTTAACCCTCTGCCGCGCCAGTCAGCTACAGAACGTTTTCCATGAAGTCCCGGATTTTGAGTTCCACAGCAGGTTCTGCACCGTTAGGAAAATCTTCTACTCTACAATACTTTTCAACGGGTTGATACTAGCCCCAGTCAAACAGATCTCTTCTCTCTTCGATGAACTGCCGGATCGACTTATGACTTTGTTCTCCCACATATTTGAACTTGATCCCGTTTCTCCTGCCTGAAACCCAAACTACGGCGCCACTCGCATCAATGATGGTGTCCGAAACGGTCAGCCGGAATGCTAATACACGTTCTCTTTTTTCCTCAGTTCAGGTTGCTCCACCTGGATTCCGCTTGCGCTGATATTTCGCGTGACTCCACGCAGAATGCCAGCCTCCGCAATGCAAGTCACCTGAGCCTGGATAGGCACACGCACGTCTTTCCTTCGATTCTGCACCACGCCTCTAATGAACGTGCGGGGCTCTCTGTTTTTGAGGGGGGAGGAATTGAGTGTACGTGGATTGAGCCTGTTTGCTGAATTGACTCAAATGGTGCCAAGACACGTTCCGAGGTCTGCAGCGTTTCGCAAATGCCGGATAGCTTTGCTTAAGGCGCGTCGTTCATTTTGATATTTTTTCTCTCTCTGCCATAAACGGTCCATCTCGCGTTGGAGTCTTTGGAGGCTGCAAATAGCTTCGACAACGCTACGGGCGCGTGCAGCTGGAGCAACGCGGGGCATAACGACTCGATGAAATCCTCGCAAATTTCGGGGGAGTTGTTGCTCAGCTTAAGAGGAGTGACTTGCCAACGTCAAGGAGTATTTGTCCATAGCCTCATTCTTGCAAACTCGCAGAAAAGGACGCCAGCAGGTGGCGAAGTTTGAGGTTAAAAGTCGGGGCGGAAGCAGTTCTTACAACCCAGAAGCTAGTTTTATATCGAGCTTATTTTTTTCTTTCTTCCGCCTAAAGTACTCCCGATTTCTGCCGATAGGTGCTCTCCAGGAGGGAAAAATCATGTCGGCGAAACGTCCGGTTTACAAGCCTAAGAAGTCTGTGAAGCAGCCAGGGAGTGCGAGCAAATGTCTGAATCTGCAAATGGCTGAGCGATTCCGAGCATGGCTGGGGGCTCAGAAGTATGCAGAATCCACCCAAGATCGGTATTTCAAGATCGCGGCGAAACTATGTCGGTTCATAGGTAACAAGCCGCTGTCGGCAGTCACGCCGATGGATATCGGGGATTTCTTGACCCAAACCCTTCCTGATCGCTGGGCTGACAGCTACATTGCAGATCATCTCGGCCCGCTCAGATCCTTCTTCGACTTTCTTTATCTCGGAGGTGTCGTGGACAGCGTAGCCCCAAGATTCCTGAAATTTCGTGCCCGGCTGAAGCCCCTTCCAAGCGCGCTCACACAATCCCAGGTCAGGAAACTAATTCGGACCGCAAAGCAGCCACGGGACCGTGCTTTGATCGAACTGCTTTACGCGACGGGGTGCAGAATCGGTGAAATCCGTCTTGCACGAGTGGAGGATGTCGATTTCAAAGGGCGCAGATTTCGCGTACGCGGAAAACGCAAGGAACGCATGGTTTACTTTGGAGCTGAAGCAGCAGAAAGCCTGCATTTGTATCTGAAGGGTAGAAAAAGTGGGTACTTGTTCCAAGATAAGATTCAGGAGCAGAAGGGGTATATCACCTATACCAAAAGGGCCTGGATCGGCAACTGGAAGGACTATCGGACTGGCAAGAAGGGGGGCGAACGGCACAGCAAATGGCTTGGGAGTCCATCAACTGTTTCGTCCTCGGAAGCCCGGAAGCGGCTCAGCAGTTACATTAGGCGCCAACACATTGACTTAGTTCGCCACAAACCAGATCGGCCCTTGAATCGAAGTTCCTTAGGATTTGTGGTGCGAGAACTTGGCAGAAAAGCGAAGCTTGGCAACATTAGCCCACACACGCTGCGCCATACCTTCGCAACGCACATGTTGGAAAAAGGTGCCGATATTCGCGCCATCCAAGAACTGCTTGGACATTCGTATCTGACTTCCACGCAGATCTACACTCGAATCAGCAACAGGGCTGTGAGATCGACATTTCACAAATTCCACCCGAGGGGTTGAACCATGAAAAAACAAGACCGACAGCTTCTTGACGACATTTTTCTCCAGCCGTGGTTTTTGCCTCGGGAGAAGGCATTCGCAATCAGAAGAATCTTGCCGCCCGAATATCGTCACCGCATGAAGTTCTATTTTGACGATTACGGCTGCATGAAGTGCGGGAAAAGAGACGTAACCTACGGCTCAAATGGGCTGTGCAAAATCTGCATGCAACAGGTGAAGCTGAAACTTTTCTTTGCAATCAAGAGACGGTGGACAGCAGCAAGTCCGGACAACTTGCCCAGAACATTCAAACGAATGGCTGATGCACAGGAATTGCTCAAAGACTTGATCCCTCAGCTAAAGCGACACTGAGAGCATGTCCTTTGGAGGTGAGATCGGCAACGACGGAGTTTCCAGTACTCCCGAACACGTTCAAGCTCAATGTAAAAGCGAGAACGTAGGGATTCGAGCAGAGCTTTACGAGCAGCGTAGGCATTCCTGTCCGCATGACTGGGGTATGGGTTCGAGTAATACAGACGGTCGAGCAGTGCTATGAAAGCGAATTCATTTTCATAGCGGCTGCAAATCTCGTGTTCGGTTTCCATTGCGAGAGCCTACTATACCTCAGCGCTTTGCCTCTGTGATGGATGTCACAAGTAGAACGTCGAATTCTGTGGAAAAGACCCAACCTGCGGCAAGGAACAAATTTCACGGAATGGAGTTATCACCATGCCGGCCGAATCTCCACCTTAGTACGTCTAACAAAACCTCATTTCTCCAGCAACCCGTGGAAGGAGTCGGAACATCCTTGCGGAAAGGAGTTGTCCAATGGCCATCGAACTCTTGCCTGACGGGTTGTGGGAACTGGTCGAACTGGTTATCCCAGTCGCCAAGGACACGCCGAAGGGCGGAAGACCTCGCTTAGCAGACAGGGCATGTCTCACCGGCATTGTATTCGTTCTGCGCAGTGGAATCCCTTGGGAGATGCCGCCGCAAGAGATGGGCTGTGGGTCTGGAATGAGTTGCTGGCGAAGGTTGCGCGACTGGCAAGAGGTGGGCATCTGACAGCTGATCCACTTCATCTTGCTAGACTGGCTAGCGCGCTACGGGCAGATCGATTGGTCACGGGCCGTCGTGGACGGGAGTTCCGTGCGGGCGGTTTTTGGGGGCTTCAAACAGGCCCTAATCCTACCGACCGAGCGAAGCTCGGCAGCAAGCGTCATCTGATTTGCGACGGACGCGGAATTCCGCTGGCTATTCAGCTCACCGGGGCCAACGGAAACGACTCACAGCAAGCGCTCGCACTGGTTGATGCGATCCCGGCCTTGCAGGGAGAGCGGGGGCATCCGCGCCATCGTCCCGATTGCGTGCTAGGTGACCGTGGTTATGACGCCGAGGCGATCCGGCAAGGTCTGCGTGACAGACGCATCATCCCTTTTCTTGCAAAGCGCAACACCGAACACGGCAGCGGACTGGGGCGCTGGCGCTGGGTCGTCGAGCGGACGTTCGCCTGGCTGAATCAGTTCCGGCGACTGCGCGTTCGCTACGAAAAGCGGGCTGACATTCATGAGGCATTCTTGTCCTTGGGGTGCGCTCTAATCTGCTGGCGCTTCCTGCGAGCCGATTGGGTGGCGGGTTGAAAGTTAGCTTTGCCCGCAATGCATTGACTCGCTGTAGCTTGGCTCCTACTATGATTTGCGCACAGCGACTTGCACAAAAAAGGGCGAGGCTGTTTGATCGACCAAACCATGATCGGCCAAACCATCTCGCATTACCGCATTATCGACAGGCTCGGTGGAGGTGGCATGGGCGTCGTCTACAAGGCTGAGGATATAAAGCTGCATCGTTTTGTCGCCCTCAAATTCCTGCCTGACGACATTGCTAAAGATGCGCAAGCGCTAGCCCGCTTTCAACGCGAAGCGCAGGCCGCTTCAGCCCTGAACCATCCGAATATCTGTACGATCTACGAAATTGACGACCAGCACGGGCAGGCGTTCATCGCTATGGAGTTTCTGGATGGCCTGGCGCTGAAGTACCGCATTGCAGGCGGACCGATGGAAACCGAGTTGACTCTGGCGCTGGGCATTGAGATTGCAGATGCGCTCGACGCAGCCCACGCGGAAGGAATCGTTCATCGAGACATCAAGCCTGCCAACCTCTTTGTCACGAAGCGCGGCCACGCCAAGATTCTGGACTTTGGTCTCGCGAAGGTCAGTCTGGCAGGCAGTTCTTCGAGCAAAATTGCGTCTTCTAACACGCAGTCGGATTCGGTGGACGCGGAGCATTTGACCAGTCCGGGCACAATGCTTGGGACGGTGGCTTATATGTCGCCGGAGCAGGTGCGGGCGAAAGAGTTGGATGCGCGGAGTGACCTGTTCTCGTTTGGGGCGGTGCTGTACGAGATGGCGACGGGTGCATTGCCGTTTCATGGCGAAAGCTCGGGAGTCATCTTTAAAGCAATCCTCGATTCTGTTCCACCCCCGCCGATTCGTTTCAATCGTGATATTCCGCCGGAACTGGAACGGATCATCAACAAGGCACTGGAGAAAGACCGTAATCTGCGCTACCAGCACGCAGCCGATATGCGAACCGATTTGCAACGGCTGAAGCGAGATACAGAGACGGGACGTGCCATAGCTGCGAGTTCTGACACGGTAGCGGTCGCACAGGAAAGCGGCTCCCCAGTCGTCCAACCGCCGTCGCCAGTATCCGGTTCCTCGCCTCCTCTTCCTCCAGCTCCGTCATCGAGCGCCGTGAAAGTGGCGGAAGTTCCCGTCGCAGGCAGAAAACTTTGGAAAGTTCTGGTTCCCGCCGCCGTGGCACTTGTCGCTGCTGCAGTCGGGGGAGGCTTGTACTTCCGCTCGCGGCAGACCACGCACCGCCTGACCGAGAAGGACAGCATCGTCCTCACCGAGTTCACCAACACCACCGGCGATCCGGTTTTCGACGCTACGCTGCGGCAGGGCCTGTCGGCACAACTGGAGCAGTCGCCGTTTCTGACCTTGCTTTCTGACGAGCGTGTGGCGCAGACGCTGGCTCTGATGGCGCAGCCTAAAGATGCCAGGCTTACACGCGAGTTGGCCCACGAAATCTGCCAGCGCACGGCCAGCGCCGCCAGCATCGAAGGCTCGATTTCCAGTCTGGGCAGCCAGTATGTCGTGGGGCTAAAGGCGGTGAACTGCCGCAGCGGCGATGTCCTAGCGAACGAGCAGACCACGGCCAGCGGCAAGGAGCAAGTGCTGAAAGCGCTGGGCGAGGCGGCGACGAAAATGCGCGAGAAGCTGGGCGAATCGCTGGCCTCCGTGCAGAAGTATGATGCGCCAGCGGAGAATGTGACCACACCATCGCTTGAGGCGCTGCAGGCTTACAGCCTGGGCTACCAGGCATATGAGAGAAACGATTTCGCTGCCGCCGTTCCTTTGTTCCAGCGGGCCACCAGCCTGGACCCCAACTTTGCCATGGCATACGTGCTTCTGGGAGTAAGCTACCTCAACCTGGGCGAAGACACCCGTGCCGTCGACAATATTCGCAAGGCCTACGAGCTGCGCGAACGGGTAAGCGATCGCGAAAAGTTTTACATCGCCTCGCACTATGAACGTTGGGTCACCGGGAACCTGGAGGCAGCGCGCAAGACCTATGAATTGTGGGCGCGGACCTACCCGCGCGACAACAATCCGCTCATGAATCTAGGGATCATCTACAACCTACTTGGCGATTACGATAAGGCCCTCGCTCAGGCACAGGAGGCGATGAAGCTCGATCCTAGAAGTGTGAACTACTTGAATCTCGGCCACTCGTACATTTTGGTCAATCGTCTGGACGAAGCCAGAGCTACGGCACAGGAGGCGCAAGCCCACAATCTGGATACTCCAAAGATTCACCTCTTCCTTTACGAAATTGATTTCCTCCAGCACGATGCGGCAGGAATGGAGCGTGAGGCGGCTGGGCTGATGGGAAAGCCCGGAGTCGAAGACGTTATGCTCGACATTGAATCCGACACTGCCGCTTATGGCGGGCAGTTTGCCAAAGCGCGGGAGCTGACGCGGCGCGCGTCCGACTCGGCACAACGCGCAGATGAGAAAGAGACGGCGGCGGGCTACGAGGCGGGAGCCGCAGTGCGTGAGGCGCTGGTAGGCAACATGAGCCAGGCAAAGCAGCAGGCCCAAACGGCGCTCGCTCTCTCGACCAGCACATATGTTGAAGCGGGGTCCGCGTTCGCGCTGGGTCTGGCGGGTGACGCCCCTCAAGCCACGCGGCTGGCCGCCGCCGTAGCCAAGCGCCTCCCCGAAGACACGATGGAGCAGTTCGGCTTCCTGCCCATGATCCATGCGGCCGTTGCTCTCCAAAGCGGCAGCGCCACTAAGGCACTCGAAGCGCTCGTCCCGGCTGCGCCCTATGAACTCGGGCTCTCGTCGAGCCTCTACCCCGTTTATCTGCGTGGCGAGGCTTATCTGGCGGCGCACCAAGGCAGCGCTGCCGCCGCCGAGTTCCAGAAGATTCTCGACCACGCCTGCGTGGTGAGGAACGAGCCGATCGGCGCACTGGCGCACTTGGGACTGGCCCGTGCCTACGCCCTCTCGGGCGACACCGTCAAGGCGAAGATCGCATACCAAGAGTTCTTAGGACTCTGGAAAGACGCCGACCCGGACATCCCCATCCTGAAGCAAGCCCAAGCGGAGTACGCGAAGCTGCAGTGAGCGCACGCAAGCTGCCGGGGTGGTGATTTTGTTAGGCGCTCTTAGCAGCCCAATATGTTCGTATGTCGACGGAACACGAACAGCACAGCCTGGAGTATCAGGACTTTATTACTGGTCGTACGCAACCAGAAACAATCTCGTAATAGTGCGATCCTACACTGACGCGGGGAAAATTGGTTGGCCTTAAAGGACCGAACAGCGCTGTTCGCGTTGCGCATACTGTGTCGCCAGCGCTAGCAATGAATCTCCTTCGATAGGCTGGGTAGCAGCGGCAGGGTTGCACGGCCCCGGACCAGGCGTTATGACACGTCTCCAAAAGAGCTGCGCCGGAAAATGCGCACAAATGCTGGCCTTCCTGAACTCCATTCCCGCTGGCAGAAAGGTTTATCTCCACCGTTTGTGACGGATATCACAACTTTCCCCGTCATCTCTGTGGAAAATCGGTTCCCTGAATTTTGAGGAGATCCTCTAATGTCGACAGTTCCTCAAGTCCGTGCAGCTCAATATGTGAGAGCCTCTACTGATCACCAAGAATACTCAGCGACGAATCAGATGAGTGTCATTGCGGAGTATGCCGAACGGAACGGCTTTTCCATCATAAAGACCTATGACGATCCGGCCACTTCTGGCGTGGTCCTGCGCTTACGCAAGGGCCTACAGAATTTGATTAAGGATGTGGTTCAGGGAGAAGTGTCGTACAAAGCGATTCTCGTATATGACGTGAGCCGCTGGGGACGATTTCAGGATGCGGATGAATCTGCATACTACGAGTTTCTTTGCAAATCGGCAGGCGTGCGCGTGCATTATTGCGGCGAGGCCTTTCCAAACGACGACTCCTTGCCCGCAATGATGATGAAGGCACTGAAGAGAATAATGGCAGGAGAGTACAGTCGCGAACTGGGAGTCAAGATTCTTAGCGGTCAACGACGGGGAGCGAGCCTTGGCTTCCATCAAGGTGCAAAGCCGGGTTACGGACTCAGGCGATTCTTGGTGTCAGCTGACGGAACCGCGAAGCAAGTCCTGGCAAATGGGGAAAGGAAGAGTATCGCGACCGACCGAGTGATCCTGGTGCCCGGTCCTCCTGAAGAAATTGAATGTGTGCATCAGATCTACCAAATGTTCATAGCGAAAAAGATGACGTTCACGGAAATTTCCCGCGATCTCAATCGCCGGGGAATGAAGTACATCCAAGGCTCTGAATGGTGTCCTCGTGCAGTCCGGACGATCCTCACACACCCCAAATACATGGGCTGTAATGTGTACGGTCGTTACACTCAAAGGTTGTACACACGGATCAAGCCAAAGCCGCGCTCTGAGTGGGTCTTTACGCCTGAAGCTTTCAAGCCTTTGGTCGATCCTGCAGTTTTCGGTCACGCGCAGCAAATCATCAATGGATTCACATGGAATAGGTCGGATCAAGATCTTCTGGAGAGCCTTCGCTCAACACTTGGGAGATATGGAAAACTTACTACTCGTCTCCTTCAAAGGAATATGACAACGCCGTGCGGCACCACGTATCGCGTGCGCTTTGGAACCTTGAGCCATGCTTACGAACTCATCGGCTACTCAGGTTCTTGGCCGGAAGAGTGGCTCCAGGCGCGGCGTCGGATCCAAACGTTGCGCACTGAGCTGATCAATAAAATTGTCGAACTAAACCCGACCCGAATCATAGTTGAGAACCGTGGATACAAGTATCGCGCTCGGCTCCGCACTAATGACGGCATGTTGGTTTCTGTACTGGCGTCCCGACCCGTACGGTGTTACAAAGACGCCATTCGGTGGCTCGTAAAGCCTAGAAATGATGAGCGGAACCTGATAACCCTGGTCGCGCGGTTGAGCCTTCAATGTGACTCCTTCAAGGACATGTTCCTGATTCCGGCGATCGGTAGTGCTTCTCACGTCTACCTCAAGGATCGTGATCAGCGCCTTGAGAATTACTTTAAGGTCACGGGGCTTGAGAACTTCTGCGGGACGATTGAAAGGTTAAGACATCGTAAAAGCCGCGTATAACCCGTGCGCACTACCGCTTCGCTATCAGTTCGGCCATCGAGTC
>Ga0157372_10004278_pt1 | contig 15266 bp, 12 predicted proteins | sample C55metaG_FD_115307 | JGI IMG/M metagenome (GOLD analysis project Ga0157372, IMG submission 115307) | Corn rhizosphere microbial communities from Kellogg Biological Station, Michigan, USA - C5-5 metaG | ecosystem: Host-associated > Plants > Roots > Rhizosphere > Soil | place: USA: Michigan... | reverse complement strand
GTGAAGAAAGCGAAGGCCGCCCCCGGAGGGCGGCCTTTCGCTTTCGGTTAAGGGTTTAGAGTTGATTGAAGCTGGTCGCTACACCGGGCGAGCCCGCCAGCGTTTGCTTCGCCGCTTGGGAACCTGTCGTGAGGGTTTGCTAAACTACACGACGCGGCGCGAAGAATGCACAGCGACGACGCACCTAGTGTTTCCTTTTCGCGGCGTCTCTGTCCGCCACGTCGGAGATGCCCAGGCTGTCGTCGCAGCGAACCGGGTGCTGTTCTTCAATGCGACGGAAAGCGAGGTTCGCTCCTTCGTCTTGCGTTTCGTCGACGAGAATGAGGCCAGCGGTCTCCAAACAATGCCTTGCGCGGCGACTGCGCGTGTGTATAATAGTGACTTTGTCACTCTTATGGAGCCGTGATGCTCGGGGAGCTCGAGCAGGTCCTGTTGCTGGCGATCCTGTGCGTCGGCGACGACGCGTACGGTGTTCCGATCCGCGACGAGGTGCTCGCGCGCACCGGTCGTGCGCTGGCCCTCGGCACCATCTACAAAACGCTGGGTCGAATGAAAGCGAAGGGACTCGTCGGCGTACGCACGGGCGCGCCGACGCCAGTGCGCGGCGGACGACGCACGCGTTGTTACAACGTGACCGCTGCAGGGAGGCGCGCGCTGCGCCAGAGCGTTGGGGCGATCCGGCGTCTCTCCGCCGGCCTTGATCTCGGCGTCGACCTGTGGTGAGCTCGTCGCAGAATCCGCCGGGCATCCCTGCGCTCGCCCTTCGCCTGCTCACCGTCTTCCTGCGCGCCGACGACCGCGAGTACGTCATCGGAGACTTGGCCGAGGATTACGCCGTCACCGTCGCGCGTGATGGTGAGTCGCGTGCGCGCTGGTATGTCTGGCGACAGACGATCATCGCCATATGGGCGCTCGCCGTCGTCGGCCGCACGGGCAGCCCGCCGCAGCCAGCTTCACCTGCCATCACAACCGGGGATTCCCGAATGCGCCAACTGTGGACCGACCTCCGCTACGCGACGCGCCTCGTCCGCACCGCTCCGTCATTTGTCGTGCTGTGCGCGATCACGTTGGGCCTGGGCATCGGCTCGGTCGCGGCGATGTTCGGGATCGTCGATCGCATTGTCCTCCGCGGACCGGAGCACATTGTCGCACCGCATCGCGTGCTGCGCTTCTATGCGACGGTGCCGCATCCTCCCAATGAGCTCGAAACGTCGAGCATCACGGCGTACGCGGCCTACCGCGCGCTCCGCGACGGCAGTCACGATTTTGCCGGCGTTGCGGCCTATCAATCGAGCAGTTGGGTCATTGGCACCGGCGCCGATGCCGCGCGGTTGCCCGGCGTCGCGGCGTCGGCTGATCTATTCCCCACGCTCGGGGTCCATCCGTTCCTCGGCCGGTTCTACTCGCGTGAGGAAGACGACCGCGGTGCGCCGCGAGATGTTATCGTACTCTCATATGAGTATTGGATTCGCGCCTTCGGTGGAGACCGCGACATTCTTGGCAAGACGCTCTCGGTCGCCTTTCGTCCGTTCACCGTGATTGGCATTGCGCCACCGGGCTTTACCGGAACTGAGATGTCGCCGGTCGACTACTGGATCCCGCTCAGCGCCGGCGCTCATCCGCGCCCCGACTGGCCGACGACGTGGCGGGCACGCTGGGTCCAAGTCATCGGGCGGACCAAACCCGGTGTAACCGCAGAACAGGCATCGCGCGATGCCACGCGTGCGATGCGCCTTGCGTACACCGGTCCGGACACCGATCGGCGCGCCGTTACGATGAGCCTTCGCCCGCTTTCTTTCACCTCCGAAGGAAACGAGCCTGCCGTGACGGCAGTCGCGCGTTGGTTGACTGGCGTAACGATCGTCGTGCTGCTCATTGCGTGCGCGAACATCGGCAACCTGTTGCTGACGCGCGCGCTTCAGCGCCGCGGCGAGATCGCCGTTCGGCTCGTTCTCGGAATGACTCGTGCGCGGCTCGCGCAATGGCTGCTTGCCGAGTCCCTGTTCGTGGGGGCACTCGGTGGTATCATCGGCGTAGCTGTTGCTTATGTCGCGGGGAGCGCCATCCGCCGTTTCTTCCTCGCGGACGTTGTCTGGCCGACGTCGGTGGTCGATGTGAGCACAGTGATCGCCATCGTCGCGCTGACCGTGAGCGCGGTGGTGCTCGTCTCCCTCATTCCAGTCGTCCAGTCGAGTCGCCTGGATTTTGCGCAGGCGGTGAGAACTGGCGTGCGCGACGGCGGCGGCCGACGGCAGCGGCTCCGCAGCACCCTGCTGTTGTTCGAGACGGCGCTCACCGGCATGCTGCTCATCGTCGCGGGACTGTTTCTGAGAAGTCTCATGAACGTCCGCCGCCTCGATTTGGGAATTCAGACTGATCGCGTCATTGCTGTGTCAGTGTATTGGCCGACGAGCACGGCTGTCGACAGCGCGTCCAAAGCGGCGACCGCACGGGAGCAGCGCGTCGCGCTGGCGAGAATTCGCGACAGCCTCGCCCATCGGTCCGACGTTGCCGGGGCGAGTCTCGTCATCGGATCGCCATTCCGCAGTACGTCTACCGTAAACCTGAAGGTCGCCGGATGGGATACGCTGCCCACATTGGGGGGAGGCGGACCATACGTGTCCGTCGTGGGGGGCGATTATTTTCGAACGGTTGGTACACGCATCGTACGCGGGCGCGAGTTCAGCGCCAGTGAGGGAGAATCGGCGGCGCGAACCGCGATCGTCAATGAGACAATGGCTCGCGTTCTCTGGCCGAAGGGCGACGCACTGGGGCAATGCCTGTACGTCGACGGGCTCACGCAGTGTGCCGCCATCGTCGGCATCGCAACCGATACCCACCGATTCGGCATCCGCGAGGAACCGGCGATGCAGTACTACGTTCCACTGGGGCAAGAAATCGGGGTGTCAGGAACGACGATTGTCGTGCGCCCGCGCGGCGCGATCGGACCGGCGGTGGACGCGGTGCGTCGAACTGTCGCGGGCATGGTGCCGGGCGCTCGCTACATCGACGCCGCACCGCTCCAGGATCGTGTCGATCCGCAGATCCGGCCGTGGCGATTGGGGGCAGCAATGTTTGGCGTATTCGCGATGCTGGCGTTGATCGTGTCTGCGACCGGCTTGTATAGCGTGATCGCCTATCTGGCGGCGCAGCGCACGCGGGAATTCGGCATCCGGCTCGCGGTGGGTGCCACAGCGTCCAGTATCATCCGCATGGTACTCGCGTACGGGCTGCGTGTCGCGTTCGCGGGCGGCGCAATCGCGACGGTACTGGCGTTCGTCGTCGGAAGCCGGATCGAGCCGCAGCTGTTCGATGAGTCGCCGCGCGATCCGGCGGTGTACGGGTTGGTGCTGTTGGTGATGGCGTGCGTGACGGTCGCGGCGCTCGTCGCGCCGGCGCTCCGAGCATCGAGCACTGATCCGGCGGTGGCGCTGCGGCAAGAGTAACGACGGTCGAGCGGCTTCCACACTTCACGAGGCGAAATCGGTTACCTGATCTTCTCGACGAAGTAGTAATGGATGTCGCCCTCGTCCCGTGTCCATCTCATCGAGACGTTCAAATATGTGAGAACTAGAATACGCACGCATATTCGGATCGCCGCTGCGGTTCGTGCCTGACGCGTTTCGCTCTGTCGGTGATTCTCGGCGTTTTGGCAGGGCAGAAGCCGCCGCTGAGCGGAGGCCGCGAGAGTGTGTCTTTGATAAGGATCATGATTTCCTCGCGAACGCTGTCCGATTCGCGGGCGTGGCCCATCATTACTCCACCGCGCGGACAGCGTGTACTCGAGCCGCGCGCGACGTGGACCAAGTGGCGCCGAGCGCCACGGCCATCAGCAGCGACACCACCACGCATGACCACGCCGTGACGTTCAGCGATGACGTAAACGCGTCCTGTGCAACGCGGTGCAACGACTCCGAAACGGCGTCAGTCATGCCGCTGGTCGCTCGCATGGCTTCGCCGATCGTGTTGCGCGCACCGTCCGCGACCGGACCAGGAACGCCCGCTGGCATTCGCAACGACATCGCGTGACGGTACACAGCGGTACCGATGCTTCCGAGGACAGCAATTCCCGCTGCGCCGCCGAACTCCGAGCCGGTCTCCGACAACGCGGAGGCAGCGCCGGCTTGCTCGGCCGGTGCGCTCCCGACGATCAAGTCCGTCGCCAGCACGAAGATTGGCGAGAGGGCAAGCGAGTAGATCCCCAGCGCCACGACGATCAGCGCGAGCGGCGACGCCGTCGTTGCGAGCCCGAGCAGAGCAAAGCCAATTGCCGTGCCGACGAAGCCGCCGATCATCAGGCGCTCGACGCCGATGCGCCGCGCCATCACCGGAGCGACGAACGCACCCGTCGTGAAGCCGGCGAAGACCGGAAGCGACGTCACGCCTGCGGCGAGCGGGGACAAGCCTTTCACGAGTTGGAGATATTGACTCGTGAATATCCAAATGCCAAAGCCGAGCAAGGTGCCGACCGTGTACGCGGCGAGTGCGCTGACGAATCGCGCGTTCGCGAACAGCGTGGGGTCGATGAGAGGGTTGGCGATTCGACTCTGGCGGCGGACGAAGACGATTGCGCCGACGACGCCGGCGACAATCGTCACCGCCGGCAGCGCGAGCCCGGGCGCGGTCGCGACGCGCTTCACGCCATAGATGACAAGCAACACTGCGGCGAGTGAGAGCAGCACGCTCGAAACATCGACCGACCGTGCGGATGGATCGCGGTATTCGGGCAACAGCAGCGGTCCTACGACAAGGAGCAAGACCATGACCGGCACGCTCACGAGGAATACAGAGCCCGGCCAAAAATACTCGAGGAGAACGCCGCCCAGCAGCGGCCCAATCGCCCCACCGGCCGAAAAACTCGCAATCCAGACGCCGATCGCGACGGACCGCTGCTTGTCATCGTGAAACATGTTCCGAATCAGCGACAGCGTCGATGGCGCGATCGTCGCCCCGCCCACGCCGAGCACCGCGCGTGCGGCGACGAGCATCGAAGCGCTGTGTGCGAATGCCGCGAAGATGGACGCGGCGCCGAAAGCCGCGGCGCCGAACAACAGGACCTTGCGACGGCCGATCCGGTCGCCGAGTGTGCCCATGGGAATGAGCAGCCCGGCGAGCACGAATCCGTAGATATCGACGATCCACAGCAGCTGCGCGCTCGACGGCCGAAGCTCGGCGCTCAGCTTCGGAATCGCGAGGTTCAGTACCGTGAGATCCATCGAATAGAGGAGGCAGGGCAGTGCGATGATCGAGAGTCCGATCCATTCACGCCGCGTGGCTCGCGCGGTGGGTTGTTCCGGCGTCGTCGACATCGTCATCTCACGCGACCGCGATGTCATGCGTCCGCCGCGGTATCGCCGTCGCTGCGCTCAGCGCTTCTGATCCGGTCAGCAGCGCGGCCCCGAGAAACATGATGTCCTTCATTAGAAACCCGCCCCAAGGGCTCGACGGCGCGAAGACCCCGGGCGTGGTCACGAGAAAAGACAGTGTAGTGACGAACATGCCGCTCGCGGCGAGGCTCGCGATGCCTGACACGCGCGGGAACCAATGGCGCGTCGCGATCAGTATCCCGAACGCGACCTCGAACACGCCGAGGAGGTTCGATGCGCCTTGCACGCCGAGTAGTGCGTAGGTCCATGAGAGAAACGGACTGTGCTCGACGAGGGGCTTGATCGCGTTGGCCTCCATCGGAGTGAACTTCGCTGCTCCCCACGCCAACAGAAGTGCGACCATGCCATATCTCAGAACTCCGAGTCCGGTCTTGCCGATCGTATCGATGCGCTGCATTGAGGTCTCCCGTGAATGGTGACAAGTATCTGAACACGGGCATAGTCCGCGAAGGCGCTCATACGTTACACTCCATGCGTGCTGGACGATTCCGGGGAGAACGAATCGGCGGACGCCGATCTCGTCGCGGCGTTGCAACGCCGCGACGAGTCGGTGTTTACGACGGTCGTCCGGCGCTATCACGGTCCGCTGCTACGGCTCGCGCTTGCTCATCATCCAAGCCGCGCGGTCGCGGAGGAGATCGTTCAGGAAGCATGGCTCGCGGTCGTCCAGGGCATCGACCGGTTCGAGCGCCGGTCGTCGTTCAAGACGTGGCTGTTTCGCATCCTGGTCAATCGTGCGCGAACGCGAGCGGAGCGGGAGGGGCGCACGGTTCCGTTCTCGTCGCTCGTGTCCGAGGTGGAGAGCGAGGACGGGCCCGCGGTGCCCGCGGATCGATTCGTTCCAACGGATCACCCGGAGTGGGCGCAGTGGGCCGGACACTGGATGGTCGCGCCCAAGTCGTGGGGCGAGTCCCCTGAGCGCGCGTTGATCGCGCGCGAGACCCGAGCGCTGATCGAGGCGGCAATAGCCGCGCTCCCGGCTGGCCAGCGGCAGGTGATCACGCTTCGGGATGTGGAGGGATGGCCGTCCGAGGAAGTATGTAACGTCTTGCAGATTAGCGAGACTAATCAGCGGGTGCTGCTGCATCGCGCCCGAAGCCGGGTGCGCGCGGCGCTCGAGCGATACTTCGACGCGGAGAGCCGATGACGGCAATGCCAGCTGATGAACTGACCTGCAAGGAGCTCGTCGAGCTCGTCACGGCGTATGTCGAGAACGCCTTACCACCGAACGACCGCCGACGGTTCGAGGAGCATCTCGCGACGTGCGAGTTCTGCACGGAGTACGTTCGGCAGATACGTCTGACGATCGGCGCGCTCGGCAACCTTCCCGACGAGTCGATCTCGCTCGAGGCGTTGGCCGAGTTGCAGAATGCCTTTCGGTCGTTCCGATCGCAGGGGTGAGCCTGTCCGCATTCACCCGGCCCACTGCGTCACCGTGCTTGCCCGAATGTGTATAGACTGGTCATCGAGGTGTTCGTCGTCGAGCAGCTATTGGGGCGGCTGATCCTCAGGCTTCGGCTTGCGCGGGAACGAGCAGTAGCACACCATCCGGCTCTCGGCCGCGGCGGCCGCGGCGACAGCGCTCAGTAGCGCCGCCGTTCGCACGATGGCATAGACGACACGGAGACTCAACCTGTGGAAATGACCGGTGGAGAGGTCCTCGTCGCGCAACTCGTGCGCGAAGGCGTGACGGACGTCTTCGGAATTCCCGGCGTCCAACTCGACTGGGCGACCGACGCGCTCCGCCGCGGGCAGGACAAGATCCGCTACTACGTGCCGCGTCACGAACAAACCACAGCGTACATGGCCGACGGCTACGCGCGGACCACTGGGAAGGTCGGCGTATGCATGGTCGTCCCGGGGCCGGGCGTGCTCAACGCGAGCGCCGGACTGGCGACGGCGTACGCATGCAACTCGCGCGTGCTGTGCATCGCGGGGCAGATCCGCGCGCACGGCATCGGACACACTTACGGCTTCCTGCACGAGATCCCCGATCAATCCGGCGTGCTCGCCGGACTGACGAAGTGGAGCGCTCAGGCGAAATCGGTCGAGGAGATTCCGGCGCTCGTGCGCGCGGCGATGCGCGAGCTCGCGAGCGGGTGGCCGCGGCCGGTGGCGATCGAGATTCCTCCCGAGGTGCTCGCGGCTCGCGCCGACGTCACACCGATCGATCCACCAACGAGCGGCGACGGGCGCACGCGGCCGGGCGCACACGCTGTGGAGACTGCGGCGGCGCTGCTCGATGGCGCGCGCTTCCCGGTGATCTACGTCGGCGGAGGTGTGCTCGCCGCGAACGCGGCGCCGGAGCTTCGCGCGCTCGCCGAGAAGCTCGATGCGCCGGTCGTCGCCAGCGAGAATGGCCGCGGCGGTTTATCGGATCATCATCCCTTGTCGCTGAACGCCGTCGGCGGCCGCGCGGTCTTTTCACACGCCGACGTCGCGCTCATCGTCGGCAGTCGCTTCATGAACATGAGCACCGGCAATGTCCTGCTGCCCCCGAGCGCGAGTGATCGGATCAAGTACATCTACCTCAACGTCGATGAGTCCGCGTGGTCGGCACCGCGGCCGTCGGGAGCGACGATTCACGCCGACGCGAAGCTCGGTCTCGCGGCGCTCACCGACGCAGTGCGTCGCCGTCCAGCAAAGCGCGCTGCGGACGTCGCGCGAGTCCGCGCCTGGGTCGCCGAGCAGACGGCGCGCATCGCACCGCAGATGGCGTGGGTCCACGCGTTGCGCGACGGCATTCCGGAGAACGGCATCCTGGTGAGCGAGCTTACGCAGGTGGGCTACGTTGCTGGCGTGCATTATCCGGTCTACGAGCCGCAGACCTACATCGGCCACGGCTATCAGGGCACGCTCGGCTACGGCTTTCCGACGTCGCTCGGCGTCGCGGTCGGAAATCCGGATCGCACTGTCGTAAGCATCACTGGTGACGGCGGCTTCGGCTGGGCGATGCAGGAGCTCTCGACGGCCGCGCGCTATCGGTTGAACGTCGCCATCGTCGTGTTCAACGACGGCGCGTTCGGCAACGTGCGAACGCTGCAGCAACAGCAGTTCGGCGCTGCATTCGCTGACGAGGTCTACAACCCGAAGTTCGATACGCTCGCCGAGGCGTTCGACGTACGCTACGCGCGCGTCGACGGAGCCGAGTCGCTCCCGTCAGTTCTGAAGCGTGCCTTCGCCGACGGCGGCCCCACACTCATTGAAGCGCCGGTGGGACCGATGCCGAATCCGTGGTCCTTGATCCGACTCAGCCCGCCGCCGGCGGGATTCAGCGCACCGCCGAATCCTTTGGGGGATCGCTCGGCGCCAGCCTGAGGGCCATAGCATCGCGAGTTCAAATCAGGGCGCCGGCCTCGATCAGGCAGCGCGGCTCACCACCAGCATGACGCAGCCGTGCTCCGTCGTCGTAAGGCCATGATGAGAGTGCGCCGCCGCCCGGTGATAATCCCCGCTGCGCAACCGCATTCCTCTGGCGGTGCATTCGCCGCTCAGCATGTAGAGTTCCTCGGCGCCACCATGTGCGTGCTCATCGAGCGAGGCGCCGCGTTCCATCCGCATGAGCATGATTTGCGTCCCGCGAGCACGGTCGCGATGCAAAAGCTTGAATGAGACTCCCGAAGACATCGGTTGCCATTCGCCATCGCCGGCGCGCACCGTGACGCCCGTTGCCGGATCGTGCGCACCGCCGGCAAGAGAGAAGAGCAGTGCCGGTGCCTCGAGCGCTTCCATCGTTGCCGGCGCGCCCATGCGTCGAAAATCCCCGGCGACAAGCGCGTCGCCGTCGATGGCAATTCGTCCCGATACGACGTACGATTCCTCGACGCTCTCGCGCGCCGCACGATGCCGCGCGCCAGCCTCGAGGCGGATGAGTCGTCCGGCATTGTCGTCCGCAAACAGCCGTCGCTGCGCGACTCCGTCCGCAATCTGCTCCCACGGGCCTTCGTCCGCGTAACTGAAGTGGAATTGCTCTCGCTCCCGCTGCACTCGGTCCATGAGACGCGTCCGGAGTGACGGGTCCGGGCGGACCACAGGGCCGGCAAGCATGAGCTCAGCGGCGACCTCCCGATAGGAAGCCACTTCCTTGCGCATCTCAGCGGACGTCGCGAGCGCCGCCTCCACCAATGCGGCATCGGCATCGGAGAGCACGCCGAGCGCATAGAGTCCGGCCAGCTCCAGCGTTGCCGGATCGATAGGGCTGCTCATGCTTGCTCCATGTAGTAACCCCCCAACGACTCACGCAATTTGCGCATCCCGGCTCGTGCTCGCGTTTTGATCGTTCCCAGTGGTTCTCCCAGAATCGTCGCGATCTCGGACTGCGATCGCCCTTCGTAGAAGGCTAGCTCGATCACTTTCTGCTGTGCCTCGGGGAGCTCTCGGAGCGCGGCCGAGACGTACTGCCGACGCTCGGCTTGGTCGACACTCTCTCCAGGTGCGTCCCAGCCGCGGCCCATCCCCGGGACGTCGCCGCCAGCATCCTGCGCGGCCGTCGTCATGACGCGATCCCGGCGAGTGCGTGATCGAACCACATCGAGCGCGCGGCTGCGGACGATCACGCTGAGCCAACTTGCGACCGATCCTCGCGCCGGATCGAATCGAGCCGCGCTGCGCCACGCTTGGAGAAACGCCGCGATCACGATCTCTTCGGCGTCCGCCTCGTCGCGGACGATCGCGAACGCCATGGAGTAGAGCAGGCCGCCGTATCGGTCATAGAGCGCTTCGAGGCCTTTGTCGTTCCCGTTCGCCAGGTGATGCACAAGCTGCGCGTCCCCGTGCGGCGCGCTCGCGGGTGATGGGATGGGAACGGAGGCTAAGGGGATCGACTCAGGCACGTGCCGCGGCGTGAGCCGAAACGAGCGTTCACCGGCGCTCGTGAAACGAAACTCGTTTCGGACAGCCGTCACGATACACTCCGCCTTGCGGGCGGACAATGGGCTTTCACAGGGCAGCGGCGCGCGCCGTTACTTGCGATACGCCTCCGATGCGGCGGCGCTGTCCGTGTACTCCTGAAACCGGGTGACTTTTCCGTCCCGCACCGTGAACACGTGCGCGAAGTCGCTCCTGAACGATTTCCCGGTCGCCTTGACGCGCCACTCGTAGTTGCCGAGCGCGACAACCGTGTCGCCCTGCGCGAAGAATTGACGCGGCTCGAACGTGACGACGTCCTGGTCGGTGCCGAGGATCGTGAAGAACTCTCGAACGCGTTCTTGCCCTTGCCGGCGTCCGCCAAAGCGCGCGCTGGGGACGTCCGGCACGTGCCACTCGATCGACGCGTCCATTTGCGCGAGTAGGGCTCCGACGTCACCGCGCTTGAAGTTATTGTACGCCTCCTCGACCACGCCGATGCTGTTCTCGTTCGCCATGAGTGCCTCCTAGTGGGTTATTGGACGAATCCCACCACCCTTACGTCGCGGCGGAGTAACTGGATTGGAAGCGAGCGTTCTCACTCCGCTCGCAGCGCTTGAACGGGATCGATGCGAGTTTGCGCGACGTGCGGAGAATCGTGGCCCAAGGATCGCACCCAGTTTCGCGCGAAGGGTTGTCGTCGCGGTAGATCCAAGAAAGACTAAGATCGATGATCGAGGCGTCGGGCCCGGCACGAACGGCCTAGGAGCCCCAATATTAGCGAGTTGCGATGGCACCACCCGACTGAACCGACCACGAGAGGCAGCATGGCGAACCAGCAACCGGTGCAGCAGCGGCGCGGTGAAAGCGACGCCGCGCCGCGTGAGCCCAACGCGAAGAATGGAACGCGTTCGCCGAACAACGCATCGGCGCCGCAACAGCGAATGCCGCCGCGCCGCACGTGGCTTTCGTTCCTGTTCCTCCTGCTCATCAACGTGGTGCTCGTCCGAACGTTTTTCCCGCGAGGGGCGACGCCGGTCAAAGTCCCCTACACGTTGTTCCGGCAACAAGTCACCGCACACAACGTCCAGGCGATCTACAGCCACGGCGCGAGCATCACGGGCCGGTTCATCAAGCCGGTGACCTATCCACGTGATACGACGGACGGGGGCCGGCCGCAGCCCGTCACTCACTTCGCGACGGAGCTCCCGTCGTTCGTCGATCCGGGACTCGAAACGCTGCTGATCAACAATGGCGTCGAGATCAGCGCGAAGCCGATTCAGCAAGACAACACTCTGCTGAGTCTTCTCTATAGCTTCGCGCCCACCCTGCTGCTGATCGCGCTCTACGTCTGGATCTTCCGCAGGGCAGCGAAACAGGGAGGCGGACTCGGAGGGATGATGGGCGGGGGTCTCGGTCGAAGCACTGCACGCCGCTATGATCAGGCGACCGAGAACAAGGTGACCTTCGACGATGTCGCCGGCATCGACGAGGCTGAGAACGAGCTCGTCGAAATCGTCGACTTCCTCCGCGATCCACAGAAGTACACACGCCTCGGTGGGACTGCGCCAAAAGGTGTGCTGCTCGTTGGCGCCCCTGGCACAGGGAAGACCCTGTTGGCACGCGCCGTCGCCGGAGAGGCCGGCGTGCCATTCTTCTCGATGAGCGGCTCGGAGTTCGTCGAGATGATCGTCGGCGTCGGCGCGGCGCGCGTGCGTGATCTATTCAAGCAGGCGCGCGAGCACGCGCCGGCCATCATCTTCATCGACGAGCTGGACTCGATTGGCCGCGCGCGCGGGCAGTTCGCGATCGGCGGATCAAGCGAGCAAGAGCAAACGCTCAATCAGATTCTCACCGAGATGGACGGCTTCTCGAGTCGTCAAGGCATCATCGTCCTCGCGGCGACGAACCAACCCGACGTGCTCGACCGAGCGCTGCTGCGACCAGGCCGATTTGACCGGCATGTCGTCGTCAATCTTCCCGATCGCAACGGGCGCGAAGCTATTCTGAAAGTCCACACGCGTAGCGTTCCGCTCGCACCTGATGTGAGCTTGAGCGAGTTGGCGGCGGCCACACCGGGACTTGCGGGTGCCGATCTCCGGAACCTTGTGAACGAGGCGGCCCTCCTCGCGGCGCGGCGAGAGCAAAATGCTGTTCGCCAAGTGGACTTCCTCGACGCGCTGGAGAAGATCGCGCTCGGGCCCGAGCGCGCGCTACTGATGAGCCGACAGGACCGCGAGCGCATCGCCTATCATGAGGGAGGGCATGCGATCCTCGGACTCGTCATACCCGGCGCCGACCCAGTGCACAGAGTCACGATCGTTCCGCGCGGGCAGGCACTCGGCGTGACGTACCAACGACCGGACGCGGACCGATACAACTTCCCAGAGTCGTATCTGCGCGCGCGCATCATCGGTATGCTCGGCGGACGCGCGGCAGAGGAAATCGTCTATGGCAGCAAGACGACGGGCGCCGAGGGCGACATCGAGCAAGCGACCAGCCTCGCGCGCGACATGGTTACACGCTGGGGAATGAGCGAGCGGCTTGGGATGGTGCAGCTTGCGCCGCGCGCGAACCCATATTTGGCGGGCCGGTCGGGGCTCGACGGATACGCGGGGGCGCGGCCGTTCAGCGAGGAAACGGCACGCACGATCGACGCCGAGGTCCATGCCATCATCGAGGAAAGCCACGCCGAGGCGCGGCGCCTTTTGGAAATGCACCGCGGCGCGCTCGAGAAACTCGTCGAGGCCCTACTGGCGCGCGAGACGCTCGACGAGCGCGAGATCATTGACGTTGCGGGTCTTTCGCCGGTACCCGCGAGCAAGGAGAAGGCGGGAGCGAACACCAACGTTGGTGCATCAGCGCCATGATGGGAGCGCAGGCCTGGTCGACGATAGAACGACAAAGATCGATGGTGGTCTGTCTGCGACATGGCGCAAGAGTTTGGATCTTGAACCGACATCACTCAGCTCGCAACGCTTGCACGGGATCGATGCGCGTTGCCCGACGTGCGGGGACATACGCGGCGAACCCGCCGACGAGTAGGAGCACAAGACACGCTCCGCCGAGCGACACGGGATCTGATGGACTGACCTGAAAGAGCAAAGCCGAAAGCAGGCGAGACGTCGCCAACGCTCCCGCCAGCCCTGCAATCGCGCCTACGCCTACAACGATCCCCGCGCGGCCAAGCACCTCGGCGCGCACGCGACCAACTGACGCGCCAAGCGCGATCCGAATACCAATCTCGCGCGTCTGATCTCGCACCAACGACGCCATCACGCCGTACAGTCCGATCGCCGCGAGCAGGAGCGCCACGAGGCCGAAGCTCGTCATCAACATCGTGCCAAGTCGTGGCTCAGCGAGTGATGGCGCAAGCACGTCGTCCATCGAGCGGACATCGTACAGTTGCGTCGTTGGAGCCACTTCAGTGAGCGCGGCACGAATCATCGGCGCCAGTACGGCGGGGGATTCCGTCGTGCGAATCGCGAAGTAGCCTTGCCAGATTCCTTGCCCCACTGGGAGGTAGGCGATCGGCGACGCTTCTCGGAGGACGCGAATGTGCGCGTCCTTGGCGACGCCAACGACGGTCCGCCATCCGGTGCCGCCGACGATCCCCGCCCATGACATCCGCAACTGCTTCCCGAGCGCGCTTTCATTCGGCCAGTAGATGCGCGCAAATGATTCGTTGACGATCATGACCAGCGGTGCCGAGCCGTCGTCGGCGTCGGTGAAGCCACGGCCGCGAACAATCGGAATGCCGAAGGTCCGAAAATATCCGGGTCCGATGACGTCCCCGGAGGTGGTCGCGTTCGACTCCGCCTGATCACTGGACTGGCCGGGCTTCGTGAAGCGGACCTGCCATACGCCTGTGCCGACCATCGGTGGAACGACGAGTGGCGTTGACGCGACGATTCCCGGGATCGACGCGAGCCGTCGCTGCATGCGTTGCGCGACCTGCGTGATCATCTGCGGGGTCGTGTCGCGCAGCCAGTCGGGCGTGAACGACACGGCCAGCACGTGCTGGCGATCGAAGCCGATGTCGTCGCCTTGCAAACGCCCGAGACTACGCGCAAGCAGCGCCGCGCCCGAGAGCATCACGAGCGCTAGAGCCACCTGCGACGCGACAAGTGTCTGTCGAACAAGCCGGCGTCCTCGCGATTCATGCCCTGTTCGAGCGCCCAGACGGAGCGGAGATGCGACATCGGCCTGCGCGATCAAGAGCGTCGGCAGAACACCGAACAAGAGAACGGTGAGCGCGGTGATGCCGACCGCCGGAACGATCGGCGCGCTCGCGAGCCGAACCTCATCGAGTCGCGGAAGATTGTGCGGCGCGATTAGACCGACATTGCGAATCAACGCCGTCGCGAGGAGGAGTCCGAGCGATCCGCCCGCGGCAGCGAGCAGGGCCGATTCGACGAAGAGTTGCCAGGCGATGTCACCGACCTGCGCGCCGAGCGCCCGACGCACGGCGAATTCGCGCGTCCGACCCGAGGCACGGAAGAGCAGGAGGTTGCCGACGTTGAGGCACGCAATCAGGAGAAGCAGGGCGACGGCCGCAGTGAGAATACCGAGGACGGGCCGTACGTCGCCAACGACGGTTTCGGTGAACGTCGCGGCGTGCGCGCCGGTGATCTTGTAGGTCGGATCGGCGCGCTCAGTGAACGCGACGTACTCGGCGCGCGCGCCGGCGAGGGTCGCTCCAGGCGCGAGACGTCCGACGACGAATACCGATGTTGTTGCCTTCCAGCCGCCACGCATCGGCAGCCAGAAGTCGACGCCGGCAGGGTACGCCAGTCCCGGCGGTGCGACGCCGACGATCGTGTACGTCCATTTGGTGGCAGGATCAACGACTCGCTTGCCGATGACGCTCGAATCGCCGCCCAACTGCTTGCGCCACGCGTCGTACGCGAGCACGATCTTGCGCCGCGGTGAGCCGCCATCTACTCCAAGCGGTGCGAACGCGGTTTCCTCATCGTCGCGATGGAAGAAACTTCCAAGCAGCGGCCGTGCGCCGAGGACGTCGAAGAAGTTCGC
>Ga0157372_10004275_pt1 | contig 15271 bp, 13 predicted proteins | sample C55metaG_FD_115307 | JGI IMG/M metagenome (GOLD analysis project Ga0157372, IMG submission 115307) | Corn rhizosphere microbial communities from Kellogg Biological Station, Michigan, USA - C5-5 metaG | ecosystem: Host-associated > Plants > Roots > Rhizosphere > Soil | place: USA: Michigan... | reverse complement strand
GCCGTTGAATCAGTAGCGCTGGCGCGAAAACAGGATGTCGGCCTGCGACCCGATCGAACTGTCGGACAGCGTGACCGGACGCTTGCCAGGGCCGCGCCGCAGGTAGGTCTCGACGCCGTAGTCGTTGTCGAATACGAACGCGGAAAATCCGTGCGCCTGCATGACCGAAAAGATCTCTGCGCGCGCCGCTTCGGCGTCGGGCATCAGCGACGGCGAGATCTCCATCGCGACCTCGAGGTCCGTGCGCATGCGGCCGAGCAGCGGCGCCAGCCCACGCAGCACCTGCAGCTCCGCGCCCTCGACGTCGATCTTGATGATCCGCGTCCGGCGGATTTCTTCCTCGCTGAGTATGTCGGCCAGCGGCAGCGCCTGGACCTCGACGGCTTCGCGATCGTTCCTGCCGTGGACGGCGTGCTCGACGGTCGTCGTCTTGCCGCAATTGCCGGGTCCGCCCGGATACAGCTTGAGGACGCCGCGCTGCGCCGATGCCGCGACCTGCACGGTGCGAATGTTCTTGCGCCGGTTCAACGCGACGTGTTTGTCGAGGATCGCGTGGATCCATTGCGCCGCCTCGATTGCCACGACTTTTCCGGATGCGCCGACGATGCGCGAGGCGAGCAGCGTGTAGTGGCCGATATTCGCGCCGATGTCGACGAAGCAGTCACCCGGGCGCAGGCTGCCCGATATCCAGCCGCTGATATTCGGCTCCCAGGTGCCGAAGTAGTAAAGATGGCGCTGGATCAGGTCTTCGGTATTGCCGGTGATGCGGCCGCCGAAACGCGTCCTGCATTTGAACTGGCGCGGGCGCCAGTGAAATCTTTCCCACAGCCAGGGCTTGCCGGCGGCGACGGGCGCATAGCGGATCCATGCGCGCGCAGCGGGAGTCAGCGCATCACCGAGCATCGTTCGCATCCGGGTCGTCATGCAATATTCCTGTTGGGGAGCGAAACGGTCGCTCAGCCTTGTCCAATCGAGTCGCGCGGGCGCCTGATCATCGAAAGTTTTTGCGCGTAGAACTCGAATCCGCCCGGGCCGCGCCGCTTCGAGCGGTACATCGCCGCGTCGGCGCGGTCGACCAGCGTCTGCGCGTCCTCGGCGTCCTCCGGATAGATCGCGATGCCGACACTCGCCGAGAGCTGCAACCGGTGCGCGCCGGCGCGCGCCGGCGCCGCGAGAGCGGCCTGCAGCTTCTGCGCGATCGACGCGGCGTCGGCAGCCTGCGATATACCGGGCAGAAGCACGAGAAACTCCTCGCCGCCGTGGCGGCTGACGGTGTCGGAGTCGCGCAAGGCCGATTGCAGGCGCCGCGCCGTGAGTTTCAACGCCTCGTCGCCGATCGCATGGCCGAGCGTATCGTTGATTCGCTTGAAATCATCCAGGTCGAGGAACAGCACGGCGATTCGCGTTTCATGCCGTCGCGCCGTGGCGATCGCGCTCTCGAGACGATCCTGCATCAGCAGCCGGTTCGGCAACCCGGTCAGCGGATCGCGCTGGCCCGAGCGGGCCAGTTCGCCGAGTTCGCTGACGGCGGTCTCGGCGACGGTTTCGGCATGCAGCGCGACGAGCACGAGTTGTTCGTTGGCTTCCGCCAGCATCGACTGCGCCTTCGCCTCATTCATGGACGAACGGATTTCCGCGAGGTTCTGGCGCAGCCGTGCGAGCCGCGTCAGCAGGCCGTCGGCCTCGTGGCTCAGCTGCGACAGCTTGCGCGCGCCGCCATCGACCTCGCCCGCGGTGGGGGCAGCGTCCGTTTGCGGGAGGAGCGGGTGTTCGATGCGCTTGAGTGACCTGTGATGTTTCATTCTCGGATCTGATTTGCGCGTTTGCCGTTCGCGGTTGCGCCGTCGAGACCGGCCTTTTTCTGTGCACAGCATGAGTCGATTCCGGTGACGATTCGTGCAATGCAGCGCAAGTAATGTGCCAGCAGGAATTGCGCGGCACTGCAGCCGCGCGTGGCAAACGACCGTGCCGGAACGCACGGTGCGTCGGCTGCACGGTTGCACCTTGCAACCCGAGTCTAGCGATCGGTCGATGACGTTCAGGTCTGCAATTCAGTTTGCTTCGCTCACACCGGGTTAACACCTCCTGAATCGGCGAGCGAACGTGGCCTAACGTACAGAGTGCGGGCACGCCTTCTCGCACCATGCCCTCGAACCCCCGGCGCGGCATGCGGGCGGTTGGAAGACATGCTGGAGATTCCCTGAAGGGTATCGCCGCGGCATGTGCGAATGGCTTACGCGCTCGTCACACAGGACATCACAACATGAATCACGCGCCCTTGGGGTATGGCGGAACCACCGCCCAGGCACCGATTACCGCCGCTACGAAACTTCCTGGGGGAAGTTCGCGGCATCGGATGCGGGCACTCACTTCCTTGCTGCTGTGCGCCGTGTCGTGCGTGGCCGGCGCGGCCGGCTTCACTCCGACCGGCAACCTCGGCGAGGGCCTCGGCGGGCGCTTCGGCGCGGGCGATGCGCTGCTGCCGAATGGCAAGGTCCTGATCGCCGGCGGCATTCGCGACGTGAATCTGGCGACCGCCGAAACCTGGGATCCGGGGACCGGAACGTTTTCGCAGACGGCAAACAATCTTTCGGTCGGACGTGGCTATCCGACGACGACGATACTGGCGAACGGCAAGATCCTGTTCGCCAATGGCGGCGACTACAACGATGGCGGCGCCGCCGTGACTGCTGCCGACCTGTTCGACCCCACCACCGGCATGTTCAGTGCCACCGGCTCGACTCACGACGCACGCCATGGTTCGACCGCGAACCTGCTCGTGCTCAACGGCAAGGTGCTGGTCGCCGGCGGCATCATGAGCAATGTCGAGACGCGCCTGGCAACCGCCGAACTCTACGATCCCGTTGCCGGCACGTTTGCCTACACCGGTTCGATGCACGCAGCGCGCGACGTCGCAGTTTCGGTGCGCCTGCAGAACGGCAAGGTACTGATCGCCGGCGGCGGCGACGGCAGCGGCATTTCGCTCAACAGCACCGAGATCTACGATCCAAGCGCCGGCACGTTCGCCATCGGTCCGACGATGGTCGGCCGCCGCGATGACGCGACGGCGACGCTGCTGCAGGACGGCAGGGTGCTGATCGTCGCCGGCATCAACAACGATGTCTGCGTCGGCACGGCCGAGATTTACGATCCGACGTCCAACGCGTTCACCGCGAGCAAGTCGACGATCACGCCGCGGCATTTCCACACGGCGACGCTGCTGCCGAGCGGCCTTGTCCTGATTGCCGGCGGCGTCAACAGTGCGACCAACGTCAACACGCTGGCCGATGCGCAGCTCTACGATCCGGCCACCGACACGTTCACGTCGGTCGGGCCGATGGGAACCGCGCGCTACCTCCATACGGCGACGCTGCTCAACGACGGCCGCGTGCTGATCGCCGGCGGCTACAACGACGCCGGTGTCGTCGAGACCGCGGAAATCTATGGCGCGCTCGGTGATTCGATCTTCAAGAACGGTTTCGACTGACGCAGCGCGCGGCGCCGCGGCCGCCGGCCGCGGCTTGCCACGCGAACGGGAGCAAGGACCATGTGTGGAATCGTTGCCGCAGCCGCGACGCGCGATGTCGTCGCAACACTGATCACCGGACTCAAGGCGCTGGAATACCGCGGCTACGACTCCGCCGGCGTCGCACTGCTGACCGAGCACGGCCTCGAACGCGTTCGCACCAAGGGCAAGGTGCGCGAACTCGAGCAGCTGCACGCGGCCCAGCCGATTTTCGGCAACACCGGAATCGCGCACACGCGCTGGGCGACGCACGGCGCACCGAGCACCGACAACGCGCATCCGATGACTTCGGGCGGCAACGTCGCGGTCGTGCACAACGGCATCATAGAAAACCATGACGCGCTGCGCATCGAACTGCAGGCGCTCGGCTACGAATTCACGAGCCAGACCGACACCGAGGTCGTCGCGCACCTGATCGAACATTTCCAGGGCGAGGGCGCGAGCCTGCTCGAAGCCGTGCAGCTGACCGTCAAGCGCCTGCGCGGCGCCTATGCGATCGCCGTGATCTCGCGGCGCGAACCCGGCCGTGTCGTCGGGGCGCGGCGCGGCAGCCCGATGGTGATCGGGCTCGGCGAAGGCGAGCACTTCATCGCCTCGGACATCCACGCACTGCTGCCGGTCACGCGCCGCTTCATCTATCTGGCCGATGGCCAGGTCGCGGACGCGACCGTCGACGCCGTTCACATCTACGACGAGCACGGCAATCCGGTCGATGGACCGATCAAGCTCGCGCACTTCGCGCCGGACGCCGTGGCGCGCGGCAAATACCGCCACTACATGCTCAAGGAGATCCACGAGCAACCACAGGCGATCGCCGACACGCTCGAAGGCCGCATCGCCGATGGCCGCATCCTGACGGCGGCGTTCGGTGTCGGAGCGAGCGAACTGCTGCGCGAGACGCGCAACGTGCATCTGGTGGCCTGCGGCTCCAGCTATCACGCCGCGCTGATCGCGCGCTACTGGATCGAGGGCATCGCGGGCATTCCGTGCAGCGCCGAAATCGCGTCGGAGTACCGTTATCGCGACGTCACGGTGCCGGCGGACACGCTGTTCATCAGCGTCAGCCAGTCCGGCGAGACCGCCGATACGCTGATGGCGCTGAAGCTGGCGAAGACGCGCCGCTACCTGTCGACCCTGGCGGTCTGCAACGTCGCCGAGTCATCGATGGTGCGCGAATCCGCGCTGGCGCTGATGACGCGCGCCGGCCCGGAGATCGGTGTCGCCTCGACCAAGGCGTTCACGACGCAGCTCGTTGCGCTCGCCCTGGTCGCGCTCGAACTGGCGCGCCACCACGGCATCGAGGAAGAACGCTATCTGGCGCTGGTGCGGCAGCTGCAGACACTGCCGGACGTCGTGCGCGACGCGCTCGCCCTCGACGCCGACGTGCAGATCCTCGCCCGGCAATTCATCGGCCGCGACCACGCGTTGTTTCTCGGCCGCGGAACGCAGTACCCGGTGGCCATGGAAGGAGCGCTCAAGCTCAAGGAAATCTCCTACATCCATGCCGAAGCGTATCCGGCCGGCGAACTCAAGCACGGTCCGCTCGCCCTGGTCGACGAGAACATGCCGGTGGTCGCGGTCGCGCCGAACGATCATCTGCTGGAGAAGCTCAGTTCGAATCTCGAGGAAGTGCGCGCGCGCGGCGGCCGCCTGTACGTTTTCGCCGGCGCCGACGTCGCGGCGCATATTCCCAAGGGCACCGGCCAGCTGCTCGTGCTGAAGGCGAGCGGCGAACTCGTCACCCCGATCGCCTTCACGGTCCCGCTGCAGCTGCTCGCCTATCACGTGGCCGTGCTGTACGGCACGGACGTCGACCAGCCGCGCAACCTGGCGAAAAGTGTAACTGTGGAATAGTTACGCCTTCGATCAAAGCCACGCGCTCAATCTTGGCTTTCAAGCCCCTCCCCCTTGATGGGGGAGGGGTTGGGGAGAGGGTGACGCCGGGCAGGAAGCCCAAGTGCCTCGGAGGCTATGGACGGCCGAGAGAGGCCGCCGACGCAGTCGGCGGCTTCGCCGCCTTCCCCTCTCCCGGCGCGCTATGCGCGCCGACCTCTCCCACAAGGGGAGAGGTGCGCTTCTCTGCTGCGCACAGACGGCAACTGCCTGGGAGGATATTTACTGAGGCCCACCGTGCCTTGCTACGACGTCTTGCTTCTCCGCTGCTCGCCACCGCTGTTGCCGGCGCAGCAGGCGCTGCGCGTCGCGCACCCAGGCGATCGTGAAACCACGCACGTGGGCCACGAGTTCGTGCGGAAGGTGGCGGCAGGCGCGCCGCAAAAACTCGGCAATGACGATGTCGGCGATCGCCGCCGCGTCATCCGGTGCCGCGAGAATCTCCGCGATCCTGTCTGCGGGAATCAGGCTGCGCGCCTTGTGCTCGTGGGCCAGGCGCAGCCACGAGTCACCGGTCGCATCGAGCCGGCATTGCCAGGCCAGTCGGTGGTGGATGAAGCCGAACCGGGAGATGCCGGAGTCGGCGTGTTCGTGAGCGTTGGATTTTTGAACGGCAATCGAATTCTTGCGTGCTGAAAGCATTTCTGGTCTCGCTGATGTTCTGGGTTCAAGCCGGGCGGGTGGACCGCGGCAACTCGGGCATCTCGGGCGGCGGATTCGGCGGCGACTGCTGCGGCACCGAATCCGGGTGCTCCTCCGGCGAATCGAACGGCGATTCGTCGGGTGTATCGATTGGCGTCTCGACCGGCGTATTGCCGGGCACCTCGGGACCTGGGCCCTTTGGCGCGTGCGCGATGAAGCGCCAGCGGCGCTCGGGCATCGGAGCCGAGTGATGCGCTCGCGCACTGCATCCCCGGGCGACGAATGCTGTCGATCCCGTCTGCATCACGGCCGTTCCGGCGGCGGTGGGTTGTTGATCGTGCACGCCCTGAACTCCGGCCAGGTCAGCTTGCCGTCATGGTCGGCATCGCACTTGGCGTAGTTCTTCGAGACGAACGGATCGGCGGATACGTCATCATTGCTCAGGTAACCTTTTTGTCCGCGATCCAGGCTGTCGAAATACTGCTTCTGGCCCTTGCGCACATTGTGGTCGCCACTGTCCGTGCGCTCCTGCGTGTTGGCATTGTCGAGCACCTGCGTTTCCGTCGGCGCCTGCGCCGATGCGGCTGCTGCCAGCAGCAGGGCGCACAGCGATAACGTAAATCGAACATTTTGCTTTTCCATCAGACAATCTCCATGCGGCGGAAGTTCGCTAGGCAAGGCAGGCGGCGTGCCAACTCGCGATGCGCGCATTTGGCGCCGACGTCGCCTTCATGCCGTGCAAGTCGCCATTGGATCGCGAAGGCACGTTGCAGCGTGCACGCGCGCAGCCGGGTTCGTCCGGCGTTTGCCGCGCACTGGCGGGACATCCGATTGGCATGCCACTTGAAGATCTTTTCAGTGACTGTCCGTCTGGATTGCGGAGGATTTATGAGCAGCAGATTCCTGATCGGCGCTATCGGTCTGGTGTTGGGTGTCGCGATGGCCGACGGCATCGGTGCCGAGCATCCGGCAACGCCGCCCGCGACGCAGGACAACTCGGTTCAGCCCGGTACCGACGCCTGGATCACGACCAAGGTCAAGGCCGAACTGACCGCGACGAAGGAGGTCCCCGGGAACGCGATCGCCGTTTCGACCATCAACGGCGTGGTCACGCTGGCCGGCATCGTCGACAACAAGGAACAGGTGCAGAAGTCGATTGCGCTCGCCAAGGGCATCAAGGGAGTGCGCGACGTCGACTCGACTGCGCTGAATTCGCACGGCAATTAAGACGCGGCCCGCACTGCGACCGCGCTCAATTCGCGCAGCAATTAAGACGCGGCCCGCACTGCCGGAGCGCCAACCGGATCGGCATCAGCGCATGCGCGCGGATCAACTCTCGACGCTGCTGCGGCGCGAGACCTTCCAGTCGTTGATGCATTGCCAGAACACGCTCATGTCGACCGGCTTGGTCAGATGCCTGTCGATGCCGGCCTGTGCGCTGCGCCTGCGATCGGAGGCCGAATTCACTCCGGTCACGGCGATGATCAGCGCGTCGTCGAGTCCGGCCTCGGCGCGCAGGCGGTGGGCGAGTTCCCAGCCGGTCGTGTCCGGCAGATAGATGTCGAGCAATACGATGTGCGGCTGGAAGTCGCGCGCGCAGTCGATCGCCTGGGCTCCGTCATAGGCAATCTGCGTGCGATAGTCGGCGAGTTCGAGGACGATCTTCATGACGTCCGCAGCGTCGGCATTGTCATCGACGATCAGCACGCGTTCGCCGCCGCCCGCCACCGGCGACGTGACGGCGGTCGTGGTGGCGGCAGCCACATCGGCCAGCACGGGCAGGCGCACTTCGAATTCGACGCCGCGGCCGGGGCCTTCGCTGCGCGCCGTGACGCAGCCGCCGTGCAACTCGACGAGTTGGCGCGTCAGCGGCAAGCCGAGCCCGAGGCCCAGGCTGGCGCGGCTGCGTTCGGACTCGGCCTGCACGAAAAGCTCGAAGACCTGCTCGACCATTTCCGGGCTGAGGCCGACGCCGTCGTCGATCACGCGAATCGAGACGACCCGGGCGCTGCGCTGCCTTTCGGCTCCGCACGAATCCGGGTCGGACTGTTGCAAGGCAACCTTCACGGTTATGTGGCCGCCCGTGAGCGTGAACTTCGAGGCATTGACCAGCAGGTTGGAAAAGACCTGCTCGAGGCGAACCGGATCGCCCTCGACCCAGATGCGCTCGTCCGGCGCTTCGAACTGCAGGTGTTGCCCGGCCGCCTGGCGGTCGTGCTGGGTCGCCGCGATCACCCGCTCGATTGCCTGGCGCAGGTCGACGCGCTCGGTATGCAGGTGCACCAGGCCGTGCTCGATGCGGCTGATGTCGAGCAGGTCGTCGATCATGCGCACCATGTTGCGGGTCTGCCGTTCGATGACCCCGAGCGAGGTGCGGAACGCCGGCGAGTCCGGCTGCCCGAGCTTGAGCACCTGGATCGAGTTGTGCACCGCCGCCAGCGGATTGCGCAGCTCGTGGCCGAGCACGGCGAGAAAGCGGTTCTTCGAGATATCCGCTTCACGCAGGGAACGTTCGGCATCCTTGAGGTCGCCGATGTCGAACGCGCTGCCGACGTAGCCGAGCAACTCGCCGGACGGGGTCAGGCGCGAGTGCGCCATCACCTTCATCCAGCGGTACTGGCCGTCCTTGCGCCGGATCCGGACCTGGCGCTGGAACGGCTCGCGGCGTTCCATTCGCTGGCGATAGGCCTCGAGGTAGCCGTCGCGATCCTGCGGATGGATCAGTTGCGCCCACTCGAACCGCGTCAGCGAAGGATCGGCGCCGAGGAAGTCGATCAGCGCGCGGTTCGCGTAGAGGATTTCGTCAGGATCGCTGACCCAGATCAGCACCGGGGCATCGTTGGCCAGCAGCGCGAAGCGCGCTTCGCTCTCGATCAATGCATCCTCGCCGCGCTGGATCGCATCGATGTCGATCAGCATCAGCACGACGCCTTCGACCTTGCGCTCCAGCGTCCGGTAAGGACCAATGCGGACGAGGAACCAGCGTCCGAGCTTGTCCTGCACCTTCACATCGTGCACCTTGTGCGCGCCGAGGGCATCCTGCAAAAGCGCATCCAGGTCCGGGATAGTCAGCGCCAGCCTGATTTCGTCGAGCGACCGGCCGACATCCGCGGCCCGCAGATTCAGCGGCTCCTCCGCAGCCGGCGTGACCCGGCGGATGCGCAGGTCGCGTCCGAGCAGGACGACCGGCAGGTACGCGCTGTCGAGCACGTTGAGCAGGTCGTTGTTGCTCTGGGTCAATTCGATGTTGCGCGTCTGCAGTTCGTCGTTGACGGTCGCCAGCTCCTCGTTGCTGGACTGGATTTCCTCCTTCGACGTTTCCAGTTCCTCGTTGATGCTCTGCAGTTCTTCGTTCGACGATTGCACTTCCTCGTTGGCCGACTGCAGTTCCTCGTTGGTCGCCTCATGCTGCTCGATCACCGATTGCAGGTAATCGCGCGTCGCGCTGAGTTCCTCGCGCAACTGGGCGATCTCGCGTTCGGTTTCGTCGCCCGGCGCGCCGGTGTCCGCCGATGCCGTAGCGGAAGCGACGGCGCGCCCGCGTTCCTCGAACGTCAGCAGCAGCGCGTCCTCGCGCGCCGGCGCATGGATCGGAATCGCTTCGATCGCGACATCGCGATGGCCACCGTCGAAGCGCACGCGCAAATTGTCGACACGCACCGGAACGCGGTCGCGCAGTGCGCTCTGCGCAGCGCGGCGTACCGAAGCGGCGAGTCCTCCGCGCAGCATCTTGAGCAGGTTCAGGCTGGCCTTGCCGGGCGACGGGGCGATATACGGGCTGGTGTCGCCGTGAAACTGCACGATCTCCAGATCCTGCGTCAGCACGACCGCGGGCGGCGCGTAGCGCGACAGCAGCAGGCGGTCGGCCTCGCGGTTGCGGTCCGCCGCGCCTGATTCGCGCGGCAGCTTGATCTTGCCGCGCAGGCTGCCGATCGCGACATTGGGGTGCTCGACCAGCGGCGGCGCGCCGCGAGTGGCGACGGGTTTTCTCGTATACAACTTGAAGCGCAGGTCCAATGCCTCGAACAGGTGGCGGTGCGAACCGATCGTCTCGGACATGCCGAGCCAGAGAAAGCCGTGGTTGCGCAGCGCGTAGTGCAGCATCGGAATCAGGCGCGTCTGCAGCTCCGGATCGAGGTAGATCAGCACGTTGCGGCAGGCGACGAGGTCCATGCGCGAGAACGGCGGGTCGGCCAGCACGTTCTGCCGCGCGAACACGCACATGTCGCGGATCGGCTTGCCGATGCGGTAGCTGCCGTCGACTTCGATGAAGAACTTGCGCAGCCGCTCCGGCGAGACGTCCTGAATGATGCCCTTGGCGTAGATACCGATGCGCGCGCGTTCGATGCCGGCGTTGTTCAGGTCGGTCGCGAAGATCTGCAGCGGCACGCGCTGGCCGGTGGCTTCGGCGAACTCCGAATAGGCCATGGCGATCGAGTAGGCCTCCTCGCCGGTCGAGCAGCCCAGCACCCAGACGCGGATCGGATCGTGGCGCGCGCGGTTGTCGGCAAGCTCGGGAAAGACGCGCGTCTTGAGCAGCTCGTAAGCCTCGGGGTCGCGAAAGAAGCTCGTGACGTTTATCAGTATATCCTGATATAGCGCCTCGGCCTCGGCGCCGTTCTCGGCGACGAACGCGGCGTAGGTCGCCAGGTCCTCGAATTTGTTCAGTACCATGCGCCGGGTGATGCGCCGGTGCACGGTGTTGCGCTTGTAGTCGGCGAAATCCACGCCGGTAACCGAGCGCAGGGTCTCGACGATCCGTTCGAATGCTTCCTGGTTCGCCTGCTCGACGTCGGCCGGCAACGCGCCAAGCAGCGGGTGGAGACTGATGCGATTGATCTCGTGCGCGATCTGCTTCGGACTCATGACCATGTCGATGCAGCCGGTCGCGACCGCGCTGTTGGGCATGCTCGACTGCTCGGCACTGAGGTCCTGCGCAAACGTGATGCCGCCGGCTGCCTTGATCTCCTCGATGCCGAGCGAACCGTCGCTGCCCATGCCCGAGAGGATCACGCCGATCGCCTTGTCGCCGTGGTCCTCGGCCAGCGAGCGCAGGAAGTGATCGATCGGTCGATGCACGCCCGGCGTCTGCGTGCGCGGCGACAGTTGCATCACGCCGTTGCCGATGACGACGTCCTTGCCCGGCGGGATGACGTACGCGTGGTTTGGCTCGACCCGCATCCGGTTCTCGACGGTCGCCACCGGAATGCACGACTTGCGCGCGAGGATTTCGGCCAGCATGCTGACGTGCTTCGGATCCAGATGCTGGACGACGACGAATGCCATGCCGCTGTCGGGAGACAGCTCCGCCAGCAATGCCGAGACTGCCTCGATGCCGCCGGCCGAGGCGCCGATGCAGACGATGTGAAAAGGCAGGCTATGCGCGGGATCGGCATCTTCGCGCGCTGCGGGGTTTTCGCCTGGCAGTGCCGTCTGCTCGGTGGACTGCGGCGATGACTTCCGTTTTCCGCGCTTCTTCGCGACCACGAGTTCCTCTCCAGGACTGCGCCCGCGAGATTCCCCAGCTGTCTCGTGCTGCAGCCGGCACTCATTTTCTCCCCCCCCCCCGTGAGGAATCAAGCACGCAATGACGTGCAAGCTGAACGAACCTTGCCGGGGCGGGACAGGGTGGCATGAGCAGTCCGCAGGACTGGTTCCGACGAAGTTGCACCGTCGCCGCAGAGGCTCCATACGCCGTCGCGATTCCGGCGCGATCGGCAAGGGCAAGCCCAGTCGAGCCGGCCGGTTGCGGCGACGCAGGACGCTAGCGCGACTTGAGCACCGAGATCTTCCCGTTCGGCTCCAGGCGCATCTCGTCGACTTCCTGCAGCGAACGCAGCCCGTGCAGGCGCAACTCGCGCGCCAAACCTTCCTTGGAGATGCCGGCCTTTGCAAGGACTCCGGCGACGAGCTGTCCACCCGCGGCCAGCAGCAGCGGCGTTCCTTCCAGCATCCGGTTGATGAGCTCGCTTCGAGCGGCCAGGTGCGCCAGCAGCTTGTCGAGCAGGAGAATCGTCGCCACGCACAGCAGCGGACCGACCAGCGAAGAGTCGGCTCCGATCATCGCCGAGCGCAGTGCGCCGCCGACGATGACGAGGACGACGATATCGAACGGCGACATGTCGCTGAACGTGCGTTTGCCGGTGAGGCGCAACAGGATCAGCAACGCCGCATACGACAGCGCGCCGCGCACGACGAAATGCCACCAGGGCATCGACAGGGCGAAAAGCTCGTTCATGGCAATGTCTCCGCGAATGACGGCGGCGCACACGCCGACGTGTCGCCCATTGGGCAGCGCTTCGCCCTCAGGCGAAGCCGGAGTTGGCCGGCAACGCGGCCGCCGCGATGCCGGCTCGCGTCAGGCGCGTTTGCGGCGACTCGACGTCTTTTTCGCCGAAGCGCGCTTGGTCGCGGCGCGCTTGCGTCCCGAACCGGTCTTCTTGCCGCCTCCGGTTTCCTTGTTGACGGTCGCCCAGGCGCGCCGTTCGGCTTCCTTCTTCGACGTGCCCTTGCGCTCGTAGCCCTCTTCGATGTGCTCGGCTTGTCTCTTCTGCTTGCTGGTATACGCAGACTTGTCTCCGCGCGGCATGGCTGCCTCCTCTTCGTTCGATCGAGCTGTGGTCAGTGCTTCATCTGCTGCTTGAGCGCACTCATCTGGCTATGGTCGCGCATGACCTCGGGCATGTACTTCGTCGCCAGGTCGCGCACGCCGGAATCGTCCGACTCGGCGGCGGCATCGCGGAATGCGTCGACGATGCGGTCCTCGAAATCCTCGAGCTGGGCGATGTATTCGCGGTCAGGCGTGCTGCTGAGCTTGGCGCGGAATTCGCCGAAGGCCTTTTTCAGCGTGCCGCCGGCGGTCCCGCCTTCGGGCGGCTTCTTGCCGCTCGCGGCAATCTGCGTCTTCAGGTCCGAGGCGATCGCGCCCTTGGTGCGCGCCATGCGCGTGAACAACTGCTGCAGTTCGGGCTGGTCGACCTTGGTCGATGCTTCTTCGTAGAATTTCTTGCTGTCGTTGAGAACTTCAACGAGTTCCTTCAAGGTATATGTGTCGGGTTTCATGCGTTGCTCCTTCTTTCGATTGATGGTGCCGGCCCTTGCGCGCACTGCGGCTGCGCCGACGACTTCACCCCGGGATTCGGGGATTGGAATTCAGGAAACGAATCCATGCGGCGGAAAACTCCGCGTGCGCCTGTGCATTCCGAGGATTGCCAGTGCAGCCGGCAGCCGGTTGGAGCGGCTGGCCGTGGGAGCTGCACGCCGGGCACGGCGCATGCGCAGCGCGTCCGGATCCTTGCACCGCCTCAGGTGTCCGCGCACGGCGGCTGGATCGGGCCCCACGCTGGCCACGGCGCGGCAAATTTCCAACGGCGTGGCGCCGAGCATCCGGCACCAGTAGCGCAAGCTCGTTTGCTCCTTGACATCGATCTTGCTCATCAGCGGCAATGCCGCCACAACTCTCGTTGCGCTGAGCAGGCCGTTACCCGGCAGGTCAAGATTGCGATTCATCGCAGTTCCTTTGAGTGGCTGTCGCGGAGGCATCGCAACGACCGTGCCATGCCGCCGCGGCGCAGGATTCGCGGCGTTTGCTCGTCAATCGCGGTCTCGCGCAATGCAAGTTGCGAGCGGCGATTTCCGCAGGTTGCAAATTGCGCCGGTAGCCAGCCGGAGCGAAGGTCCCGTATCGAACGGAGGGCGTCGACCGCGTCGCTTCTTGTAGCGGACACAGCCATGGTTACGAACCTTGCCGCCGGCTGAACGGCAGTTCGGTGATGGCTACTGCATCCTTGCGGATAACTGACTAATCCATTAATAGAACTATCCTTGGCCGTCTTCGATGGCACAGGGGTTGGTTGTAGCTGCACACGTTTGCATTTCCCTTCTGGAAAGCAGCCCAGGAGCAACAACCACAACGACGAAGAGAGCGCTCACAGTCGAGCGCTCTGCAATACGCAAGGCGCGAGGAATAAAGATGTCCCAGACTGCCCCCCGACGTCGCCGCGCCGCTGTCAGCGCGCCGCCTTCACCGCCACCGGCGCCGGCGACAGCGCTTGGTCCGATGGAACAATTGCTCGCCGCGATGGCGGCGGTCAGTGACGGCGATTTTTCCGTGCAGCTGCCGCGCCATTGGGAAGGCGTCGACGGCAAGCTCGCCGAAACCTTCAATCTGATCGTCAATCACAATCGGCGCCTGGCGCGCGATCTCGCGCTGGCCGGCGAGAAGGTCGGACGGCAGGGCCTCACGCGTCATCGCCTGGTCCCGGCAAACCGGCAAGGCGCGTGGGCCGAGATGGAACAGTCGATCAACGGCCTGATCGACGATCTCGTGCGTCCGGTCGAAACGATGACCGAAGCGATGGCCGGCGTGGCCAAGGGCGACCTGACGCGCACCGTGCCGCTCGAAGCCGACGGCCGGCCGTTGCTCGGCGAGTTCCAGCGTTCGGCGAACATCGTCAACCGCATGATCGAGCAGATGAAGGAGTTCAGCTCCGAAGTCACGCGCGTTGCGATCGAAGTCGGCACCGCCGGACTGCTCGGCGGCCAGGCCAAGGCCAAGGGCGTGTCCGGCGTGTGGAAGGACCTGACCGATTCGGTCAACCAGATGGCGAACAACCTGACCGCCCAGGTGCGCAACATCGCCGAAGTCACGATCGCGGTCGCGAACGGCGACTTGTCGCGCAAGATCACGGTCGACGTGCGCGGCGAAATCCTGCAGTTGAAGGAAGCCATCAACACGATGGTCGACCAGTTGCGCGGGTTCGCCTCGGAAGTCACGCGCGTCGCGCGCGAAGTCGGCACCGAAGGCAAGCTCGGCGGCCAGGCGATCGTGCCGGGCGTCGCCGGAACCTGGAAGGACCTGACCGACTCGGTCAACTCGCTCGCGTCGAACCTGACCTCACAGGTGCGCAATATCGCCGAGGTGACGACCGCGGTCGCGAAGGGCGACCTGTCGCGCAAGATCACGGTCGACGTGCGCGGCGAAGTGCTGCAGCTGAAGGAAACGATCAACACGATGGTCGACCAGCTCAACGGCTTCGCGGCCGAAGTCACGCGCGTGGCGCGCGAGGTCGGCACGGCCGGACTGCTCGGCGGCCAGGCGCAGGTGCCCGGCGTCGCCGGCACGTGGAAGGACCTGACCGATTCGGTCAACCAGATGGCGAACAACCTGACCGCGCAGGTGCGCAATATTTCCGAGGTCACGATCGCGGT
>Ga0157372_10004274_pt1 | contig 15272 bp, 10 predicted proteins | sample C55metaG_FD_115307 | JGI IMG/M metagenome (GOLD analysis project Ga0157372, IMG submission 115307) | Corn rhizosphere microbial communities from Kellogg Biological Station, Michigan, USA - C5-5 metaG | ecosystem: Host-associated > Plants > Roots > Rhizosphere > Soil | place: USA: Michigan... | reverse complement strand
TTGATTTCCTTGCCAAGCAAACTCCGGGATTCTCCGGTGCCGATATTGCGAACATCTGTAACGAGGCTGCGCTGATCGCTGCACGCCACGATAAGAAGATGATCGAGAAGCAGGATTTCCTGGATGCTGTCGACAGGATCATCGGCGGACTTGAGAAAAAGAACAAGATCATTTCCTCGCACGAGAAAAAAGTGATCGCCTACCACGAAGCAGGTCACGCTTCCACAAGCTGGCTCCTCGAGCATGCGCATCCGCTGATCAAAGTTACGATCGTTCCGCGCGGACGCTCCCTCGGCGCTGCATGGTACCTTCCGGAAGAGCGCCAGATCACCACTACAGAGCAGCTGATGGATGAAATGTGCGCTACACTCGGCGGACGTGCTGCAGAAGAGATCATCTTCGGTAAAATTTCCACAGGCGCTTTGAGCGATCTTGAGAAAGTGACAAAACAGGCGTACGCAATGATCAGCGTGTACGGTTTGAATGATAAGATCGGGAACCTGAGCTATTACGATTCAACCGGGGCAAATGAGTATGGCTTCACCAAGCCGTACAGCGAAAAAACCGCGCAAACGATCGATGAGGAAGCAAGCAAGATGATCGAAGCCGCATACCAGCGCGCCAAGAAGATCCTGCAGGAGAACAGGCACCTGCTCACGATGCTTGCCGAAAAGCTGTTGGAGAAGGAAGTGATCTTCAAGGAAGACCTCGAGACCATTTTCGGAAGGCGTCCGTTCGATAAGGAAGAGATCCCTTTGCTGAAGCTCGACGATAACATGGGCAATACCGAGATAGAACAGGCAAAGAAAGATTCGGACAACAAGAATGATAAGCCTGAGAACAATGATGGCCCGAAAGGCAGCGATAGTCCCGACAAGCCGCTGAATACATTGTTTTAAAAGATTTATAAAAACAAGATACAGGCCCGGCCTGTATTTTGTTTTTACACAGATTCGTATATTCGCATAGATTCGATATCGGTAATGCAGGACAGTACTACTTCAAAAGAAAAAATTTTAAAAAAGATCCGCAAAGCGCTGATCCATAAATCAACGCAGGAGATCGGGGATGTGGATAAGGAATCGGAGATCTTTGCCCTTTCCGAAGAGCCGCTCGAGATCCAGTTTGCGCAGAATTTCTCCGCCCTCAACGGCAAGTTCGTTTTTTGCGAAAATGAAACAGAGTTCATCGAGAACTTCGCTTTTTTTGCAAAGGACAATCAATGGGAAAACATCTTCACCCTCGAGCCATCCATCAAAGAGCTGCTGAAAAAAGGAAATATCACATTCTCCGATAAGGAGGCAGACCTGCTGAAAACCGACATCGGCCTCACGCTGTGTGAATGTTTGATCGCGCGTACAGGCAGCGTGATGGTTACTTCGAAGCAGGCATCCGGCAGGCGCATTCCTGTGTATTCCAACTTTCATATCGTGGTGGCGTATTCCTCGCAGCTGGTGAACAATGTGAAAGACGGCCTTAAGCTTATTAAAGATAAATACGGCAGCCAGCTGCCATCCATGATCAGCACCATTACCGGCCCGAGCAGAACAGCCGATATTGAGAAAACCCTTGTGCAGGGCGCCCATGGCCCGCGGGAGATCTTTGTGTTCCTCATCGACGACATACATGTTGATTAACGAAACGATATAAAACATTCGTGAGCAATTTTCTAAAAAGGGCACTTACTGCCGGAGCTTTCGTAGCAGTGCTGTTAAGCGCCACATGGTTCAGCCATCTTACATTCTTCCTTTTATTTTTTGTAATTACCGTTCTCGGCCTCTGGGAGTTTTACACGCTCAGTGAAAAAGCCGGCAACAAGCCGCAGAAGATCGCCGGCACCGTTACAGGCGCCTTTTTATTCGGGGCGAATGCCTACGTTTCCTTCGGCGATCACGATCTCCGCTCCCTTGCGCTTCTCATCCCGGTTTTCTTCCTGGTCTTTATCCTGGAGCTGTTCCGCAAAAAGGAAAATCCATTCGGGAACATTGCATACACGCTGCTGGGGATCTTTTACGTGGCGCTGCCATTCTCATTACTTCATCATATTCTCACCATCAGCGGAAGCTATAGCTATGAGATCCTGTTCGGCTGCTGGTTCATCCTCTGGAGCAACGATTCGGGCGCTTACCTTGCGGGATCGGCATTCGGAAAGCATAAGTTATTTCCGCGCGTATCTCCCGGAAAATCATGGGAAGGAAGCATTGGCGGCGCGATCATCGCCTACGTGATCACCTGGATCATTTCCGGCTGGTACCAGAGCATTACCCGCACCGACTGGTTCATTATCGCCAGCATTCTTATTGTGATCGGCACGCTCGGCGACCTTGTTGAATCGCTGTACAAGCGCAGCCTCAACGTTAAGGATTCAGGCAGACTGCTTCCCGGCCATGGCGGCATCCTCGACCGCTTCGACAGCCTGCTGATGGCGATCCCTTTCGTATTCACCTATCTTTACCTGTACAGGCTTTAAAATGAAGCGGCGCATTCTTTTAGCGTAAGGTGGTGAAGAAGTGGGTGGCGGCAAATTGTGCTTTCGCTGAAAAAGGATAAAATTGAAGCAAATAAGCGCTATTAAGCGAAGCAAAAGCCATATTTAGCGATTCCGTTTCGCTTAGTTTATTATTTTTTTTAAATTCGCAGACCTTAAACATGATTTCCGCCCCTTTGGACGGGAACTTAACAATAAAATTATGACGACAAAAACAAACACCACAACAGCAGAACAACACGATAGTATGTTTGATGCAGTTTTAGCCAGACTTGATGTTGCTGCCAAAATTTATGGTTTATCAGATGACGTTGCAAATATTTTAAGAAATCCGCAAAAGCAGGTGAAGGTTAGCATCCCTGTGATGATGGATAATGGTAAGATCGAGGTGTTTGAAGGGTTCAGGACGATCCACTCTACGGTATTAGGGCCCTCTAAAGGCGGGATCCGTTACGCGATGGATGTGAACGATGATGAGGTGAAGGCGTTGTCGGCATGGATGACATTCAAATGCGCCGTAGCCAATCTTCCTTACGGAGGCGCTAAAGGCGGCATCAAATGCGATCCGCGCAAGATGAGCGTTGGTGAGCTGGAGCGTCTTACAAAAGCATACACTACCGCAATGGCTGATGTGTTCGGCCCATCCACAGATATTCCTGCACCCGATATGGGAACCAGCGGCCGCGAAATGGCATGGCTCGTTGAAGCATACAACAAAGTGCACCGCGGAAATTTCCCGGGCGTAACTACCGGTAAGCCGGTTGGAATGGGTGGCTCATTAGGCCGCGATGCTGCAACCGGAAGAGGCGTTATGGTGTCGACACTTGCCGCGCTGAAAAAAATGAACCTCGATCCTAAAAAAGTGACCTGCGCTGTGCAGGGCTTCGGTAATGTTGGATCGCATGCTGCACGTTTGCTGAATGAGCAGGGCATCACGATCTGCGCTATCGGCGATCATACTGCAACCATCTGGAACGAAAAAGGAATTGATATCAAAGCTGCGCTCGAGTATGCAAAAGGAAATACCGGCGTGCTGAAAGGATTTACCGGCGGAGTAGAGATCAAGCCGTCTGAGCTGCTTACCGCGAACGTGGACGTGCTCGTGCCTGCAGCATTGCAGAACGTGATCACAGAAGAGATCGCACACGGCGTAAAAGCGAAGCTGATCGTTGAAGGCGCCAACGGCCCTACAACTCCTGAGGCGGATGCTATCCTCCAGGAAAAAGGCATTATCGTGGTTCCGGATATCCTTGCGAACGGCGGCGGCGTTACCGTTTCCTACTTCGAGTGGGTACAGAACAACTACGGCTACTACTGGTCGGAAGACGAAGTGAACGCCAAGCACGATGCCTGCATGAGCAACGCATTTGAGCATGTATGGAACAACGGCCAGCAATACAAAACAACAATGAGGATCGCTGCCTACATCACTGCTTTGAAAAAAGTGGAATTCGGCATCAAGGCAAAAGGAATTTATTAATCTTCCTTTTATCCATAAAAGAAAACCGCCCGAAAGGCGGTTTTTTTATTTCTGTTACGCCCTCGCAGCTTCGTTCTGCAGTCTTTATCGGGTTTCCAAAAAAACTTATTTGCGTTTTAAATAATGACAATTGTCGACGAAATACGGGAATTCGTCTACGGATGGCATGTTTTTTTCATAAGTTGATTAGAATCTGCCCCGCTTACCCACTCAAGTAATTGTACTTAAATTCTAAAAAACATGAAATCCTCCCTGCAATGTTTTTTGATTGATGATGATGTTGACGATCAGAAGATCTTCTCTATAATCGCCGAAGAAATAGACGACAGCGTTACCTGCACATTTGCCAGCGATGGTGTGGATGCGCTCGAGAAGCTCAGGAGCGGCTCCTGTTCGCCCGATCTTATTTTCCTGGATGTGAACATGCCGCGCATGGACGGGATCGAATGCCTGAAAAGGATCAAGGCCACAAAGGAACTCGATCATATCCCCGTATTCATGTACTCCACCACGGCCGACCCCGATACCATGCGGCTTACAAAACAGCTGGGCGCCCGCGAGTTTATCGTGAAGCCAAGCAACATTGCCGATCTGTCGGCGGTGCTCTCCACTATTTTTTCGAAGGAAAAAGCTTCGCATTCTGTAAAGTAAGCGGTATTCCCGTTTTGCATTCTTAAAAACAAACCGAAATGGACATCGACCTTGCCATTGAAAATGAGAATCATTTGCGGTTGAAGAATAGCCTGCACTCATTCCTGTTCGAAGGGAAGAAGGATGAGTCGCTGGCATGCCGTCACTACGATTGCACATTGGGTAAATGGCTGTACACTACGGGAATTTTTCAGTACCGTCATATTCCCGAAGTGCATTCGCTTGAAAGGGCGCATACCGAATTGCATACAAAGCTCACTGATCTCGCCACTGAAAAAGAAAAAAAGGATCATGAAAAGTGCCTCGAGATCTACCGTGAAATAGAGAAGGTTTCCCTCCGGCTCAGCATGCTGCTTCAACAGCTTCGCGAAGCAATGAAAACCACGGCGCCTGTTGATGTGAAACCGGCCCCGGTGACGAATAACGACCTGCCGCTGGAGCACCAGGCGCTCTGCGATTTTTTCATGCAGGCCCCCGGCATCTTCTGTGTGCTGAAAGGTCCCTCGCATATCTTTCAGCTCATCAATCCCGATTACAAAGAGCTGATCGGTAACCGTGAGCTGAAAGGAAAAGACATAAGGACCGCCCTGCCGGAGCTGGAAGGACAGGGCGTTTACGAATTGCTCGACAAGGTGTACCAGCGCAAGCGCACGTATACCGGTCGCGAGATCCCCGTGTATTTCAATACCGGGAAAGGCATTCCCGAAAAGGTTTATCTGAATTTCATCTACAAGCCCATCCTCGATAGCAGTGATGAATGCAGCGGCATCCTTGTGTTCGGCTACGATGTTTCCGGCGAAGTGCGCCTGCGGAAAAGGTCGGAGGAAAGTGAAACACGCCTGAAGCTCGCCATTGATGCGGCCGAAATAGGAACCTTTGAATGGAACATGAACACGCGGGAATTCATCTGCTCCGAAAAGCTGGCGAAGATCTACGGCTACCGGAAAAAAGCGCGCATCAGCTATAAGGAATTTACCGGCGCCATTCATCCCGGAGATAAAAAGCTCCGCATCCATGCGATAGAAGAAGCGCTGCGCACCGGGGTCATGTTCTATGAAGCACGCATCACCCGGCCCGACGGCAATATCCGCTGGGTAAAATTCAGCGGGAAGATCGTGTTTGATGAAAAGCGTAATCCCTGCAGGATGTACGGTACGGCGCTCGACGTGACCGACCAGAAAACGCTGGAAGAGCGGCTCGAAAAGAAAGTGAAGGAACGCACCAAGGAGCTGGTGCTGAACAACGAAATGCTCATCCGGCAGAAAGAGCTTTCGGAAAGCGTGATCAATGCGTCGATGGATAACATTACGGTGCTTGATACAAAGCTGCGGTTTGTGATCCTGAACGAGCGTGCCCTCGCCGCTTATAAGAAGAGAAAAGAAAAGCTGATCGGGCAGCCAATTCATAAGGTGTTCCCGCAGGTGCTTAAATCGGGCTTGTACGCCGATCTCCGGAAAGCGCTCAGGGGAGAAGGCATGCACGATTTTAATTACCGCTCTTTTATACTGAAAGGTTATTTCGAAGTGTTCATCTTCCCGCTTAGGGATAGCAATGATAAGGTGTATGGCGTACTGCTCATCACGCATGATAATACGCCGGTGGTGGAAGCGTCGGAACGCCTGATCGCTGCAAATAAAAAGCTCGAGGAGAAGAACACGGTGCTTGAAAAGAATAACCGCGAGCTGGCCTCGTTCCGGTACATCGCCAATCACGACCTGCAGGAGCCGTTGCGCAAGATCCAGGTTTTTGCCGGCCTCGTAGGAAAGCACATCGACAGGCCCGAGCGTGTAAAGGAATATACCGAGAACATTAGTCATTCCGCCAGGTCGATGTCGGACCTCGTGCAGGCTGTTTTAAATTACAGCCGCTTATCGGCCAATGAGCAATCGTTCACGAAGGTGAACCTCAACGCTCTGCTGAAAGATCTTAAAAAGGAATTCCGGCCGCTGATCGCGGCAAAGAGCGCAAAGATCAGCTGTAGCCGCCTGCTTCCCGTTAAAGGCGATCCAGGGCAGCTGAAGCAGCTGTTTACATGCCTTTTGAGCAATTCGCTGAAATTCTCTGATAAAGAGCCCGTCATCACCATCCTTTCGCGGGTGATCTTTACCGACGTCCGGCAATCCGGAAATTCAGGCGCCGATAAATACCTCGAGCTGGTGTTCAAGGATAACGGCATCGGCTTCGAGCAGAAGTATGCCGACCAGGTGTTCCGGATGTTCCGCCGCCTGCAAACCTCGCGGCAGTATCCCGGAGCAGGAATAGGACTGGCGATCGTAAAAAAAATAGTCGAGAATCACGGCGGGCACATTTTCGTAAAAAGTGAGCCGCATGCGGGAACAGCATTCTATATCTATCTCCCGGTAATCTGAAATCCGCATACACAGGCGCTTGCGGAATATTTTCCCCATTTTAAAATAATTCGTTTCGTCAAAAACAGTGCCTGTAATTCTGGTGTTTTTTTCATTTAAATTTGAAGGCAGGTAAATGAAAATACCGGAGATCTTATGGCCTCAAAAACGCTGAATTGCTTTTTAATTGACGATGATCCGGACGACCAGGAAATTTTTTGCATGGCGCTGGAAGATATGGGAGAAGATATAAACTGCAGGTATGCAAGTGATGGTGTGGAAGCGCTGAAAGTGCTGGAGGATGCTGCCTATATTCCCGACTATATTTTTATTGACATGAACATGCCGCGCATGAACGGAAACGAATGCCTGCAGCAGATCAGGGAGATCGGCAGGCTGAAGGACGTGCCCGTTTACATGTATTCCACTTCCGCCGATCCCGAGGCGGTGGCAGCAACAAAAGAGCTGGGAGCCGCCGGCTTTATAGTAAAGCCTACAAGCGTGTCGGAGCTTACAAAGACATTGCATTTTTGTCTCAGGAAATAAACAAGGTTAATTTAGATGGATCAACAGGAGAATAGTACGGTCACAGGGTCGGGCATTCGATTTCTTTGCGGTGGCGGGGAAATGGAGAAGCTCATCCGTGAATACGACTGGAGCCGTACATCCCTTGGTGACATTGCCACATGGCCGCAGAGCCTGCGTACCGCCGCGAACATTTGTCTCAGCTCTCCGTTTGCATGCCTCATCCTCTGGGGCAGAGAGATGGTGAGGATCTATAATAACGCTTACGCGGAAATGCTTGGTAATATGCATCCCGCGCTTTTGGGATCAAAAGGAAAGGAAGGCCTTCCCGAAGTATGGAACAGGATCGGGCATATCCTTGAAGCTGCTTTTGTGAAAGGCGAATCGGCGAACCTGGTAAACCAGCTCTTCGTGCTCAATCGCTTTGGCAGGGATGAGGAATGCTATTTTTCGATCTCCATCAGCCCCGTGTTCAATGAAAACGGCGGGAGCGGAGGAGTGATGCTGTCGATCCGCGAAACCACCGACCTGGTGATGTCTGATAAACGGCTCAGGACCTTACGCGACAAGCAGCTGGCAAATCTTTTCATCCAGGCTCCCGTAGCCATCGCCATTCTCCGCGGACCAAAGTATATCGTTGAAACAGCCAATGCACGCATGCTCGAAATATGGGGCAAAACAGCAGGGCAAATGCTGAACAAACCTTTGTTCGAAGGCTTAAAAGAGGCAGCCGGACAAGGCTTTGAAGCGTTGCTCGAAAACGTTTTTAAAACCGGTAAGCGCTTTGTTGCAGAGGAGATTCCGGTGGTGCTTCACCGCAACGGGAAAGATGAAACGGTATATGTAAAGCTTGTATACGAAGCGCTGAAAGAGGAAGACGGCACTGTGTCGGCCATCATGGCGCTCGCCGACGAGATCACCGGACTTGTGGCAAACCGGAAGAAAGTGGAAGAGAGTGAAGCGCGCCTCCGGATGGCCATCGCGTCGACAAACCTGGGTACCTGGGATTACGATCCGCAGAGCGGGAAGCTCCACTGGTCGAATGAATGCCGCGCTATTTATGCTTTTCCGCGCGACAAGGAAGTCACCTTCGAACTGTTCGCGGAACATATTTACCCGGAAGACAAAGAGTATGCGCTTTCAGAGATCGGCAAATCGCTCGATCCCGCTGGGAAAGGAACTTACGATATCACTTACCGCATCACCCGTTTCGACGATCAGGGCGTTCGCTGGATCCGCGCAACAGGAAAAGTATATTTCAGCGAAGAGAAGCCGGAACGCTTTATCGGTACCGTGGTGGACATCACCGAATCGCGCATGCTCGAGCAGACGCTCCGTGAGAACGAGCAGCGTACACGGCTCGCCATCGATGCTGCGCAGATGGGCACTTTCGACTGGAACATAAAAAATTCCACTTTTATTTATTCCGACCGCCTTGCACATATTTTCGGTTATATGGAAACCGCCGGTCTTATGCAGACAAGCTTCGCCGATCGTATTCATCCCGACGACAGGCGCGCCCGCGAGCTCGCGCATAAAAGGTCACTGCAAAGCGGTGTGCTTTTCTATGAAGCAAGGGTGGTGTGGCCCGATGGGTCCATACACTGGGCGAGGTTCAACGGGAAGATCGTTTACGACGAAGACGGATCGCCTTCCAAAATGTATGGCACTGCGCTGGACATCACCGATCAGAAAACCATGATCCACGAGCTGGAGGAAAGTGAGCGCCGTTTTAAAACGCTCGCCGATACTGCACCGGTAATGATCTGGACTTCCGGCCCCGACCGGATGTATGATTTCTTTAACAAAGGATGGCTTGATTATACAGGCAGGAAAATGGAGGATGAATTGGGAGAGGGCTGGACATCAGGCATTCATCCGGATGACCGCGGCCGCCGCATGGAGATTTACTATTCCGCTTTTGATGCCCGCAGAAAATTCACAACGGAGTTCCGGCTGAAAAATGCCGAAGGAAACTATCGATGGGTGCTTGATGAAGGCACGCCGCGTTACGACAGCAATGGCGCATTTATGGGCTATATCGGCTCGGCGCTCGATATACAGGAGCGTAAGATGGCGAGGGAAGAGCTGGAAAGAAAAGTGCTGGAGCGCACTTCCGAGCTGAATAAAAGCAACAGTGAGCTGCGGCAGCAGAAGGAATTTGTGGATACGATCCTTCAGTCGTCGGTGGATGTGATCGTGGTGCTCGACAGCGAGCTGCGCTATGTTACGCTTAACCGCACCGCCAGCGAGCTGTATGGTGTAACCACCGAAGAGGTGAAGGGCAGGCTCATCGTGGATGTGTTTCCGCGAGCGCGAACCTCCGGCATGTACCACGATCTGCAGAAAGCGCTTGAAGGCACAACTATTCACAACCCGAAGTACCGCTCGACCGTGCTTGATAAGCATTTCGAAAATTTTTACATTCCCCTGAAAGACCGCAACGACAAAGTGTACGGCGTGCTGCTCGTTAGTCACGATAACACGGCCATTGTTGAAGCGGCAGAAAAACTCGAAAGCACGAATAAGATCCTTGAAGAGAAAAACCTTGCGCTGGAGCGCAGCAACAGGGAGCTGGAATCGTTCAGCTATGTGGCCAGCCACGATCTGCAGGAGCCGTTGCGAAAGATCAGGACGTTCTCTGAGCTCGTGCAGCGGCACATGAACAACGAGCAGGAAGCCAAAAAATATTTTAAGAAGATCGATGCATCGGCACAGCGCATGTCGGAGCTCATCAGGGCCGTGCTTAACTACAGCAGGCTTTCAAAAACCGATGAGCACTTCGAGGAAGCCGACCTGAACAAGATCCTCAGTCATGTAAAATCCGATTTCGAATTGCTGATCGCTGAAAAAGAAGTGGTGATAAAAGCATCGAAGCTCCCGGTGATAAAGGGCGTGCCCTTGCAGCTCAACCAGCTGTTCTCCAATCTCATCGGCAATTCCATTAAGTTCTCGGAGAAGAAGCCGCGGATCACTATTTCGTCGCGCATCATTGAGCCGGCGAATATGCCGAAGCATCCCGATATTCACGCTGATGCTGCTTACGTGGAGCTGATCTTCAAGGATAACGGCATCGGCTTCGAGCAGCAGTATGCAGGGCAGGTATTCACTATTTTCAAAAGGCTTCACGGAAACCAGGCCTATTCGGGCACCGGCATCGGGCTGGCCCTGTGCAAAAAGATCGTGGAGAACCACAAAGGATTTATCGAAGTTCAGAGCGAACCCGGAAAGGGCACTGAATTTTTTATTTATCTGCCCCTGTCATAATTTGTAGTACTTTCATTCATGCGTTGCAGAACAATCGCTGCAAAAAACAAACTATGGAAATTCAAAAAGACCTCCGCCTCGCGATCCTAATCGATGCAGACAATGTCCCTTATTCGAATGTAAAGGGCATGATGGAGGAAATTGCAAAATACGGAACCCCTACATTCAAGAGGATCTACGGCGACTGGACCAAGCCGGTTCTCTCGGGCTGGAAGAACGTGCTGCTTGAAAACGCGATCACGCCCATCCAGCAATACAGCTATACTTCCGGGAAAAATGCATCCGATTCGGCACTGATCATCGATGCAATGGACATTCTCTACACCGGCCGCGTGGATGGCTTTTGCATCGTATCGAGCGACAGCGATTTCACGCGCCTTGCCACACGCTTAAGAGAAGCTGGAATGAAGGTGTTCGGGATCGGCGAGCGCAAAACGCTGAAGCCTTTTATCGCTGCCTGCGATAAGTTCATTTACATCGAGATCCTTTCCAACAAAACCAAGACCGTGAAACCGGCCGTAAAGCAGGCGGTGAAAACTACAACGGCAAAAACAAATACAGCGCCGCCACAGCAGCCGCCTGTTCCATCCAACACCCCGATCCTGAAAATGGACGAGGACATGCTCAAGCTCATCATGGACAGTGTAGAGGATATTGCGGAAGAAGACGGATGGGCCTTTTTAGGCGATCTGGGCAACTTCCTGCTGAAGAAGCAACCCAACTTCGATCCGAGGAATTATGGCTTTGCCAAGCTCGTGCAATTGATCCGCAGCACCGATAAGTTCATAGTGGAGGAGAGGGAAACCTCCAACCGCCGGTTCAGGCATGTGTATGTGAAGATAAAATAAGCAACAAAAAAGGCGCTGATCCCAGCGCCTTTCTTATTCATTTTGTTTCGTTATTTTTTATAAAGCAGGTAATGCTTCACCACGGTGGTAGCGCCCTCCTTGGCGGCCTTGATCTCCACCTTTTCATCCACCGGCTTGTAGCCTTTCGCATCGATCTTCACCTGGTAATTCTTATTCGCTTCCAGTGTTATGAAATATTCTCCGCCTTCAGCGCTGGAAGAAGTGCTTCCCACTTTCTGGCCGCTCTCATCGTAAATTACTATTTCCGCTTCCATCGCTTTTCCGTCGGTCGCGTTAAATACATCGCCTCTCAGGATCGCCATTTTAGGCCCGTTGTCGGCAACCTTCGCAGCCATATCTTTTTCAAGCACCGGGTAATTGGAAAGATCTACCTTGTACACGTCGCGCTCGCCCAGTCCGCCTTTGCGGTCGCTGGTGAAGTAACCTGTTTTGGCATCGATAGCGAGGGAGAAACAAAGATCGTTGTTCACTGTATTGATCGGGTAGCCGAGGTTCACCGGCTTGCTCCATTTGCCATTCTCGTTCACTGTTTTAAAAATATCGTAGCCACCCATGGAGTTATGTCCCCTCGACGTGAAGAACAGTGTTTTCCCGTCTGGCGCAAGGAATAATCCTCCTTCGTCTTCGGCAGTGTTCACATCCGGGCCGATGTTTTCCGGCTTGTCCCATTCGGTGCGTGTTTTCTTTTTGATGACATAGATATCGGCATGGCCTAATCCGCCCTGGCGCTCGCTGATGAAATAAAATGTTTTTCCGTCGGGGGAAAGGCATCCGCCTCCTTCAAAATAGGTGGTGTTGATCGGCTTGCCCATTGATTTGGCAGCACCCCATTTTCCGGAGGAGCTTAAGCGGGAAACATAAATATCGCCGCCTCTTGATTCGCCTTCGATATCATTTTTGTAGATGTAGATCTGCTTTCCGTCAGGGGAGATGCTGGTACATGCGTCATGCCCTTCGGTGTTGATGGATCCGGGGATCAGCTCGGCATCTGCCCACATTTTTTTGATGGTGTCCCAGTGTGAAACATAAATGTCCTCGAAGTATTTTCCATCGCCTTCCTTATCGAGCGCGCTGGATTTTCCGGGCCTGCGGGAAGTGAAGATGAGCGTTTTTCCATCGGCAGAAACCATCGGCGCTTTATCATCATATTCGGAATTGATGTTGTCGCCCATGCCTTCCACCTTTACATTCACCGGCTTTGCCATCGATTCTTTCGCCATGTTCACCTGTGCAAGGTACATGTTGATGTCGCTTTCCTCCGCCTTTTTTCCTTCGCCAACGAGTGCTTTGTAAAAATTGAATTCGGTAAGCGCCTCGTCAAGCTTTCCGTTCACATGGTAGATCTTTCCGAGCAGCAGCGATGTTTCAGGAAATGCTTTTTCATCGATGCCTTTTGCTTTTTCAAGATTTTCCTGCGCCTCGGTGATATTTCCCATTGCGTAATAGCATTCGCCGATATGGCCGATCACATTCGCATCGTTCGGCTTTCCGGCAAGCACATCCTTGTAAAGCCCGATCGCCTTCTGGTAGTCGCCGCCATAAAAGCTCTGCTGTGCCAGGGTCATTTTCGCAATGTCCTCTCCTTTTTCAATAACGTTCTGCTTTTCTTGTGCGGAAATGGTGCTCAGTGAAAACACCAGCAAGGCTGGAATAAGTATGGATCTTTTCATCATAAAATCGTTTAACGGGTAATCACTTTATTAATTACGAATCCCGCCACAAAGCGGGACTGCTCAAAGAAAGCTTTTTAAACAGGTTCAAAATCCTTCTATGAACAAATATATTGATTTATACCAAACTACAAAAACTTAATTTACCTGTTTAACTGAGATAAGACAAAAATAGTTCCAAGGCCTTCTTTTTGCTGTCGTCGAGCGTATAGCTGATGCTGCGGTTAAGGTAATCGGCCACATCGGTATTGTAGCTGTTCTCCGCCTGCAGCCTGCTGATCAGCTGAGGGCGCTGCTCCAGGCCTTCGCGGAGGGCGCTGTTGAATTTTTCCTTGAATTCTTCCGGCAGCTCTTTGTTGGCTACCCAGCAGGCGAATACGAAGGGCAGCCCGGTAAATTTTTGCCATTCTTCGGAAAGGTCGTACACGTAACGGTATTTGCCTTCCAGCCCGAAGGTGCGGTCGCCGATGATCACAGCCGCGGTGGTTCCCGATACGTTCGTTTCATAGTTGGCTTCCGCGGGGATCCATTCCGGGCTGATCTTCCATGCATGCTCCGCCAGCACTTTCACAAGGGTTACGGAGGTGCGCGACTGGTAATCGAGCAGCACCTGCCTGATCTCCGGCAGGGGCACTTCGCTGTACAGCATTACGGACGAAACTTTCCCCACTGCGCCGATGCAGTAATCGCTGATGATGTGCGACTCCTTTAATTTCGGGATCACCGCCACGGGAATAAGCCCGATGTCGACCCGGCCTTCCAGTAATTTTTGCGCACAAACGGAAGGCATGTCGAGCTGAAGGTCGATCTCCTCCATGATGGAAGAGTGCTCGAGCCCGTAAATAAAGGGTTTTGAATTAAGATAGGAAACTACCGATATTTTAATTTTTTGCATAGATGAGTGGACTGTTGTTTTGCGCGCTCCGGTGGAGACAAGGGCAGGTCCCCGGACGGTTTGAACATGCCACAAAAGTACAGATATTTATTTTAGTTTTTAATGGCTCTGAGGACGTCAATTAATACCTTTGTACCGCATTTTAAAGATGGAGATCATAAAAAAATACGGCTTTCTTTTCCTGCTGCTGGTCGCTGCCCCGACGTTCTCGCAGACGTACACGCAAACCATCCGCGGCAAGGTGCTTGATGCCGATTCAAAATCGGAGATCGTGGGGGCGAATGTGGTGCTGCTGAATTCGGATACGCTGATCGGTTCGGTAACGGATGCGGAAGGGCGGTTCAGGCTCGAGAACATTCCCGTGGGGAGAAGGGCTTTGAAGGTAACGTCCATCGGCTACGAGGATGCGATGCTTGCAAATATTATTGTGACCTCGGGAAAGGAAGTAGTGCTTACCGTGGAGCTGCAGGAAAAAGTGTACAGCTCGGCAGTGGTGGAGGTAACAACGGAAAGCGACAAAACAAAAGCGAACAACGATCTTGTTACACTCAGCGCCCGCAATTTCCAGGCGGAGGAAACCGGACGCTATGCCGGCAGCAGGGGAGACCCGAGCAAGATGGTTGCCAATTATGCCGGCGTTTCCAGCGGCAATGATGCGCGCAATGATATTATCGTAAGGGGAAATTCACCGCTGGGTGTGCTATGGCGGCTGGAGGGCGTTGATATTCCGAACCCGAACCACTTTTCTGCGCAGGGTGCTACCGGTGGTCCGATCAGCATGCTCAACAACAATGTGCTGGGCAATTCCGACTTTTTAACAGGCGCTTTCCCGGCAGAATACGGGAATAAGAATGCGGCGGTGTTCGACATCCGGCTCCGAAACGGTAACAACGAGCAGAATGAATTTACGGGCCAGCTCGGGATCAACGGCATAGAGCTGGGTGCCGAAGGCCCGATCTCCAAAAAGCAGGGAAGCTCGTACCTGGTGAATTACCGCTATTCCACGCTGGAGGTGTTCAACAAGCTGGGCATCCGCTTCGGCGTTTCTGCCAGTCCCGATTACCAGGACCTTTCCTACA
>Ga0157372_10004273_pt1 | contig 15272 bp, 10 predicted proteins | sample C55metaG_FD_115307 | JGI IMG/M metagenome (GOLD analysis project Ga0157372, IMG submission 115307) | Corn rhizosphere microbial communities from Kellogg Biological Station, Michigan, USA - C5-5 metaG | ecosystem: Host-associated > Plants > Roots > Rhizosphere > Soil | place: USA: Michigan... | reverse complement strand
AGAAAACCATGAACCAAACCGCCATACTCCCCACTGCATACCTCGGCCCGATCCAGTATTATCAGAAGCTGCTCAGCTACCCGGCTTGCATCATCGAGCATCACGAGCATTTCATCAAGCAGACCTTCCGCAGCCGCTGCGAGATCTATTCACCAAACGGCGTGCTTACCCTGAGCATCCCGCTGGAGAAGCGGAACAAGCGCCAGGCGGTAAAAGATACGCGCATCTCCTACGAATACAATTGGCAGATCCTGCACTGGCGCTCGCTGGAATCCAGCTACAGGCGCTCACCTTTTTTCGAGTACTACGAAGACGACCTCTGGCCTTTTTTCGAAGATAAAAAATATGACTTCCTGGTCGATTTCAATGAGGCCATCCAGCAGGAGATCCTCGGGCTGCTCAAGGCTAAGCCCAATTACACGTTCAGCACCGAATACAAAAGCAGTTACGAGAATGCCGACGATTTCCGGCAGCTGATCTCCCCCAAAGAATCGCCTGCCGCCGACCCGGCCTTTGAAGCCAAACCTTATTCCCAGGTGTTTGAGACCCGGCACGGCTTTCTTCCCAACCTGAGCATTGCCGACCTGCTGTTCAACCAGGGCTCCCGGGCGGCAGATTACATCTGATTGCGGTGCGCAGGTCATCCTGAACTTGTTTCAGGATCTGCGCGTGGCATTTTAAATTAAACCGTGTATAGCATTTTGTTGTTATATTTGAGCTCAGCAAAGCATGTCGGAATACCAATTTTGACCTAACCCTTTTGATGTAAATTATGGATTTAGAATTTAACAAGAACGAAGACAAAATGAACCTGCTGATCTCCGCCATGGAGCAGAAGCTGGCTAAAATATACCTTGGCGGCGGAAAAAGCAGGATCGATAAGCAGCACGAGCAGGGCAAGCTTACCGCCCGCGAGCGCATTGAGTTCCTGCTCGACAAAGATTCGAAAACGATCGAGATCGGCGCGTTTGTAGGAGAGGATATGTACAAGGAGCATGGCGGTTGTCCGGCCGGCGGTGTTGTGGTTGTGATCGGCTATATCAGCGGAAAGCAATGCATCGTTGTGGCGAACGACGCTACCGTGAAAGCCGGCGCCTGGTTCCCCATCACCGGGAAAAAGAACCTGCGTGCGCAGGAGATCGCGATGGAGAACCGTTTGCCGATCGTTTACCTTGTGGACAGCGCCGGAGTTTACCTCCCTTTGCAGGACGAGATCTTTCCCGATAAAGAGCATTTCGGAAGGATCTTCCGTAACAATGCCGTGATGAGCAGCATGGGAATTTTACAGATCGCAGCCGTAATGGGCAGCTGCGTTGCAGGCGGAGCATACCTGCCGATCATGAGCGACGAGGCGATGATCGTTGATAAAACGGGAAGCATTTTCCTTGCAGGATCATATCTTGTAAAAGCCGCGATCGGCGAGAACATCGACAATGAAACACTCGGGGGCGCAACCACGCATTGCGAGATCTCCGGGGTTACCGATTATAAATGCAAGGATGATAAGGACTGCCTTACCCGCATCCGCAACATCATGAGCAAGGTGGGCGATTTCGACAAGGCCGGCTTTAACCGCACCGAAGCCAAAGCGCCGAAGAAAGATCCGAAGGAGATCGTAGGCATCATTCCCGATGCACGCGACAAGCAATACGACATGTACGAGGTGATCGACCGCCTGGTGGATGATTCCGATTTCGAAGAATACAAGGAAGGCTACGGCCAATCGATCATCTGCGGTCTTGCCCGCATCGAAGGCTGGAGCGTGGGAATTGTAGCGAACCAGCGCAAGGTGGTAAAAAGCAAAAAAGGTGAAATGCAGTTTGGGGGCGTGATCTACAGCGACAGCGCCGACAAGGCGGCACGCTTCATCATGAACTGCAACCAGAAAAAAATTCCATTGGTGTTCCTGCAGGATGCAACCGGCTTTATGGTGGGCTCCCGCTCCGAACATGGCGGGATCATTAAGGATGGCGCCAAGCTCGTGAATGCGATGAGCAATTCGGTAGTGCCGAAGTTCACGATCATTATCGGGAACTCCTACGGTGCGGCCAACTACGCCATGTGCGGAAAAGCATACGACCCGCGCCTGATCGTGGGATGGCCGACTGCCCAGGTGGCCGTAATGGGCGGCGCGCAGGCAGCGAAAGTGCTGGTGCAGATAGAGGTTGCTTCCCTGAAAGCCAAAGGAGAAGAGATCACACCGGAGCGTGAAGCGGAGCTGTTTAATAAGATCAAGGACCGCTACGATGTGCAGACAACGCCGTACTACGCAGCATCGCGCTTATGGCTGGATGCGATCATCAACCCGCTGGATACCCGCAAATGGATCTCCATGGGGATAGAGGCCGCTAACCACGCGCCTATCACAAAACCTTACAACGTTGGGGTTCTTCAGACATAAAAATTCTCTTTTTGATTAAAAAGCAGTACTTTTGTACCATCAATTTATCGCACATCATGACAAACAAATTATTCACACCACGTTTCATATTCATCGCCACAGCGATCTTTGTAGCTGCCATCAGCCGCTTATTCCCGCACATCCCGAACTTCACTCCCATTGCTGCAATGGCATTGTTCGGCGCGGTGTACTTTGAGAACAAGGTTACTGCTATCGTTATACCGCTTTTAACGATGATCCTGAGCGATGCGGCACTCGAGCTTCTTACCGGCTGGGGCTTCCACAACACCATCATTTATGTGTACGCCAGCTTCGTACTTACCTCGCTCATCGGTTTATGGGTAAAGCGTAACACTACCGTTCAGACGATCGTGATGGGCTCCATCGCATCTTCGGTGCTTTTCTTCATCATCACCAACTTCGGAGTATGGGCTGCATGCGGATTCACAGGCGGGCTCAGCGGCCTCAACCTCACTTACGTAATGGGAATTCCTTATTTCGCGCCAACCCTGCTGGGCGATCTTTTCTTCAACGCATTCCTGTTCGGCACCTTCTACCTGGTGCAGCGCAGGTATCCTGCACTGATCAGGATCAAAAAATAATCAACAGCTTAAAACAAAAAATCCTTCGTAACCGAAGGATTTTTTGTTTGGTATAATTTGATTCACAAGGCATAGCTCAATTATCACCAACAGGCCGCTCCTACGGAGCTTGAATTTCACTGTTCCCTGGACGTTCCACAAACAGGACGCCCCGCTGGGGCTAATGAGCCAAGCGTTACATCCCTAAAAGCAATTATTGTTTCTGTCGAGCACCTGTATAACTTCACTCTGTCTAAGCCTCCCATGAACGGCTGGTTTATACACGCGTTAGTCGCATACGCCAGGCTCCGTAGAAGCAACCTGTTTATAAACACCTTCATTTTTTCAAGCTCCGTAGGAGCGATCTGTTTATAACACAAGCACACCTCATTCTCCAAGCTCCGTAGGAGCGGCCTGTTATTACACAGCTAAAGAATCTTGTATTAAAACCGCATCAGCTGATCTTGCTTAAAGGTCCACTGCGGCGTTTCAAGGTCACCGCTGAATTTCACGCTGTACCACGGAGAGAGCGCAGCGTTGGTATAATTCTTCAGGATGTGGATCTCCTGCGCCGGCATATAGCTTTGCTGGATCATGAATAATTTCTCACCGGTAGCCTTGTTCTCGCATACATCCACCACCAGCACCGCATGACCGGGAAAGCCACCCATAATGAATACATCGCCGATCTGTACGTCTTTCACGTTCGCCACGGGCTTCATCTCCTTGCTCAGTGAAGAAGTGCCCGCATACGTGAACACCGTGCTGCAATAGCTTTTAAAGGTTTTATAATCGGCAGCGGGAGCGGCGCTCTTCACCCAGCTCACCGCATTTCCTTTGATCACCGTACGGTATCCTTCCGACCATTTCTTAAATCCCACGGAAGTTCCGTTTGTAAAATTAAAATGAAGGCGCTCATACTCTTTTACCGAATACAGGTATTCAGCTCTCATCCGCATCACGGCATCGGCGCATTGCTGCAGGTCGGTGTTGCCTACATCTATGTCCACCACCGCATAATGCACCTGCTGATCCGCTTTCAATTTCCCATTGTACAAATGCACCTGGGGCCTGCCCGGCTTTAAAGGCAGATGTCGCAGCCAGTCGGCGAAAGAGCCCTTTGCCGCTTCCGCTCTTTTAAATCCGGCAGGCACAGCGATCCGCTCGGCGATGCATTGCTTCGGATCATAATTGCTTACAAAATTGTAGGTGTTAACGGGTGACTGCAGGATAAGCTTCTCAGCATGCGTATCGCTGCAGGAATAATGCAGGCAGGGCAACAGCAGCAGCAGGAGAAATACCTTTTTCATCTATTATTTCTGCTCTTCCTTCCGGTGAAAGAATACCTGGTATGTCCGGATGGGCGAATATTTCAGTGAAAGCTGGAACACTCCGAAATTCGGCTCATTCTTCTGGAAGAATGTGGACCCGGAGATAGAATACCTTGCGCTGATCGCGATGTCTTTCGACACATCGAATTCCACTCCGGCGAGGAAGCCGTAATCGGTGGGCTTCAGCGCATTTATTTTAGTGGCATTCACGCCGTTCGCTTTTGAAGGATCGATCGTTACCACCTGTGAGTTGGTGGCTATGGAATAAAAGCCTCCTGCATTCACGCGGATGCTGCCGCCGAGCTTCAGCTGGAGATACAGCGGAATGTCAACAAAGTAGTAGCGGTATTTAATGATCGGCGATTCATTTTTAAAAGCCTTACCGGTGTATTGCACTTCGATCCCCGCATTCAGCCTTTCATTGAGCATAAGCGAATAGGCAAGTCCGCCATGAAAGAGGATGCCCGGCTTAAAGTGAATGGAGTCGTTCAGCAGGTTGGAGCTGGTAACGCCTGCCGTAAAAGAAAGTATGGAAGATTCTTTATTCGAATAGGTTTGTGCAGAAAGGGGTGCCAGGCCGGGCGATAAAAGAAAAAGGCCGATCAATGCTGCTTTAAAATGAATGTGCATAAAAAAGAATGTTCTTCCTGACAATGGTTTATTGTTGAGCGACCTCGGTGTCCCTTGCGAATTCCTGCTCGGTAATAGGCACATTATCTTTGAAGTAATACACCGGGCCGAAGCTGGTTTCCTTCTTCACGTACATGTGGCCTTCCTGTCCTTTTACAACGATCCTGCGCGTTACCTTCGCATTGTTCTCGCGTGCAAGCTCCTCCGTGATCCCCTCAGGGTATTTCTTGGCAAGCTCGCTCTTGAACTCATCTTTGGCGTTCACAGCGGCAACGGTGGTGGTTGCACCGTTCTTATTTTTCACCAGCTGGTCGATCTCCGCGATCTTATCCTTCGGATATTTTTCAGTGGCTTTGATCAGCAGTGCATCCTGGTAAGTGCTTCTTGCCAGCTTATAATCCTTGGTGCCGAACAGCTTATCAGCTTTCGCGATCAGGTCGGTGTACTGCTTCTCTTTTTCCTTGGCGCGCGATTGCGCATCCACCAGCTTGTTGATCTCAGAGATCTTGTTCGCCGGGTAAGGCTCATTCGGCTTGATGCCCTGCGCTTCCTTGTACGCAGCGATCGCCTCGTTGTATTTCTGCGCAGCCAGCAGATCGTCGGCCTTTTTAGCAGCGGCATCGTATTTTTCCTGTATCGACCTGTTCTTCGCAAGGTCGGCGATGAATGCATTCACTTTTGCCAGCTGGTCTTTCGGATACTGTTCCGAAGGCTTTAAGCCGGATGCTTCGGCATAGGAAGTTTTTGCGGAAGGATAATCCTTTGCCGTAAATGCTTCATCCGCTTTCGCGATCGCAGCCTTGTATTTCTCTTCCGTTTCTTTTGCACCGGCTTCTTTCGCGATCAGCGCATCGATCGCAGCAAGCTTGTCCTTCGGATATTTTTCCGCAGGCTTTACCCCGAGCGCTTCGTTATAGCCTGCTTTGGCGCCATCGTAATCCTTCGCTGCAAGGGCAGCGTCGGCTTTGGTGATGGCCGCATTGTATTTTTCCGCGAGGGCTTTGCCGGCAGCGTCTTTGTTAGCCAGCTCATCCAGGATCCGGTCGATCTCCGCGATCTTATCCTTCGGATACTGCTCTGCCGATTTCACACCCAATGCCTCATTGTATGCGGTTTTTGCAGCATCGTACGTTTTCGCGGCAAGCGCTTTGTCGCCTTTGGCAATAGCCGCTTTGTATTTTGCTTCAATGGCGGCTTTCTCCTTTTCGGAAGAGGCATCCGCGATCAATTTATCAATCTCGGAAAGCTTGTCCTTCGGATACTGTTCCGCAGGCTTCACTCCCAATGCCTCATTGTACGCCCCTTTTGCAGCATCATACGTTTTTGCGGCAAGGGCTTTATCACCTTTGGCAATAGCCGCAGCATATTTTGCTTCAAGCGCTTTTTGCGCCGCATCCTTGTCCTTAGCAGCCGCAATGGCAGCAAGCTCCTTCTCCACTTCCGCGAGCTTATCCTTCGGATACTGCTCTGCCGGCTTCAATGCGAGCGCCGCCGTGTATTGTGTTTTTGCGGCAGCAAAATCCTTTGTGCCCAGTGCACCGTCGCCTTTGGCAATGGCTTCGGCATATTTTTTCTCAAGCTCCTTCGCGCCCATCTCTTTTGCAAGGATGGCATTGATCTCGGCGATCTTGTCTTTCGGATATTTTTCAGATGGCTTTAGGCCTGTAGCCTCGTTATACGCTGCTTTCGCGCCATCGTATTCCTTTTGCCCCAGCGCAGCATCCGCTTTTGCGATAGCAGCAGCATACTTTTCGGCAGCTTCTTTTTCTTTCGCCAGGCGGTCCTGCTCGGCTTTTTCTTTTGCGGCAAGGTCGGACAGCGCTTTGTCGATCTCCGCCAGCTTCGTTTTCGGATACGCTTCCGCAGGCTTAAAGCCGAGGGCTTCATTGTAGCCTGATTTTGCCTCCTCGTAGCTTTTTGCCTTTAACGCGGCATCGCCTTTCGCAACAGCGGCCTTGTATTTATCATCCAGCTCTTTTGCTCCCATTTCCTTCGCGATCAGCGCATCGATCTCTGCGATCTTGTCTTTCGGATACTGCTCTGCATCTTTCAGCGCGAGGGCATCGTTGTATGCGGCTTTTGCAGCAGGATATGTTTTCGCCTTGAGCGCGGCATCGCCTTTGGCAATTGCGGCTTTGTATTTTGCATCCAGCTCCGCGAGCTTTGCCTGGCGGTCTTTTTCAGCGGCAGCATCAGCCAGCGCTTTGTCAACTTCCGCAAGCTTATCTTTCGGATATTGCTCGCCGGGCTTCAGCGCAAGCGCATCGGAATAGCCGGTTTTTGCGGCTGTGTAATCTTTTTTGCCAAGCGCGGCATCGCCTTTTGCAATGGCTGCGGCATATTTTTCCTCAAGCGCTTTGGCTCCCATTTCTTTTGCAACAATGGCATCGATCTCCTTGATCTTGTCTTTCGGATATTGTTCAGCGGCTTTCAGAGCGAGCGCCTCGGTGTATGCGCCTTTGGCAGCGGTATAGTCCTTCGCCCCGAATGCGCCGTCAGCTTTTGCAATGGCTGCTTTGTATTTTTCTTCCAGCTCTTTTGCTTTCGCCAGCTTGTCTTTTTCAGCGGCCTCCTTCGCAGCAATGTCGGCAAGGGTTTTATCGATCTCTGCCAGCTTTGTTTTCGGATACGCTTCAGCGGGCTTTATACCCAGGGCCTCATTGTATCCCGCTTTCGCCTCTTCATACGTTTTCGCGGCAAGCGCTTTATCGGCTTTGGCAATGGCGGCATTGTACTTATCGTTGAGTTCTTTTGCCGCGGCATCTTTCGCCAGCAGGCCATCGATCTCGGCAAGCTTATCCTTGGGGTACTGTTCCGACGATTTCACTGCCAGCGCTTCATTGTAGCCTGCTTTGGCGGCGTCATACGTCTTCGCCTTCATAGCGGCATCGGCTTTTGCAATCGCGGCTTTGTACTTTGCATCCAGCTCCGCAGCTTTGGAAGCATCGGCCATCGCTTTATCGATCTCGGCCAATTTATCTTTCGGGTATTGCTCGGCAGATTTGAGCGTGCTCGCTTCGGTGTAGCCGGTTTTGGCAGTTGCATAGTCCTTTTTCGCCAGCGCAGCATCAGCTTTGGCAATGGCAGCCTGGTATTTTGCATCCAGCTCTTTTTCCTTTGCCAGCCTGTCTTTCTCAGCTTTGTCCTTCGCAGCCAGGTCGGCCAGGATCTTCTCGATCTCCGCGATCTTGTCCTTCGGATACTGCTCGGCAGATTTTAACCCCGACGCTTCGCTGTAACCGGCCTTTGCTGCAGCATAGTCCTTTGCAGCCAGCGCTTTGTCGCCTTTCGCAATAGCGGCGGTATATTTCTCATTCAGCTCTTTCTCCGCTTTTTCCTTTGCAGCCATATCGCCCATCAGCTTATCGATCTCCGCCAGCTTTGTTTTCGGATACGCTTCGGCCGGCTTCAGGCCGGAAGCTTCGGTGTATCCTGATTTGGCTGTAGCATAATCTTTCGCTGCGAGCGCCTTATCGCCTTTTGCAATAGCCGCATCGTATTTTGCAGCAAGCTCCTTCTCCGCTTTTTCTTTATTGGCAAGCTCTGCGAGGGTCTTATCAATTTCTGCGATCTTTTCCTTCGGATATTTTTCCGCGGCTTTCAGTCCAAGCGCCTCGGTATACGCAGCTTTCGCCGCATCGTATGTTTTTGCTGCAAGGGCCTTGTCCGCTTTCGCGATGGCTGCATCGTATTTAGCATTCAGCTCCTTTTCTCCTGCAAGCTTGGCAAGCGCCGCGTCTATCTCCCCGAGCTTCGTCTTCGGATAAGCTTCTGCCGGCTTCAGCTTCAGGGCATCGTTATAGCTTGTTTTTGCATTCGTATAATCTTTGGCAGTGAAGGCCGCATCGGCTTTTGCAATGGCTGCCTTGTAATCATTCTCGAGCTGCGCATTCTTCTGCGCATCCGCCAGCAGCTTCTCGATCTCCACGATCTTTCCTTTCGGATAAGCTTCTCCCACCTTGATGCTCAGCGCCTCTTCGTAAGCAGCCCTCGCCGTGGTGTAATCTTTCTTTCCGAATGCCGCATCGCCTTTCGCAATGGCCGCATCATACTTACCTGCCGCCGCGCTTTCCAGCTCCTGCTTCTGCTTGGCTTCTTCCTCCGCCTTCTGGTTCGCCTCTTTCTCGATCTGGTTCAGCTTGGCGAGCGCATCGAGCATCGACTGTGAATACGCCTTGTCAAAATCGATCTCCTTGATCTTGTCGTCGTAATAGAATTTCGCCATCGGCTGGCTGAGGATGCTGTTGATCTGCGATACAACGCCGGGATCTTTCGGCATCTCGAAAATGCTCACTTCTATATCCTGACCGCCAAACTCTTCTTTAGCGCGCTCATCAGGAATGCCCTTTGTGTTGAAATAGAATTTTTTAGTGATATGTCCCGGCTTGGAAATGGTAAGCGTATACTCAGCATTGAGGTCCATCTTCACGCTGAAGCGTCCGTTGGAGGTAGTGACCACCTGCTGCACCTGCGTGGAGCCGCGGTAGAGGCTTACAACAGCGCCTTCCACCTTTTTCTTGTTCTTTTTTACCGTCCCGTTCACATCGTAGATGTTCTGTGCGATTGCAGCGCCCGTAAACAGGACAATGAACAGCATGGCCATCAGCAAGCCCGACAGAAATTTCGCAGGCCTGTTACCGCCCCGATCCTTGCTCCAAAAAATCATACGCATTACTTGATTATCAGTTACTTATTAATAGTTTTATCCCGTATGTAGCAAATATCGTGAAAAAAAGCATATTCCACGTCATTGTTGACAATTACTTTGAAGCCCTCCGGGCCTATGGTAGCAGCCGGAAGCGTGGCATTTGTTTTCTTCTTTATTTTCAATACTTTTGGGGCTTTACAGGACAAATGATGAACTTAAGTTTTTGGGAACGGGAAACATTTTTTAAGAATGTGGACATTGCGGTCGTGGGCAGCGGGATCGTAGGATTGAATGCGGCGCTTTCGCTGAAGAAAAAGAACAGGAAGCTGCGCATTGTTGTCCTGGAAAGAGGAAGCCTGCCCAGCGGGGCCAGCTCCAAAAATGCAGGATTTGCCTGTTTCGGAAGCGCAAGCGAACTTTTAGATGATCTTGACAAATACCCTGAAAACGAAGTTATTACCACTGTAGAAAAACGATGGAAAGGACTGGAACGCTTACGCAAAAATCTCGGCGATAAAGCCATCGATTTTCACAACTGGGGCGGCTACGAAATTTTTGATCAGGAAGATGCCTACCTGAGATGCGAAGATCAATTGTCTCATCTCAACAGATCCCTTTCGGGCATCACCGGAAAAAAAACAACTTACAAAAAAGCGGATGAAAAAATAAAGGCATTCGGCTTTAACCATGTAAGACATATTATTGCAAATACCGCGGAAGGACAAATAGATACGGGTAAGATGATCAGCGCGCTGATCGCGAAAGTGCGGGCGGAAGGCATCGAGATCCTCAACGGATTCGGCGTGCAGAAGCTGGAGGATGAAGGAAAACAGGTACGCGTTGTTTCCGAGGGCGGTATTTATTTCAATTGCAGGAAGGCCATTGTAGCCACCAACGGCTTCGCACAGCAGCTGCTTCCCGACTACGATGTTCAGCCGGCAAGGGCGCAGGTGCTGATCACCACTCCGATAAAGGGATTGAAGCCGAAAGGCACCTTTCATTACGACAGCGGCTATTATTATTTCAGGAACATCGGCGACCGCATCCTTCTTGGCGGCGGGCGCAACCTCGATTTTAAAACCGAAGCAACTTCCCAGTTCGGCCTTACACAGCTGGTGCAGAACAGGCTGGAAGACCTGCTGAGGGAAGTGATCCTGCCGAAGCAGCGTTACCAGGTAGAGATGCGCTGGAGCGGGATCATGGGTGTAGGCCCTGCAAAAAAGAGCATTGTGAAAGCGGTAAGCAAAAATGTGTTCTGCGCGGTGCGCATGGGTGGAATGGGCGTGGCGATCGGAAGCCTCGTAGGAGAAGAAGTGGCAGATCTGGCCTCCTTATAACAATTCACAAAACCAGAATCCTTTCGTTTGCCCGGCATCACAATCCGCTGTTTTCAACTCCAGCGGCCTGTATACTTTTTCGCCAGCGGTAAAATTCACAGGCGCCTTAAACACGGGGCCTGCAAAGCAAAACGTGTGGTATTCCCCGTTTTCACCGCAGGGATCCACATTGGCAGGCAGCGCTTTTATAAATTCCGGGCTCAGCTCCACTCCTGCACTCTCTTCTCCTAAATAGGCATCGTTCACGCAGCAGATAACGGTACGGAAGCCCAGCGAAAAAAATTCATTGATCAGCTTTCCTGTGTCTTCTTTCCACAAGGGGAATTCCGCGCTAAGCCCTACTTTACCCAGGTTCTGCTCACGGTAAGCGCGCAGGTCCTCCAGGAAAATATCCCCGAAGATCACTTTGGTAACACCCTTCGCCTTGTATTCAGTCAGCAGGGCTTCCATGTTTTTTTCATACTCGGCGTTGCTTCCTTCGGACACAAACATTTTTATGAGCGGAAGGCCGATGGACGCGGCCTGCCTGTCGAGCAGCTCTTCCCTTACGCCATGCATGGAGATGCGCCTGAATGTTTGATTCAGCGTGGTAAGCAGCGCAACGATCTCGAGCTGCGGATCCCGCAGCGCACGGTACAGCGCGAGCGATGAATCCTTTCCGCCGCTCCAGCAAAAAATAGCTTTGGCTTTCATTGCGCGCAAATTAATAATAAATCCGGCAGAGCGAAAACAAATTATCTTTACGCGATGAACCAGTTCGACACGCATACATACATTGCATTCAACAAGCCGAAAGGGGTGATCTGCACCACGGAAAAGATCCCCGGCAACATCATAGATGCGGTGGGCTCGGAAAAAAAGCTGCTGCCGGTGGGGCGGCTCGACAAGGAGTCGGAAGGACTGATCCTGCTCACCGATAATGCTTCGATCATCAACCGGATCATCCATCCCGATTTCAAACATGAGAAAGAATACCTTGTAACGCTGAACCTGCCGCTGAGAAACCAATTCCTGAAGGATATGGCCGGCGGGGTAGACCTTGGCGACGCCGTAACCAAGCCTTGCAGGATCACAGCGGAGCCCGGCACGCGCAGGGTGTTCCGCATTGTGCTCACGCAGGGGCTCAACAGGCAGATCAGGAGAATGTGCGCAGTGTTCGGCTACCAGGTGATCAGGCTGCAGCGGGTGCGCATCATGCACATCCGGCTGGGGAACCTGAAGGAAAGCGCATGGCGGGAACTCAGCCACGACGAACTGGAGCGCCTGTTCGCCGAATGCATGTAACATAAAAAAGCCCTTCCGCGATCTGCAGAAGGGCTTTTTTTATTCATACAAAAACACTTATTTCTTTATACTGAACTCGTAGTAATCGTTGTTCTTCCCGGGAAGGTCAACAATATCGGTGATCCGGATCACCGCATATTTATTGGTAGTTAAACTGCCGAGCTTGGTGATGATGATATCGCCGACGGCCACACCAGAGAGCTGCGGAAGCTTCACGCCGCCATTGTATGCATCCACGCTGGAAACATTGGTGGCGTTCGCATAATCAAATCCGTTGTACGCAACAAACTGTCCGCCGGCAGGCGAGATCCAGTTGCGCGACAGCGTTGTATCCGTTCCGGAAGCATCCTGCATATCGCGCAGTGTTGAATCGGCCGTGGAGAACTGGCTTACGTTGGTTTCGAGGTTGTATGCATCGGGATTGGTACCGAGGTTGGAGTACATCCTGTGACCTGTTGTTTCCGTTAAGGGAACAGCTGCGGGCGCAGCAATGAACACACGCTTGATCTCTTTGCCGGTGTTGCCGTTCTCATCCTGCGCCTTGAATTCGAAGATCACCGATTTACCGGCGAGCGCTGCAGGCAGCCTGTAGTAGTAGGTGAAGCTCATGCCTTTTGAACTAACGGAGGTATCGAGCACGGTAACAGGAACCTGGTTGTCGGGTTGCTCGCTGATATAAAATTTGGAAAGCGCAACTTCCGAATTTACTGTGATGCTAAACGCCACCAGGTCGCCTATGTTTCCATAGATGTACAAAGGAGCAGGAGTTACGGTAATGTGCGGAACGCTGTCCTTATCCCTTTTACAGGCTGATGCAAGAACGATCGTAAGGCAGATGAGTGTGCCGAATAATGATTTGATTTTCATTTTTCAATAAGTTTTTTTGATCGCGTAATATTACAAAAAAGGCGCTCACCGGAATACAGTGAGCGCCTTTTCTTATCAACAATTTAAGCCTATTTTGTTTTGATCTTGAAGGCTTTAGCCCTGATCGTAAGTGTTACTTTTCTTCCAAGGAAAGAATAGTTCACTGTGCTCTCCGAAGAGATCGGCAATACAAAATCAGCGTCGGCTTTCTGGCCCAATGCATCGTACAATGCGTTGTTGTAACCGCGGTCTGTGCTCACTGGAAGTGCAAGGCCCCCGGTGGAAGCAGTGTAATACCTGCGTCCGCCGTAAGGAATTCCCAATACATAGTATTGAGTAGATGTACCTGTAACTTCACCAATGTATTCGAGGTCGGCAGAGGTAAAATTAACACGTGCTTCTAATGGTGCACCCATTGTTGTCCTGTTGTGCATCGTACATGACGATGCAAAAAGCAGGATCGCAACAAATGTGCTGAATAATAAAAAGATTTTTTTCATATGTCGTTTGTTTTAAGAATTGAACGTTAACCTACTCCTTATCTTATTTTCCGAAATAAATGTGAAGAACGATTCTCACATCCTGATTCGTTTCAGCGTTGAATTCTCTTTTCTTCAATTTACTGTACTGACCTGGAGTTGTAGAGCCGGTGCTGTTGTCTTCCCTGTATTCTTCCTGGTAAGAAACTGTTCCCGCTTTAACATCTGTTTTTACTTTGTCAATTCCGCCGAATGTCCATTTAGCATTCCATCCGTACTCCAAACCTAAAGAAACAGGCAGGTGAGCGATGAATACGTTGAAACCGGTGATCAGACCTAATCCAACATCCGTTGTAGGAGTTTTTCTTGTCATGTAGTTGTGATCGCTGTTGGTTCTGTAGTCGATGTTCGTGGTAGTCATATCACGTCCAAAACCTAAATAAAGATCAGCACCTGCGTATGCATCAAAAATGTTGCTCGCCAGGAAGTGCTTTTCAACACCCGGTACGATCTCGTACATTCTTGATTTTGATTTTGTTTTAATTTCCGACTGGGTAGGCCATGCGGTTGATCCGCCAGACACGTTGTAAAATGCAACGGAGTCCATTCCTGTTCCTTTGGAAACTGAGTTCTCATTCATTAAACGGATCCCGAAACGCACAACGATATCGTCGCTCTGGTACCATTTGTATGTTAATACATTACCTGACTTCAATGCATTCCCGTCAAATAATTTTGCTTTTCCCGAGTCGCTGGAGATAGGCATTCCGAATACGAATGCCATGTCGCCTGCCTTAGGCCTTGCGCCGATCTTCTCGACAGATGCATCGTTTTCCCTTGTAGAAAGCTGCGCGAAAACATTTGATACGCCAAATGCCAATGCAATTAGTAGTACTGATTTTTTCATAACGTTTTTTAGTTTAGTTTAAAGTTAATTGTTCTGTATACAAATTAATTTGCGGCAAAGATATGTCTTTTTGATATTTCAAAAATTGGCCGTTTTATAGTTTTCAACACCGTTATTCACAAAAAAGGCCTCTTTTTCCGAGGCAGGCAGCCGGATCTTTTCCGAAGTGACTTCGGCAAATCATTTGTTTTAAAGGCTTTAGCACCGCTTTCAACACCGGCGGATCTCATCGCGTTTTCCCTGGCTTATTTGTGGAAAAACTCAATTCCGAATTCATGGATTTCTTACTAAAAATGAAATGTGATCTTCAGCGATGCAGTTCCCGCCCTGTTGAAGCCGAAGATCTTTCCCTGGTTGATATCCGTATCGAAGCCAAAGCTTGATGAGCCCGCCACTTCGTAATCAAGATTTGCCACCTGCAGCGGAGAGCCGCCCTGTGCCTGCACTTCCGTTCTTCCCTTGCCGGTTACCTGGTAGCCGAGCCCCAGGCCGTATTCGGCTCCGATCGCGATCTTCGGAAAAATAAAATACTCCGCACCGATAAATCCTCTCACCCCGATGCCGAATGTTTTCCCGGATTTGTTCTGCACGATCCTGCTTGTACGCGGCCCCACGCTATCCGCCATTCCGAAGTTTGCGCTGTCGGGATTGGTATACCACACCGTTGTGGTAGGCGTTGTGGTGGTTGATCCGCCTCCGCCCGATGCGTTGCTGGTTGGCGACATCTGGTTGCCGTACGTGAACTTATCTTTGGAGCTTCCCATCCAGAGCATGATGTCGGCGCCGTAATATCCCTGCAGGCGCGTT
>Ga0157372_10004268_pt1 | contig 15284 bp, 9 predicted proteins | sample C55metaG_FD_115307 | JGI IMG/M metagenome (GOLD analysis project Ga0157372, IMG submission 115307) | Corn rhizosphere microbial communities from Kellogg Biological Station, Michigan, USA - C5-5 metaG | ecosystem: Host-associated > Plants > Roots > Rhizosphere > Soil | place: USA: Michigan... | reverse complement strand
TTTGAGCATTACTGCCTTGAATACAAATTCCCAGCTGCTGCTGGAAAACTACGGCGGGTTTCTTCCACGACAAGGCCACGAATACGCTGAACAGATGAAAGAAGCAGCGACCGAGATGGAGCGACTTCGAGTGGATTTGGTTGGTAGTGAAACCCCGAAGAGTGAGGCAACAGCAGCTTAGCGCCACGTAAACTCGCGGTTGACGCTAATGTAGACCATGCCACCCCGGGGAGCGAAGCATCACGCTCGTACTCAGGATCGGCGTCAACGTGCGGACTCTTGGATGTTCTACACCGCACGCACTTACCGGAACGCTACCTTTGAATTCTTGCTTTTTGGATTCGGCTGCGATTCCCTGCGCATTATCACGTGTGACCTTGAGCGTCTTCGGCATCGTAAAACTCGCGGGTGTTCAGTCTTAGCTACCCACACAGACATACAGCACACACTGTATTGCTACCGACTACCAAAAGCGTAGTCTGAGGATACCTTCCTTGTCGCCGCCCTCCTTTCTCTGAGGCCCGCAACTAGCCAGGTTTACAAGGTTTTTTCCGGTATCCGAGCGATCTGACCGTGTCTTGTGCTACGAACCGGAGGTCACTGCTTCAGGATACCCAGAACGGTAAGGTGCATCTTAGGGTGCGCCGTTGCGGATAGTTAGGATGGGGGAGTCTTGCAGCGTATACGTATCTTGGTGGTTGACGATCACGAAATCGTCCGACGCTGCATCTGTGAGATGCTTGCTGGCGGATCTGATATTGAGGTGGTGTGCGATGCGTCGGATGGTTATGAGGCCGTTCGAAAAGCAGGAGAATTCCAGCCGGACGTGGTTCTTCTGGACATCAGCATTCCCGAACTCAACGGACTTCAGGCAACGCCGCTCATCATCCAAGCCGCGAAGAATGCCCAGATTCTGATTGTCACCAATCACGACCAATCATTTTTCGTGCGGGAAGCTTTTGGAGCAGGAGCGCGGGGCTTCCTGCTGAAGAGTGACATCCCGGGAGAATTGGAAGCCGCGATTCGACAAGTTCACCTGAAGCAACGCTTTGTGAGCCGCACGCTGAAGGAATCCTCACCTCAGACCTGGGTGTGAGACTCACCCCCAGGCCCCACCCAGCTTTCGATCCGCGTTCCAGTAATGAGGGCGGGGTGGCCGTCGGTTGAGGTTACGCTTTGCGTGTTCTACGCGTAACAAATGGCCCCTCTATAGGTATTCTCCTAGTCATCTCCGCAGTAATGCGTATTGGCAATCGTGCAGTCAGGCGTTCAAATGAACATGCAGGATTACTCGATCGCATGGCCAAGGAGGCAAGTTGAGCCCTCAAGACTTGCAAGGAAGATATACAGCGGCTCTGTCCAGGATAGCTGGCACGCCGATCTCTGGGACCGCCAAGAAACATACACCCATATTTCAACGCGACCCAGTGGTCACAGAGAAGCAGGCAATTCAAGATGCCGCCGACGCGTTGAGCCACCTCTGGAAAATCCGTGAGCTCGGTAAGCGATAAAGCCTGGAACCTCCCGTCTGCGCAGGTTTCGCGCTTATGGGCAGGAACTCTGTGGCACGGCCGGAGGCAGGTTCAACTATCAGGCACTATTGCTTCGGCGTTGTGTCCTCTGGATCGGCTTCCACGATGACGTTTACCTCAGCGCCTTCTTTTAGACCGACTTTGCGGCCTTTCTCATCGGTCAAAGTATTGTCGATGCGAATTTCCCGATAGTAGTGATCAGCCCCTTGAACGGCAATCTGGGCCTTTTCTGGTTCGTCAGAGAACGGCACCGGCTTGATGATCTTTTCTACGATGGCGGGCATTGCGGTATTCGGTTTTTCAGCCATGTGGATCCTTTTGAAACGCAGGCGGCTTGCCAGAAGAGCTGATTTGAGCAGGAGTGAACTGCTGAACTGAGTCTAGCACGTTGCCACTCCGTACTTCGAGCACGGAGGCAGATTTCTTCCTACGCTCGGTTCCACATTGAGGAAGTCGCTGGAAACGCGAAAATTCGAGGGCTACTGAGCCTTTTTCACCTTCAGGAGGTCGGAAATTCTGTCGTATTCTTTCTTGGAAAGAACATGGCGGCTGACCAATTCTTCGGGGCGTTCGTACGGACGGCCGGCGATGATCCGCTCTGCTTCTGCAGAGCTGACGTTGGGCAGAGTCATTAACTGCTCCTTCGTTGCGGTGTTCAGATCGACAGTTTTGTATTGGCTCCAGCCCTCTCGTACTCCTGACGCAACCGCCTTCGCATCCCGCTTCAGTTCTGCAGTGGCATGCGCTGTCTTTTCTTTAAGATCCTGCGGGTTCTGGTGTGTGCAGCTTGTGCAGAATGGCAGGAATAAAGCTGCCAAACAAAGATGCCGGGGGCCTGGAAATCTCATTGTTTTCCTCGTCTCACTTTGATGTCTCCCGAGGCGACGGAGCACGAAGGTGACACAGGTGAACCCGAACGGGTCTTGGAACTTGTTCTTTCCTTGTTGGGCGAGCCGCGAAAATTCAATGGCAACCAGCGTTAAGAACGCACTTCCTGTCGTGCCCACAACAACTTAACCAAATCGATGCCTGGGAAACGCATCCTCGTGTGCCAAGGCATCGGTCTCGGGGCTCAAATTTCCTAAGACTCGATCGTACAGCGCCTTGTAGTCACGCGCCATTCGCTCCTTCGAAAAGTGCTCTTCCGCATACGCCCTTACCGCAGCGGGCGGCAGGTCTAGACTTTTGAGACGCTTGACTAAACCCTGGGTGGTCCGCGATACGTAGCCGGAAATCCCGTCTTTCACAACCTCCGGCACTGACCCAGCTCGCAACGCGAGAACGGGTGTGCCGCAAGCCATCGCCTCGACCATGACCAGTCCGAACGGTTCGTTCCAGGTGATCGGAAAAAGCATCGCTAAGGAATTGCCGAGCAGTTCGTTCTTCGTCGGGAGATCTGCCCGACCGATGTACTCGACGAATTTGCCGTCGATATGGGGCTTCACCTTGGCGTCGAAATAGTCCCGGTACGCCGGTTGGATTTCTCCGGCGATCTTAAGCGGGATACCGGCTCGTTTCGCGATCTCGACCGCAAGATGCGTACCTTTGATCGGCGCGATTCGCCCGATGAAGCTCAGGTATTGTTGCTTCTTCGTTTGAAGGACGTACTTTGAAAGATCAATGCCGTGATGAATAGTCGTAACCTTCGGAAGGTTTTCTCTGCTGCGCTGATCGTCACTGATGCAAACATAATTCACCTCTGGAAGCCGCGAGTATGCTTCGCTGAGGCGTCGGTCAGTGGGGTGGTGCATCGTGTAGACGAACGGCAGCGCGGATAATCGCGAACACGTCAGTCCAATCGTGGAATTCAGGTGGAGCAGGTCGCACGACGCTGCCGCATCTTTGACCGCCCAGGTTGTGTGCTCCATCTCTTTTAGATCCGCATAGTCATTCCCCGTCAGCGGCCATTGCGAATTTGAAAAGAGAAACTTCTTTTCGACCTCAACCGTGGATTCTCCATTGGTATAGAGCACGACATCCACGCCTTGGGCTGACAACGCAGTCGCGAGATCCGCGATAAACAGTTCAGTGCCGCCGTATTCCTTGGGCGGAACCGAAATAAACGGGGGTGCAACTATGCCTACGCGCAATGATCACCGTCGCGAATACCGTCGATTTCAAGGAGCTGACCGATAGCCATGGAATCTAGGTGCAACTTTCGCGGCGCAGGTTGCCCACCGGCGATTCCCGATTTTCGGCAAACATTGCCTTGTGCTATACGTCGGCGCGGGAGCAACTCGGCATGCTAAGAGCTTTCGCCTCGAAATCGTAAGAAGAAAAGAACCCGTCGCAAGGACGGCCGGGGAAATGGCAGAAACTGACCGCTAAGCGCGGGTGAAGGAAGTGACCTGCGGAACAACCAACCGCTTGTAGTCTTCTGAGTTCATCGCCACCGAAAAGCATCGGTCGCCCGCGTTGAATACGATCTTGTCATTCTCAAACAGGGCTGGGTCCGCAACGACCTCCAACCCGAAAAGATTGCCGAACGGAGGCACGGCGCCCGGCTGCACCCCGCCGGTAATTTTACCGATCTCCTCTTCCGAGGCGAAACGAAGGTCTTTGGCTCCGAGGAAAGATTTCACTTTCGAATTGTCGAATCTCAAGTCCGCAGGAAGCACCAGCATGACGAACTTTGGTTGTGGATTCTTGACGCGCACGATCATCGCCTTCGCACCCTGATGCAGCGTGTATCCGGGGCGAGTTCTGGCAGCTTCTTCACTGGTGCGAACCGCCTCGTGCTGGAAGGTTTCGTGCCAGCAGTTATTTGTCTTCAGCAAGGTAAGAATTCTGGAAACGACTTCGTTATATTCCATGGCGAGCAAGCGTCAATACGCAAGTACATCATACTGCCGGCCCTCGGAGGCCCTCGGAAGGTCCGATTGTGCCCGTATGCAATAACGCCTGATCAGACTGAATCTGACCAGGCGTGTGGGTCAAAGTAATCTTGGGGTCTTTCTCAGTTCACTCCGGATGCGTCTTGTTCTGGAGCTCGGTTCTCAGCCGTGGAGAAATGCGACGGCAGCGGCCGGTATCCATTACGCGTACGGATGTGATAGCTGTTTCTGCTCCCCGCGAGTTTCACCGTGATCTGTCGCCAGCCGCGGTTCGGGTTCGGCTTGGGATAGTACGCGAGCGAATACAGATGTGCCAGGTCCTCACGAATGGAAGAAAAGGCTTGTTTCTCTTCCTTCCAATTCTTTGCGAAGTACGCTTTGCCGCCCGTCGCGGCCGTCATCCTCTCGAATACTGCCGTCGACACCGGCTCTAACTGCGCCGCGCGTGTACTGATCATGTAGATTACGGTGCCGGTCGATTGCGCCAGTTCCGCCACATCCTCCGGCGGCACGACGCTGGAGTTATCCGGACCGTTAGAGAACACCACGATGACTTTTCGTCCCTGATACTGCGCAGCGTCCTTCACCGTGAGCAGTAGCGAGTTGTACAGTGCGGCGTCGTCTCCCGCCACCGCCGAGCGCACGCTGTGAAGAATTTGCGTCCGATCTTTGGTCAACGCTGACGAGCGTGACAAGTCGCGACTGTAGGAATAAAAAGCGATTTTGTCCGCGCTTTCCAGCGAACGAACGAAATCAGAAATCGCGTCCTGCGCAAACACGAAACCGCGGTACATATAGTTGCTGGTGTCGAAGAGAATAAACACATTCGAGCCTGCAACCAGAGAACTCAGGACGTTGGCCGACGCGGATTCAGGCAAAGCAGATTGCGCGCCCGCGGATGCGCTCGGAGCACTTGCTTCTGCGGCACCTTCAATGCGACGGGTACGCTCGTTGCCCTCTCCGAAGGTCGCGATCTTTTGCGGGATGCCGTCCTCCGTCACTACAAAGTCTTCGGGATGCAGTCCTGAGATGTAGTCGCCTTTATTGTCGGTGACCGCGACATTCAACTGCACCATGTTGACGATGACCTGAATGTCCGCCGAATTGCTTTCCTGGGTAACGCCACCGACGACTAGAGGTCCTATCAAAACAATCCCCAGGGCTCCCACCGAACGTATGCGACTCATCCTCATATCGACTGCACCTTTCCATCCCTGCTATGGGGATAGATTACTTGCGCTCAATTCACTTACTCCGCCGAAGCGCGGTTCCCTTCGGTCGGAACGGGAATCACAGCCATCTTCCCGCTGCGGAAATCGTTGCCCGCCTCATGCATCGCTCGAAGCAGGGCCGGCCAGTCCTCGAAATCGGTTGCGAAAATCTTTTCCACCATGCGCCGGGTCAATTGCGGCGCCAGAATATTGAGCATCACCGGCGGATATCCCACTTCATCCGCCAGTCGCGCCCAGTAGAGATTGTTCGATTCCCACGACTCGGCCATCAAGCGGCTCGAATATCCGGCAAAGGCCGGAAATGGCTCAACTCCGAGAAGCTGTCGCTCGTAAGTTTGCGCTAACCGCGGATGTGGGATGCCAAAGTCGCGCGAGATTTGTTGCCAATTCGTGTCGGTAGGATCAGTCTGGTTTAGCTGTTCCAGTTCCTTTCCGGCACTGCCCCAAACCTTTCCGTCCTGCGGATATCGCGTGCGGTATTCCGCGGTCAAGCGAAACAGGTCCCCGGGCGTAACCAACATTAACGCCCGATTCGCCTCACCCTGCGACAGCTTGTCTTCTACATGAGCAACAATTGCTGGGGCCATGCGCTCAGAAAGGATGTTCACCACTTTGCCTCTCACATCCTCATTCGTCTCAGCTGCGGAGAGGAGTTCTTCGCCCGCGCGTTGATAGAGCGCAACCGCATGCAATTCATTCCGGCTCACGTTCCACCATCTCGGAAAAACAGAATCCGTCAGCAACTCAGGAACGGCTTCTCGCCAGATCAATGCCTGCACGTTTTCCGGGGTGATAAAGTCCTGCTCGGCCTCAGACAAGGCATACGGGAGGTCGGCCAGGGATCCAACGAAGTGCGCCCCGCCACCGGCGGGAGTCCCTTCGCCAAACAGCTGCGGTGCGCGCCATAGGTTTTCGATGCCACCCACCGTCTCTCCTGCGAAATCATGCGAGCGGACAAATAGCGGGTTGGTGCGCAGCAACTGCGCACCCGGCGGCTCATAGTACGCATAGTTAAATCCGACCAGGGTATCGCGCAGGAAAGGCGCGAGTTTTCCAAGCGCTTCTTCGATCTGATCGTGCGATGCCGGCGACTTCAGAATCTTTGTCAGGTCAGTCTGCATTTGCATGTCGGTGTGCCGGTTGTTGTACATTCCAGCGGCCCACTCCGATCGCTCCCCTGACGTGAATATGGGGCGCGGCATTTGGAACTCCTGCAGCTCTCCAGCAAATGGCAACAACGAGTTTCCAATATTCGCGCCTTTAGCCATGTCGTCCAGCCCGCGGCCAAGGGTCAGCAAAGTGTCCAACGAGACAAGTCGTTGCCCATCGAGGACCGAACGGATGGCCTTCGCGAGTTGGTCGTGCACGCGTTTACCATCCGGATCTGCGGGCTTCGGACCAGCCAGCATCTCGATGAATTCTTGCTGCGAGACCGATGCCTTGCCGGAGGCGGCCTGCAGCGTGGCTCCCAACGACTGCCGACCAGCTTCGAAGAGCTGCGTGGGGTTTCCGATACTGCTAAAGGGCTTCGTCACGGCTTGGAAGGACGCGTTCAGTTGTTCGTCGGGAATCTCACGTTGGCGTGCAAGGATTTGCCACAGCCCAACCTCCGCCTGGAACATTCCCATTGCGTTCCCGCGAAGCACGTGATTCGAGATCTTGTCGATCGCTTCCGCGGAATGCACAAACGAGGCCACAGAAGCGTTGCTCAACTGTGGGAACTCAGAGAAGATCAGGTACTGATCACTGTAGTCGGTGAAATGTGCCGCGAGCAGCTTGAGGGTTTCCGGTTTCAGTGTAAGTTCCGGCGAGCGCCGCGCGTTCAATTCGGAGAACGCCAGGAAGATTTGCAGCGGGCCGTATTCCGCATCCGTCCGCGACATGGAGAACATTGCGTCCAACACCTGCTCGGGCTTAGTCCATTGGGCCGCCCGTTTACCCAAGTCCTTCTGTTGTTTTGATTCGTGCTTCTGCGTAAACACCGATTTCCATAGGTCAAGGTCTCCTGGGATTATCGGATTACCCTGCGCATCCCATTGCAGATTGTTGAGCAGAAGCAGCAGACCCGAAGCTAGGCGAAACGCCGGGCGAGCGGCGTCACTGAGCGGTTGCGAGCCGCGAAACGCTGCATAAGCGGATTGCAAACGGTGTTGATCGGTAAAATGCTGTTGCTGATCGTGACCGGCACGGCCCATGCAATCGTAGAAAGCCGCCAGCCATCCCTTGTCTTTGGTCAAGAGCTTGGTCACAAACTCGGAGGAGTTCGACGGGTCTGCACCAACTACCGACTTCCACGCGGCTTGAGCATCTGCTCCCCCCGGAACAACCACATGCCCGGATCGGATCACGATGTGACTGCCATAGAAGTCCAGGTCGGGCGCAACCGACAACAACCCGGCAAGTCCGGGCGACTGTTTTAGCGAATAGCGGGTTTCGGGGTCCATCTTCGACATCGCCCAATACAGGCGCGCAATCGTGGGATGATGCAAGAAGGTGTCGATGAGGGACCGTTTCCACCGGCTCTCTTTGCTCAACGAAACCCAGTCACGTTCGTTGAAGAGAACCGGCAGCTTGGTTTGTGGGTATTCATAATTGAAAGGTTTCACCCCGCGAATCGCATTCTCGAGCGCGACCAGTGGAAACCCAGAATCGCTGGCGAGAAACGCGCGCTCTTCATCCGCGGTAATCAACGATGCATTGGTCTGCCCGCATTGCTGGCGCAACCGATAACCTAGAACTTTCAGCAGCGGTTCGGCTTCCTGGCAGTTCACCACGTGTACGACGCCGCCCTCGCCCGCCAGCTTGGCAAGCTCCTCTGCCTGGTTGGCATAGCGGCCAAGGAGGATCAGGAACTCCGTTGGCCGTCCCTGGTCCTGCCATCCAACGTAGCCCTGTACATAAATGTTGCGTGCAAGTAAGGGGAGGACTTCATCCATGTCCGCTTTCTGGCTGATTCCCGCCATCCGTTCCAGAGAACGTAATGGACCAGGCACCGTGACCTGGGAATCCATGGAAGCGGCGGGAATTTCGCGAGAGCGTTCGCCCTGGCGCTCCGGAAATGCCGAATTCGAAACAGCCTGGGAGTAAAGAGCGGTAGCGCAGAAAATTATTGGTGCTGTGAGGAGCAATCTCCGAACGGTTGAGCAAGACATGCCGGAACCTCCCACGAAGTGTCGCTGACTCGCAGGTCGCGGTCGCGATGGAATCGCCGCCGAAGAGCAATTCCCGCGACAGCTAAGGCTTTGGGCGCCGCAGCCAGAGTACATTGCAGCGTGTCAGCCAGCGCTGCAATCCCGCGATGGACATGCATCATACGCCCGCTTCGGGCTTCTGGCATGCATTTTTCAAAAATTTTGCAAATCGCCGGCCCGGCGGGCAGAATTGCCGCAGCTATGATGCGGGAACCGTTATTTCCGTTATTCTCGATACGCTTTCCAGTGATTTGCCGGTCGGGAAAGGCGCTGTCCCCGGGGCAAGGGTCGGATCGTTCTAGAACTCCACCCTAAGCCCCGAGCTAGTCTTGCGAGCAAGACACCGTCAGAGGCTGGGAACTGCCCAACTGTCCCCTGATTAGGCCTCTGTGCAAGAAAATGCAACAGCAACCGATCCAGTTCAAATTACTTTCGAACCGCGGACCAATTGTCACGAGATTGTTGTTTGCGACTCAGAAACTCTCATCGAGGTTGATGGCCATCACCGTACGGTCCAATTCTGCCGCGGCCTGGTTCCGCTTTTGCTGTAAATCAGAGAGTTCGGTGCGGATCGCGGCCAAGCGGTCCTCCTGCTTGTTCAGTTCTCCGGTGTACCGTTGCACCAAAGCCTTCTCGTCGGCACTGCCTTTCAGGGCCTTCATGTTCTCTCGTATCCGGTTCTGGTCGGCACTGATCTGGTCGGTTTCCTGGCGCCGCTGGGCAATCTGCTGATCCAGATCCGAAAGCTTCATTTTCTGTGCCAAAACGCGATCAAACACCTGCTGCAGGGCCGGCGTAATGCGCTGCTGTTGCCCAATTACATTAACCAGATTCGAATCTAGATTGGACAAGGCATATTGGGTGAGCTCAGGGTAAACCGACTCGACCGTCAGCTCCCTAGTTTTTCCGGCGTCCACGGTAACTCGGAACCGGTGGAACGACGTAGTGCTCTCCTCGGGCTTCGGTGTGTCTTTAGTGAAGCTCCAGCCTGTCTGCACCGGAAGCTCAAGAACTACCGTACGAATGCTTTTATCGGCATTCCGAATGTCGAATTTGGATTTCTGCCGCCTTTCGCGAGTCAACACCATCACCCCTTTCGCGATCATCACATGACTGTATGGCTTGTCCGTATCTTCATCCTCACGCTTTGCGTGTATAGCGGTATCGGCAGCGTACGAAAGCAGTCGTCGTTCGTCCGGATGAATGCTGTCCAGTACTCCTTCTCCCGCAAAGGTGGCCCCCTCAATAATGTTGAAGCTTCCCGAGTCCAGAATTTGCCCACTTGTGTTCTTCAACCAAATAGCACGCAATGGGACTTGGGCTTGCCCGCCCTGACCATAATCGAGCAACGTGACTTTTTCAGCCTCGATCGGAGCCTGCAAGATCGGCACCAAGGCCGATTGGTTTTTGCCAATGGTGATTTTCTGCTTCAGGTTGTACTCAAAGTAGTCGCCGATCTTGGCAGCCTCGGCCTCGGGACTCTGTTTGCCGAGGGACGCTGAATCTGCCCGGAAAACGCCGCCGCCCCTGCCTCCACCGCTCCCCGCCACCTGAGCTGCTCCGGTACCGAATCCCTGTCCCCGGGCGGGTGCACCGTTGGCCCTGAATATATAAATTCCATCGGTTGGGCCTCCTGTTGCAGACGGCGGTGGCGGAGGCGCCAGCACCGATGGCGCAGCTAATTCGTTGGCCTGCACCTCGCTGGACTCTTCCACCGTTGCCTCGTGCGTCTGTGGCGTCAACATTGCGGACTCAGGCAGAGGCACTACCGGTCTCCTCGCGTACAGCGGCTGCGAAATATCCTGAATAAAAGACTGCGGTGACCCTGCGATCAGCGAAAGCTGAACATCCTTCCAGTCCTCGCCAATGGTGTTGTCGACGATGGCCCAACCTTGTAGCAGTGGTTTGTCGCTCGCTTTCTCCGGCAGGATGATCCGATATGTGCTCTTCCAAACCGGCACTTCGCTGATGTAGCTGACGAAGATGTCGCGATCACCGCTGCCCGTCGCGGAAATCGTCATCCTTCGCAGATCTCGAGCTCGTGATGATCCAACCAGGTTGAGGTAGCGCCCAACCTCATCATTCAATTCCCGCTCAGCCAGTCGCACCGACACCGTCGGACCCAGTTCGAAATTCTTCATCTCCCCAAGGTCTGTCAACACCGAGAACAGCGTTGCTTGATAATTGGTGCCGGAATCCGTCGTCCGCTCCTGTTGTTCCACGCTCAGCAGCCGGCCGACGGCGGTTTCGCTTTTGCTCCGCACTTCTACTCGTGCTCCCCGAAGGGCCGTGAGGAAGTCCGTGCGAGACACCTGCTCTCCGAAAGGAAGGCGCAGGGCTTTGAGCCGTTCCCCAAGTGGCGCGATCGAGTTATACCGAACCCCTGAAATTCGTCCGTCGCCCAGATCCACCACCGTCAGCGACTTCAATACGTCGTTCAGTTGCGCAGTCGTGAAGTCGATGCCAAGTTCCTGGTCCGCATGAACTCGGGTCGAATGCTCGAAATACCCCACCCCATTCTTGTAGAGCACGACACGCTTCACCGGCAGGCGGGAGGATTCACCCGATTGCTCATTTGTCGCTCTGGGCTTTGCTGTTGCCCGCGGCTGGACCGGATCGGACTTAGTCTGCGCAAACGAGAAACTCGCCAGTGATAATAGAAAGAGAACCGCCCCAATCGTTGAACGCAAAATTGCACCTCCTGGAACTGCTTCTCCGGAACGACTCTCAAGCATACTTCTTGCAACCCAACCCCAATAGAACTGCTGACATAACAGACACCGTTCAGGCCATTTGTAGCCACTATTACTTACTCAGTAAACAGTGACTTTGGTACATAGCCGAAGTCATAAAACCCTCTCATACTTATTAATGGTCGGGAGTGTCGAAAAAGTTATTGCCTGGAGTTCGTAATGCTCGACGGTAAGCAGGTCAAGAGCCTGGGACTGCGGTTTGCCCGCGCTCTCCAGACCACGATCAAGACGGCCAGCGTGTTTACGATCGAGCACAAAAGCGTTGAGGCTCCAATTCAGCAGAGCTTCCTGCTATTGAATAGCCTGCTTAAGGATATGGGCCAGCTCACGCTCGGGTTTGTCGACAACCAGGTTCTCCTCAATAACCTACTAACCAGCGATCCTTCCTTGCAGAAGCTTGAGACCGAGTTCCTCAAGCGCGGCATTGCCGCGGTGACCTTTGAACCGGGACTCACACTGGGCCGCTACAGGAAGGTCATTCAGGTCCTTTCGGTTCCTACTGCTGCGATGGATTCTGCCGGCGGCTTTCTTGCGTTTATTGACCAGAACGAGGTGGATGGCGTCCGCATCCTTCCCGCCGCAAGAAACAAGAAAAAGAACCAGGATGGGGACACGATTCTCGAAACCGACTCCGAGTCATACATCCTATCCAAGCAGGCGAGTGACGATCAGGCACCGCGCGACTTCCTCGACTCGATCGACGCTCTGCTTGAGTCGGGCGGATTTGATCCATCGACGCGCACAGAAGTTCTGTCTGGGTTTGCCACTCAGGGGATCGACGGCCCAGGATATGGCGTTCCTGTCGACGTACCGAAACTCGCCATTGTGAAAGAAGGAGAGATTATCGCGCCGGCTGGATCGCAACCCCCAGGCCCAGACAACGGCAGTGAGGGCGGGCACGCCTTCCACGCTGGTGCTGGACAGGGTGTGACCGCGTACGCCTCTGTTCTGGGCGCGGCTCCTGCAATCGGCACGGCCATGAGCGCTGGCGCGTTCCCCCCCGGAACAGGTTCCGCAACATCGTCGGTTGCGTACGGTGTCCCTGCTCCCGGCCAGACCGCACGGGTGAGCGGCGCCCGCAGAAGTGCGGTGGACTCCGGTCCAAGTACCTTCCTCGAACTGGTGGAATCGTCGGTACAGCGTTCTCTGCAACAGGCTAACGGCGATCCAGGGAAGTCGTATGCATCCCTGGCGCGGATCCTCCGCAACACTGGAGTCGATCGCATCCTTGAACAGTTCCCCGCCGAGCGGCGGCAGGAACTTGCGCGCTTGTCGCCAGAGCGCCTGGCAGGCGAATACATCGAGGACACGGCATTAAAGCTGGCGGGATCGAAACTGCAGGCCACTGGCGACCCGTCTCGGAAACTCATGGTTGAAGAAGAGGTTGTCTTCCTCTTGGGACGAAGCCTGCAGGCCACCCAAATGGCAGATCGCCTAGCACAGAAATTGACCAAGTTCATTCGCGATTTCGCCATCCCTCAGCATATTCAGGAAAAAATTCGCGAAGAACTCCAGTGGACCTCATTCAACAGCACGAAGAAATATGAGAAGCTCATGGAACTCCAGCGCTTCTCCAATATCGAGTTCCGGCGATTGCAGGAGTTCCTGAAAGAGCTCATCACTCAGCGCGACGTGCGGCGCGCAGGGTCACTGGTCGCTCACTATTTCGATTTGCTCGATGATCCGCAGACTCCCATCGACAGCAACCTGCTGAGCCGCGCTCCAGAACTTCTGATCACCGTTCCACTGACTCAGACAGAAGTTGCGTCCAAAACCGCCGCTCGGCTGGGGCGCACTCTCTTGCGTAATGATGTTTCCGATATCGTCCATCTGCAGGCGGCGAACGCAATCGCCCAACTCGGTCAGTCCATTGCGGCCTTTGAGAATTTTCAGGAGGTGCTTGGCATCGCGGTTGCGCTGGAAACCTCTTGCAATCGCGATCGCGGGAAACACCAGATGTGCTGCGGAGGAGCCTTGACACGGCTCGTGCCCCTGGCAGCAATAGAACGAATCATTGAAATTTATCTTGTCCAGCGGGGCGACTCTGCCTGGACCAAGACCGCCGCCACACTGCTTCGTTTCGCCGCTCCGGCAAGCATTCAGAACGTGATGGAGCGATTGGTGAATGAATCGGACACCCGCAACCGTTTGGCGTTAATCCGACTCGCGGGCCAACTCGGTCCCGGCAGCATCGACGTAGCATTAACCTATCTCCCCGACCAGCGCTGGTATGTAGTGCGAAACATGTGCGTTGTCCTCACGGAATTGCGCGATCCGCTGCTGCCGGAGCATGTTGCGCCGGCGCTCCGTCATTCGGACGCGCGGGTTCAGCAAACTGCGCTGAAAGCTCTTATCAAACGGCCTTGCGCCAAGACCGCACAGTTGTTGGCCGATGCTCTGGACGAGCTGTCACCCGAGGTGCGTGACGAAGCGCTTGATCAACTAATGTATCTTCGAAGTCCCGCCACAATTGCCGCGCTCGAAGCATTCGTCGCATCTGGCCGGTCCAACATCGTCCGCGCGACTAAAGCAGTCCGGACGCTGGCAACGATTGATGATCCTGCTGCATTGCACGCTCTTGGCCGCCTGTTTCGGATCGAGAAGCTTGATCCCGCCGTTCGGCGCGCCGCTCTGTCGGCAATCTCCAGCCAGTCCTCAGCCACCGCCGTGCAACTCCTGCAGGAGCTCTCTTCCACGTGGGGACCTCTGGCAGAAGAAGCCAAAAAAGAATTGGCGAAGCGTCAGCCCAAGTAATCTACGCGAACCGCACCTTAACGTCGCCTTTCTTCGCAAGGTGAATGCTTTCAATGAACCGGACTTTCCCGGTCATCAACGTCAGCACGATTGATGATGTCCTCGTGCCCTCCCCAAAGAAGCGAACGCCTTTCAGCAGCGCACCGTCCGTCACCCCGGTGGCTGCAAAAATGATTTGGCTTCCGGGCGCCAGGTCTTCTGCCCGGTAGATTTTGCTCTTGTCGCGGATTCCCATCCTTGCGATCCGCTCTTCGAGTTCGGGTTTATTGATCACCAACCGCCCGAGCATGTACCCGTTCAGGCATCGGACTGCCGCCGCGGTAATCACACCTTCCGGTGCTCCACCAGAACCCATTACGGCATGCACGCCGGTTCCAATGACCGCCGCGGCGATTCCGGCCGATAAGTCGCCGTCGCTGATCAGACGAATGCGCGCACCTGCGGCGCGAATGTCCTCAATCAGTTGCTTATGTCGCGGCCGGTCGAGAACGACCACCACCAGGTCCTGCACGTTGCGCTCTAAGCGCTTCGCGATATTCAGCAAATTCTCGGCAACTGGCGCATCGAGATCTACAGCGCCCTTGCACGACGGACCAACCACGATCTTCTCCATGTAGCAGTCGGGCGCGTGCAGGAGTCCACCCGCTTCGGACGCCGCCAGAACTGTGATCGACCCCGCGGCACCGGTCGCGCAGAGGTTCGTACCTTCCAGCGGATCGACTGCTATATCCACTTCCGGCACATCGGTTCCATCGCGGAATTCCGCGCCAAGCTTCTCCCCGATATAAAGCATGGGCGCTTCGTCGCGTTCCCCTTCTCCAATGACGATAGTTCCGCGCATGGGAATGGAATCCATGGTCAGGCGCATGGATTCGGTGGCAACTTTGTCGGAAAGCTCGCGATCGCCGCGCCCCATGGTACGCGCGCACGCCACGGCCGCGTTCTCCACCACGCGAATGAATTTCGGGGCCAGGTCGCTTTCGATGTT
>Ga0157372_10004267_pt1 | contig 15285 bp, 11 predicted proteins | sample C55metaG_FD_115307 | JGI IMG/M metagenome (GOLD analysis project Ga0157372, IMG submission 115307) | Corn rhizosphere microbial communities from Kellogg Biological Station, Michigan, USA - C5-5 metaG | ecosystem: Host-associated > Plants > Roots > Rhizosphere > Soil | place: USA: Michigan... | reverse complement strand
TAGTCTTCCGTTGCTTGTCCCTTCCTCAATTACTTTCTTCAACAATGCTCAAGCTAGGAATCGTCGGGCTCCCGAACGTCGGGAAATCGACTCTCTTCAATGCGCTCACCTCCGCGAAAGCCGAGGCGGCGAATTATCCCTTCTGCACCGTGGAGCCCAACGTGGGCATGGTGGAGGTTCCTGACTCGCGGCTCAAGGAGCTCGCGCGCGTCGTGCAACCCAAGCGAACTGTGCCCGCAGTGGTTCAGTTCGTCGACATCGCTGGCCTCGTCAAAGGCGCTGCCGAGGGCGAGGGTCTCGGGAACAAGTTCCTCTCAAACATTCGGGAGACGGACGCAATCGTTCACGTGGTCCGTTGCTTCGAGGATCCCGATGTCACGCATGTCATGGGCGCTGTCGATCCCGCGCGCGATCGGGAGGTGATCGAGTTCGAGCTGGCGATCGCCGATCTCGCGTCGCTGGAAAAGCGTCTCGACAAAACCCGACGCTCGGCGCGCACCGGCGACAAAGAGGCGCTGGCGGAGCTTCCGGTTCTCGAGAAGGCTTACGGCTTTCTCAAGGATGGCAGAGGATTGTGGGAAGCGCGTCTCACTGCCGATGAGAAAGCAGTGCTCGCTCCTCTCACGCTGCTGACTGTCAAACCGGTTCTGTACGCGGCGAACGTGAGCGATGCAGAGCTATCGGGCGAGGAAGGTCCGCATCTTAAGGCGTTGCGAGAGGCGGTGAAGAAGAGTGGCGAACGGGCCGAGGTCGTTCCCTTCTCCGCCAAGATCGAGGCGGAGTTGGCGGAATTGCCGCCAGAGGATCGTGCCGATTTTCTCTCTTCACTTGGACTCGAGTCCGCGGGACTCGACCGACTCATTCGCGCAGGTTATCGCCTGCTCGGACTCGAGACGTACTTCACAGCTGGCGAGCAGGAAGTGCGTGCGTGGACGATCCATCGTGGTGACACCGCGCCAAAAGCAGCTGCGGTGATCCACACTGATTTCGAGCGTGGGTTCATTCGCGCGGAAACCGTTTCCTACGACGCGTTCGTTGGCAACGACGGGTGGAAGGGCGCGCGGGAGAAAGGGGTCGTGAGATCAGAAGGAAAGGAGTACGTCGTTCATGATGGTGACGTACTCCTCTTCCGATTCAACGTTTAAGGATTAATCGTCGCGCCTAGTTGCTGGGATGCACCTGGTCGCGAATCTCCCCGCCTGGATTCGCGGAGGTGTGGACGTTCACGTAAGCGTTCCCGTTGTTGAACAACACTCTTAGCGAATCGAGTGAGACGTTCGCGTTGTTCGCGTTGGTGATACTTCCGTGAGCTACCTCTCCGTTCACCGTGCCCGTCGCAACGTTCGGAAGGAAGAGGTTGATGATGACCCCGGTATTCACGCCGACGGCCGCGGGCCCGTGGATATGCGAGGCTATGACGCCGGTCATGTTGGTCAGGTTGAGCGTCCAATCGATCTCGGTGCCGAGATCCACGAAGGTCGCAACGCCGGTTCCCGTCGTTGTCTTGGCGGGCACTTCGTTGGCCGGGGACAGGTTAGCGACGTAGGTCTTGTTCTTCGGGGCCGTGCTATCTGATCCGCAGCTCGTCGCAACAGCAGCCACAGCAACCGCTGCGGTGAGAGCCAGGGCCAGCGTACTTACTGTTCTGCGCATGTAACCTCCGGGAGGGCGCACAATTCCGAACCTATCTTTCTTTCAGGGCCCGGAAACCCCGGCTTGGGCAGAGAGCGACGTACGCGCGGCGGGCGGTGAGTCCTTAACGGCGGACGGACTCACATCACCGGCGAATGGACGTCCCCCGAGAGGAGACGCCCAAGCCCGGTGACAAAGGCTGCGTCAGTAGGTTGGCTTCGTCGGCGCCTTTTTCTTTGTGCTGGTCTTCTTGGTGGCCGGCGCCGCAGCCATTTTGTTGGCCGTAGTATCGGGCGTCATCGTTGTAGTGCTCGATGCAGTCGTAGTCGTCGTCGTGTCGGCCATGGGTGTCGACACTGCCGTGGTATCCGCGGCGTAATTGTCCTTCTTGGAGCAGCCGGCCGCTGCAACAGCGCCCAAAACCATTGCGACAACAACCGCGCGTCCATTGGATCTCATTCGCACGAAGCTCTCCTCCTCTGTGACGCCGCCGGATTGCGGTCACGGATGAGCAAATCGGCCGACCGGCGCGGCGCTCGCGCCTTTTTCGGGGCAACAAAAGTGCCGACCAGGTCATATCGAGTGTAGTGCCAGCATCACACTGCGTCCGTTGCTCTGCGCGCGGCAAGCGTTTAACTTTCGCTCTCACAACGGCCGCGTCGCGGCCTTCACACCTTCCTCCCACTTCGGCAACCAGATGGGGGGCGGTTTACGACCAAAAGGAGGATTGCCTAGTGCCTCGCACATACGAGGCGGTTTACATCTTCGACTCTACTCTCGAAGACGCCGCCATCAACGAAAAAATCACCCGCTTCCACGGGCTCCTCGGCACCAAGGAGCAGCCCGAAGTTCTGCATTGGGGCCGGCGACAGCTCGCCTACTCCATCGGTCCGCGCGAGAACGGCTATTACGTCGTCTCCAAGTTCGCGACCGAGCCCACCACCCTGCCCGAGTACGAGAGAGCTCTCAAGCTCGACGACGGAGTCATCCGCTACCTCATCACGCTGCACGAGCATGAAGTCGGTGCTCCGCCGCAGTCCGAGGAAGACCTGGCCGCGGCAACGCGCCGTGACGACGATGACGACGACGAGGATTAATCCATGAGAAGACCACAAAAGAGCTGCCCATTCTGCGAGAGCCGCGTCCGCTGGATCGACTACAAGGACGATCGCACCCTCGGCCGCTTCATCACCGATCAGGGGAAGATCCTTCCCTCGCGCCTCAGCGGAGCGTGCGCGCGTCACCAGCGGCAGCTCTCGACGGCAATCAAGAGAGCTCGGTTCCTCGCTCTGATTCCTTATATCCGCGGTCACCAGGCGTAGATGGCGGAGGCCGCCACGAGCGTAGCGAAAACACAATCGTGGCGGCCGCTGTTTTGGGGGTTGGCTGCATTGCTCCTCGCCCCCTTTCTGCCCCTGTTCGAGGCGATCATCCCGGTTCAGCAGACTCTTCTGCTGCTGGTTCTGGTGGTTGCGTCTTGCTCGATCGTGGGCTGGAAGTTGGGAGGACGATTGGCGCTGGCGCTCATCTGGGTTGCTCTCTCGATTTGGATGATGCTTCAGCCGGCGGGCCCTCGGGGCTCGCAGTACGACCAGATGACGCGTGGTTGGGCAATCCTGCTGGCCGCCAGCTTTGGGCTCGTGAGTCTCTGGAGCACGACGATGCCTTTTTTCTCGAGGGCTTTGTTCGCGCTTGGGCTGTCGGTTGGAGTCGGCTTCGTTATCGCGTTATCCTCACCGAGCGGGATCGCGCGGTTTCAGCATGCCGCGGAAGAGGAGCTTACAAGGAGGGCGTCTCGCACCATTCAGAAAATCGAGGAAGGGCGAAGTACGCCCGAGTGGCGGGAGCTCGCGGCGCGCGCTCCGGAGGTCGATTCCCTGGAAGACTCAGCTGAGGCGATGATGCGACAGTTTTCGACGCGATCGGCTTCGCTGCTTCCGGCACTGCTGGCGCTCGAGTCCCTCGCTGTTCTGGCGCTCGGCTGGGGTGTGTACCGAAGACTCAGTCCGGTAAAGATCGGACCGCCACTCAGCCCGCTCACGGAGTTCACGTTCAACGACCAGCTCGTGTGGGGATTGGCGGTGGGCGCCACACTTTGTCTTCTGCCGGCGTTCGTGGATGGAAGAAGCGCGGGCTACAATCTGCTGCTGTTTTTCGGAGCGCTCTATCTAATCCGCGGTATCGGGGTTCTGGCGTGGATAGCGCGCGGACGATACGTCTACATCGTGATCCTGGGTCTCCTACCTCAGGTCTTTGTGATAGTGACGCTCGCCCTCGGGCTGGGCGATACATGGCTCGACCTCCGCAGGCGGGCCAAAGCGACGTGACGGTTTGGCTCGACCCCGTATTGTGCTAGAATTATCCGTTCTCAACGATCACTGAAGGAAATCTCTCCCATGGAAGTCATACTCAGACAGGCAGTCGAAAACCTCGGCCATCCCGGCGACATTGTAAAAGTTTCGGCTGGTTATGGCCGCAACTATCTGCTGCCTCGGGGATTCGCGTACGAGGCAACCGCCGGTAACCGAAAGCGGATCGAGCAGGAGCGTCAGCGTTTGGAGCAGGCGGAGGAAGCGCGCCGTGGCTCGGCGTCGGAGCTCGCAACCAAGCTCGAGCAGGTGTCGCTGACCTTTTCAGCCCGCGTAGGAGATGAGGGCAAGCTGTTCGGCTCGGTCACGTCGTCGGACATCGCGCACCAGCTGGAGGCCCAGGGATTCCAGATCGAGAAGCGGCAGATCGAGCTCCACGAGCCGATCCGCGCCCTCGGAGTCTACAAGGTGCAGATCCGTCTTCACGCGGACGTCCACCCCGAGATCAAGGTCTGGGTCATCAAGCAGTAGGTCCAAAAGGAAGAGAGGACCTGGCCGCGCCCTGACAGCGCGACCAGGTCCTTTTGCGTATGAATAATTGGCGTGCGAAATGCTACCTAGTACCCCTCACGGAACTTTCACGCAACAGATAAGCTACATAGAGCTGCGGCGCTCCCCGCCGCAATGAACCTTTACTGAACCGCATGGCCACATCCCTACCATCTGTAACCGCCCGTGAAGGCGCGCAAAGAGTACAGCGCGCCGCCCAGCTTTGCCTGGACATGAAAGCGAACGACGTCGTACTGCTGAATCTGGCCGGCGTCACGGACATGACTGACTACTTCGTCATCGCGAGCGGGACCTCTGATACACACGTGAGATCGATCGGCGAGCACGTGATATCCGAGATGAAGAAGGCAGGACTGACTGTGCATCATACGGAAGGGTTGGAACAGGGCCGCTGGGTGCTGCTCGATTTCTTCGATTTCGTAGTTCACATCTTCCATCCGACGCTTCGGGCGTTCTACCAGATAGAGCGGCTTTGGAGCGATGCGGAAACAGTGGCGCTGGACCCACAGGAGTAACAGAAAAAATGAAAGCGGCTCGCATTTTACTGTTCACCGTCGCACTGCTCCTCGGCGCTCGCCTCGACGCGCAGCAGTACTTCGGCATGAACCAGGTGCAGTACCGGCACTTCGACTGGCGAGTAATCGAGACCGAGCACTGGCTCGTTCACTACTATCCCGAAGAGAAAGAAGGCGCGATGGCGACGGCCCGCATGGCCGAGCGGTCGTACGCACGTCTTTCCAAAGTGCTCGACCACCAGTTCCGCGAGAAGAAGCCGGTCGTCCTCTTCGCGTCGCGCGCCGAATTCGGACAGAACAATGTGACTGGCGATCTCGGTGAGGGAGTAGGAGGCGTAACCGACTACGCTCGTGGACGCATGATCCTGCCCTTGACTGGGGATCTCGGTAGCTTCGAGCACGTGCTGACGCACGAAATGGTGCACGAGTTCCAATACGACATTTTCGCTCGCGGCAAAGCTGGAGCGAACGTTCAGACCCTCAACCAGGTCGATCCGCCCGCCTGGTTCATGGAGGGTATGGCTGAGTATCTCTCGAGCGGACCGAACCACACGTTGACAACAACGTGGCTGCGCGACGCCGCAGTCAACGGCAATCTGCCGACGATCGAGCAGATGACGGAGAGACCCGACAAGTATTTCCCATACCGGTATGGAGAGGCTTTGTGGGAGTATGTCGGTGAGCGGTGGGGCGACGCCGCGATCGGAGAAATCCTCCAGAACGTGACTACGCTCGGAATCGCGCGCGCATTCCAGCGGCAACTCGGTTTGACGCTCCATGAGCTGAGCGACGACTGGCGCGAATCCGTTAACGCGAAGTACCTGCCTCAAGCCGCGTCGCTCGACCGGCCACGCACGTTCTCGCAGCCGCTCCTCACCGAAAAGAAGAGCGGTGGACAAATCTTCCTGGCGCCCTCGCTCTCCCCCGACGGTAATCGCATTGCGTTCCTGTCAAATGGAAACGAGAAGCGCGGCGAGCTGTTCATCGATCTGTGGCTGGCCGACGCGCGCACCGGCAAGCGCATCAAGCGCCTCGTTGAAAGCACCCTCAATCCGAATTTCGAGGAGCTCCGGCTTCTTTATTCGCAGAGCTCGTTTTCGAACAACGGCCGGATGATCGCATTCACCGCGCAGCGCAACGGCAAAGACGTGATGTACCTGATGGATGTCGCCAGGACGGCCGTGACGACGCGTATCGATCTACCAACTGTTGATGCGATCTGGAGTCCAGTGTGGTCCCCCGACGACAAGCAGATCGCGTTCAGCGGCACGCACGGCGGTATCACCGATCTCTACATCGTTAACGCTGATGGGTCGGGCATGCGGCAGCTTACCAACGACGACTATGGCGATCTGCAGCCCGCCTGGTCTCCAGATGGGAAGAAGCTCGCATTTGCCACGGATCGGAGTCCTGAAACCAATCTTTCGATCCTGAAGTTCTCCAAGTGGCGAATTGCCGTAATGGATCTACAGTCTGGTGCGGTCGAGGTTCTCCCCAATCAAAGCGGGTTGAATCTGAACCCGGCCTGGTCGCCCGACGGACGGCAGCTCGCGTTCATCTCCGATCGCACCGGGATCCCCAACATTTTCCTTTTCGACTTCGCCGATCAACAGCACTATCAGCTGACGAACGTGCTGGGAGGCGTCTCGGCGATCACGGAATTCAGTCCGGCGATCAGCTGGGCACGTGGCGCGGACAGAATCGCGTATACGAGCTTCGAGAAGGGCGATTATACGATCTGGACGATCGACAATCCGCGTGCGCTGAAGAGAACGGCGTACCGTCCTTCCGGCGTAAATCTCGCCGCTGGCGTGCCGGGCGCGGATTCTCTGGCCAAACGAACTGCGTTTGATTCGGCCACGCTCGCGCCCAGACCGGGCGAGCCAACGTCTACGTACAGGGCGCCCGCCGGATCACGGCAGTCGTCGCTGTTGCCCGCGCAGGAGAACGTCACCGATCTGCCGGCGAGCATCGGGACTTTGATGGCGGATCCGCTTTACGGGCTGCCCGATACGACCCGATTCAAGGAGCACCCGTATCACGTTGCCTTCCACCCGGACTACATCGCTGATCCGTCGATCGGGTATACGCCGAACTATGGCACATTCGCCGGTGGAACCGCGTTCGTTTTCAGTGATCTGCTCGGAAACCATCAGCTGGCTGTGGCGGGGAACGTCTACGGACGACTGAGCGACGCCAGCGCATTCGTCGGCTACGCGAACCTGAGTCGGCGCCTTCAGTATACGACGGGCATCTCGCAGGACCCGGTTTACGTGCCGCTCGATGGAGGCGCACTTCCGCTGCCCAATAACGCGGTTCGGTTTCAGACCGACTATCTCCGCTATGTGATCCGGAATCTCTTCGTAACCGGACAATACCCATTGAACCGGTTCTCACGCTTCGAGACCGGCGTGCAGCTGAACAGCATCTCCCAAGGCATCGTTCAGGTCTTTCAGGACTGCAACGCGGCCGGATACTGCACCGATATCCAGTTCAAAGACACGACGTCGTTCCCGACCATCAACTACGTCACGCCCTCGGTCGCATTCGTCTCCGACAATAGCCTGTTCGGGACCACAGGGCCCGTGTTGGGGCGCAGGATGCGATTCCAGGCGTCGCAGAGCGTCGGCAAGCTGACCTTCAGTGATTTCCTCGTTGATTACCGTCGGTATGACCCGATCATCTTCAACACATTGACCTTCGCGACGAGATTCCTGAGCTCGGTTTCCGTCGGGCCCGATGAAACGTTTTTCCCGAAGTACATAGGGCGTCCGGACTTCGTACGAGGCTACGACCGCGCCAACTTCAACTTCGTCGATTGCACTTCGATCATCGGCGCCGGACAGACGACGTGCGCCAACGCGCAGCTGGCGGGAAGTAGAGTTGCGGTCTTCAACGCGGAGCTGCGATTCCCGATCATCCGGCGCTTCGATGTCGGGAGCAATTTCGGGCTACCCCCTGTGGATGGACTGTTTTTCTACGACGCAGGTCTGGCGTGGAGCGCTGGACAGACTCCGCACCTCGGGAGCGCGCCCGCGAACACCGATCCTTCCAAGATCCGCTACCCGCTCGCGAGCTATGGAGCCGGTATCCGCGTGAACCTGTTCAACCTGGCGATTCTGCGGTGGGATTACGCGCGACCGCTGGTTGGTGAACGGAAGCCGAACTGGACATTCTCGTTGGGAGCGAGCTACTAACCGTTGCGACGCCTCCTACTGTTGGCGCTGCTCTGTGCAGCCTGCACAAAAGACAGGGCAGCACCCGACAGCACGACACCACAAGCAATAGAACCACACGGGCCTGACCCGCTCCTCCTCCGCGTTCCACGCGGAGGAGGAACCGGGCACATCTACGCATATCCGAAGCTGGATTCAGCGGTGTGGACCGTCGACGAGATTCCACCTGTAGATCACGTTCTCGCGTTCGACCAGGATGGCGGAACGATTGCCTTCGTGGATGCGAAGGGATTTCCGGGACGAGTCGATCTGCGAGAGACCGATGTAGCAAAAGCGTCTCGCGCGAAGCTCACCTCGCTTTCATCGGCGAATGGAAGCGACATCTACGGCGTCAATTCCAAAGGCGAGATCGTTCGCCTCAATCCAACGGGGGGCGACTGGCATTTCAAGCCGCCTGTGCCGGCGCGCTCGGTTTTCGCGCAGCCTAACGGCGAGCTCATCGTCACGGCGAACAAGGGTCCGCAGACGCTCGTCTGGAGGGTGCGTCCGCCTGACGACATCGTCCAGGACAGCGCCAAGCTCCCCCTGTCCGGACGCGGCATCAGGACACAGATCGGTGATCGTCTCTACTTCGCGGTGGACAGCGGACTGATTGGAATAAAGGCGAAGGATCTCTCACCCGTAGGAACCGTGGAGCTCTCGAGCCGGGTGCGCGCGCTTGCGCCCACTCCGAGCGGCGACAGACTGTACGTCGCAACCGTAGCCGACAGCGGCATCTCGATCGTCGATCGCTACTCGGGCAAGGTTGGCATGGGTGTCGTCCTTCCGGCACCACCCGCCGATCTTCGCATGGATCCGCTCGGCCGCTACCTCCTCGCGCGATTTCCAAAAGGGGATTCCGCGTGGGTGATCGCGATAGGAACGAACAGGCTCGTTGGTGCCGTGCCCACGCGGTGGGAGACGGATCTCCCGGCGATTACACCCGACGGGAACCTCGCTCTGCTCAGCGCGAAGGATGTCACGCTCGTCGATCCCGAAAAGCTGTCGGTGCAGTCGACCGTCACAGGAGGAGCCAAGGATTTCTGGTACTTCTTCGCCTGGGATGGCTTCCGCCCTCGACCTCAGGGACTCGATCAGCCCGTGACATTTCCGGCCGACAGCGTGCCGCACGATTCGCTCGCGGCGAGCTCGACTCCATCGACTTCTCCGCCGCCGGTCAGGCCCCCCGCTGATACTGCGGCCGCCGCTCCCGCAACGCGGCCGTCGGCCGGATTCACCGTTCAGTTCGCCGCGCTCCTCACCGACGACAAGGCGCAGCAGCTCGCGAGCACCATCAAGGTTGGCGCCACCTCTGCGCATGTGACCTCGACGACCATTGGCGGCTCGCCGATTTTCCGCGTCGTGATGGGGCCGTTCGCGACCAAGGATGAAGCCGAGAAGGTCGGCCGTGCGTCGAAGCGCGCGTACTGGGTCTACGAGGGATCCCCTTGACGTCGCGTGTCTCCAGCGGACGTCCAGTAGCATGGGAAGACGCTGGCAGGCAGATAGCATCACTGTTGGGCAGTTACTCCGCAGTTGTCGTCACTTCGTCCGATCCGATCGCCGCCGCCCACGTAGCGCTCGGCATCGCGCGATCCGAAGCGGCTCACCGGCGCGTCGTCGTTGGAGATCTCGTCGGCGACATCCCTCCCCTCCGGTCTCTCGTCAAGGACGAAGATCCGCACGGCATCACGGACAGCTTTCTCTACGGCGTGTCGTTCAACAAGATCGGCTATCCGGTGGAAGGCACCGAGAATCTCTATGTGACACCGAGCGGGACCGATCCGCAGATCGACGAGGAGATCTTTCGCAGTGCAAGGTGGACAAAGCTTGCTGAAGGATTCACGGGGGCGGCGTCTCTTCTACTGCTCGTCGCCGCCGCCGATTCGCCGGGACTGAGTGATCTGATCGATCAGCTCGACGGCGTGGTGCTGGTCAAGGATGCGGACCTTCCGGCGGCGCCGTCGGCGCTCGTGCTCGCGCGCGTGGCGTCGCCCACTCCGACACTCAAGATTCCGCTTCACAGCATCACCGCGCGCGCAGCCAGTTGGAGGATCAGCGAGCGTGCTGCCAACTGGATGACCAGCGCGCGTAGTACGAACTGGAGGCGGCACCGTTGGTTCTATCCGGCCCTCGCGGTGATCGCGCTGGTCCTGATCGCCGCGGTGGGGGGCGCGATCATGCTGGCGCGCGTTGGAGTGAGGCCGCGTCGGTCGGCCGCCGTGGCGGCGCCGGTGACAGTGGTAACCAAGCCGATTCCGGCTCCGACACCGCCTCCACCGCGTCCACCGCCAGAAACGCTCTATGTCGCTCCGCCCGCAAATGTCAATGACTCCGCGTCAGCAGCCGTTTTTGCAGTAGAGTTGCTTATCGCAAACACGGCTGAAGGTGCTAACTTGTTCGTCAGGAAAAATGGGGCCGAACTTCCAGCCGCCGCGGTCTCGCCAGTTGTATTTGGCCCGGAACAATCGACATGGTACCAGGTGACCGCCGGCGCGTACACCACGAGAAATCAGGCTGACTCACTTCTGCTTGCTCTGCGAAATTCGGGAATCATCAGGGATACCAGCGGCGTCAGCGTCACGCGTACGCCTCTGGCCCTCGTCGTCGACAGCGTTCCGACCCAGGGCGGCATCGGCGACGCCGTCAGCGCTGCTCTCGACAAGTACGCGGCGCGCGGACTGCAGGTCTACGCATTGATGCAGGATGACGGGGGCGCGCTGATCTACGCGGGCGCCTTCGCGAGGGCCGACCAGGCGGCCCCGCTGATCAGAACACTTCGCGGTGCGGGCCTCAAGCCCGTGCTCGTCTATCGAACGGGGAGAGCGCCTTAGTGCGTTTATCGAAGCTCGAGATTCACGGATTCAAGTCGTTTGCCGATCGCACCGAGATGGTGTTCGAGCCTGGCGTGACCGCAATCGTCGGCCCGAACGGCTGCGGCAAGTCGAATGTCTCCGACGCTGTGCGGTGGGTGCTAGGCGAGCAGCGCGCGAAGACTCTGCGCGGCGCGAAGATGGAGGAAGTGATCTTTCAAGGATCGTCCGCCCGCCGCGCTGTAAACCTCGCCGAGGTCTCGCTGCATTTCGAGAACGACGACGGAACGCTCGACATCCCGTTCCGCGAAGTCGTCATCACGAGGCGACTGAGCCGATCGGGCGAGAGCGATTATTTCCTCAACGGTGCGGCCTGCCGGCTCCGCGACATTCACGACATGGTCCGCGGCACCGGACTTGGCGCCGATTCGGGTGTGGTCATCGAAGCTCGCATGGTGGACGCTCTTTTGAGCGACAGACCCGACGACCGCCGTGAGCTGTTCGAGGAAGCCGCCGGTGTAGGACTGTATCGCGACCGCAAGCGGAGCACCGAACGTCGCCTCGAGGAGACAACGACGGATCTCGGCCGTATCGACGACCTGATCGCTGAAGTCCAGAGCCAGGTTCGCTCCCTGTCGCGGCAGAGAAAGCGTGCGGAACGGTACACCGAGCTGATGGCGCGTCGCTTCACGCTCGAAGTCGCGCACGCTGCGCGGGAGATGGATGCGTGGCGCGGCGAGCTTTCTCGTCTCGAGGAACGCGTCACGTTGCTGCGCACCGAAGTTCCGGCCGAGGAAGAGCGCGTACGCAACGCCGAAGCGCTGCGCGATGCCGCGCTCAACGAGAGAACTACCGGCGAGGCCCGCCGTACGGAGTTGGCTAGGCTGGTGTCCGACCAGCGCGAGAGCACTCAGGGGCTGCGAGGCGAAATCGCGGTTGCCGAAGAGAGGCTCCGCAACGCGATGTCCCGCCGTGAGCGCGCCGAAGAAGAGCGTCGCGAAGGAGACGCGATAGCCGGTCGCGTGAGCGGCGAGCTGGAGCGTGCTTCGACTGAGCTCGCACAATTGAAAGCCGCATTTCAGGCTGCAGAGGAGTCGCTGGCTGCTGACGCGCGCAGAGAGGAAGAAGTACGCGCCGGTCTCAGCACCGCGCGCTTCAATCTCGAACAGGGTGAGCGGGTGCTCCGCGATCTCCGCGAAGAGCTGCACCGAGCCGACCTGGATTATCAGAGCGCCGAACGCGAGCGCGACGAGCTCGCCGCGCGGAAATCTGCGCTCGAAACGGAGCAAACCCACCTTTTCGACGTTACCGAAAGCAGCCGCCGAGAGCTTGCCGCCGCGGAAGATGCGGCCGCTATCGCAGCATCGCGGGTCGCCGACACGACCGCGGCAGCCGATAGTGCGAGGGATGCACAGCACCAGGCGCGTGAACGTGAGAGCGCGGCGCGGTCGGAGCTACTGCGCGCCGAAGAGCTGTACACCGCACTGAGTGCAAAACTCAACGCGCTCGAGGGGCTGGAGAAGGAGCGGGTTGGTTTGGCGCCCGCTGCCGCCAGGCTCCTCAAGGAAAAGAACATCTTCGGCGAAGGCGCGATACTCGGTCCGCTCAGCGACTTCATCGGTGCCGACGTCGCCTCCGCGGCGCTCGTAGAACGGTTCCTCGGTCCGACGGTGAATGCGGTTCTGATTCGCGACAGTGGCGTAGCCGAAGCAGTCCGCTCGTGGCACGCATCGGCGTCGCCAGGACCACTACTGCTGCTACCGGTTAATGCCACCAACGGCGGTGCGGCCGAAGTTAGCGAGGGCGCATCCGGACTGGCGGCGATGGTCGATTCCACGGAGGCCGCGAGCGGCTGGGTGAAGACGCTGCTCGGGCACGTCACCTCGACGGAGAACGGGACTGCATTCGTCGACGCACGGGGCGCGATCTGGCTGCCGGCCGCCGAATCCGGGCCAGGACCTCTGCGTCGTCGTGCTGAAATCACGGATCTCAAGCAAGCCGTCGCGAACAGCGGTACCGCACGCTACACGGCGGTAGGTGTCGCCGAATCCGAGCGCGCCGCTCTTGCGTCGGCTGAACGCGCGGCGATCGTCGCGCACGAAGCGGCCGCGCAAGCCGCACGCGAAAACGCTGACGCCGCGGATCGATCGGCTTCCCTCGGAAGGCAGCATCAACGTGCTGTACGTGAAGCCGCCGAAGCGCGTGCCCTGATCGACAGACTTACTGAGCGCGTCGGATCCACGGTCAAGCGAATCGAAACTGTCGCGGCGAACGCGCGCGAGATTCAAACCCGGATCACGGAGCGAGAGGCAGCTGTCGCGGCAGCGCGAGAGCTATTGGGCAGCGCTGAGCGCACGCAGGATGAAGCGCGGGAGCAGCGGACGGCCAGTCAGATCCGGCGCGCTCAGGCGCAAGCGCAGCTCGAGGTAGCGTCTGACCGCCAGCGTCATCTGAGCGAGGAGTTCGCCTCGGCGTCGGGGCGAGTCGAATCGCTGCAAGTCGAGCTCACCACGCTCTCGAGCGCAGACGCGCAGCTCACCGAGCAGATATCCCAGTGGCAGAGCGATCTCGAGGCGCGGAACGCAACGCTCGAGGACGCCGAAGGAAGACTCTCGGACGCCGAACGCGCCGTACGCGAAGTGGACGAGCGACTCACGAGGGAGGAGCATGCTCTTGTCGAGATGCGCCGACACGCATCCGCGTTGAGCGAAGAGCTCCACGCTGCGGAGCTTCGTTACACCGAGCTTTCGGGCCGCCGCGCCGCGATTCGGGAACGACTTGAAGCAGAATGGAAAAAGCCGGTGGACGAGTTGCTGGCCGGCGCCGAGATGCTGGAGCTCGACGACGAGACACTTCGCGGAGAGGCCGCGCTCGTTCGCGAGCAACTGGACGCTCTCGGCCCGGTCAACCCGCTGGCGATCGAGGAGCACGAGGAGGAAACAAAACGCCTCAGCTTCCTCACCACGCAGCGAGACGATCTCAATTCGGCTAAGAACTCCCTTCAGCAAGCGATCCGCGAGATCGACACCACTGCACGCGAGCTTTTCCTCCAGACTTTCGTCCAGGTTCGTGAGAACTTCAGAAACATCTTCATGACGCTGTTCGGCGGCGGTGAATGCGATCTCCGTTTGGAGAACCCGGAGAAGCCCCTCGAAGGCGACATCGAGATCCACGCGTCGCCGCGTGGCAAGCGCACCCAGAGAATCCATCTTCTCTCGAGCGGAGAGAAAGCTCTCGTGGCGCTTTCGCTTCTGTTCGGAATATTTCTCACGAAGCCGAGCCCGTTCTGCCTGCTCGATGAGGTAGATGCTCCGCTCGACGATCAGAACATCGGCCATTTCGTCCGGATGCTGAACCGGTTCAAGACCAAGACGCAGTTCATCGTGATCACGCACAATCCGCGCACGACCACGGAGGCCGCCGACGCCGTTTATGGCGTCACGATGCAGGAGCCCGGGATATCGTCGCTGGTCAGCGTCCGCATGCGCGGCAGGACCGTCGACGAGACCATTTCACCCGCGCATCCCGCGCACACACCACAGCTGCACGACGAGCCCGCCGAAGCCGCCGAAACAGCCCAAGTCATCGCTTAAAATGCTAGTCGTCATGGCGCACGACGCGACGGCGAAAGACGTCGATCGCGTGGTCGATATCATCAAGGAGATGGGCTACGAGGCGAGACCAATGCCCGGCGCCCAACGCACGGCCGTCGGCCTCGTCGGAAACGATGGCCGCGTCGATGCATCGCGAATCGAGGCACTGCCTGGTGTCGCGCAGATCATTCACGTCACCCAGCCGTACAAGCAGGTGTCGCGCGAATGGCGCGCCGAGAACACCGTCGTCGAGCTCGCCCCGGGCGTCAGCGTTGGCGGTGACAGCGTCGTCGTGATAGGCGGTCCCTGCTCCGTGGAATCCGAGGAGCAGATTCTCTCGGCTGCGCGCATTGTGAAAGCGGCTGGAGGAACGGCGCTGCGAGGCGGCGCATTCAAGCCGCGCAGCTCTCCTTACTCGTTCCAGGGGCTGGGCAAGAAAGGCCTGGAGCTCCTGGCCCGCGCGCGAAAGGAGACGGGACTGCCAATCGTTACCGAGGCGATGGATGACGAGGGCGCGCGCATGGTGGCCGATGTCGCGGACTGCATCCAGATCGGCGCGCGCAACATGCAGAACTATTCGCTGCTGAAGACTGTCGGCAGAATGAAAAAGCCGGTGCTGCTCAAGCGCGGGATGGCGG
>Ga0157372_10004265_pt1 | contig 15289 bp, 12 predicted proteins | sample C55metaG_FD_115307 | JGI IMG/M metagenome (GOLD analysis project Ga0157372, IMG submission 115307) | Corn rhizosphere microbial communities from Kellogg Biological Station, Michigan, USA - C5-5 metaG | ecosystem: Host-associated > Plants > Roots > Rhizosphere > Soil | place: USA: Michigan... | reverse complement strand
GGATTCACGACGACGCGTCCGCCCCAGCCGCCGGGCGTCTCGTCGCGATAGCCACCGAGCCCGTTGCCGATCAGGTTGAAGAAGGTGAAGGTGTCGCCCTCACCGAGGAACTCGCCCGCGGGACGCGCCGGCAGCCAGACGACGTAGCCCTTCGCGCGGAGCTCCGCAGTGCTCTGCTGCGGGAGACCGAAGTAGTCGTACTTGTCGCCGGGCACCATCTGCTTGCCGTCGCCCCAGACGCGGTAGTGCGCACCGACCGGTCCCTGACTCGACACGTTGGCGCGCGTCCAGTCGACACTGAAGTACGGCGCGTCCTCGGCCGACGCGAAGACGAACGCGCCGTAGCCGACGCCGACGCCACCCTGCCCCGCGCGCAGCGAGCGGATGTCGGGCCAGTTGGGCTTGATGTAGTTGGCGTAGGTGTCGTCCTGATCGCCCGAGAGGGAGAGGATCGCCTTGCGCGAGACCTTGGCGCGGATCGCCGGCCATTCGGGCGTCGAGGAATAGCGATCCTGGATCGACTTGAGCGCGCGCGAGATCGTGCTCGCGCCACCCCACGCGAGCAGATAGATCGGCTCGGGATCCCTGTCGTCGAGCAGGAGATCGCGAATGAGGTCGGAGCCCGGCGTGTCCTTCGAGAAGTCGCCGTCGAACTCGACGTTCCCCCAGCGCACCTTCGAGCGCAGCTCGGCCGGCGTCGGATAGCTGGCGTCGTGGACGCGGAGGTTCGGATAGACCTTCTCGTACACGTCGACGTCGTCGTCGATGAAGCGCTCGCCGGGCTTCCACCGCCACGAGGTGCATGGGCAGAGCTTCTGCCCGAAGCGGAAGTACTCGCGGTTGGGGACGGAGAACATCGTCCCCTTCCCGTCGCCCCTCCAGTGGAACTGGCTGCTGGCGTAGACGAGCCCCTCGGTGCGGAAGTCGGTGCTGTAGAGGAGATATCGCAGCAGCGAGTTGGAGTCGTCGAGCTCTGGGTCGGTCGTGACGACGACGCGTGGACGGTGCGCTGCCGCGGAGGGCGCGGACGTCGAAGGCGAGGACGCGGAGGCCACGCTGCGCTGTGACGCGCTCGAGGCGCAGCCAAGGAGCGTCGTCGTGAGAAGCGCCGCGGTCGAGCGGCGGAGCGTCGGCATCATGTCGATGGCTACTTCGTGGCGCTCGGCGCCGGCTCGATGGTGAAGATCACGCGGCGGTAGCTCGTCAGGCTCGGCGTGCCGTTGTCCTCGACGGCCAGGATGACGTGCGCGATCCCGGCGACGCGCGCCGTGACGACCGCCTGCTGTGCATCCCCGTGCTCGATCGTCACGCGGTCACGGATCCGCGGCAGGCCACTCGGCGGCGCGGAGGGAATTCCGCCGGCGCCGGGGGGTGGACTGGCCGTCGGGAATCCACCCTCGAAGGCGTCGCGCACGTTGGCGAACAGCGGCTTTCCGGGAATGCCCCCTCCCGCTTCGGGATAGAAGAACCAGGTGTAGCGCAGCGCGTTGCCGTCGCGGTCGCGCGTGCCCGCCGCGTCGAGCGTCACGCGCTCACCGACGTGCGTCGTGATCTCGAGCGGTGCCGTCCCCGACTTTCCGTTGAGCACGACCTCGGGATTGTGGTTCGCCTCGGCGGGCGGCTTCACCGACCAGTCCATGCGCGCGGCGAAGTCGTGCTGGAAGGCGGTGCGCCATCGCCAGATCGTCGCCTGGTCGGAGACGTACGTCTTGCCGTCGACGCCGACGACGGCGTCGCGCGAGCTGGGATTGATCGGGAACGCGTCGCCGCCCTGCGTCCAGTTCGGGCGCGACTCACCGAAGAAGGTGCGCCACACGTAGCGTCCTCCCCATCCGCCGAAGGCGGGGCTCATCGCGCTCGCGAGCCCGTTGTCGAGCAGGCCGAGGAACGCGGGCGTGTCGCCCTCGTGGATGCAGCAGGGGTACGGGTAGTGTTTGCCGAGCGTCCCCCTGGCGCGGATGTTCGCATCGACCCATGCGCGCGTGAAGGTCGTGAAGTCCGCGCCGGGTGCGTTGCGATAGAACTCGTCGCCGCTGATGCCGGTCCACGTCGCCAGGTAGTACTGCTCGCCGTTCGCGGGCGACGGCATCGCGATGTAGTGCAGCGCGGGAAACTCGCGGCGGATCCACGGGCCGGCGTCGTCCTGATCGGAGATCGTGTAGACCCGCAGCTTCGACACGAACTGCGCGAGCTGCGCGGGCGTGCGCGTCGCGCGCACGTGCAGCAGCGCCTGCGCGAGCGTGTTCGCGCCGCCCCACACCGAGATCCAGAGCGGACGCGGATCGTTGCGGTCGGCGGCCTCGATGATCAGCTCTGCGCCGGGTGACATCCTTGCCGGTCCGACGGCGGCCATGCCGTACGTCGGCTGCCCCGTCGTCACGACGGCGCGCAGCGCATCGGCGGTCGGGAAGCCCGTGGCGTGCTTCAGCAGATTCGGCTGGACCGCTGCGTACGCGTCGATCACGGTGCGGATGACGTCCGGCCGCACGGCGTGCTTCATCCACGTCGACGTATTCGCGATCAGCCCCTCGATGTCGAGCTGATTGGAATAGACCAGCAGTCGTACGAGCGACATCTGATCGTCCGGCTCGTTGGCGATGTCGGTGATCACGATCAGGCGCGGACGCGCGACGTACGGGTCGATCCGGGCGCCGATCGAGTCGAGCGGGGACGGCACCTGCGCCAGCGTCGCGCGAGCGGGGATGACGAGCGCGATGGCGGCCGTCATGGTCGCGAGCCATCGTGGCGCCATGCGACGTCGGAACGCGGCCATGGAGCGCCTCTTCGTCGAGGGAGTGGTCGGCCTGGGCATCGTCCCTATGTAGCGCTGTGCCCGACCGCCCGCCACACGCGCCATCCGCCGACGGGCCGCAGTACCGTCGAGCTAGCGGCGGATGGCCGTGCCGACGTCAGTCACTGCGCCGCACGGCCAGGACGGCCCCGGACGTGCCAAGCCACAGGGTCGTATCCGCGGACACCCAACCCGCGCCGGTCGCGGTGCGGCCATCGCGCAGCGTGTGCAGGTCGCTGCCCGTCGGCGTGGGCCATGCGATCTCGGTCCGCCCAATGCCCCAGACCTTTCCACCCGGCCCCACGCGCGGAGACAACACCCGGTTCTCGAAGCCGACGTTCGAATTCACCAGCGCGGCGTTGGCGCCGAAGCGGGCGACGTTCATGTAGGGATCGGCCTGGGCGATCGCGTAGAGGTACCCATCCGCGGTGCCGATCACCGGGCCGACGGGCATGACCTCTCCACTGATCTGATCGGTCGCCGGCGACTGCCAGGTCCCGCTGGCGAAACGAGCGACCAGGGTCGGGCCCGGACGGTACGCGTATCCCGTCGTCCGAAGGGCAGCGTAGACCTCGCCGTTCGCCAGCGGGAAGAGCGCCAGCCCGTCCGCCATGAGCCCGGTGGCCTGGTCGGTCGGATACTGCAGATCGACCCACCCCGAGCCGTCGAGGCGGAAGACCTGGAGCGGTGAGATCGTCGAGATGAGCACCGCATCGTCGGCGCAGCCGACGCCGCTCACGGCCATCGCGTTGGCGACACCACTCGGCAGATCCTGCTTCTGCCATGCGCCTGGGGCAGTCGAGATCCACAACGACGCGGAGCCGATGCCGGCCACCACGCCGATGCCGTTCATGCACCAGCTTCGCAGCCAGTCCGTGAGCAGGGAATCCTTGACCCAGGCACTCCCACTCCAGCTCCACGTCTGCGTGACCGACACGCCGCCCTGCGTCACGGTGCTCGTCATCATCCCTCGGCTCGTCTGCACCTGGATCCGGTCGATGGTCCCCTCGACCGGATATGCGGCGTAGGCGTAGCCGTCGGTCGGCAGCGGCTCGACGGGCGGCTCGACGGGCGATTCGACGGCGCTTCCACACGCGACCGCCGCCGCGGACAGCAGCGCCACGACGGCGGCCTTCGCGAGCTTGCGCCCACGCGGGAGCTGCCGCTGGCGGATCGGGGAGGGACGCGAATCCAGCGAGATGGGATCGGGCATGGGGAGGGGACGCACGCGCGTGCGCGAACGGGAGGCGACGGACCAGACACGGGCTTCTCGCCCTCTACGGGGAGCAGAGGTGAGTATCGGCTGCCGCGCGAGATTCTCGCGCGGCATTGGCCATCGGAACCCGTGCCTGGGCTATTGTGCCCCGTCGGCCGTTATTGTGCCGCCGTCGGCGGACCGTAGCCGGCCACCGGCGTCCCGTCGGGCGCGAGCTTGCCGACCGTCCAGAGGATCCCGCGCGTCACGAGATCGAGGTAGACCGAATCGGCCATCGTGCGGTTGTTGTGACCCATCGTCGTCGCGAACACCTTCGCCTTGCCGTACGTGTTCGTCCACACGACCGGGAAGTGCTTCTCCCCCTCGACGCTCCACGCCTGCACGAGCGGCGTCATCGTCGGCCACGACTTGTCGATGTTGTACAGCTCGTCGCTGCCAGGCCCCCACTCCTTCGGCAGCGCCTTCACGATCGGATTCTCGGGAGCGAGCCGCTCGAGGCGCGGGAACTCGCGCTGCTTGTCGTGGCGCATGCTCGCCACCCCCATCAGCTCGCGCCACGCGTCGGTGGCCCCGCGCCGATAGCTGTGCGTCGCCCCGTGCACGATGACGGCGGCGACTCCCTTGTCCCGATGCGCGTGCGCGATCCGCGCGATCCACGCCGTATCGACCACGTACGAGAACGACATGTTGTAGACGACGACGTCGAACGAGTCGGCCCACGCCGTGGTCCGATGCCGCGCGATCAGCGCCGTGGTCGACGTGTCCGCGGTGTTGTCGATCGTCCAGACGATGTTCGTGCGCGCGGCGACGCCGGGCGGGACGATCTTCTCCTGCGCCTTGAAGTCGTGGAAGCCGCCGCCGGTGATGTAGAGCGCGCGGATCGGCGGGGCGGCTGCGGGCTTCTGCTGTGCGCCCGCGCTCGTGGCGGCGCCCAGGGCGACGAGAAGACACAGCGCCCGCGGGGCGCGACGGGCGCGAGCGGAGATCGGGAAACCGGCGAGTGACATCGGGTCGCGGGGCGGATGGGTGACTCGTGCAGGGCGCGAAAACGAGCTCGTGACAGCAAGCCCTGTGATGCTGCCACCGCGCACGCGGGCGCGGAAGCCCGTGGGCTCAATACGCCCAGCTGCACCCGTTCGCTGTTGCGTGCGCTCGAATGGTGTCGGCACCGTCGGCGAGCCTGGTACTCTGGGTCAGCCTTGACCTGGAGGAGGACCGTGCAGTTCATCGTCTCGAGTCGCGGCCGCCCGATCGGCACGACGGAGCTCGACTTCATGCGCATCCTCGACGCGGGCAGGGTCGGGGAGACCGAGGGCCGGGATAATAGGAGCAATCCGCTCCAGTGCTTCCGGTCGGGCTGGTTCCATCCCAACTCGCTCGGCGAGACGCTGATGCCGAACGTCGCGCTGCTGCTCCCCGCCATGCGCGCGTTCGTCTGCCGCAACGGGCGCGACGCCAACGGTCAGTCGATCCTGGCGCCCCATTTCCGCGGCTCGAGCCTGTTCGCCGATCTCGCCGAAGCATTCCACCGCATCGAGGCGATGGAGCTCAGCCTGCATCACGCCGACGGCACGATGATCCCCACCGTGCAGGTCGGCATTCAGGACACCCAGCAGCTCATCGAGTTCGGTCGATCGCAGGCGCTGGAGCTCGAGCCGGATCCGACGCTCGACGAGGAGGAAGAGGAATGGGACGCGGATCTCGAACAGCCGTTGGCGGGCCGGTTCGACCTGCCGTCACGTGGCTGGCAGCCATCCGACGACGAGGATGACGACGTCGACCTCGATGAGATCGTCCGAATGGCGTACGAGAAGCTCGCCGATCATCCGCGGTATCAGGTGCACGTCGAGCTCGTGGACGCGAGCGCGATCCCGTGACGGAGCGGCAGCACGAGGCTCACTGGTGCCACGATGCGGCGTAGAGATAGTGTCCGAAGGGGAGCGGGAGGATGAGGCCATCGGCGACGCGCACGATGCTCAACCCGCTGCTGCGGCTGTAGATGATCCATGCCCCGTCAGGGGACCAGTCGTGTCCCCAATCGTCGGCCGACTCCCATGATGGCGTGAGTACGCGGTGGCCCGTGCCATCGGTGCGAATGAGCTCGATCGAGTGGGAGTACTCGTTCGCGTATGCGATCCAGTCGCCGGACGGATCGAAGCGCGGCGCTTCCGCCCACGTCGGAACGGGAAGGGTCCGATCGATGCCGTCGACGAGGCTGACGACGTGCAGGGCGAATCCCGCTTCGGAATACGCGAGGAGTGTCCCATCCGGCGACGGCGAGGCTTTCCAGTACCGATCGCTGTACGGACGAAAGGGTGTGACCCGCACACGCGGTCCGGTGCCGTCGGAGCGCATGCGATACGTGTCGATGCTGTCGGGATAGTAGCCGCCGGAGAAGTAGATGTACTGCCCGTCCGCCGAGTAGCGCGGCCACGTCTCCGAGCTCATCGCCGCATTTCCGGAGAGCGTCGTGATCCTCCCCTGCAGATCCACGCGATAGAGCACGCCTCTGGTGATGTCAGCCGAGTTGTACACCACGGCGGTGCCGTCCGGGCTCCAGGACGGGAAGAGGAACTGGTACGCCCCTCCCGGGACGAGCGTGCGGAAGCTCGAGCCGTCCATGTTGAGGATCGACAGGCCCTCGTCCGCCACGACCACGAGCTTGCCTGGCGGGACGACGGTGACTCTCGCCGTGTCGAGGATCGGCCCACCACTGACGCCGACCAGGAAGCGGGAGCGACCCACGGCGTTGCCAGTGACGGTGCCGGCACTCGTCACCGATGCGACGCCAGTCGCGCTGTCCGCCGCATACCTCAACGTTGCGGTCACGGGATTGCCGTGCCGATCCCCCAGCGCTCCGCCGAGGCCGTAGCGTCCCCCGACGAACAACGCAGTGTCTCGAGGCGCGAGCCTGATGCGAGCCGGTGCGCCCGGCCGCACGGTGAACGCCGCCGAGTCGGTGTGTCCGTGGGAATCGAACGCGAGGACGTAGGAAGTTCCCGCGACCACCCCGAACTGCAGATTCGTCGAGCCGAGGCCCAGGGTATCGGTCGTCACCGCCAGGTCATCGAGCGTGCCGGTGATGACGCTGCCCGTCGGTGAGCCCAGCGGGGCCGCCCTCACCCGGAGGAGGACGATCTCGTTCCGCCTCGGCGCGCCCGAGTCGTCGAGGACGCGAACCGTCAGTCGGATCTTCGTCGCGGCATCGATCGTGTCGCTCGCGCCTGCGCCGCTCACGAAGGCGAGCGGCGGCTTTGGCGTCGGCGCCGGCGGAGTGGTGGTCGGCGGTGTCTCCGTCGGCGGCGTTTGCGACGTCGGCGGCGTCGTGGGGGGCGCCGAGCCATCGGCGCCTCCTCCACACGCCGCCACGAGCACGAGCGCCTGGAGTACGAACGCGCGGCACATGCACGATCGGAGGCGCGAACCCGACGACGAACGAGCGAATTTCACGGAAGTGCGTGTAGGGGACGCGACGTCCAACACTGAAGCGACGCGCAAAGCTGAACCGGCAAGCGCGCGCGCGCCAGACGAGCGGCGCGACGCCCAACGCGCCCCATGCAGCTACTGCAGCTGGATATAGAGCGGTACGGGCCAGAGTCGCAGAATGTCCCCACGCGGCGTGGGCGGATTGTCGTTCCGCCGCCGAGTGAACTGCTTCCACCCCGTGAACTGCACCGGCTCGCGCTTGATGTCGCGCCAGTAGGTGTCGCGCTTCACCCATGGCGCGCCGAAGCCGTCCATGTCCATGACGATCTGCACGCGCGGATCGAGCTCCACCTTCTTCGCGTTCGTCACCCCTGCCGGCGTGAAGCGGTGCACGACGAGCACCTTCGGCGGCAGCTTGTACTTGTCGACCAGCCCCGCGAGGTAGCGCGTCGCGTAGTTGATGTCGGCCGCGTCGTAGGTCCCGACGCGCTGCCCCGGAATGCCCCCCTTCTTCATCGAGAACTCGGGATCGATGCCGAGGTGCACGTCCGGCCGGATCAGGAACTTCTCGACCCAGGGCAGCTCGTGCTCCAGCGTGCTCCTCCCCACCTGCAGGTCCAGAAAGAGCAGCGCCTTGCGGCTCTTCGCCCAGCCGTAGACCTTCTCGACCATCGCGCTGTCGTGCCGCGTGCGGTACAGGTTGTTCGGTCCGGGATGCGCGTTGGCGACGAGCACGATCAGGTGCAGCGCGGGCTGCACCGGATGCGCGGGATCGATCCGGTTCCACGCCGCCACCTCGGCGTCGAAGCGGCGCAGCATCTCGTCGGGCGGCGTCGCGCCGAGGATGCCCATCCCCCGCGAGAGCGGGTTGCCGTAGAACGCGACGATGCGCTTCGCCGGGAGGATGCTGCCCGGCAGCGGTGGCGGCCCTTTCACCGGCCACAAGGAATCGAGCGCGCTCCCGGCGTCGCGAAACGCGGGATGACAGATCGTCCGCGTGAAGAGCCGCGAGCGCTCGGCAGCCTGCGTGGTCGTACGTGGACAGCTCCCCCCACCCTTGGGAGCGACGGCGGCGCGAGCGCGACCGAGCGTGTCGAGCACCGTCGCGCGCCGCACCGCCTGCAGCGAATCGACGGTGTCCGCGGGCGTACTCGCGACGAGCGCCGCGGCCAGCAGCGCGCCGATCAAGCGAGGAGCTGGTGAAGATTCTTATAGCTCGTCTCGATGTCCGCGAGCGACGACGCCGTCTGCGGCGCCGCGTCGTTCTCGACGAAGAAGTGCTTCATCCCGGAGACGTTCGCCGCGGCGAAGATCCGCTTGAAGTCGATGTCCCCCGTGCCAACGGCCGCGAGGCTGCCGCCGACCTTCTGCAGCTTCTGGATCGTGCTCCCCTCGCTCGACGTGGCGATCGTGCGCGCGGCGTCGACCCCCTTCACGTCCTTGACGTGCCACATCACGAAGCGGCCGGGATTCTTCTGGAACATCGCGACCGGATCCTGACCGGCGACCGTCGCCCAGAGCAGGTCGAGCTCGAAGTTCACGAACGCGGGATCGGTCTCGGCGAGGAGCACGTCATATCCCGTGCGCCCGTCCGGGAGCTTCTCGAACTCGAACGAGTGGTTGTGGTAGGCGAAGCCGATTCCCTCCGCCTTGAGCGCCTTGCCGACCCGATTGAACTCGGCCGCCGTCTTCGGCCAGAAGTCCGGCGCCACCTTCCCCGTCAGCGGCTCGAACAGCGCGGGCACGGTGATGTGTTCGAGGCCGATCGTCCTCGCCGCCTTCACCTGCCCCGCAATGTCCTTGCTGATGTCGGCGAGCATGATGTGGGAGCTCGGCGCGCGCAGGCCGAGTCGGTCGAGCGTGGCGCGCACCTGTTCCGGCGACTGATTGTAGTAGCCGGCGAACTCCACCTCCTTGAACCCGATCTTCGCCACGCTCTCGAGGGTGCCGGTGAACTCCTACTCCAACCGATCGCGAACGGAGTAGAGCTGGACGCCGATGCGGTTGCCGAGTCCGGACGGGATTCCCGCGGCGGTCCGGCTCGCTGACGCGGGCGCCGAGGCCGTGGCGCCGCCAGTCGCGCAACCGAACGCGGCGAACGCGGCCCCCGAGGCGGCGACGGCCTTGAGGAAGGTGCGGCGGTCCTGTCGGCCCGTGAAACGATCGATGGTCATCGGTCACCTGCGCTGCTGAGGGAGTGCCGAGGACGGCGGCGCGCCATCCGGCCGGAAGCATCGATCATATGCGGACGCGCACCGATGAGCCACTCCGCCCCATCGGGGTCAGAGTCAGTGGGGTCAGAGTCAGTGGGGTCAGAGTCAGTGGGGTCAGAGTCGGGCCAACTCTGGCACCGAGTACTCTGACCCCGATGTTCCTCGATGTTCCCGAGGGCTGACCCCCTCCCCCTGCTGACGACCGTCCGCTCGCCGCCTGTCCGCTCGCCGCTGGGCTGACCTCATCACGCCAGGGGGTCAGACACCTGCGGTGTCTGACCCCAACCTGACTCGGTGCCTGGCACCCGTGCCTGGCACCGACCTCTGACCGCAGGATCGGACCCGGCGTAGCATATCCGCGCAGGACGTCGAAACGAGCGCCAGGCAGTCCGACCCCGATCTCCAGAGAGGACCCTCATGGCACCGAATGACGACATCAATCGTCGCGAGTTCCTCGCCTCGGCCGCGGCCGGTGTCGCGGCGTTCAGCATCGTGCCGCGGCACGTGCTCGGTGGACACGGTCACGTCGCGCCGAGCGACAAGATCACGATGGCGTACATCGGGTGCGGCACGCAGGGGATCCGCGAGCTGCTCCGGTGGATCGCGGTGCCGGAGGTGCAGATCACGGCGGTCTGCGATCCGGTCAAGGATGCGACGAACTACATCGACTGGGACAAGACCGGGCTCCGCGACAGCATCCGGCGGACGCTCGGCGATCCGAATTGGGGAGGGGATTACACCGGCATCCGCGCCGGCCGCGACGTGGCGAAGAACATCATCGAGACCTACTACGCGAAGCAGCGCGCCGCGGAGCAGTTCCGGAGCGTCGCCAGCTACGTCGACTTCCGCGAGCTGCTCGAGAAGGAGCGCGATCTCGACAGCGTGAAGATCATGACGCCCGACCATCTGCACGCCACGATCTCGCTCGCGGCGATGCGGAAGAAGAAGCACGTGCTGATGCACAAGCCGCTGTCGAATCGCGTCGCCGAAGTGCGGATGGTCGTGGATGCGGCGAAGAAGTCCGGCGTCGGGACGCACCTGCTCGCGTGGCGCGGGCCATTGACGGCCACGCGGCAGATGATCCTCGACGGCGCCATCGGCACCCTCCGGGAGATTCACGACTGGACCGACCGGCCGTACTGGCCGCAGGAGCTCCCGATCCCGACGGAGCGGCCACCGGTCCCGGCCAACTTCGATTGGCAGCTGTGGCTCGGACCCGAGCGCGATCGGCCCTACCATCCGTCGTACACGCACGCCCTCTTCCGCGGCTGGTACGACTTCGGGGGCGGCAGCATCGCGGACATGGGCAACTACAGCATGTGGCCGATCTACGTGGCGCTCGACCTGCCCGTGCCGTACAGCATCGAGGCGCAATCCAACTCGAGCGCCGGGATCATCGACCAGGTGAGCACCATCCAGCCGAACGATTTCTCCTATCCCTACGCCAATCGCGTCTGCTTCAAGTTCGCGGCGCACGGCGTGTGGCAGCCGCTCACGCTGTACTGGTACGACGGCGGGATGCGGCCGTTCACCCCCGAGGTGCTGGCGGCGGAGGGAAAGTCGATTCCCGCCACCGGCACGTTGTTCGTCGGCGACGCGGGGATGATCCTCAACAACGAGCTGATTCCGGCGAAGAAGATGCAGGACTATCGTTCGGCCAAGAATCTTCCCGAGCCGCAACCGCGGCCGCGGGAAGCCGGCATCGGACTCGGCGCGGACTGGGTCGCGGCGGTCAAGGGCGGGCCGGCGTCCGCGGGCAACTTCGTCAACGCCGCCAACTGCGCCGAGGCGATCGCGCTCGCGCAGGCGGCGATCCGCTACAGCCGAAAGACCTTCCGCGCGGAGCACTGCGCGCCGGCACTGCTCTGGAACGCGCAGGCGATGGAGTTCACCAACGCGAGCGACGCGAATCCGTTTCTCCGCCGCGAGTACCGCGACGGCTGGGCGCTGACGAGCGGAGAGGTGTGAGATGCGCGACCTTTCGAGACGGGATTTTCTCAAGCAGTCGGCTGCGGCCTCCGCCGCGGCCGCATTCCTACCCATCGCCGCGCGAGAGATGCAGATGAATCCACCTGGCATGCCGATCGGGAGTCAGACCTGGCCGCATCGACAGCGGATCAAGGACGGCGACTTCGCCGGCCTGTGCCGCGACATGGCGGCGATCGGCATCGGCAGCATCGAGCTCTGCTCGCCCGGCTACCCGGAATTCGCCGGCCTCTCCGACGCGAAGCAGACGAGAAGGATCATCGAGGATCATGGGCTCATCTGCCCGAGCGCACACGTCACGCTGGAGGAGCTGCGCAACGGCCAGCCGCAGGTGCTCGCCTGGGCCCACGACATCGGCATGACGCAGATCGGCACGGCCACGCTGGCCGGGAAGAGCGAGAATGGCGTCACGACGATGGACGTCGTGAAGCGCCTCGCCGACGAATACAACCGCATCAGCGAGGCGACGTCGAAGGCCGGGCTCCAGCAGTTCCTGCACGACGAGATCTTCGAGATGGCGAAGGTCGACGGCCGTCTCGTCTACGAGGTGCTGCTCGAGCTGCTCGATCCGAAGCTCGTGAAGATGCAATTCCAGATGTCCGCCATGCGGACGATCGGCGATCCCGTCACGTACTTCGCGAAGTATCCGGGACGGTTCATCTCGATGCACCTGCAAGGCGTGGATCTGAATGCCCCCGCCCCGACGCCGGGGGGCCCACGGCCCCCACAGGTCGCCGTCGGACACGACAGCCTCGATTGGCCGAAGATCTTCACCGCCGCGAAGGCGGGCGGGTTGAAGAACTACTTCCTCGAGCAGAACTGGGATCTGACCGTGCAGGGCGTTGCATATCTGAAGACGCTGCAGCTCTGAGCACGGCGCCGGCAGCTTGCCCGTGTAGCTCGACTCCGTTGCCGGCCGGCAACGATGCCGCGCTCGGAAGCGGCCGAGCTGCCGTGACCTCAACCGTTCGTCAGCTTCAGTACGGCTTCGGGAAGCCGCGCACCGCGCACGGGGATCATCGATGCGGAGTCCTCGATCTCGCGCAGGTCGGCGGCGGTGAGCGTCACCTGCACCGCGCCGAGGTTCTCCTCGAGACGATGCAGCTTCGTCGTTCCCGGGATCGGCACGATCCAGGGCTTCTGTGCGAGCAGCCACGCCAGTGCGATCTGCGCCGGAGTCGCCTGCTTCTCCTTCGCGACGCGCGTCAGCAGGTCGACGAGCGCCATGTTCGCGCCGCGAGCATCGGCGCCGAAGCGCGGCGAGATGTTGCGGAAGTCGTTCGCCGAAAACGTCGTCGTCGTATCGATCTTTCCCGTGAGGAAACCTGCGCCCAGCGGTGTGAACGGAACGAAGCCGACGCCGAGCTCCTCGCAGGTCGCGAGCACGCCGTTGCGCTCGGGGTCTCGCGTCCAGAGCGAGTACTCGCTCTGGACGGCGGCGAGCGGCAGCACCGCGTGCGCACGTCGGATGGTCGGCGCGCTCGCCTCCGAGAGCCCGAAGTGCCGCACCTTTCCCGCGGCGATCAGCGCCTTGACCGTGCCGGCGACGTCCTCGATCGGAACGTTGCGATCGACGCGATGCTGGAAGAGGAGATCGATCGCGTCGACGCGCAGGCGCGCGAGCGAGGCATCGACCACCGCGCGGATGTGTTCCGGACGAGAATCGAGACCGTAACGCGTGCCGTCGGCGTTGATGCCGAAGCCGAACTTCGTGGCGATGACGACCTGATCGCGGAAGGGGGCGAGCGCCTCGCCGACCAGCTCCTCGTTCGTGAACGGGCCGTACGCTTCGGCGGTGTCGAACAGCGTCACGCCGCGCTCGACAGCCGCGCGAAGCAGCGCGATGGCGTCTCCGCGGTCGGCGGCGGGGCCATAACCCGAGCTCAGGCCCATCGCGCCGTAGCCGATCGCCGAGACGTCGAGGCCGTCGGTGCCGAGTGTGCGCTTCTGCATCGTGGCTACTGGCCGAGCAGCCGCGTGAACGACAGTGATCCCAGCTTCCACGCCCCCTTCTGACGCACGTACACCTCCGTCACGATGAATGGGTTGGTGACCTCGTTGCCGCCGACGACGGCATCGAGCCGGATCCTGCTCAGCACGATCGCCGTCGAATCGATGATCCGTGCTGACGTCTCGAAGATCTCGGCGTGCTTGTAGTGAATGCCGCCGCTCCGGATGATGTCGACCTCCTGTTGCTTCCCCCAGCTCCCGCCCATGTGGACGAAAACGGCCTCGTCATGGAAGAGGGCGGCCAGTGTGTCGGCCTGCTTCGCCGCCATCCAGCGCCACTTCTCCCTCGCGAGATCGAGGATCTCCTGTTCTGCCTTCGTGGGAGGCACGCCGGGACGAGCTTCGCCCTGCTGCGGAGCTGCCGCGAGTCGCGTCGCGCCCTGTTGAGCCGTGGCGGCCGATGTCCGTGGGCGAAACGGCACGGCGACGGCTTTCGTCAGCTCGACGAGCACGAGAGCGGAGTCACCAACGATCGTCACACCGGAGGCGCGTGGCAGGCCGTCCTTCACGACGCGCACTTCGGCGCGGTCACCGTCGATCGTGAGCTCGGCGATGCGCCCCTGCTGCTCGGCCTGGAGCAGCGTCTTCGGGCCCACGGCACGCAATCCGTCCGGGCGAACGAGCGGCATCGACGTCGCGATCGGCACGAGCGCGCCGGCACTACCGTCCGCTTTCACCGGGATGCGAAACAGCTTGCCGGCCGTGAAGTGGTTGACGTACAGCGAGCCGTCGGCGAGAAAGGCGAGCCCATCGATGACGGAGATCGCCGAGTCAGCGGCCCATACCTCGAGCGCGGCGGCTCCCGGCTTCAATCGATGCACGCGGCCGCCGAACGACTCGGATACGTACGCCGTTCCGTCGGCCGAGAGTGCGATGTCGTTGCACACGCCACTGTTGAGTGGGAACGGATACGTCCCCTTGGCGGCACCGGTCTTCAGGTCGAACGATCGGAGCGCCGTCTGTCCCGCCACGGGTGCGCCGCCCTGCCCGCCCGTCGCGTTCTGGCAGACCCACAGCGTGTGGGTCCGGTCGTCCGCGAGCACGCCGAGCACTCTCGTCAGGCCCGCGGTCGAGGCGAGGATCCACGGCTCGGCGCGCGATGCGCCCGGCGCGGCCCGGTAGATCGTCCCTGTGGCCATGCTGCCGAAGTACACCGTGCCGTCGCGGCTGGACGTGAGGTTCTCGGCTTGCACGCCCGTATCGGCGAGCGTCACCTCGGCGCGGCTCTGCGCGTGGACGTCTGGGGCGAACGTCGCGAGCGCGACGATGGCTACGATCGCGCCGCGCGCGGCCTGAGCGGAGTTCTTCATCGATGATCCTGTCTCGAAGTCGACGTGGAAGCTGACACACCGTGTGAGCTCGTTGTGCGGCTACTGGCGGTAGGTGACGCGGAGGATCCGATTGCCGGTGTCGTCGCTGATCAGCACCGAGCCGTCGGGGAGCTGCAGCACGTCCACTGGCCGGCCAAGCGCGATCCGCCCGGCGTCCCAGCCGCCGGGCAGACTGTCGCGCGGACCGGGCAGGAAGCCGTCGAGGAAGGTCTCGTAGCTCGTCACCTTGCGGCCATCCGTGTGCGCCACCATGACGCGATAGCCGCTCGGCTTCGACCGGTTCCACGACCCGTGCTGCGCGATGATTACCGCGTTC
>Ga0157372_10004264_pt1 | contig 15289 bp, 13 predicted proteins | sample C55metaG_FD_115307 | JGI IMG/M metagenome (GOLD analysis project Ga0157372, IMG submission 115307) | Corn rhizosphere microbial communities from Kellogg Biological Station, Michigan, USA - C5-5 metaG | ecosystem: Host-associated > Plants > Roots > Rhizosphere > Soil | place: USA: Michigan... | reverse complement strand
GTGACGAACACGATCCGCTCGCGCAGCAGGCGGCTGTAGATGTCGAAGCTGCGCTCGCCGCGGTTCGATTGCTCGATAACGATCGGCACGAGCCCTGCGGTAATGTCGGCGTGGTCGGTCATGGAGATTCAGGTCCTCTGGCTTAGTCGATCCAACATCGGCGTTCCCGCGTAACGGTTCAAGGGGGTTGCTGGCGCGGCGCGTCGACGCCGGCCCATCTTTTGATGCAGCGCGAAAACCCGGAACGCGCTTCCAAGGCGGGGCTCGGGAAAGACAGCGACGGCGGCCGGCCACATGCGCGCGAAAAATGGGGATCTCGCCCGCTTGCGGGCACACATCGACGGACGCCTGCCCGCATGGATGACGCCGGGCAGGATTCTCCTGGGCTTGTTACTGCTCAGCCTGGCCGTGAACCTCGCGTTCGGCCTGCTCTATAAATTTCGAGCCAATCCCGGGCGGCTCGAATGGGACGAGTTCGAATATTACGACATCGCCTCGCGGCTACTGGACGGCAGCTTCCGGCTCAATGCGCGCAGGACGCTGGCCTTCCCGCTGGTCATCGCGGGCATTCGATCGCTCACCGGCAATTTCCTGATCCTGCAGCTGGTCGTCGCCACGATCTTCTCGACCTCGGCACCCTTGCTCTTCCTGGTGGTGCGGCGGGTCACGGGCTCGATCCGCGCGGCGGCCTATTCCGGGCTTGTCCTTGCGCTATGGCCGCCGATCATCTTTTTCGGCGTGTCGCTCTACAGCGAGGTTCTGGCGCTTCCCGTCTTCCTGCTGAGTTTGTGGGCGCTGCCGCCGGGATCGCGAACCACTAGACCCCGGGAGCGCCGCGACATGCTGACGGCGGCGCTTGCCGGCGTGCTGCTTGCCGCCGCAACGCAGGTCCGGCCCATGTACCTGATCATGACGCCCTTCATTGTCGGCGTCATCCTTTTCGAGGAAGCGGACCGCCGCCGCGCGGTGCGACGCATCGCGATCGTCGCGGTGGCCTTTACCCTTATTACCCTGCCTTGGTCGGTCTACATGACCGCCCGGTTCCATCACCCGATCCTGGTGACAGCGAACGGCGGCGAAACGCTTGCCGGCGGGCTCACGCCCAAATTGTTCGAGGCCGCAGCCGAGGAACGGACGAGCGTACGCGGGCGCGATGCCTGGGTAGGACCGGGGAAATGGCTGGCCGTGTCCCAGACCGGCTATCTCTCCGACGCCGAACAACGCCTCCCCTACGATCGGCAGGATGATCTGTTGAAGATGCGTGCGCTGGCATGGGCCGAGGCCAACCCGCGCGCTGCTTTGCGGCTGGAGGCCTGCAAACTGCTCTACATGTGGGGCCTGTACCCTGCCACCCTGAATGGGGTTGTCCAGACCTTGTTCGGATCGCTGCCGACGATCGCGCTGCTGGTTTTCGCGTTGTTCAACCTCATAACGCTGCCGACTTCGCGCACGGCGCTCGTGCGGCTGTGGGTGCTGCCCATATTCGTGAGCACGGTAGCGGCGATCAGCTGGGGAAGCTGGCGGTTTCGCCAGCCGGGCGATGCCGGTCTGATCGCCTTCTGCGTCGTCTGTCTGCTCGCGCGCCGGGCGATGCGGCGGCCGGCAGAGTCACCGGCATCAGCGCGCCCGGGCGTCGTTGCGCCCAGCCGATACAGGCGTTTGGCCCGTCAGATCGCGGGGAGCGCGAGGTAAGCGAGCCGCCGCGTTTCGCGCCGGCCGCGCACGACCGTGTCGAGGATCATGCCGGCGAAGAAGCAGAGGCAGGCGACGATCGCGAGACCAGTCACGAGGATCGCGGTCGGGAAGCGCGGCACCAGCCCGGTCTGGGCGTACGTCACGACCAGCGGTTCGGCCAGGATCACTGCCGCCACGGCCAGTATTGCGCCGAGCGAACCGAAATAGAGTACCGGCCGCTCGATCCGGAACAGGGTCAGGATCGTACCCAAAATGCGCCAGCCGTCGCGATAGGTGGACAGCTTGGAAGCCGAGCCCTCTGGCCGGGCGCCATATTGGGTGACTATTTCGGCGACCGGCATCCGAAGCTCGAGCGCATGGACGCTGATCTCGGTCTCGATCTCGAACCCGGCCGAGAGAATCGGGAAGCTTTTCACGAAGCGGCGGGAGAAGACGCGGTAGCCGGACAGGATATCGCTGAAGGTGCGCCCGAACAGCCGGGCGAGGATGCCGGTCAGCAGGCGGTTGCCGAACCGATGGCCGCGCCGATAGGCCGCATCCACCTCGCTCGCGCGCGCGCCCACGACCATGTCGAGATGCTCGTCCATCAGCCGGCTGATCATCGCGGGCGCCGCCGTGGGGTCGTAGGTCGCGTCGCCATCGGCCATCACATAGATGTCGGCCTCGATGTCGGCGAACATACGGCGTACGACGTGGCCCTTGCCCTGCATCGGCTCGCGCCGCACCAGCGCCCCGGCCTGCGCGGCAACCTCGATCGTGCGGTCGACGCTGTTGTTGTCGAAGACGTAGATATCGGCGTCGGGGAGCGCCTCGCGGAAACCCGCCACCGTCAGCCCGATCGCCGCCTCCTCATTATAGCAGGGAAGGATGACGGCGATGCGCGGCTTCATGCGCGTCTCTTATGGCGCTGCGCCGAAATAGAAAAGGGCACGGGCTGTTCGCCCATGCCCTTCTCTGTCCCTGCCCGGGAGAGGCGAGGGGGGATTATTTTGCCTTCTTGGGTGCTGCCTTCTTGGGCGCGGCAGCCTTTTCAGGCTTTTCCGCAGCAGCGGCGGCCTTCGCCTTGCCGGCGGGCTTGTCAGCGACCTCGGTCGGCGCCGGGGCCGACTTCTTCGCGGACGCCTTCTTGGCCGGGGCTTCTTCCTTCACCTCGGCCTTGGCGGGTGCAGCCTTCTTGGCGGCGGCCTTCTTGGGCTTGTGGTCATGGTCGTGATCGTGGTGGTCGTGGCCACAGCCGGGGCCGTGGACATGGCCGCCGATCGCATCGTCCTCGGACTCGATCGCAGCTTCCAGCTCGGCGCGGGTCGCAGTGCGGTCGGTGATCTCGGCCTTGTCGAACAGGAAGTCGACGACCTTGTCCTCATAGAGCGGCGCGCGGATCTGCGCGGCGGCAACCGGGTCGCTCATCACATATTCCATGAAGCGCTCGCGATCCTTGGGCGCATATTGCTGCGCGGCCTGCGCGGCGAGCATGCGCATCTCCTGCGCGCTCACCTCGACATTATGCTGGCGGCCGATCTCCGACAGCAGCAGGCCCAGACGCACGCGGCGCTCGGCGATCGCGCGATAATCGTCCTTGTCCTTCTCCATCTCGGCGAGCGCGGCCTGCGGGTCTTCCTCGTGGCTGGCTTCATGCTCGAGTTGGCGCCAGATCTGCGCGAACTCGGCTTCCACCATCGACGGCGGAACCGGGAAATCATGCCCGTGCGCGAGCTGGTCGAGCAGCTTGCGCTTCATGTAGGTGCGGGTGAGGCCGTTCAGTTCCTGCTCGACCTGGCCCTTGAACAGCTCGCGGAGCTTGTCGAGGCTTTCGAGACCCAGGCTCTTGGCGAAATCGTCGTCGATCTTCGCGTCGCCCGGAACCTTGATCTCCTTGACGGTGATGTCGAAGGTCGCGGGCTTCCCGGCCAGGCTCTTCTCGCCATAATCCTTGGGGAAGGTGACGTGGAGCGTCTTGCTCTCGCCGACCTTCACGCCTTCCAGCTGCGCCTCGAAACCGGGGATCAGGCGGCCCGAGCCCAGCTCGACCGCCATGTCCTCGCCCGTGCCGCCGGGGAAGGCGACGCCGTCTTCGGTCTTGCCGACGAAGTCGACGATGACCTGGTCGCCCTCGACCGCAGGGTGGCCCTTCTCGGCGGGCGTGAAGCTCTTCTGCTGGGCGGCGAAGCGTTCGATCTGCTCGTTGACCTCGTCATCCGAGGCCTCGACCGTCAGCCGCTCGAGCTTGAGACCATCGATTGCCGGGGTCGGAACCTCGGGCAGGATTTCGAGATCTACCTTGACCTCGACGTCCTTGCCGGCGGCGTAATCATCGTCGAGCGCGACCTGCGGCTGCATCGCGGGGCGCAGCCCTTCCTTGGCGATCAGCGACTGCACGCCTTCCTGGACCGCAGTGTTGAGCGCTTCCTGCTCGAGCGCGGGACCATGCATCTTCTTGATCAGGTTCGGCGGAACCTTGCCGGGACGGAAGCCGGGCATGCGGATGCTCGGTGCCGCGCGCTGCACCTCGGCATCGACCTTCGAGGCAATATCCTTGGCCGGGATGGTCAGCTTGTAGGAGCGGCGGAGGCCCTCGTTCAACGTCTCGACAGTCTGCATGGTCGCTTACTCAAAGCCTTCGAAAAATGGATGCGTGGGCGAGGTCGGGCTGGTGCGGGCGAAGGGACTCGAACCCCCACATCTTGCGATACTGGAACCTAAATCCAGCGCGTCTACCAGTTCCGCCACGCCCGCGGCACGCTCGTCGGAAGCGGCGCGCTTATAGCAGCGGGGCGCGAAGGGCAAGGATAAGCGGGAGCCGGCCGAGGCGCCGTTCGTTGACCCCGTCCGACAAGGAGAGAGACAATGGCAAGCCACCCCGACGCCCACCCCGATTCCGACCCTTCCGGCTCGACCGATTCGGCCGAGCAGGTGAATCCCGAGGAGGAGAATGGCCGCACCGATGTGGAGGATGGCCCCGGCGATTTCGCGGGCACGGCGGGTACGGGCGGCGAGAACAAGGTGCAGGACCAGAGCTTCGAGCGCTGACCTGATCCAGAAACGCCCGGAACGACCGGGCCAAAAGAACGGGCTCCAATGTGGCGTTCCGATCGGTTAGGTCCGGTCGGACGCCTTTTTTTGCACGGGAGCGGGGATTGGAGGAGGGCTTGTCTGACGAGAGGGACATGGCCGCGAAGAGCTCTTGGTGCTATTTGATTGAAGGCGAGGCCTATCCCGCCGCGCGCACCGCTTTGCTCGCCGAGGAGATCGAGCTGCGCCGCCGTTTCGAACGCGTTCCCGAGCAGCGTCGCGCACTCCCGCCGCGCGGTGCGGTGACCGGCAGTTGCGGATTGGAGGGCCCGGACGCCCCGGTCTCCTTGGCCCGGATGTTCGGGGCCAAGCAGCCGCCGATCACCTACGGGTGGATGTTCGGGCCGGAACGCCAGCGCCCTTGCCCGATGTGCACTCACTTCCAGGGCCCGCCCCACGGGATCGCGGCCGATGTGGCGCAGAATACCGCCCTTGCGGTGATCGCCCGCTCGCCCCTCCGGCGGGTGCGGGATTTCGCCGGCGAGCGCAGTTGGCGCAACCTCACCTCTGTAGCGATCCGAAGGGCGCCTATAGCCGCGACTATTATGGGCTCGTGAGCGAGAAGAGATTCCCCACTGAACGTGTTCAGTCGCAGCGATGGCCCTACCCGCCTTTTCTACGGCGGCGACATGGCGCCCGAAGGTCGCAGACCCGATTGGCATCCCAAGCTTGATTATTGAAGACGCAGAGGACGAGAATATGGACAAGCTGCGGCAGACGGCGACGATGGCCGCCGGGCTCGTGCTGATCTATCTCGGCATTCTGAACGCCGTCTATGGGGACAGTTTGCTCAGCTGGCAGCCCACCCCCAGTGGGGCCCCCTGGAAAGCGCCTTTCGCGTATCTCTCCGCCGTCATCCTGATCGTGGCGGGCACGGGCATCCTGCTGCCGCAATGGCGGACCAAAAGCGCTATGTTGGGCGGGGGATGGATCGGCTTATGGGCGCTGCTACTGCATCTGCCTCATGTCGTGACGCAGCATGACACCGCCGCCTTGCTCGGTATGGACGAAGCCTCAGCGAACGCCGTAGGCCTTGCCACGCTTACCGGCTGTTTCGATGCCAGCAGGCGCGCACTGCTGTTGCGGCTGATGTACGGTCTGTGCCTGGTCATCTTCGGCGCCTCGCATTTCGTCTATGCCGGCTTCACCGCGCAGATGGTGCCCGCGTGGCTGCCAGACCGGCTTGGCCTCGCTTATTTCACCGGCGCGATCCATGTACTCACCGGCGCATGCCTGTTGGCCGGCATTCGCACGCGCTTGGCCGCGACGATCGACGCACTTATGATGATGTCTTTCGTATTGCTGGTGCATGTACCTGGCGCTCTCACCGCGCCGCAGGATCGGATACAGCTGACAATGCTCGGAATGGCAGGGCTGCTGACCACGGCTGGCTGGCTCGTGGCGAGTTGGAAGAGCCTGCGATCCGAGGTGCCGTGACGGCTTCCTCGGGCCAGCCGGCAACCGCCTGCTTGTTCCGGCCAAGCGCGCTGGCTAGGTTGGGCTCCAACAATTGGGTGGGGCCGGCCGTGCGGCGATTGCTAATCATCGTCGTTGGTTTGGTTGCCCTGGGAGTTGTCCTGGCGATCCCGGTCACGCGACGGCATCTGCATGAGGAGGCGGGAATGACGAACAGGCATGGCGTCCGAGCAACGCTCGCGGCGGTTGGCGCGATGCTTAGCGGCGCGGCGCCCACCGCCGCGCTGCCTGTGCCCCCGACCACGATCGGAGTGACGGTGACGCCGCCAGCCAATTATCGCAAAGTTCGCTCGCTCGCCAATCTTGCCGCAGGTGGCTTTTGGATGGCCTCGGACCATCATGTCCTCGGTTCCGGCGAGGTGGATACTGATGGCAACGTCAAGAAGGTCGCGAGCGGCGTCATGCTGCGGCGAATCCTGGCGCCGCTAAATAGCGGATCGAAAAGTGCCACGGTCCGCTGCATCTGGCAGGGCAAAGGCGATCTGAAAGTCGAAGGGAAAAAGGTACAGGGCGCGAGGATTGTTGCCAACGGTCTCACCTTCAAGCTGGACACCGATCCTGCGAGCCAGGGCGGCAGCGCGGAACTAAGGCTGGCTTCGGTCGATCCGGCCGACCCTATTCGCAATATCGATTGTCGTGAGACGTCCTTGCCCGCGGACGCGCGTTTTGATCCGAGATATGTTGAGTCGCTGCGCAGCTTCAAAGTTATTCGCTTTATGGATTGGCAGGCGAGCAACTCCAACGCGCCGGTCACCTGGTCAACCCGCCATAGCCAAGCCAGCATCGACACGACGAAGCGGGATGGCATCGCGATCGAGGACTTGATCGCGCTCACCAGGGCAACCAACGCCGATCCATGGTTCAATATGCCGTGGAACGGTGACGACGATTATTTCGAGCGCTTCGCCAGGATGGTCCACGACAACCTGCCCGCCGACCGCACCGTCTATGTCGAAATGGGCAACGAGATTTGGAATCACGCTTTCAAGGCGTCCCGACAGGCCCAGCAAGAGGGCGTCGCAGCCGGGCTTGCACCCGATCCCAATATTGCGGGGCTGCTCCGGTACGCGCAGCGCCTGGCACACGTCATGGATATCTGGAAGAAGGTCTATGCAGACCGACCGGGCCGGCTCGTCCGGGTCGCCGCCTGTCAGAACGGTGCCGGATGTGCGAAGGTCGTCCTAGGCTATCAGGATACGGCGAAGCATGTCGATGCGCTCGCGACCGCCCCTTATTTCGGCGCGCGGCTGAACCGGGCGCCTTTCGCCAGCGCAGACGCGGTCTTCGCGGCGCTTGACCCCGAGGTCGACCGTGCGATCGACCTCGCATTGCAGGCGAAGGAGGTGGCCGCGCAATATGGCAAACGCTATCTCGCCTACGAGGGCGGCCAGCATCTGATCTTGAAAGATGTCGCGCTGGAAGAGCAGGTCGAGCGTGACCCGCGTATGTACGATGCCTACAGGAAATATCTGGATTTGTGGCGACGCGAGATTGGCGACACCCTTGCTCTTTACGCTTCGTCAGGTTCGATATCCCGGTTCGGCGCGTGGGGCCTGATCGAATATGTCGGCCAGCCGCTCAGCGAAACTCCGAAGATGCGGGCCGTCGAGGAGGCGGTCGCTGCGGGTCGCGATGCGAAAGCGAGTCATCGATGAGCACGGTTCGCTGCGGCGGGCTCAGGTCTGCGGAACCGCTTGCCGCATGAAACGTAACGTTGCCGTGCCAGCCGAACGCGGCCGGTTGGCGCTGCGAGAGAGCCGGTAGATGCTTCCCTTCATCCTGATGACCGTCAAAGGCGTGATCCTCCTGGCGGGAGGTGTTCTGGGCTTTGCGTCACTGCTCCGGCCGGACGATGCCGCTTGGGCGAAACGAGCGCCTTTTTGGATTTTCACGGGAATGTTCGTCATCGGAATGTGGGGGCATTCCTACTTTGTCGCCAGTGCCGCGCTCGTCCTTGCCCTACCCTTATTCGCAAAAGGGCGCGCTGACGCGGCGGCCCTTTATTGCGTTCTTGTCGTATCCTTGCCGCTGATGGCGCAGCCGATCCGGGTAGGTAGCCTCTATCTGATTGGTGCAGATAAATATCTGTTCTGCGCCCTCGGTCTGGCGATAGCGTTTATGATCAATCGCGATAAGGCGGAGGTGCTGCGCCGGGCGCATTTTGGCCTCCCTATTCTTATCATCACCGCGCTGGAGCTTGCGCAAGCCCGCGACCCGAGCTTGACGGCGACCGTCCGCCAGGCTCTGCCTGCTCTTCTCACGATTCTTCTTCCCTATCTGCTCCTCAGCCGATCGCTCAATAATGCGGAGGATGCTCGCCGCTACTTGCTCGCCTTCGTGCTGGCGGGATTCTGCATGGCGGTCATCGCTACGGTAGAGGCGAGGCTGCATTGGCTGATCTATCAGCAGATCGAAGGGCGGCTGGGTGTCCACGTCGCCATCAACGGGTATGCCAAGATGCGGGCGGGCGTATTGCGTGCGCCGGCGTCCTTCCCGGAATCGACGACGCTCGGCACCTTTCTGGCACTCAGCTTCATGGCCGCGCTTGCTATCCGGGACAGTTTCACGTCGCGCAAGAAGTGGTACTTGGTCCTGTTCGTACTGCTCTGCGGCCTGGTATCCGCCAACTCACGCGGCGCCTTCGTCGCGCTCGCGGTTGGGCTCCTCGCATGGGACATCTACTGTCGCCGTTACAGGTCACTCATGCTCAAGGCAGCTGCGGCTGGAGGAATCTACTTCTTTGCGCTGTTCGCGGCGCAATTCTCGGCATTCTTCGCGGCGATGGTGGGCAAGGGCAGCGGGACGGCGGCCACAACGGATTACCGGATCCAGCTGCTCCATCGTGGAATGGAGGAGATCCACAAGCATCCTTATCTCGGGCAGAATATGAAGACGGCGCTCAGCCATCTCGAGGACCTTCGCCAGGGCGAAGGTATCATCGATATCGTGAACGGCTATATAAACTATGGTCTTACGCTTGGTTACCCCGGCATCGCCGGACTAGCGTTGGCCTTTCTCAGCCTCATGCTGGCGATGTGGGTGGCTCGTAGAAGGCTTCAGAATCTGCGGCTTATAGAGCCTGCGGCCTGCGTCTTCGCCGTTGGGACGCTCAGCGTGCTGAACAGCTTCTTCACCGGCTTTGGGGGCGTCATCTCGACAAGCTTTTATCAGATTTGCGCGGTTGGATCAGCGCTTTGGGCGATGCGGGCGCTGGCGCCAACGAGCCAGAGCGCGACGGGCACGATTCCGGTCGCGCCCCGTCCCGCTCTCGCCGTGATGATTGCTGCCGACCGCGCGCGCGCGAAGGGGGAGGCCCCCGCGCAAGCTTGAGGCATCGGCTCGCCGCTCGCCCTCAGCCCTCGAGCGCCTTCTTCAGCAACTCGTTGACCACCGCCGGATTGGCCTTGCCCGCCATCGCCTTCATGGTCTGGCCGACGAAGAAGCCGAACAGCGCGACCTTGCCGCCGCGATACTGCTCCAGCTGAGCGCTGTTCTTCGCCAAAATGTCGGCGATGACGGCCTCGATCGCGCCGGTGTCGCTGGTCTGCTTGAGCCCGCGCTCCTCGACGATCTTCGAAGGATCCTCGCCGGTCTCGAGCATGATCTCGAACACCTGCTTGGACAGCGTGCCCGACAGCGTCCCGTCCGCAACCAGGTTGAGCAGCTCCGCCGCCTGCCTTGGGCTGACCGGGCTCTCACTGATGTCCTTGCCGAGGCGATTGAGCGCGCCGAACAGTTCGGAGGTCAGCCAATTGGCCGCCGCCGCCGGCTTGGCGCCCGCTTCCAGAACTTCCTCGAACCAACGCGCAATCTCGACCTCGGCGGTGATCACGCCCGCATTGTAGGCGGAGATTCCGAGCTCGCGCTCATAGCGGTGGCGCTTGGCGTCGGGCAGTTCGGGCAGGCTCGCCTCGCACTCCGCGATGAAGGCGTCGTCCAGCTCGAGCGGGAGCAGGTCAGGGTCGGGGAAATAGCGGTAATCGTGCGCATCTTCCTTGGAGCGCATCGACCGCGTGACGTTGCGGTCCGGATCATAGAGCCGCGTCTCCTGGACGATCTGGCCGCCGCTCTCCAGCACGTCGACCTGACGACGCGCCTCGCCCTCGATCGCCGCCATCACGAAGCGGACCGAATTCACGTTCTTGGTCTCGGTCCGCGTGCCGAATTCTGCGCCGGGCTTGCGCACCGACACATTCACGTCGGCGCGCATCGAGCCCTGGTCCATGTTGCCGTCGCACGAACCGACGTAGCGCAGGATCGCGCGCAGCTTGCGCAGGTACGCGCCGGCCTCGGCGGGCGAACGCATGTCGGGCTTGGAGACAATCTCCATCAGCGCCACGCCCGATCGATTGAGATCGACATAGGAGCGCGTCGGATGCTGGTCGTGCATCAGCTTGCCCGCATCCTGCTCGACATGGATGCGCTCGATCCCGATCGTCTTGACCGCGCCCTCGGGGTCCTTCTCGTCGAGGCTGATCTCGATCGCGCCTTCACCCACCAGCGGGTGATAGAGCTGGCTGATCTGGTAGCCCTGCGGCAGGTCCGCATAGAAGTAATTCTTGCGGTCGAAGCGGCTCCAGCGGTTGATCCTGGCGCCGATCGCCATGCCGGTGCGTACCGCCTGGCGGATGCATTCGCGATTGGGCACGGGCAGCATGCCGGGCATTGCCGCATCGACCAGGCTGACCTGCGTATTCGGCTCCGCGCCGAAGGCCGTCGCCGCCCCGGAAAAGAGCTTGGCATTGGAAGTGACCTGGGCGTGAACTTCCAGCCCGATCACGACTTCCCACGGGCCGGTCGCGCCCTCGATAAGATAAGCAGCTTCAGTCATGAATTTCCGGTCGATCAGCCGGGCGCGCTTGTCAATCCGCCTGTTGCCGCGGCTTCACCGCGCGTGCGGGAATGCCGACCATGGTGGCGCCGGCGGGAACGTCGGTCAGCACGACCGCATTGGCGCCGATCTGCGCATGATCGCCGACATGGATCGGGCCCAATATCTTGGCGCCCGCGCCGACGTCTACGTGCCCGCCAAGCGTCGGGATGCCGTTCGCATCGCCAATCGTCACTTGCTGGAAAAGCAGACAATTGGGGCCGATCTTCGCGCTCGGATGGATCACGATCCCATTAGGATGCGGGATCTTCAGGCCTCCCCCGATCGGCGTGTGCAAGGGGATTTCCGCCCCGGTTACGGCCGACCAGAAACGATGGCGCAGCACGGCCAGCTTGCGGCGAAAGCCGCGATATTTCTGATAGTCGCGAATGCTGGCGAGCAGTTTCTTGCCCGGATTCCACTCGCCCGGGCGCATCCGCTCGCGCGACAAGTCGGGGACTTCCGCCGAGACTCCGCGTTGTTCGTTCATGACGGGACGGGTCGAGCAGACACGGCCCATTGTCAATCCGGCGCGGTGCGGGCAAGTGGGCTTTACCGCGTTTCGCGAGCCGAGGGGAGCTTCCGTTCAGTGATCTGCGTCGCGGTCGTCATCGTTAATTACAAGACGCCGGAGCTGGTGAAGGCCTGCCTGGACTCGCTGGTGGGCGAACAGAGCGCGGACCTTCGGCTGAAAGTCTATGTCGGCGATGCGGATTCGCAGGACGGATCGGTCGAGATCATCAGCCGCCATATTGCCGAACAGCGCCTCGATTTCTGCGACTGCTTCGCGATCGGGACGAATGGTGGTTTTGCCTATGGCAATAATTATGTCGTCGAGCAGAAGGTGCTGGACGATCCGCAGGTGGACTTTGTCCATTTTCTTAACCCCGACACCTATGTGCGCCCCGGTGCGGTGCGGGCTCTGGTCGACGCGCTGAAGGCCCATCCTGCCGCCGGCGTCGCGGGTAGCCGGCTCGAAAACCCCGACGGTAGTTTGCGTGCCTATGGCTTTCGCTTTCCCGCACCTTGGCGCGAATTCTTCCGCGGCGCCCGCATGGTGGCGCTCGACCGTCTTTTTCCCGGCGCCGAGATCAAGATCCCTGACCTGCTGGAGACGCGTCGCGTCGACTGGGTAACCGGGGCAAGCTTCATGATGCCGCGCGCGGTAATCGAACGCGTAGGCCTGATGGACCCCGCCTATTTTCTCTATTTCGAGGAAACGGACCTCATGTCGCGCGTGGGCCAGGCGGGATACGAGGTATGGCATGTCGCGGAAAGCCGCGTCGTCCATCTTCAGGGAGCGGCGACGGGCGTCAAAAGCGATGCGCCGCCCAAGCGCGTGCCTGCCTATTGGTACCAGTCGCGCTACAAATTCTTCCACGATCGCTACGGCCGGACGCGTGCCGCGCTGGCCAACATCGCTTTCCTGGCGGGCGACCTGGTATATCGCGTACATCGTTCGGTGCGGGGACAGCCGATCCACGATGCGCCCTTCCTGTGGCGTGACATGTTCGCTTATGGTTTCTCTCTGCCCGAGCCGAGACAGAAATGAGCGAGGAAAACCCCTTCCCCAGCCTGCGCACGGTCGGCGTCGTGGCCGCCAACAGCGTCGGATATGTCCGCCAGATGCTCGATAATCTGGAGACCGGGCTCGTCTCGGTGCCGCTCCGCAGCGCCGCGGACGAGGACCGGCTGGTCCGCACCCATACGACTGAAATCCAGCAGCCCGGGCCCGGCGCGGGCTGGGTGGAAATGCCGTTCCGATCGCGCTGGGGCGACGATCCCGCGCAAATCTCCTTCACCTCGGGTACTCAGGGCAAGCCGAAGGCGGTGCTGCTCAGCCACGGCAATCTGCACGACGTGGTCGTCCGCGTAACCCGCGCGATGGCTATCACGGACGAGATCCGGGAATATGTCGGCGTTCCGGTCTATCATTCGTTCGGCTATGCACGCTGCCGGATCGTGCTCAACGCCGGCGGCAAGGCCTATATCCCGCCCGCCGGCTTCGACCTGTCCGAGATCAGGCGGATGCTGGAGGCGGACGAGATCAACGCCATTTCGGCTGTGCCCAGCCTGTGGCGAATCTTCCTCGCCGCGCTTGATCGGTTCGGTGACGAACTGGGCAAGGTTCGCTGGGTCGAGATTGGCAGCCAATATATGTCGGCCGAGGAGAAGGCCGCGCTCCGCCGCGCACTGCCCAATGCCCGGATCGTCCAGCATTACGGCCTGACCGAGGCCTCACGCGCGACCCTGCAGGCAATCCACGATGCGCCGGAGGAAGCGTTGGCCTCGGTCGGCCGCGCGGAAGGCGATACCCTGGTCCGCACCGGGCCGACGGGCCGGATCGAGATCAGGGGCCCGCACGTCGCCCTCGGTATTCTTGACGGCGAGGACTGGCGCCCGCTCGGGGCTAACGTGTGGCTGGAAACGTCCGACGTCGGGCGGATGGAGAACGGCCTGCTCTTCTACGAGGGCCGGGGCGACGACGTGATCAATTGCGGTGGGGTCAAGCTTTCCCCCGATCTGGTCGAGGCTGCGGTGCGTGAGCGCCTTACCGCAAGCGGAACGACGCCGGGCGACTTCGCGCTGCTGCGGCGGCCCGATCCAATGCGGGGAGAGGGCATCGGCCTGGTCACCACGCCGGCCGCGGCAACGCAGCGCGAACGGCTGATCGAAGCGGTCGCGGAAGAAGCGGCCTCGCTCGGCGTCAACGCGCGCGGCGCAATCAGCGTGCATGAAGTCGACGCGCTGCCGCGCACCGAAACGGGCAAGGTGCAGCGCAAGGCGCTGGCGGCGCTGATCGAGGCGCAGGCGGGATCGGACGAGGCCGACCGCCGCAGGACGAGCGCGATCGACACTTTCTCGGAATTGCTGGAGCAGTTGCTCGGGCGCGCGGTCGACCGCGCGCGCAGCTTTGCCGATATGAGCGGGGACTCGCTTGCGCACATGCAGGTCACGCTCGCGCTGGAACGGGCGCTCGGCGAGGCGCCATCAGGGTGGGAGTGGCGACCGTTCGGCGCGCTCATCGATCAGGTCGACGAGGCGGGCGATTTCAATGCGCTGATGAGCCAGCCGGCGGGGGCACCGCCCTTGCCCGACGGCAGCCGCAACCTCAATCCGCCCGGCATCCCCTTCTGGGATCTGGTGCGCGAGGATTATCGCACCAACGATGCGAGCCTGCTCAGCCAGGGCTTCCTGATGCTGTTGATCCATCGCTTCGGCAATTGGCGGATGGGCGTCCGTCCGAAGCTGCTGCGCGCGCCGCTGACGTTGATCTACCGCCTCTTCAACAAGATGAGCCAGTTCTGGTTCGGCATGAAGCTGGATTACACCGTCAAGGTCGGGCGTCGGGTGAAGCTGGAGCATTTCGGCGGCATGATACTGGGCGCGCGCGAGATCGGAAACGATGTGATCATCCGCCAGAACACGACTTTCGGGATCCGGTCCACCGACGACCTCAATGCCAAGCCGATCATCGGCAACTTCGTGGATATCGGCGCCGGGGCGGTGATCGTGGGCAATGTCACGATCGGCGACAATGCGATCATCGGTGCCAACTCGGTCGTCTTCACTAGTGTTCCGCCCGATGCGGTAGTGATGGGCGTGCCCGGGAAGGTGATCGGCACCAACCGCCGGCGCAATCCAAGCCCGCTCGGGCGCTAACCTCAAACCGCCTGCGCGGTGCTGCTCGACGCGGTGCTGCGCATCGTCCCGTAGCCGAGCGCGCCGACCGAGAGGATCAGGGTCAGCCAGCCGATCGCGTTGAGCCAGCGGCGGCCGCGCTTGTTCCCGGACAGGCCCAGGAAGAGGACCGCCACGACGAGCGCGATACCGCCGGCCAGAAGCGCGAGGTCCGGCGTGCCGAGGCCGCCCGGGTGCATGATATTGCTATAATCGTCCACGACTGACTCACTCTTGCTGGAGCCTGATCGTTAACCGAGCCGCGCGGGCGCGCTCACCCGATGACAGAAACCAGGCGACTTAAGTCAGTCCCGAAACGGGCGTGATCGTTTCGGGTTGCGTAACTTTCGGCGGCAAGCCGTCACTTACGCACCGTTCAGCGCATCACCACCATTGGCTGGGTCGGGCGACGAAGCCCGCGCGCTCCTCGATCGCGAGGCAGGCGTTCAGCACGCCCTGCTCGTCCAGCGGGCGCCCGATCACCTGCAGGCCGAGCGG
>Ga0157372_10004262_pt1 | contig 15291 bp, 15 predicted proteins | sample C55metaG_FD_115307 | JGI IMG/M metagenome (GOLD analysis project Ga0157372, IMG submission 115307) | Corn rhizosphere microbial communities from Kellogg Biological Station, Michigan, USA - C5-5 metaG | ecosystem: Host-associated > Plants > Roots > Rhizosphere > Soil | place: USA: Michigan... | reverse complement strand
GTTGTCAAGCTGTTCATCGCGGACGACCTGCTGCTGCAGGAAGCGAAGGGCCAGACTCAGCTCTCCCCCGCCGACCGCCAGGCGCTCGATGCCATGTTGCGGTCTTCGGACGACAGCGCGGCCGAGACCTTCTGGAACCGCAGTGGCGGCAGCGCAATCATTTCGCGGGTCACCGCGCGGTACGGGTTGGGGGCGACCACGACGCCCTACAACGGGCGTTGGTTCAACACCTTGAGCACGACCACTGATCTTGTCCGGTACTACGACAAGCTGCTCTCGGGCAGCGGCGGGTTGCCGCCGGAACGGGCCAACATCATTTTGTCCAACCTGGCGGCGTCGACACCGACGGCGATCGACGGTACGCAGCCCGGTGGCACATACCCACAGCGGTTCGGCATCCCCGAGGGGCTCTACGCGGAGCGGGTGGCGGTCAAGCAGGGCTGGATGTGCTGCTGGAACGGCGGGAACTGGATGCACATGTCCACCGGCGTGATCGGCACCGACCGTCGCTTCGTGATGGCGATCGCGTCGATGCAGCCCGCCGACGGCATCACCGCCCGCAACACCATCACCCAGGCCGTCAAGACGATGTTCCCGGGCGGCCGAATCTAGTCGAGCAGATCGGAGCGGCGCTCGCGCGTGCGCTGCAGTCCCTGTTCATGCCGCCACGCCGCGATTTTCGCGTGATCACCCGAGAGCAGCACCTCGGGCACGTCGAGTCCCCGCCAGCTCGGTGGCCGGGTGTAGCTCGGCCCCTCCAACAAGCCGTTGGAATGCGAATCATCTTGGTGTGACGCTGGATTGCCGAGCACGTCGGGCAGCAGGCGAACAATCGCCTCGATCATCACCAGCGTGGCCGATTCACCGCCTGGCAACACGTAGTCGCCGATCGAGACTTCCTCGACCCGCATCCGGCGGCCGGCATCGTCGACGACGCGTTGGTCGATGCCTTCGTATCGCCCGCACGCGAACACCAGATGCTTCTCCGTGCTCCAGCGTTGCGCGTCGGACTGGCAGAACAGCCGACCCGCGGGCGTCGGGACGATCAGAAGTGTTTGGTCCGAGCAGATGTCGTCGAGCGCTTCCCCCCACACCGGCGCCGTCATCACCATGCCGGGGCCGCCACCGTACGGCGAGTCGTCGACGGACCGGTGGACGTCGTGGGTCCACCGACGCAGATCGTGCACCGCGAGATTGATGATGCCCGCGTCAATCGCCCTGCCCGGCAACGACTGTCGCAGCGGGTCCAGGTAATCAGGGAAGATCGTGACGACATCTAAACGCATCGCTAACCCAGCTCCAGCAGTCCCTCGGGCGGATCGATCTCGATCTTCTGGTCGGCCAGCGACACCGACGTCACGATGGCGCTGACGAATGGCACCAGCACCTCGCCTTCCTCCGCACGGATCGAAAGTAATTCGCCTGCCGCGGTGTGCAATACCTCGGCGACGGTGCCGACGGTCTCGCCAATGGTCGTCACCACCTGCAGACCTTCGAGCTGGTGGTCGTAGAACTCGTCGGGATCCTCGATCGGCGGCAGATCCTCGGAGTCGACGACGAACACAGTGCCCCTCAATGACTCAGCGGCGTTGCGGTCAGCCACTCCGTCGAGCCGCACAAGCAGCTTGGCACCGTGCTCGCGCACGGACTCGACGAGGTAGCGACTTTCGGGGCCGCCGCGAGATGGCCTACCGCGCAGGGCAGAACCAGGAGCGAAACGGGTGTCGGGGTCGTCGGTGCGGATCTCGACGACGACCTCGCCGGTGATGCCGTGCGCTTTGACGACCCGCCCGACTACGAGGTCCATGGCTGCGCTACTGGTCGGTGTCCACCACGTCGACGCGGATGCCGCGGCCGCCGATGCCGGCGACGAGCGTGCGCAGCGCGGTCGCGGTGCGGCCACCACGGCCAATGACCTTGCCGAGGTCGTCGGGGTGCACATGCACCTCGACGGTTCGGCCACGGCGGCTCGTCACCATGTCGACCCGGACATCGTCGGGGTTATCCACGATCCCGCGGACCAGGTGCTCCACGGCGTCAACGACGACAGAGCTCATGGCAGCGGTCAGCTCTCGGTGGATTCGGTGGCGCCGGCGACGGTGGCGTCCGGACCTTCCGCCGCCGCCTCGGACTCGTCCTTGACGGGAGCAGCCTCGGCCTCGGCCTGGGCGGTGGCCTGGTCAGCCTCGTCGGCAGCCTTCTTGGCGGGTGCCTTCTTCTTCTTGGGCGTGGTGGCCTCGGTGCTCGGGCCGCCATCGGCCTCGGCCAGCGCGGCGGTGCACAGATCCAGCTTGCTCGGCTTGGGCTCCTTGACCTTCAGCGTGCCCTCCGCGCCGGGCAGACCCTTGAACTTCTGCCAGTCGCCCGTGATCTGAAGCAGCTTGAGGACGGGTTCGGTGGGCTGGGCGCCGACACCGAGCCAGTACTGGGCCCGCTCCGAGTCGATCTCGATGAGGCTCGGGTCTTCCTTCGGGTGGTAGCGGCCGATGACCTCGATCGCACGGCCGTCGCGGCGGGTGCGCGCGTCGGCGACGGCGATGCGGTACTGGGGATTGCGGATCTTGCCAAGCCGAGTGAGCTTGATCTTGACAGCCATGGTGAAGCGATCTCTCCTGATGATTGCCACGCTGCAATTCAGCGACCTCGGGCGGGATACCCGGATCCGGTTTTGCCTTACGTGTGTGACCGCCGCGGGGCCGTAGTCCTGCGGCAGACAGCCGACCATTGTGCCAGAACAGCGGCTACTGGTGGAAATCCGTGACCTTCGGCCGCTCGCTGACCTTTACAACTTCCGGTCACAATGTCACGCTTCGGCAATGGACGACGCCGCTTCCCTGCTCGAGATCGAGGCGATCAAGCAGTTGAAGGCCCGCTACTGCCGATACCTGGACACCAAAGACTGGCAGATGTGGCGGGGGATTTTCATCGACGATTTTCTCAGCGACACCTCGCAGGCGGGCGGCACGGTGATCCGCGGGGCCGATGAATTCGTCGCCTTCACCCGTAGAGGCGTCGGCGAGCGCGCCACCGCGCACCAAGTGCACGCGCCGGAGATCGAGCTGACGTCGGCGACGACGGCGCGAGGCATATGGGCGCTCGAGGATGTGGTCCGGTTGGCGCCGGGCGTGAACCTACGCGGTTACGGCCACTACCACGAGACCTACGAGAAGGTCGACGGGCAGTGGCGGATCACCAGCTCCAAGCTGACCCGGCTGCGGGAGGACATCTTCAACGCCTTCGTCTCCGTTTATCTCTCGGACCGGATCAAGAAGGCGGCCGGAAGGGCGGCGCGCCTGCTCGTGCGATGAGCATGCTGATCCGTCCCGTCGGCGAAATCGTTGCGACACTGCAGAATTCGCGCGTTCAGGTCGAGCAGGGCGGACGGCCTGAGTCAGACGACCTTGTCGAAGCACTTGGTCTCGACGCGGCGGCTCATGCGCCAACCCTCAGCGGTGCGGATGAACTCGTCGTCGTACCACAACCCGCAGTACAGGATCTGGTTCTGCTCACCGCCGAGCACCATCGGGTTGAAGCAGATGGTCCGTGACGACGCGGTATCGCCATCAATCCGGACGTCGAAGTTGCCGAGCATGTGCGCATACGCCGGGAAGTTCGGCAGCACCTGCGCCAACCAAGCCTTCACCTCGGGAAAGCGGCCGTCGATGCCGCCCATGGCCCGGTAGTCGATATAAGCATCGGCGGTGAACACGTGATCGAGGTCGTCGAATTGTCGTGTGTCGATCGCCGTCGAGTAGTCGATCAGCAGCTGCTGGATCTCGAACCGGTCCGAAATCTCCGCCAGGCTCAACATGCGGTTGATTCAACACCGCGCCAGGCCGCATTCAGGCGCGAGGGTTAGGCTGCTCATTCCATGGGGAGATTCGTCGCGGTCATCGCCACTTGTCTGAGTCTGGTCCTGTTGCCTGGAGCGCCTGTGGCTTCGGCCGAGCCGGACATCCAACCCGTCGGCAGCGTGCCGGTCCCTGAGGGCCCCGCTCCGGCGTGGATCGTCGCCGACATGGACACCGGCCAGGTGCTGGCGGGCCGCGACATGGACGTCGCGCATCCGCCTGCAAGCACGATCAAGACACTGCTTGCGCTCACCGCACTGGACGAACTTCCCAACCTGGACGCGACTGTCGTCGGCACCGAGGCCGACACACAAGTCGAGTGCAACTGCGCGGGCATCAAACCGGGTGGTACCTACACGGCACGCAACCTGCTCGACGCCGTGCTGCTGGTGTCGGGTAACGACGCGGCCAATGCGCTCGCCGACATGATCGGCGGCTACGACACGGCGGTGGCGAAGATGAACGCCAAAGCTGCGTCCATCGGCGCGGTGAACACGCACGCGTCGACGCCGTCTGGGCTGGACGGGCCGGGCGGCTCGGGGTTCACCACGCCGCGGGACCTGGCCATCATCTTCCGCGCCGCGATGGCCAATCCGACGTTCGCCCAGATCACTTCGCAGCCGGTGGCCATGTTTCCGTCCGGTGCGGGCGAGAAGCCACTGGCCAACGAGGACGAGTTGCTGCACCGCTACCCCGGCGCCATCGGCGGCAAGACCGGTTTCACCGACGCGGCGAAGAAGACATTCGTCGCCGCCGCTGACCGGGGCGGGCGCCGACTGGTGATCGCGATGATGTACGGCCTGATCAAGGAGGGCGGCCCGACCTACTGGGATCAAGCCGCCGGGCTGCTGGACTGGGGCTTCGCGCAGGACCCGACGGCGAGCGTCGGCTCGCTTTAAGTTGCTGAATCGCAACGCATCCGAGACCTCACCGGCAGACGCGCTGAGTACGCTCGGCGGCCGTGCGAAAGTTGTTGGCCGCGTTGACCATCACGTTGTCCGCGGCCCTACCGGCTGCTGGCCCGGTGCGGGCCGAGCCCGGCATGGAACCCGCAGGCGCGGTGGATATCCCGCAGGGTCCCGCACAGGCATGGCTGCTGGCCGACCTAGATAGCGGACGAATTCTCGCTTCCCGCAACCCATATGACCCGCACGCACCGGCGAGCACCATCAAGGCACTGCTTGCGATGGTCGTGCTCGATCAGCTTCCACTCAGTGCGGTGATCGTCGTGAAGCCTACGAACACGGATGTCGAGTGCTCGTGTGTCGGGGTGAAGGATGGTCGGGCCTACACCGTCCGCCAGCTGCTCGACGGGTTGATGCTGGTGTCGGGCAACGACGCTGCCAACACCCTGGCCGAGGGGCTCGGCGGTTATCAGGCCGCCGTCGCGCGAATGAACGCCAAGGCCGTCGCGCTGGGCGCGCGCAACACCCACGCCTCCTCGCCGTCGGGCCTGGACGGTCCCGGCATGGAGTCCGTCACGACGCCGTTCGATCTGGCGGTGATCTACCGTGCCGCACTTCGGTATCCGGCCTTCGCCGCGATCGTGCGCCAGCCCTCGTCACTCTTCCCCACCGACGACGGACCGAAGAAGATCGTCAATCAGAACGAACTGCTGACGCGCTATCCCGGCACACTGGTCGGCAAGACCGGCTTCACGGACCTCGCGCAGCACACGTTCGTCGGGGCGGCGCAGCGCAACGGACACAGCCTGGTCGTCGTGCAGATGTACGGCTCGGGAGACATGTACGGGCAGGCGATCGGCCTGCTGGATTGGGGCTTCAGCCAATACGGCTGACAGGAGCCGCCTTACGTAGCTGCTCCATGAACGCCCGGAACCACTGCGGATGATCCGGCCATGCCCGCCCCGTCACCAGATTGCCGTCAACCACGTCGGGAGCGTCGACGAACGTCCCGCCCGCGGTCTCGACATCGACCGCAAGCGCCGGGTACGCCGAGCTACGACGGCCCTCCAGCACACCGGCCGCCGCGAGGATCAGCGGGCCGTGACACAGCGCCGCCACCGGCGCATCCGCGTCGAAGAAGTGCTTGAGGATGCGGCGCACGTCGGGGTCGTTGCGCAGGTACTCGGGCGCCCGCCCGCCGGGCACGACGACCGCGACATAATCCGACGGGTCGACGTCGGCAAACGCGATGTCGGCAGGCCACGAATGGCCCAACTTCTCGGTGTACGTGTCAAACCCGTCGACGAAGTCGTGGACGACGAACTGCAGCTTCTTCACCGTCGGTGCCGCGATGTCGACCTCGTATCCCTCTTCCAGCAGCCGCTGGTAGGGGTACATCACCTCGAGATCCTCGGCGGCGTCGCCGGTCAGCAACAAAACCTTTGGCATAGCCTTATTTTCGCCCTAAAAGACGCGACCGCGCAGGATCACCGCGTCCGGATCGTTGATCACTTCTGGGCCCGAGCGCGGATCCTCGAGGTAGCAGACGAGATCGGCCGGAGCCCCGTGCTCCAAACCGGGTCGTCCCAGCCACTCGCGCGCGGTCCAGCTGGCAACGCCCAGCGCCTCGGTCGGGCTCATCCCGATGCCCTTGAGGGCCTCGATCTCGTCGGCGATGCGGCCGTGTGCGACCCTGGTGCCCGCGTCGGTGCCCGCGTAGATGGGGATGCCTGCCTCGCGCGCCGCACCGATGCGCGGATAGCACGTGGCGTGCAGGTCCCTGATGTGCCGTGCGTACGTCGCATACTTCTCCGCCGCGTCGGCGATGCCGGGAAAGTTTTCGATGTTGATCAGCGTCGGCACCAGCGCGGTGCCGTGTTGAACCATCAGCTCGATGGTGTCGTCGGTCAGCCCGGTGCCGTGCTCGATGCAGTCGATACCGGCGTTGATCAGTCCGGGCAGGGCATCCTCGCTGAACACGTGCGCAGTGACCCGCGCGCCGTTGTCGTGAGCGGCGTCGATGGCCTGCTTGAGGATCTCGTCGGACCACAGCGGCGACAGATCGCCGATGTCGCGGTCGATCCAGTCGCCGACCAGCTTGACCCAGCCGTCGCCCCAGCGGGCCTGCTCGGCCACCGCGTCGGGCAGCTGCGACTCATCCTCCAGTTCGATGGCGAACCCGCGCTGGTAGCGCTTCGGCCTGGCCAGATGCCGCCCGGCGCGGATGATGCGAGGCAGATCGTCGTAGTCGTCGAAGCTGCGGGTGTCGGTCGGTGACCCGGCGTCGCGCAGCAGGAGCGCGCCGACGTCACGCTCGGTTTCGGCCTGCGCGATCGCCTCGCCGAGTTCGATGGTGCCGTGCGGCCCCAACCCGACGTGGCAGTGCGCGTCGACGAGGCCGGGCACGATCCAGCCGCCGTCGAACACGGTGTCGGCATCATTGACCGGTTCTGCGCTCAGCGTGCCGTCGACGATCCACCACTCGACCGGCTCGCCGTCAGGCAAACCAAGGCCGCGGATATGAAGATTGGGGCGCTGCACCTTACTTCTGACCCGGGAACTTCAACTTCGACAAGTCGATGTCGGCGAGGCCGGGCGGTAGCTCGTCGAGACCCTTCGGCATGTTCGACAGGTCCGGGAAGCCTGCGGGCATATTGTCCGGGACGAGCGGGTTGCGCGCCTTCGCCGGAGTCGGCCCCCTGCCGCCCTTCTTACCCTTCTTGCCCTTGCCCTTCGCGGCCTTACGTGATGATGACTTGCGGCCGAACGGCATTCCCATCTGGCCGGCCATCTGCGACATCATCTTGCGGGCCTCGAAGAACCGGTCGACGAGCTGATTGACCTCGCCGACCGACACGCCCGACCCATTGGCGATGCGCAGCCGGCGGGAGCCGTTGATGATCTTCGGGTCGGCCCGCTCGGCCGGCGTCATGCCGCGGATGATCGCCTGCACGCGGTCGAGTTGGCTGTCGTCGACGGCGGCAAGCGCCTCCTTCATCTGGCCGGCGCCCGGCAGCATGCCCAGGAGGTTGCCGATCGGGCCCATCTTGCGAATGGCCAGCATCTGCTCGAGGAAGTCCTCCAGGGTCAGCTCACCCGAGCCGATCTTGGCGGCCGCAGCCTCGGCCTGCTGCGCGTCGAAGACCTGCTCGGCCTGCTCGATGAGCGTGAGCACATCGCCCATGCCGAGGATGCGGCTGGCCATCCGGTCGGGGTGGAAGACGTCGAATTCCTCGAGCTTCTCGCCCGCGGACGCGAACAGGATCGGCACCCCGGTGACCTCGCGCACCGACAGTGCCGCGCCACCGCGGGCGTCACCGTCGAGCTTGGTCAGGACCACGCCTGTGAAGCCGACGCCCTCGCGGAACGCCTCGGCCGTGGTGACGGCGTCCTGGCCGATCATCGCGTCGAGCACGAAGATCACTTCGTCGGGGTCGACCGCCTCGCGGATCGCCGCCGCCTGGCCCATCAGCTCCTCGTCGATGCCGAGCCGGCCCGCGGTGTCGACGATGACCACGTCGTAGTGCTTGGCTTTGGCCTCGGCCAGGCCCGCAGAGGCGACCGCGACCGGATCGCCGTGGCCCGCCTCCTCTGAGCCCTGGGTCGACACGCCGGGGTGCGGCGCGAACACCTGCACGCCCGCGCGCTCGCCGACGATCTGCAACTGGTTGACTGCCCCGGGCCGCTGCAGGTCGCAGGCGACCAACAGGGGCGTATGTCCTTGGTCCCGAAGCCATTTCGCGAGCTTGCCGGCCAGCGTGGTCTTACCTGAGCCTTGCAGACCGGCGAGCATGAACACCGTCGGCGGCGTCTTGGCGAACGCCAGTTGGCGGGTCTCGCCGCCGAGAATGCCGATCAGCTCGTCGTTGACGATCTTGACGACCTGCTGGGCCGGGTTGAGCGCACCGGAGACCTCGGCGCCCTTGGCGCGATCCTTGATGCGGGCGACGAACGCGCGTACCACGGGCAGCGAGACGTCGGCTTCCAGCAGCGCCAGCCGGATCTCGCGGGCCGTCGCGTCGATGTCGGCGTCGGTCAGCCGGCCCTTGCCGCGCAGCCCCTGCAGGGCGCCGGTCAACCGGTCGGACAGCGATTCAAACACGCCGTTCAGCCTAGCTGGCTTCGGAAACAGGCTTTGCGGGCGCGGCAGCGGGCAGCACGGCGTACAGGTCGTGCTCCAGCTCGTCGCGGATGGAGCGGCTGAACGCGGGCGGCGCTCCAGCCGAATTGCCGTCTCCGACGGCAGTGATGTCGAACACGTCGACCACCGACGACCCCAGTGTGGTGACCTTGGCCCACGCGATGTCCACGCCGTCGCGTTCGAACACCGCCGTCAGCCTCGCCAGCAGGCCCGCGCGGTCGGTGGCGCGGATCTGCACCACCAGCTCACCCGGCTCGGCGCCGTCGGACCACAGGATCTTCGGCGGCGCCGGCGCATGGTTGATCGGCACCGCGTCGGGCACCTCCCCTGCACGCCTCGTGCCGTGATGTGCCGCGTCACCGTCGCGCTTGTCCAATGACGCCATCACGTCCAGTTCGCCCTCGAGTGCCAGGATGAACTGCTGGCGCAACAGCTCGGCGGCCGGAGGCGAACCGAAATGCGGCGACACCACGAAGGTGCTGATGGCGGAGCCCTCATGCCCGTTGACCGACGCCGAGTGCACGCGCAGCGAATTGAGCGCCAGGACTCCGGCGGCCTTCGACAGCAGACCCCGAACGTCCGGCGCGATCATCGTCACGTTGTAGATGTGCGCGCTGTCGCCTGGGGTCATCTCGACGTGCACGCCGACATCCTGTGCCAACGAAAGATACCGCGGGTCAATGGGATCGGGTGTCGGCAGCGGTTCGCCCGCCATCACCAACCGGCAGCGCCGTACCAGATCGCCGATCAGCGACGCCTTCCAGTCGCCCCACACACCGGGACCGGTCGCCAGTGAGTCCGCCTCGGCCAGCACGTGCAGCAGCTCGAGCAGCACAGGGTCGCCGTCGAGGGCGTCGATGACAGCCGCGATGGTCCTCGGGTCCTGCAGATCGCGGCGGGTCGCGGTGTGCGGCAACAGCAGATGGTGACGCACTATCTTCGACAGCACCTCGACATCCGACGGCCACAGACCGAGCCGAGTTCCGATCTGGGTGGCCAACTCGGCGCCGATGACACTGTGGTCGCCGCCCCTGCCCTTGCCGATGTCGTGGCACAGCGCACCGAGCACGAGCAGATCTGGGCGCGACACCCGGGTAGTGAATGCGCTTGCCCGCGAAACGGTTTCGACGAGGTGGCGGTCGACGGTCCAGATGTGCACGACGTCGCGCGGAGGCAGGTCACGCACCGCGCCCCACTCCGGGAACAGCCTGCCCCACAACCCGGTTCGGTCCAGTGCCTCGATGGTGGCCACCGCAGTCGGGCCCGCGGCCAGCATCACGAGCAGATCCTTGAGCGCCTGGCGCGGCCACGGCGTGCGCAACTCCGGCGCGGTCTCGGTGAGCCGGGCAAGCGTCGACGCCGCGATCGGCAGCCCAGTGGTCGCCGATGCGGCGGCCACCCTCAGGATCAGGCCGGGGTCACGTTCCGGCCGGGCGTCACGGGCCAGGATCACCTCGCCGGCGAACTCGATGACGCCCTCGTCGAGGGGACGGCGCACGGGTCGCTTGAACGCCGCCAATCCCCTGCGGGGCAGTGCATTTGCCGCGGTGCGCAGCCCTGCATCCACGTAGTAGCTGACCGTGCGGGCAGCGTCGGAGAGCATGCGCGCCAAGTCGAATCGATCACCGATGTGCAGCGCGGCGCCGATCTCGTCCGCGTGCTGGGCCAACAGCAGTTCGCGGCCGCGGCCGGACACCCGGTGCAGTTCGGTGCGCACGTTGAGTAGCGCCAGATGCGCCTCGCCCAGCGTGCCGGTCGGCGAGGCCAACGAATGGCTCGGATAGACGTCGGCGAGTTGCGCGATCGCCAGCGCGTTGAGCAGCTGCACATCGCGCAAACCGCCACGGCCGCACTTCAAGTCGGGTTCGGCGCGGTGAGCGATCTGACCGCTGCGTTGCCACCGAGCCTCCGTGTGTTCGACGAGTTCGTCGAAACGCGGCGAGATTCCGGTACGCCACTGCCGACGGGCCCCACCGATCAGCAATGACGACAGGTCTGAGTCGCCGGCAATGTGTCGCGCCTCCAGCATGGCCAGGCCCGCGGAGGTGTCCTCGCCTGCGACCTTCAGCGCCTCGGGCACGGTGCGCACGCTGTGGTCGATGCGAATGTTCGCGTCCCACAACGGGTACCACAGCGCCTCGGCGACCTGACTGACGACCTCTTTGGGCATGTTGTCGTGCAGCAGCGTCAGGTCGAGATCCGAGTACGGCAGCAGCTCGCCACGACCAAGTCCACCGGTGGCGACGATCGCAAACCCACTTGTCGCCGTGATGCCGATCTCAGTGGCCTTTGTGGTGAGCCAGAAGTCGTGCAAGTCCAGCAGCGCTTCGCGCAGTGCAGCCGAATCCAGCTGGCGGGCACCACCCGAAAGCAGCTGTTCGGTCGCGGCCACCAGGTCGGTCGCGGGACGCAACGAGCCCGCCGCCGGGGCTCCCCTAGCAGGCTGTGGGCCCACCCATCGAGAGGGCCCACTGCTTGCATGGGGAGCGCCAGCGGCGGGATCTGGTGTCTGCTCTGTCATTTCGACTCCTCCCCCGGCCTTACCTATAAACGCTCACGGTGCACGTCCGGGAGACGACGTCTCATTTCAGTTGCGGCTCAAAGGGCGTCGGCGCCCCGCTCTCCGGTGCGAACCCGGACAACGGTGTCGACGGGGCTGACCCACACCTTGCCGTCGCCGATCTTTCCGGTACGGGCGGCCTGGACGATGACATCCACTACCTTGTCGACGGCGGAATCATCGACCACGACCTCGACCCGCACCTTCGGCACGAAGTCGACGGAGTACTCAGCGCCGCGGTACACCTCGGTGTGACCCTTCTGGCGGCCATAGCCCTGAACCTCGCTGACGGTCATTCCGAGAATACCCGTCTGTTCAAGGCCCGTCTTGACGTCTTCGAGCGTGAACGGCTTGACGATCGCAGTAATCAGCTTCATGTTCCTCATCCCTCCGCGCCGTGACGGGCCAGTACCGAGCTGCCACCGATGACGGCCGCGAGGTCGTATCCGGTTTCGGCATGTTCGGCTTCATCGATGCCAGACGACTCGTCCTCCTCGGTAATGCGCAGCCCGATGGTGTATTTCACGATCAAGGCCACGATAGCGGTACCGACGGCTGAATAGAGCAGAACCGCACCGGCACCGACCGCCTGCCGCCACAGCTGGTCGAATCCCCCGCCGTAGAACAGACCGGTAACCGCCGCGGGCGCCTCCGGCGCGGCCACCAGGCCGACCAGCAAGGTGCCGACCAGACCGCCGACCATGTGCACACCGACCACGTCGAGTGAATCATCAAAGCCCAGTTTGTATTTCAGGCCAACCGCCAGCGCGCAGATCACACCGGCCGACAAGCCGACGACCAGGGCGCCGACCACGTTGACCGACGAGCAGGACGGGGTGATCGCAACGAGGCCCGCCACGATGCCCGACGCGGCGCCCAGCGAGGTGGCCTTGCCGTCGCGGATGCGCTCGGTGAGCAGCCAGCCCAACATGGCCGTCCCTGTCGCGATGGTGGTGGTGATGAACGTCGCGCCTGCGATGCCGTTCGAGGCCACCGCGGAACCGGCGTTGAACCCGTACCAACCGAACCACAGCAAGCCGGCACCCAACATCACGAACGGCAGGTTGTGCGGCCGCATCGGGCTCGTCGGCCACCCGAGGCGCTTGCCGAGGAAGAGCGCAAGCACCAGGCCCGCCGTACCGGAGTTGATGTGCACCGCGGTACCACCCGCGAAGTCAATTGCCTTGAGCTTGTTGGCAATCCAGCCGCCGTGCTCACCCGTCACGCCGTCGAACGCGAACACCCAGTGCGCCACCGGGAAGTACACCACCGTGATCCACAAGGCCACGAACAGCAGCCAGCCGCCGAACTTCAACCGGTCGGCCACCGCGCCCGAGATCAGGGCCACGGTGATGATGGCGAACATCAGCTGGAACGCGACGAACACAGTCTGCGGAATGGTGCCTGCCAGCGGAACTGACACCGCGGCATCCGTCGGATGCAGCTGCAGGTAAGTGCCGCCGATCAGCCCCTTCAAACCCCAGTACTGGGTCGGATTGCCGAACAGGTTGGAGACGTCGTTGCCGAAGGCCATCGAATAGCCGTACAGCGACCACAACACCGTGACGACACCCATGGCGCTGACGCTCATCATGATCATGTTGAGGACGCTCCTGGAACGGACCATGCCCCCGTAGAAGAAGGCCAGCCCTGGCGTCATCAACAAGACAAGCGCTGAGCTTGCCAGCATCCATGCGGTATCACCGGTGTCCGGTATACCGAGAGTCGGGAATCCATCCACTCGCAGTTTCCTCCTTCGACATGCCACGGCCGCGCACATTTACGACCGTTGACCTGTTGCAAGACAATGCTGAGTGGTTGTTTCGTCTAAGACGCTGCGGCGTTTCGCTCGTGTGAACGGATAGCCCGTCTTCGTTTCGACGGTGTTACATCACGCGTTTCTTGGCGAGTGTTTGTTACCCGAGCAGCGCATCGACGAACGCCGCGGGCTCGAACGGAGCGAGATCGTCGGGGCCTTCACCAAGACCGACGAGCTTGACCGGAACACCCAACTCCTGCTGCACGCGGAAGACGATGCCGCCCTTTGCCGTGCCGTCCAGTTTGGTCAGTGCGACACCGGTGATGTCGACGACTTCGGCAAACACCCGGGCTTGAGGCAGCCCGTTCTGCCCGATCGTGGCGTCGAGCACCAGAAGCACCTCGTCGACCACGGCGCGCTTGCTGACCACGCGCTTGACCTTGCCGAGTTCATCCATCAGGCCGGTCTTGGTGTGCAACCGGCCCGCGGTGTCGATGACCACTACGTCGGCACCGGATTCGATGCCCTTGTCGACGGCGTCGAATGCAACCGATGCCGGGTCGGCACCCTCGGCGCCACGCACCACCTCCGCACCCACCCGGAATGCCCAGGTCTCCAGCTGGTCGGCCGCGGCTGCGCGGAAGGTGTCCGCGGCGCCGAGCACCACGCGGCGGCCGTCAGCGACCAGCACACGGGCAAGCTTGCCGACGGTCGTCGTCTTACCCGTGCCGTTGACGCCGACGACCAACAGCACCGACGGCTTGTCCTGGTGCGGCAACGCCTTGATCGAGCGGTCGAGGTGGGGCTGCAGCTCCTCGATCAGTACGTCGCGAACGACGGCGCGGGCGTCGGCCTCGGTGCGCACACGGCTGGTGGCCATCCGGGACCGCAGCGCGGTCACGACCGATTCGGTGACAACGGGCCCCAGGTCGGCGATCAGCAGGGTGTCCTCGACGGCCTCCCAGGACTCCTCGTCGAGGTCGCCGCCGCCGAGCAGGCCGAGCATGCCGCGGCCCAGCGTGTTCTGTGATTTGGCCAGCCGGCCGCGCAGCCGGTCCAGCCTGCCTTCCGTCGGCGCGATGGCGCTGATATCGGGCGCAGCAGACGCTATCTCTTCGACCGGCGCGGCTGTGACGGGTTCAGGCTCTGGCTCTGGCTCTGGCTCGGGCTCTGGCTCAAGAGCTGGCTCTGGCTCAAGAGCTGGTGGCGGCGCTTCCGGGGCCTGAGGCAACTGCACGTCGGCGATGGGTCGTTTCGGCGCGTCGCGCGGGATGGTGGCATCGTCGCCGACGGCGGGCAGTCCGCTGGTATCGATGCGTTCCACCGGCTCGGCAGGCGCTGACTGGCTGAACGTGATCCCCGAAGACGCGGTATACCCGCCGGACCGGTCGATGGGCGTGGCAGTGTCTGCAGATGACAAGCTGATCCGTCGACGCCGGTACCGCACCAGCCCGACGACCAGCGCGACCAAAACCAGAACGGCGATGACCGCGATTGCGATCCACAGAGCTTCCGACACGACGCCATTGTCTCAGGGTGGTTAGGCGGTGACGCTCGACCCCGGCGGCATGGAAACCCGCAAACGGCGCCACATCGACGTATGCCTGTCCGAGGCGGTCGACTATCAAACCGTCACGACCGGGCTGGAGCGTTACCGCTTGCCGTACAACGCGCTCACCCAGACCGATCTCGGTAGCGTCGACTTGGCCTCGAATTTCCTGGGCACGCGGTTGCGAGCGCCGGTGCTGATCGGCGCGATGACGGGCGGGGCCGAGCTCTCGGGAACCATCAATCGCAATCTGGCCGCGGCGGCACAGCAGCTCGGCGTCGGCATGATGCTCGGCTCGCAGCGCATCATGCTCGACAACGACTCGGCCTCGACGTCGTTCAGCGTCCGCGACGTCGCGCCCGACGTGTTGCTGATCGGAAACATCGGGCTGGCGCAGCTCCACGAGGTCATGGTCCCCGACCTCGTCAAGGCGCTCGACCATGTCGGCGCCAATGCCCTTGCGGTGCATACCAATCCGCTGCAAGAGGCGATGCAGCACGAGGGTGACACAGACTTCTCCGGCTCC
>Ga0157372_10004260_pt1 | contig 15299 bp, 16 predicted proteins | sample C55metaG_FD_115307 | JGI IMG/M metagenome (GOLD analysis project Ga0157372, IMG submission 115307) | Corn rhizosphere microbial communities from Kellogg Biological Station, Michigan, USA - C5-5 metaG | ecosystem: Host-associated > Plants > Roots > Rhizosphere > Soil | place: USA: Michigan... | reverse complement strand
CGCCAGCCCCGCCACGTTATCGAATTGTGCCTTGAGTTGATAGGTGGAGCGAAACAGATACTCCTTGCTTCCGATGATGAAGACACCGCCGGCCAGAACCGCCAATGTTCCAACGATGAACGCTCCCAAACGCGTCACTCTCAACATATATCCCCCTACGACTGCCTTAGAAATTCTTTGACAAACCCGATTTGGCTCTCTTGAAGGGCTTCAAATGTACCCTCGATGACAACATTGCCATCGTTTAGAATGGCCAAACGGTCGGCAATCGTCTTTGCACTATGCAGATCGTGGGTCACGACGATGGACGCCATCTGACGTTCCCTCTGGAGTTTGAGAATTAATCTGTCGATTTCACCTGAACTGATGGGGTCGAGACCCGCTGTAGGCTCGTCGAGCAAAAGAATCTCAGGTTCCAAGGCCAGCGCACGCGCCAGACCCACGCGCTTTTGCATACCTCCTGAGATATCCGAAGGCATCTTCTCGAAACCGCTTTCCATCCCTACCTCGGCCAGCAGTTCCTTCACTCGGTCAGTCCGCTCGGACTTCGCCAGTTCCCTCCTGTGGTGTTCAAGAGGAAATGCCACGTTCTCGCCGATCGTCAACGAATCATAGAGAGCCCCGTGCTGGATCAGGAATCCCATCTTCTTCCTGATTTCGCCCATGCGATCGAGAGCCAGCCCGCCGATGTCCTGGCCATGAATTCGAACGTATCCAGAGTCAGGAGATGTGAGACCGATGATCAGTCTCAGCAATACACTCTTCCCGGTCCCACTTCGACCGAGCACAGCCAGAGTTTCTCCGCGGCTCACGCTCACACTCATCCCATGCAGAACCTTCTGGGCCCCGAAGCTCTTCTGCACGTTCTCAACGGCAACAACGAGAGCCCCCCTGAGTTGCTCGGGTTCCGCTTGCTTCATCGCGATGTCGTAGGTTGATGTCATTTTTTTTGTTTTTTGCCTGTTCCGCTGAGAACTAATGGAAGAAAACCAGAATGAATTTCACCAGCACAACGTCGGCCAGGATGAGAAGGAGCGAACCGAGCACGACTGAGTTGGTGGCCGCACGGCCTACACCCGCAGCGCCTCCGCTTGTGCGCATCCCCTGAAAACATGCAACGAGCCCAATAATCAGGCCATATACGGCAGTTTTAAAGGTCTGTGGCAGAAATGCATTGAACGTCGCACCCTTGAAGCCGCTTTCGATGAAGTGATGGAACGAGAGAGGCTCGACCAAAGTCTGCGCAAACCAACCGGTCAATAAGCCGCACGCATCGGCGGCAAGGGTCAGTAGAGGCAGCATCAGGATGCAGGCCAGAATTCTTGTCACTGCCAGCAGCCTGTAAGGATTGATTGCAGATGCCTCGATCGCGTCGATCTGCTCGGTAACTTTCATTGATGCCAATTCCGCGCCTATGCCGGCGCCCACGCGTCCGCACACTACCAGGCCGGTAATGATGGGGCCCATTACCTGAATTACGGAGTACACAACGGTGGTGGGAAACAGCGATTTAGCGCCGAATCGACTTAGGCTGTAGCGAGCTTCCAACGAGATCACAACGCCAATGGCGGCTCCTGCCAACGCGACCAGTGGCAGAGACTTTGACCCGACTTCGTCGAGCTGTCGAATCAATTCGCGCCACTCAAACGGCGCCGTCACCGCAGCCTTTAAAACATGCCATGAAAAAATCCCCAGACTGCCGAACCATTCAAACAAGCCGTTCACCAGCACCCGCGGATAACTTGCAACAGAGGCGACGCGAACGCTCCACCGCGCGGGAATCAGAGTGTTGACGTCTACGGTCGGACTTGATCCGAGGTCCCTCACTGGTTTGGTCCGGGGCCTGGGGCACCATGTGCATTGTTCAAATGCATGCGTGAGATCAAGGAGTGCGGTCCACCGTATAGGAATTCCAGGACAATGTTTGCGCCCACAGATCCAAGCAGACTGTAGTTGCCCATTCGGAACGCATCCTTGCCGCCAAATCGATCCGGATACCAACCGTAGACGGCCGCTGATGCACCCGCATATGGCGCTACAAGCGCCGGGACCGAGAAGACGCGATGACCATGCTCACCGTGGCGCGCTGTCAAGGTAGAGATCACTGCATGACGCAGCCGTCGAGATAAACCCTCGCATTCGCAGCGATAATACAAAGTATCTTCCTTGAAAGCCGCGGCCAGGCCATATCGCGTGGTTGTTCCAACAGCTGCAATTGAAAAGTCAGACCCGAATCGCTTGGCAAATCCTTCCCCTCCCTGCTTCCACTCTGGGGGAGTGTTGCTCAGCTGGTTGACGCCAGCCGCGAACGCAGAGCCTACAATCGGGTACGGACCGAGTGCGTCGAAGGCGTAGTTGTGCACCTTTGTTGTCGGGGTTGGAGGCACATACTTCGGTTCCAGTCTCCCGAACGTCGTAGTTGCTGGAGCTGCCATAGAATCTTCCGAATTGGAAACTGATTGTGATCTTGCCTCCACTGGCTCGACCGCCAAGACACCCACGACCAACAGCAGGAGCGTTGCTCGGCGGATCTCAGTACTCAGACACGCCTTGCCCGATCGCCGAACCCGCCTGACCGCCAGAGCTTTCTGGCAATCGTGCAAGGGCTCCAATTTCGATCTATTCATTGATAGCGTCATGTGACCTCCTGCGAACAACAAGCAGCGCATAGCGCCGGCAGCGGCGTGTTCCGGCTTACAGCTCCGCCCAGAGTGATGGTGTCAGAATTAAGGCCTCCGAAGATGGTCAAATTTGCTCGGGACCGCACATGATGCTCCAGAACCGACAGCGCAGGTATTTCCGATTAACCCTGGAGGTGAGCAATACTGCTCAGACGCCGATTTTTTCAGAACGAACGCGAGCGCCGATGTGCTCTTGTGACCGGTGTTCATCGCATTTTGAAAACTTGGCTCGCCTTGACCGGCTTGCTTTGTCACTGGAACTTGTTCACTTCGATTGTGTACGACATCCATTGGGGCACTTTGCCGGCATAGGTCTTTTGATTCTGAATGCGGAACCCGTGCCCCGAACTGCGTCAGATACTCGTTGATGGCATTGTGGTGTTTGGACAGAACCGTTGCGTCATACGTGTCCAATTCATCCTTGTTCTTTTCCTTGCCGGCAACACGCGTGCTCGGTTTTAATGTTTGAACGTCCGCATTCGCTGTAGCGAGCGAGTCGTTAGACGACTTCAATTTGTCGGCGACAACTTGCCACAGCACCGCGTCTGTAGACGACGCCACGCTGGACGCGGCCCTCGTAGAGATTGAGGCCATCAAGAAACTGTATTCGCCGCGGGTGAAGGCATTGGTTAACGGCTATAACGCGCTGGTAGCCAGCAAGAGCTGTGGCTGACATGATGCCCAACGACAGCTTCTGTACAAAGGCAAGGAACCAGTAGGTCGACGCAATCTTTCGGTTGAGCCTCTTGATTGCGCAGCGTATTAACCTTGCTCGTCTGTCAATGAAGGCAAATAGGAGGGGCCAGATGGTCCGGAGACCGGTGCGGCACGTTGGGTCTGGTTCCCGGAGCTATTGACTCCCGCCGAGAATGTTGATGCTGAATGCGATCACTCCGATATTGAACACGAAGGCGCCTAACGTGTGAAAGATGACGATCCGACGAAATGTCCGAGCCGTGATGTCCACGTCGGACGTTTGAAAGGTCATTGCGAGGCAGGAGGAGAAATATGCGAAATCCCAATAGTTCGGTTCTTTCGTCTCAGGAAACAAAAGCCCACCCTGATCCCGGCCCTTTCCATCGCTTTTGTAAAACATGTGCGCGTAGTGAAGGGTGTAAGCGAGAGTGCTGAAAATCCAGCAAAGAGTCAATGTGCCGATCACTAGACCAATGTCCAACGGTTTAGGACGACCTTCGTGACCCAGTTCGCTCCCGATTGAGATCAGGATCACAACTGTGACGACGGAGGCAATGAGTAGCAGAAGACTACGGTTCGCATCATTTTTCTGCGCTGATTCCCGCATCTGGCGAGCTTCATGCCTGAATAGGGGAATACAGAGAAGTACGAACACGAGTGAAGCCGCGTCGAACGCCGTCATACTTCCCCGTACCCACCCAAACGCAGGACACGCAGCCGCTGCTCCCGCTATGCCGATGATTCCGAACAAGAGGAATGGCCATGGTGCGAGAACCTTCCCAATCCGAGAACTTCCACCAACCATGCCGTAAGCGCCTCTCACTTGTAGATGGCCACATAGCGTCAGTTAGTGCTTCAGGGCGGAAGCACTTGATTGGCAAACTGGCGGGCGGTCCCACCGCCTATGAGTAAAGTCCACCCTGGTCTTGGTAGGCTTCCAGATCGCCTGCTACACGCTGGATATTCTTAGCATGTCCTTGCTCATCACGTTCCGGGGCGTCCTCCACTACGTCAAACGATACCCTTTCCCCGACGCTCAGGGATCTCAGTCCTTCGACCTGATTGGACTCGAACTGCACAAAGGCCCCGCTGCTCTGATCGTGAGACAAGTATCCTTCAGTGAATGTGGCGTTGAGAGACCTTACAGTTCCGGATTGCTGCGGAACGGGCATCACCTCCCGGGAATCCGCGAACGCACGGCGTGTCCCACCGACGAGCCCCACAGGCTGCACTATGGGGCTGACCTGAGGTTGGACGCTTAACGGGGAGCAAACGGGGAACACTGACCGCAGGTCCAGCGAGATGATCCCTATTCCTTCCACATAGGCCGGGACGAGTGCTTGCACGTTCGGTGACCCGTCGCTGTGCTGAATCCAAACACACCTTCCTGGCCGCAGGGTCCCACGTGATCTCTGAGACCCGTCGGATAAACCTGCTATCGCCTGATAGGCCGTGTCTGCGGAAATTACGCGTAGGTCAGTAAATTCGTTTGGTCTCATGATTTCCTCTGCGACTGAATCGCACCCTGGCGCGCGGTCTGCGCCCTTGCTGCACATCCGCGGTTGGCGATCATGCACTGAACAGAGCGGGTGGGGAAGCCCACGATGGCTCTGTGTTGCAACAACCGCACGGGGAGCGGAAAACGCCATCTTCAGCACGGGGGCCGGCCTATGAGAGCGTAACTATTTCGAGCTCGGACCAAGCGGGGAATGGGTTGTCAACCGCTTGGCAATTGCGCAGTTTCAGATTCGTTCTGCGGCTGGCACTGCGCCTTTCCTACGGTACTCCTGAAACTCCATGCTGACTAGAGCCGCTATCAGGTTTGCAGCTGTGCTCGCCAGTCTTCATCAAGCGCTACGGGTAATGTCAAATCGGATCTTGCACGAGCAGAACTCGCATCGACCTAATTCCAATCAAGAGTTCAAGACCCGTCAGGTGCGTCTGAGCGACCTGACCGCGATTGTGCCTTCATCAGAAGTCGGAACGTCACCTACGCCGACTACTATCCCGAATCGGGGACTCGGACGCGACCACGGTCCACTTTCGTTGGTCAACGCGTCCCCTGCTGCTCGAGTTTTAAGAGTACCGGCTGTAGTTGGAAAAGTACCGCGTCGTCCCCCTTGGCCAGGCCGGCCGTGATTTGATCGCGTGTTGCGAGAGTATCAACAAGCAAATTGCGAAGTACGGGATCATTCGTGCTGCTCACACTTTGCTGAGCCTGGTCAAAAAACATCCTAGAGTACTCCCCGGCTCTTCCGTAGTTCTTTTGCGCCGCCTCCAGATACATCATTGTCCCTGTATCGCGAAGGTGGGACGACTTCTCGCCTTCCTGACAGCTTCCCAGTTGACTTGTCGAGGCACTCAGTTCTCTCTGTACCCGATGCAGGGTCGCATATTGCAGGAGGTACCCAAAAAGGAAGCCGACAACCAATAACCCAACCCACACGGCTAGTTTAAGTCGCATTGTTCTTCCCTCCACAACCGGAGCCGCCTACAAGTTCTTCCCACTGTCCGAGGGTGAAGCGGCCCATCAATTCGCCTTATGTTGGCCCGTCTCGGCGTCGCGTCGACAACCGGGGATCTGCTGACTTCGGTTTGAATATGTGGCGACTGGCAGCCTCGCCATACCTCCATAGCCGATGAGTCGCGTTCTGGTGTGCCGGGCTCGGGCTCGGCAGCGGTCACCTGGCCGGCCTTTTCTTGCGCCTGCAACTCCTTATCGCTGGCTATTTTGGATTCGGCGTTGGCCTTTGGCCACGTCAGCGCGCGCCCTGGACGCCTTCGTGGTCGCATTCGCTGCCGCCTCGTCGGGCTTTTGTTGTTTTGGTTGTCGCTTTAGCTCATCCTTAGTCATGGTGTTGGACGGCTGTGACATAGCGGTCCTCGCAGCGGCGGGGTCGGCTGGCTCAACTGTGGAACTTGGAGTCGGCGTCGCGGAATCTGACTGTTTTGCCATCGCACCGCTTGTTACAGTCGCGCAGAGCGCGAGTGCGGCGATCCGCATTGCTGCTGAGGAAGTCCTTCATTCGACACCATCTTTTCTATGGAAGATTTCCCATAGCTTGTCAGATGGCATCTGGTGCGGAATGGGTACCCAGGCGGAAGACAGCTCACACCGAGAGATCTCAACAGGTCCCGACCGGGATTGCCGCGGACGCATTTCATGAAAAATCGACGGGGCTCACACGCCTCTTCGAACTCTTAACACCAGACATCCGTGGCATGTTTAGGTCCGAGAGCAGGATGTCTGGAACCTTGGTCACGTATTTGTTGAAGAGCAGCGAAGCCGTCATCAGCAGTCCGAACCTGATGCCCGAATCCGCGGAAAATGTGACTCAATGTGGTTGTGATCGCATGGTCATCATCGACGATCGACAGGCTTGCTTTCAGATTAGGCATCGTCCTGTCCAACCTGAGCATTGTTGCCGCTACTCACAGTTTCGCACCCATCTGAAATTGCTGCTGTGCAAAATTGCTCAACCGTGACGATTTCATTCAGGCTGGTGACTTTCTTATCTTCCTTGGCACTCGCGAAAAATTGGGAAGTTTCGCATTTCGATCGGGAAGATGATCGTGCAAAATGACGTTCAGAAGCGACTTATGGACGCGGATGCGGCCGTTGTAGTCGATGAACCCGAGCTTCCGGAACCGATTCATAAAGAAGCTCACCCGCGAGCGTGTGGTTCCAATCATCTCGGCAAGCGTCTCCTGAGATATTTTCGGGATGAGGGTCTCGGGTTCGGTTGCCTTGCCGAACTCGGCCATCAGGAGCAGAATCCGCGCCAGCCTCTTTTCGCTCGAGTTGAAGAGCTGGTCGACAAGATCAGCCTGCGTGCGAATGCTCTTGGCCAGCAGAAAACTGACGAACATGTCGGAGAAAGTGTGCTGCTCGTGCATCACCCGAATCATTTCATCGCGGTGGATCTTCAGTGCAGTGCAGGCCGTAACGGCGGTCGCGGATGCCATCCGCATGCCGACAGCGCCAACAATGGCTTCCTCGCCGACGAATTCGCCCGCGGCGAGCAGCGTGATAGTAGCCTCCTTGCCGGATGCCGATACTACGGTGAGCTTCGCGCGCCCGGTCTGAAGGTAAAAAATACAATCCGCAGGATCTCCCTGTGTAAAAAAGTGCGCGCCCGGTTTCAACATAAGAATCTGGCGTCCAACGCCAGCGTGGCCAAGGAAGGCGGCGACATCGAATGGCTGGGCGTGCGGCGCGGACATTTGTAACCAGAACCCCCAAGACCAGAACGGGGGGAGTATACAACAATGTGGCTAAGATGATCACCGCACCTCTATCGCGAGAGACTGTGCGCTTTTGCTCCACCTGTCTGTTGGGTTGCGATTGATTGGTCAGGTGGTCCGCGCACACGATTTGTCTCCGATGTGAGCTATCTAGCACAGTCTTGAGCGCCCGCGCATTGAGACAATCAGGCTGGAGAAGAGTTCGGCCGTCGTCTCCCCCATGGCCCTGTGCTAAGTCAGCCCATCTGATACGCGTCCCCTCTTAGCCTTCTCCCAGCAGCGCTGAGGACAATTATGAAAATCACATCTATCGTTTTGGTTGGCGCGTTTGCGCTGACATCTGGAAATCTGTGGGCTGCATCAGGACGCCAGGATTCTATTGATCGCCTGCGCATGTCATCCGACACGCTCCATGCCATGATCAACGCGCCAGACAAAGGAATCCCCGAGGAAGTTATTGCGGATGCAAAGTGCATTGTCATCGTTCCCCATCTGGTGAAGGGTGGCTTTATTATTGGGGCGCAACATGGCCGTGGGATCGCGACCTGCCGAACATCGACAGGATGGAGCGCACCGGCATTCGTCTCTGTCGGGGGAGGCAGTTGGGGCCTGCAGATCGGCGTTGAAGGTGTGGATCTCGTCATGCTGGTTATGAATGACGGAGGCCTGCAGCACCTTCTTGCGAGCAAGTTCAGCATCGGCGGGGACGCTTCTGCTTCCGCTGGTCCAGTGGAGCGGCACGCATCCGCAGGTACAGACTGGAAGTTGAATACCGAGATTTTGACTTACTCGCGGTCCAAGGGCGCATTCGCGGGGATCACTTTGAATGGCGCGGTTGTCCAACAGGACGACGACTCAACGTTCGCAATCTATGGACGCAATGCTTCTTTCCATTCCATTCTGGCGGGCGAGGTTCGTGCACCGAAGTCTACCCGTAACTTCATGAAGGCGATCACCGAGATTGCACATGCAAGCGAAATAGCGGAGGCGAACTGATTAGCGGCCGCCCACGCCATTGCTGACCCGTAGCGATGGCATGGGCTGATCCAGAGCTCAACACGTCACCGACAAGTTAGACAACACGCACCATGCAGCACATCTGTAGGAGTCATTATGAATAGCACGCGATTTCTCACTGCCGGACTCATTTTCAGCTTGAGTGCTCTCCCAGGCATCAATGCCCAAACTGCGACCGTCGAGCAGCGTTCTGCTCGATCCTCTGCGTCCGACCTGAACATGGTCACACGAACGGTACAAGCGGTGGATTATCAGCATCGTAGCGGCGCCACTAAGATTGACTTCGCCGGAACCGAGATAATGGCATCAGCCCGCGGCCAAGCCAAAGTGGAAAGCAAGAAGGGCTATCTCGAAATTATCGAACTCCGCCTCAATTTCAAGATGCCCACCACGTTCGGCACTGAGTATCTGACGTACGTCTTGTGGGCGATATCGCCCGAAGGAAGGGCCGTCAACCTCGGTGAGGTTCTGGTCGGCAGCAATCAGCGCGGCAAACTCGATGTGACTACTCCCCTGCAGGCGTTTGCGCTTATCGTAACAGCGGAACCCTACTACGCTGTGCGTCAGCCGAGCAATGTCGTCGTCCTGGAAAACAGCGTACGTTCCGACACTAGAGGCTCCAGCGAGACGGTGAACGCCAAGTATGAACTGATGGAACGGGGCGGTTATATCCCGACCGGGTACAAGTTCGATCCCGTGATTCTGGACGCGAAGGTTCCTCTGGAATTTCTCGAGGCTCGCAACGCCCTCCGCATCGCTCAATCGGCAGGAGCCGACAAGTACGCGAGTGAAAGCTACCAACACGCGGCTACATTGATGGAAACCGCAGACCGCTTTGCCACGACCAAGCACTCGTCGAACAAGGAATTGATCGCGACCTCCCGCCAGGCAGTCCAGACCGCTGAAGATGCGCGCTCAATCGCCGTAAAGAAGATCGATGAGCAGCGTTTGGCGAATGAGCGTCAGACTTCCCGAGACGCACAGGCCAGTTTGCAGACGCAGGCCGACGATGCTACTCGGCTTAAGTTGCAGTCACAGGCTGACGCAGCTAACGCACACGCGGAGATCGCAGCCACCCAGGCCGCAGCGGCCGCAGATGTGTCAGCGGCCCAAGCCGATGCGAGCCAAGCCCGCATGGCAGCCGAAACGGCGCAACAGAGTGAACAACGATCACAAGACGAAAAAATAGCGATGCGCGCCCAGCTATCAAAGCAGTTGAACGGCATTTTGGAGACGCGCGACAGCGCACGCGGCCTGATTGTCAGTATGTCGGATGTGTTGTTTGATACTGGCAAGTATGCATTGAATGCTGGAACACGGGAAAAGCTGGCGAAAATAGCAGGCATTCTGGTCGCCTACCCGAGCCTTGCGATCCAAGTGGGTGGCTACACCGATAACGTCGGTGGAGACCAGATGAATCAGAAGTTATCGCAGAATCGCGCCGGCGCGGTACGCGACTATATCGTGCAACAGGGGGTATCTACCGCTTCAGTCACCGCGAGAGGCTTTGGCAACGCATCCCCCGTAGCGTCGAATGACGTCGCCGTCGGTCGCCAGGAAAATCGGCGAGTGGAATTGGTCGTGTCGGGGGACGCGATTGGTGTTCCATCACGGTAATGATGGACACCACCGACAAAGCCAGAAGACCTGCTAGAGCCGACCGTAAGTGTTCGCAGCAACACTTGCCCGCCTCCTGACACGGAGGAGGAGTCTCCGCCAAACTTGGGGAGGCGGGCACGCGGGGCCCAGCAACAGCACCCGAACCCTTGCTGGCCGGGGCCCAACAAGGGGCGCAGCAGGGGTGGCTCCTCAGGCATCTGCAGTTCTCGAAATGTGAACACAGCATTCGTACTGAATCGCGCGAGACCCGATGAATGGCTTCCTGCGCGAGCAACAAACTTCTCGCCCTTGCGGCTACTCTTTCGGCCGTGACGAGTTCCTAGGAGCACGGGCGCAATTATGGATGCAGTCCGGTTGAGGAAAAAGAGACATCAAAGCCGGAAGAACGAAGGGTGTATTCCGGTCACAAGGGCATCAACGGAATTGACGATCATCAAGGTTGTGCGGCGATTGTACCTGCCGTCTGAGCCGAATCCACGGTGTTATTGACCTGCTCTGCGCGCAAAATCTGATACCCCGTGTAGTCAATGGTCAAATCTGCGGTTCCCCCAAGCCTGATCTCACTGATGCTGTGGTTGCGTACAGGAAGCCAGAACTCGCCGACTTTCATGTATACCTGTTCAATTTCGCTATTCTTCGTCCAAAACGAAGGGTTCTTTGCGAGTTCTGCCTCTAAACGAGTCACCGCAAAATCTCGTGCATCCACCCAGATTCGACCTCTGTAAAGGAGTTTGTCGTTCCGTTTGGGTTCTACGGTAAGCACGTACATCAACCGAGACCGAGTGTTTTCGTATCCAACCTGCGCGAAATTGTAGTTGTCGCCGTTCAGAGCGGTGCGTTTTTGAGCCTCGATGGACGAGGCCTCTTTTTCAGCCTGCAAAAGCTTCTTGAGTACTTTGTCAATGATGAGTGCGGATCCACTTGCCGATCGAATCGTGAATTCCTTCGTTCCCGGTGACTGGTACTTTACGTCGACGACCAACTCCGCAGTACGTGCGCCGGGAAAGCCGCGATATTTCATCTGGTAAATGCGCGTCCCTACGTAGGCATGTAGGCCCTGAGCCCGCTCCAGATTCCTCCTAACCAGGTTTTCCACGATCTGTTGTGTCTTCAGTGGCGCATTCGAAACTGGAACGGACCCAGCTCCTTGCTGCGCGTTGGCTGAGGGGGATGGCCCGATCCAGAACAATAGGAGCGGAATCACCAAAGGGCGACGGAATTGCAGACCTATGGTCATATGCAAACCCCTTGAGTATCTGATGTTCTCAAGAACCCGGAGCAATGAATGAGCTAAATTGCTCAACTTCATTCTGCTAGTAGGATGCAGTTGGCCAGTCGGTGCCCGGGATCGCAACACGTTCCTCCTCTTCCGCAGGAGATTTGATTCTTCTGCGGTCGCCCAGCCCTCGATCGAGCGGAGTGAGCTGTTTTGCACAGTTTCCGGACTGCGACCTGTTCGATGATCTCAATCGTGAACAAAGCTTTGTCCCGACAAAGTCGGGAAGGTCGCGGGTCAACCCCAGGTACGCGCGAGTTTCATTTCCGTGTTTCCCGGCGCCGGGGCAGAGGTCAACTCGTCGCACTACAGGTAACTGAAAATAGCTCAGAGGAGCCCATCTCGGCCGCAACTGCTTCTCTCCGCGAGAGGTTGGCTTCGACGGGCATCCTGAGGCCAGTGGTACTTAGACGAGAAAGGTAGGACGTAATGAGGGTCCATCTGGTCAATCCCAGCGACAATTCGTTCGGTACAGCCGTCATTACGCCACGATGGCTGTTCGTTTTGGCAGCGGCGACGCCGAGGTCGGCGGGAGATCCCATCCTTATCGATGAGTCCTTAGAGAAGATTGTTCCGGAAAGCATCAGCCCAGGAGACGTTGTCGGCATCAGCGTGCATACCGGCAATGCGTTGCGCGGATATCAGGTAGGCCGCATGGCGCGGGAGCGTGGCGCCTGGGTTGTGTACGGAGGCATCCACGCCACGTTGTTTCCGGAAGAGGCTTTGGAGCGCGGCGCCGCGCACGCGGTGGTAAAAGGCGACGGGGACGTGGTGTGGGGCACGGTCGTGAGAGATTGCGTCGCTGGGAAGCCCGGCGGCATCTACGAAGGCGGACGCATCGCCGGAGCAGAGTTTCTGCCCGCCAGATGGGATTTGATTCAGCCCGACAAGTACATGTGGGCATCCGTGCAGACCATTCGGGGATGTCCGAAGCACTGCTCGTTTTGTAGCGTGTGGCGGACGGATGGGCAGCAGCCGCGGCAGCGGCAGTATCAGAAGGTAATCGACGAAATCATAACCTTGCGGCGCCTCGGGTTTCGCTTCATCGCATTGGCCGATGACAACTTCTATCCGGTAACGCTGGCAGATCTGCGCCTGGCTCGCGAGCAAGGTAATGCGGCCAAAGTGGAAGAACTGACGGCTATCCGCGCAGAGCGCTTCCATCTGATGGCGGAGTTGGCACGGCTGCCCCGGGACATGGTGTTCTTTACCCAGATCACGATGGAGGCGGGGGAAGACGGCGACTATCTCGACGCCATGCGGAAAGCGAATATTAAGGGCGCTCTGGTGGGAGTAGAAGCCGTAACACCGGAGGGCCTGAAAGCCGTCTTCAAAGATTGGAATTGCTCAGGCGCAGCGCTGGCCAACCGGTTGCAGACCTTCAGACGACATGGAGTGCACGTGCTGGGCTCATTTATCTTTGGGCTGCCCACCGACACCCCCGCGACGTTTGACGCGACAGTCGAAATGGCGATGAAGGCAGGCGTCACCTTTGCCCAGTTCGTAATGATGACTCCATTCCCGGGCACTGTAGATTTTGCCAAATGGGAAAAACAGCAGTCTCTGGCATCCGCCATGGTTAGGAATGTGCCGATCACCCGGTATTGGCTCATTCCGGCGGAAGTGCGACCGAAAATGTTTACTCCGCACCCGAGCATGAGTTCAGAGGAGATTCGGGAGCGCACCCAACGGGTGTGGGACCGGTTCTATGCCTGGAACGCGATTTGGCGCAGATCAGCGTGCACGCCCACGCTGCGGGCCAGAGTCGCGTTTATATTTCTCTCGAAATTGTACCGGCAGATGTATGCAGGAACAGGAATCTCGACCGACAGCGCGCGCCGCAAAAAATCAAAACAATGGGCGCGGTGGACAGCCAGGCTATGCAGAAAGCTGTTCCAAGCAAAGCCAATGCCGCATTTGCAGTTTCCGGCGTGGGCCGTGGAAGGTGAATCACGGCTCCCCGCTCGGGGGAGTCAGAGCCCAGGGGATATGAGCCAATTCGTGGTAATCCCGAAGATCTGAAGATATACGGAGGAAAATCAGGCAATGCGTGTTGCGCAGGCGTGCTGCGCTCCCCGGCGGTCGCCGCGAGTGGACGGAGATCCTCTTGCCGAATCGACGCGATGGCTCGAACACGACAGGCGAGCTAGCAGAAGGTGGGGAGACCATCACCACATTTCATGCCCCCGGACATAACATTGCCCGGTTTTACCGTTATCACGTCACCAAGCCCACAACACTACAGGTCATTGCCGTCGCAAAGCAGCAATCTAGGCCACCAGCTTGCTGCCCAACTGCTGCATGAGTTCAAGGAGCACTCTTCCCCGCTCTTTTGAGAAGATGATCTCTACCTGCAACTGCAGTGGAGGTCATCATGCAAAACGGGAGCATCATACGGCGCCATCGCAAGAAGCACGTGGATGTTTGGCAATTCCGCTGGTGGGAGAAGACATCCGACGGGAAGAAAGTCTATCGACGGCGAGAGATCGGAACCATCGATGAAATTCCAGATATGGAAACCGCCCGCCAAGCCGCTCACATCCTTGTCTCCGACCTGACCACGAGGAAGACGAAATCACAACATGCTTCAATGAACATTTCTCAGCTCTGCGTCCATTTCGAGCAAAGCGAATTGTGTGCTGCGCACACCTGGCGAAGCTACTCAACAAAGCACATCTACAAGGTCTATTTGCGACGGTGGATCATTCCACGCTGGGGTGAATACTTGCTGAGTGACATCTGAACCATCGACGTCGAGTTGTGGCTCCGAAGCCTTTCTATTGCGCGAAGTACCTGCGCAAAGATTCGCAATGTCATGTCAGTGTTGTTCAACCACGCCTGCAGGTATGAGTTCTTTGATCGGAATCCGATTCAACTCGTCCGGCAAAGCGCCAAGCGAAAGACAGCGCCAGTTGTGCTAACGCCCGGGCAAATCAGAATCCTCTTGGACGGTTTGGGGATTCGCGAGAGGACTCTGGTCTTCATAGTAGCGTCGACCGGGGTCAGGCAAAGTGAATTGTTTGCTCTAAAGTGGTGTGACGTCGACTTCCATGCTGGAACAATCAACGTCGCCCGTTCCATCGTCCACGGAATGGTTGGCGCGTGTAAAACGGAATCCTCTCAGAAATCCGTGCCCCTGCATCCCCTCGTTGGCGACGCGCTGATTAAGTGGAGAGAATGTACCCGATATCGCAGCTCCGAAGATTGGGTATTTGCAAGTCGGCACAGCGATGGAGCGCAGCCCTACTGGGGCCAAACGATTTTGCGAAAGTATCTGAGACCAGCAGCCCGGAGGCTGGGAATTGAAACGCGATTTGGTTGGCATACCTTCCGGCACACCTACTCGACGCTCCTGCGAAGCGTTGGCACCGAGTTCAAGGTGATGCAGGAACTTCTCCGCCACTCCACGATACGGTCCACCCTGGACGTCTACACGCAAGCGATTACATCCGCTAAACAGAACGCACAAGCCGCGGTGATGTCCCTGGTCTTGTCTTCCGAGCAACCTTGATTTGTGATTTTAGCGAGCGATCTCTTTCGCAGAGGCCGATTTTGGGTGCAAATAGGGTGCAAAAGCTCACCCAAATTACACCCAATTTCTGTCGCACTTTTGGTGCCGATAGACCCGCTAAGTGCTTTGGAATCTATGGCGGGGACGACGGGGCTCGAACCCGCGACCTCTGCCGTGACAGGGCAGCGCTCTGACCAACTGAGCTACGTCCCCACGAGTCTTTTCAGACACTTGGTAGTATGTCACATAGAAT
>Ga0157372_10004259_pt1 | contig 15305 bp, 17 predicted proteins | sample C55metaG_FD_115307 | JGI IMG/M metagenome (GOLD analysis project Ga0157372, IMG submission 115307) | Corn rhizosphere microbial communities from Kellogg Biological Station, Michigan, USA - C5-5 metaG | ecosystem: Host-associated > Plants > Roots > Rhizosphere > Soil | place: USA: Michigan... | reverse complement strand
GTTTCGGCGCGGTTCTTCCTCCCGCAGGTCAGCGGCGCCGGAGCCACACCTTCCGCACCTTCTGGAGTCTTCCGCATCGACCATGATGAGAAATTCAATCAAACAACACATTTGCAATACCAACCCTGGCAGCGAGGGCCATGGATCGGCTTCAATTGGCGCTACGACAGCGGTATGGTAGCGGGGGCGGTTCCGTTAGCCTCAGACGCGACTACGCCCGTTGACTTGACTGGACTCACGGCGGACCAGCAGATGCAGGCTGGACTGTTCTGTGGGAATGTGTTCCCCACGTTGACGTCACGGCTCACCAGTTGCGTACCATCGCAGTATGGCTCAACGCGAGTCACGATTCCGGCACCTGGCACCGAGAATGACGATCACAATCCCCCACGGATCGCACCTCGCCACCTGTTCGACATTGCGATGGGAGATGACAATCTGTTTCGCGGCGACAAATACAAATGGAGCCTCCGTGTGACCGCGATTAACGTCACCAACAAGGTTGCGCTTTATAACTTCTTGTCGACGTTCAGCGGGACGCACTTTCTGACGCCACGTACCTACATGGCCGAGCTAGGCTTTCACTTCTAAACCCCGTCGTTCAGGAGGGCTCGCGGAGTGCGAACACGAGCCCTCCTGCTTTCAAACCTTCAAGTTGTGGAATATCGATAAGGACGCGTTGTGCCGTTCAGGGTGGATGGTCGGCAAACCGGAAGTTGAGACGCCTTTACCTCGATTCTGAAAGCTGAATAGGGGACTTTTTCTGTGTGCGAGTTGTGGTTGCCTCAACCCGAGTGAGCGGAACATCGAAAAACAAGGAGCCAAGATGAATCCGCCCCCTAGCCGATGTCCCCGCCCGGGCCGGGTATGCCCGCTTGAATGCTAGCCACAGCGTTCTACTCTTTTCATCAATTCGGCTGACGCTTCCGTCGCCTTGGTTCAACGTCCAAATCGAATCTCACGAGCGGTGAAGAAGCGAGGCTTCGACCCCAGTGGTATCGATGCCAGCACGTTTCCCGAACTGGCGTCCACAGCCGTCACGACATTGCCTCCGATTCCGGTGATCCAAACCGTCCTAGGAGTACGAGTTTGGGGGCGTTCGAGATCACTTGTTCATTTGGTTTAAGTCACTGAGCATACCAGAGCGAACAAGACGACCATCGCCTGCAAGCAAGGCACCCGGTCTGACTAGGCACGTACCAAACATCGGATATTTTGCGGAGTCCTGCTTGTACACGGCTGTGCAGAACTGGCTCGATCTCGACTGCGATCTCTGATGGCTGATTGTGACTGAAATCACAGACAAAAGTTACGCGGTTCACACATAATCCAGTCCCAACTACGGGGATCACCATTCCAGTGAAAAACAGGCGAATCATCGTTACCCACTACGGCGGGCCTGATGCGCTCCAGCTTCTTGAAGAGGAGTGTCCCGAACCGAAGCGTGGTGAAGTGCGGGTAAGAGTGCTGGCGGCAGGTGTGTCGCTGCCCGATGTGATGGCGCGTGAGGGTATTCACCCCGAAACGCCTTCTGTGCCCTTCACGCCGGGTTGGGACTTGATTGGCACGGTGGATCGGGTGGGGCAGGGTGTGACTGAAATTGTCCCGGGTCAGATAGTTGCTGCCATGCCGATCAGCGGTGCCTATGCGGAGTTTGTCTGCCTGCCGCAACGTGAACTGATACCTGTGCCATCTGGGCTGGACGCCGCCGAGGGCGTCAGCCTGATATTGAACTACATCACTGCACACCAAATGCTGCATCGTTCCGCTAAGGTCAGATCGGGTCAGCGGCTGTTGATTCACGGCGCTTCTGGTGGGGTCGGCACCGCACTATTGCAGCTTGGGCGGCTTGTTGGGCTAGAGATGTACGGCACGTGTTCATCGCGAGGGGCAGCAGCCGTTTCTGAGTTGGGTGGCATCCCAATTGATTATCAGCAGCAAGATTTTGTGATGGAAATGCAGAGTCTAACGAACCCCGGCGCAGACGTCGTCTTCGACGGCATGGGTGGCGCTCACATCTGGCGTTCTCGCAAGGCGCTCCGTCGCGGTGGAAAGGTAGTCGCGTTATGGACTTACTGGTTCGCTACGCAGCGGACGATTGGCGTCAGGTCAGTCAGGCAGCCGGCATCGTTATCGCGCAATTGCGGTCTTCGGCTTGTACATTGTCGCCAGCTATCTTCTCCCCGGTCACAAGCGCGTCGTGCCCTACAGCATTCAAACTCTAAAGCGGCTAATACCGACCTTGTTCCGACAAGATTTGACAGCGCTCTTTGAGCTTCTTCAAGAGCAGAAGATAAAGCCCATAGTCGCGCAGCGATTTCCTCTTTCCGACGCGAGACAGGCGCAAGAGTGGCTCGGCAAGGGAGGTGTCATCGGCAAGATCGTGCTCGTGCCTAATGGGTCCTCGCTTGCGTAAAGCCTCGACAAGGAGCGGCATTGTCATTGGCTTGTAGTTGCAGGTATCCGAGCGGAAGCTCCAGCTTTCAAGGGTCCTTAGCGAACTTTCGTAAGAAGCTTTATCTTCCGCGCTCAGAACTCTCACACGTCGCAACTTTGCTTTCTCGTCTACCACCAACCTTGGAAGCCGAAGATGATCCGATCGTCGGTCACGATAATGCGTACTTCGGTTTCGTATAAAGTGGTGAGGCCAGGGTTCGGAGACTGCTGCACTAGTCTGAGCACAGGTGCATCGCGCCACTCAGGTTCATCGAGGCGTCCATCGGGAACGATGGATGACGGAATGCGTATTAGCGCCGCTGCACTAGGTCTATCCGTGGCTGAAACTCAGTTCGTGCTTATTGACGCCAGGACAAGCAGCAGGAGACGTAGCTCTTTGATCGATGCTGCGGCCGACAACAATCGTCCAGAGTGCCTTCTCATTCGGGGCTAGCTTCCTCTGGCGGACGAAGTTGTCGAAAGGAAAAATAGAGAAGCAGGTCGTAGACGACCTTTACTGTACCGGCGATGTAGAACGGGAGATTGATGAGCCCAGGACGGGCGAAGAGAAAGCCCGTCAGCAACGGACTAATCGCCGCACCTGTAGTGCGCGCTACTCCTGTGAATCCTCCGGCAGCAGATCGCTCTCGAGCTTCCACCACGGCCATGGTATAGGACTGCCGCGTCGGTACGTCCATCTGACTGATGCTGGAACGGAGAAGGAGAACGAGAACCGCAAGCGAGAGCGTAGGCATGAGTGGCACGGCGATCAAAAAAAGATTGGAAGGCAGGTGCGTGACGACCATGGTGCGTACCAGTCCAATGCGGGCCGCGATTCGCGAAGCGAGCAACGCTGAAATTCCCGCAAAAACATTGGCCCAGAAAAAGATCCCGCCTAATGTCTTTGGGGCAGTTCCGAATCTTAAGTAAAACCAATAGGCCGCGAAGCTCTGGATCACAAAACCGCCCGCGAATGAGTCGAGCGCGAAAAGTCCTGACAGCTGCAACACAATACGCCGAGACTTACCAAGCCCAAGAAAGCTGCCGATGGGTGACACGACACTCTGATCGAACTCGTCTCTCACTTCAACCAGCGATGACATTCGCATGAACTGACAAGCAAGAACGATTCCAAGGAACGCATATAGGAGGACGATCGATCGGTAGCTTGCAACTGCTGTCATTGAGCGCTGCTGCAAAGCCTGAGTCACCACACCACCAAAGAAAGCGCCGAACGCTGTGGCGAGAGATCCGGTCAGTGTGTACCAGGCGAAAACTTCTGTACGCAGTCCCGGCGGAATCAGATGGGACAGGGAGGCCTGTTCTATCGAGAGGAACGGACCAACTTCGTGGCCGCTTGGGCTGATAACTCCGATCGTGCCCGCAATGATGAGGTAGGCCAGATTGCTAGTGGCCGCAAAAGCCAGGCCAGCCAACGCCATCAACACCGCTCCCGTGACCAGCATTCTGCGCCGCCCGATCCGATCTGCTCGCGTTGTCAGATACAACGACACAACGATGTCCCCACCCAGTGTGAGGGTGAGGAGCAAGCCGGTTTCCGATTCTGATAAGCCCAAGCTGACCAGATAAAAGACGAGAATGACCGAAACGGATCCGTAGGCAAAAAGTCGGGTAAAGCGAGTGACGAAAAGGAGCCAAGCGTCGGTTGTGAGAGCACGAAGAGCCGCCGGAAGTCGGTTTGCGCTGGACATTTCAAATGACGCTTCCCAGACGCGCCATCGGGCGCTTATCGATTGATTGAGTCATAGACAACCATACGAGCGACTGCTTTCCCATCTTCATTCCTGTTCGGGAGCGTAAACGCGGTGTGTGGCCGTATCAATCGCGAGGCTATGGACCGTGTTGAACACGGAAATCCTCGAGCTTTCTATAGTGATCCGGATCGTCTTCATGGAAAACGGCAATGGCGCCGCTGTAGCAGGCGACATAAATGCGGCCCAGACCAGAATCGAATTTGATCACATCGGGCCCGTCGGCAAGGCGCAGAAAGGCGATTGCGGCATGCTTGTCCAGATCGAAGACGGCCATTAGGTTGTTCTCTTCACATGCGAGAAACGCGCGGTGATGCTCCGGATCAAGCGCCATTCCGTGATTGCCTTTGCACCGCCCAACGGAATATCTCCCTATCACCTTGTCCGTTGCGGGCTCAATGATCGCAAAGATGTTCTGATCTTGGAGATTGACGTACACTTTGCGGGTTATGGGATCGCATTGTGGCATCCCGGTTTCACCGTCGAAATGCAACGTGCTTACAATCTCGTCCTTTTGCACGTCGACTATGGCTTCGGCTCTCCCCCGCTCATCGGAGACGTACAGCTTGTGGAAAGGAGCGGCATAGGTGCTGCCGTCCGGCTTGGACGCAGTTTTGAGTTTCTTAACGACCTTCATCTGTTTAAGGTTCAACCACACCGATCGTGTCGTCGTGAGCGTTCGATGTGTAGAACTTCTTGAGTTCGGAAACGTACTCCCTCGACGCCGGGCGTATCGGTTACGACCGCAACGATAGGGTTGGACTGCAAGTCGATCACATAGGTCTGTTCTGCGGCCAGATGCGCGGAGATTAGGTAGTGATCGTCTTCATCAATGGTTAGGTGGTCAAACCTCTTTCCAGCGCGGCCTGGCAAATCAAACGCGGTTAGTTTCTTCAAAGTCGGCCCGGTCTGGCCGAGTCCGGGCGCCCCAATTGCCAGAAGGAAAGCTGCGGTGAACAACAAGACATTCTTCCGCATCATGCACCTCAGCACTGCGTCCGTTACTTTGCTGCGACATGGCTCAAAGCCGCTTTGATACCTGCGGCGACCGATTCTGTGCTACCCACGGCCCAGAAGTGCATGAAAAACAGGCGAGGCTGCTCTGTAAGCATGTGGTTGTGCAACGCTGTGACCGCAATGTCGTGTTCTTCGAGTGCAGAGATCACAGGATTAACTTCCTCTGCCGTCAACACAAAATCCCCTGTTGTCGCAACTTTGCCCGTGCCGGCTTCCTGGAAATTGATCGCCTCGGCTACGCCTTGCGGCGTAGTCAGTGTCATTTCGTGATCGCTGATCGTACCTCCGCGGGGAATTCCGAAGGAGAGCACCCCTCCCGCAAAGCGGCCTTTCGTGCCCAACGTATCCTCGATTGTCTTTACAAACGCCGGAGGCTCCGCAGTTGGTGCAGGCGGTGCTGGCTTATCGAGCGGCGTCTTTGACTCTGTCAGTGCAGCGTGCAGGGACTTCGCCAGTTCAATGGACTTTCCGTGTCCCATGTAATGCATGTAAATGACACGCGGGGTTTCATTCAGCACATGATTGTGAATGGCAGTGATGTCGAATCCTGCGGCTCGCAACTTCTTCATGACTGGCGTGAGTTCGTTCTCCAAGAGAACGAGGTCGCCCATGACCATGGCGGCATTGTCGTTGCCGGTGAACGCCGCCCACGAGCCGAGTGCGAGTCCTGGCTTTATCTCCAAGCCTCCAACGGAGAAGTGGAGATCGGTTCGGGGAAAAACGAGCCTGTAGACATCGCCGGTCTTTTGTCCAGAGCGGCCCATCGCCTCGTCAATTTTGGCCGTGTCCAAACCTTGCGCGACCAAGATCACGGGCAGGGATAGGGCCACCGAGAGAATTAGCAGTCGTAGTTTCATGAAAGTACTCCTTTTCGTACCTTGATTGCGCCGGGCCGAAAACCCGTTCACAGTTCTTGTGAGTCAGGCGAGAGCCTTGTAAAGGCCGTCAGCCAGCTGCATTCCTCGCTTCAGAAGTTCTTGATCGTCGAGGCCCTCGCGGGCCCACCCCTTCATTACCTCATCGATCCCAAAGCCTTCCTTCCGGCCAAACTTCTCATCGAAGAGGTCTGCGTCGTGAACCACCTCCGCCATGACAAGTACTTTCTTGTCGCGAATATGAAAGACCTTTAGCAGCGTTTCAAACGTGCAGTCTTCGCCACGGTGCCCAAAGCCACCTTCGTACATGTCGAACGGGACAGCTTTCGCTGGTTTCTTGTCCTCGGGTGCAAAAGCGAATTTGGCCTTAGGGTCTATGAATTTGCGGATCAGCCAGGCGGAGCTGACTCGATCGACGCCTGGGCGCGGCCGAGTGACCCATACTCGGTTTCGATATTCGGCCGGAGAAACATTGGCAATCTCCGTTGCGACTGATTTTGTATTCGACGCTCGAAGGGAACTCAATGCCTGCTCGACCTGTTGGCGAAGGGGGCTGCCGAAGAAGTCGATGGAGACGATGTCTTGGAATCGCTTGCGCAGACACGTGATCCGCGATGATAGGCTGGGGGAAGCTGGATTTCGAAGGTCCTTAAGCAACTCCCGATAGTCCTCGGCACGGGCATCGGAAAACTGTTGCTTCATCTGCGCGAAGGAACAATTGTCAATGGACTGCACTTCAAGAAGGGAAGCCTCGCCACCCTCGGTACGGACCGTCGTAGCCAGCCATTCAAAGCGTTCACGGTTCTCCTCAGTGTTCGGAAGAAAGTAGCCAGAGTTGCCAAGCGGCAACGCTCCATACCGCTGCAGTTTCCGCCAAACCGTCACTCTGAGACTGGCTCCGCTTTTCGCTAAACTATCCAGGGAGGGGCGTTGTTTTTAGTAATGCTCATTGCTGCACGTTATATTCATAACAAATCTCTGTGCGCGTGTTCAAACCCGGTGGGCGATCCGACAATAATGAAGTCGGCTCGGGTACTCCTTTTGCGGGCCACCCAGAGCTAGAGAGACAGAGTCTTAGTGAGAATCGCTACCTTCAACATTAACAACATCAATAAGCGGTTGGATAACCTCTTGGCGTGGTTGGCTAAAAATGAAACCGGACGTGGTTAGTCTCCAAGAGCTCAAGGCGGAGCAGGGAGCGTTTCCCGTGAATGCCCTTCGGACTCTGGGGTACGAAGCAGTGTGGCAAGGAGAGCGTTCCTGGAACGGCGTCGCCATTCTCGCGCGAAATCTATCCGACTCGCTCGTTGGATAACAACGCGTTAATCCAATCCGAGAGCCGGCAGGCCATCGCGCGTTTGCTGGCTCAAGGCTGGACTGACGCCATGCGGAAGCTAATTCCGGAAGGGCCGCTCTGGACATTCTGGGATTACAAATTTGAACGGTGGCAGAAGGACAAAAGTATGCGACTCGATCACTTTCTGCTTTCGCCGAATTTGTCGGACCGGCTCGTGGACGGCGGTGTTGATCGATGGGCGCGTGGGCAGGAAAACGCCAGCGACCATGCCCCAACATGGATAATGCTCGATCTTTAGAGCAGAGCTGTATCGATCACGAATTCCTCAGATTTGGGTCCGACTGGGGTCCGGTAAGCGGGTTCAAAGAACTCCTTAGAGGATCAAGAACGGGCTGGCAGTACCGTTGAAATCCAATAAGTTGCACGTCGTTGTTGCCTCTCACGGCACGCCAGATGGTACGGCAGGGAAGAAGAGACATCGGAGGGAACCGGAAGGAATCAGACGATCGTTGGTATGCGGGGGCGTAGTTCAGCTGGTTAGAACGCCTGCCTGTCACGCAGGAGGCCGCGGGTTCGAGTCCCGTCGCTCCCGCCAATTCTTCGAATCGGCGCCGCATTTGTTTGTCAAAACGTCACACGCCAAATTACTTCGCGGTTTCTTTGATCCACCGCACTTTAGAAAAGGTGCCCACAAGCCGACTTACCGGGACTTATCCAGAAACCCATAATTTCGGCAGATCAACGCCGCCCTAAGCCACTGCAAATGACAGAGTTTGCGTTTGGACATACGGTTGCAATTGCGTCTCAGCAGCAGTAGAGTCCGCGGGGCGATATATTTTGACTTCACCAAACGTGCTGAACCACACGGCAGCGGCATCGCGCGTCCATATCGTCTGAACCGTGGGATCGGCAGCCATAAGCAAGCTAATCGTCGAGCCTTGAGCAGTTGCGGACACGTCTTCGGCAGGAAGGAAACGAAAAGGAGCATGATGCGATTTGCAAAGATCGAAAAGATTGCGGCCAGAGTTGCAGTGGGAGCGCTTGCGCTCGTGAGTTTTCTGGGCATGACTGTGAGCACGCGGGCACAGGAGTCAGAGAGGCCCTATCCGAAGATGCTGCCTCTTTCGCAGTATTTAATGGACCGGAATGCGGCAATCGCGCTGGCGCGAAGCGCTGCTCCGGAGGGCGTTTCAAAGGATGCGTCCGTTTTGGTGCTGACGCCCAATGGCTGGGAAACAGAGGTCAAAGGTACAAACGGTTTTGTGTGCATGGCGGGGCCGTCATGGACGGCCAGCATTGACTTTTATGACGTCTGGAGCCCGAAGCAGAGAGGGGCGATTTGCCTCAATCCAGCGGCTGTGCGGTCGATCCTGCCGATTTTTCGCAAGCTGACGGAAATGACGCTCGCCGGAGTGACCTCCGTAAAACAGCGCATCGCGGGCATTCAAGAGGCGTATGCGAAGAAGGAGATTCCGCCGGTGGAGCCGGGAGCAATGAGCTATATGATGTCCAAGGATGCATACCTTACCCATCTGGGCAATTCACACAATTTATGCCACGTGATGTTCTTCTTGCCGATGAAAGATCCTACTGAATTGGACGCCAATGATCCGAAATCACCCATCTCTTCCACGTCTATGTGGTTCCCGGACCCTGACAAACCGGATAGTCCACTGAACAAAGAGCTGCCGCCGCTGCGGACCGTCCCAATCGAAGTGCCCTATTGGTCCGATGGCACTCTTGCGTTCCACTAAATAAAGCTGTAGGGCAACAGCAACGATTCCGAGGAACGCCCTCAGGTCCCCTGAAACGGGCTTGTATTGACTCATCGGATCTGCATACTTTGCGGAGACGCTCCGCGTTCGACAAGAATCGTTCGAGTGCGGCAATTCTCTCCAAATCTGGGTCCGATTTGGGTCCGGAAAGCCGGGTCCGGGAGTTCCTTAGAGGATCAAGAACGGGCTGTCAGTACCGTAAGTTTGATTTCTAGCATTTTCCTCCTCAGTCACGCGGGTGATCCAACGCTTATCAGATGCAAGGGACATGACCAAGCTAGATCATCTTCTACCCGCATATAGGTCGCTTTCATTCCGAGTCCCATACCTGTCGCGAGGATCTATGGCGTGTTCTCGTTGACGTCAGTTCCTGTCTCTTTACCTTTTCTGTGGAGCCTATAGCCTCGATAGAGCAGCGCCAAGGAAATCCAGGCGAGCAAGACGACCAGAGTGTACGCGGGCACGCTGGGAAAGAACCCAAAGAGAACGGAAAGGCCAGCGAGCAGCGCGCCGCTAGTAAGAAGGATGCGGGCCTCCACGGGCTCAAGCAGTCGTCGATTGGTAAAGGCTGCCCCGACTGCGTTTCCAATGCGAAGGGCACCTGCGGCCACGCGCGCAATACTTCCACCGCTACTGCTCGCAACCGGGGCAGGATGGCGCGGCTCGCCGGGTGCCTGCACTTTTCGCTTGAGGTCGAGCACGATCTCGGTGGCATTCTCCAAATCTTGAAGGTACATTTCCTCCATTTGGCGCGCAAAGGTATCGTCTTCAATTACCGCATCCAATTCGCAGTTTCCGAGCCAGCTTGCGACGTTAAGGTTCGTCGAACCGACACGCGCCCAACGGCTGTCTGCCACGGCCGTCTTGGCGTGTATCATCGTTCCGTTCCACTCGAAAACGCGAACCCCGGCTTCCAACAGCGGACGATAGCCAGCCCGTGACATGAGCCGGATCAATGGGATATCGGTTGCATTTGGCACCAGCAGACGCACATCAACACCATCGCGTGCTGCGGCGGTTAGTGCCCGCACATAAGGCGTCGTACCCGCATAGTACGCATCGGTGAGCCAAATCTTCTCCTTGGCAAGGGCTGCGATGAGTTGATCCAGGCGGAACAAGCCCGCAGTCGCTGGAACTGTAGCGACAACTCGAAGCTTTACATCTCCTGCACTAACACGCGTTCCACTGAGTTCTTGGTCCGGAATGGCTTGACCCAACATCGACCAGACTTGGGCGAATGCATGTTCGATGTCAGCGACTGCCGGACCACGTATCTCCACTCCGGTGTCACGCCAAGGCTGAAGATTCTTGTCTGGTTGACCGACCCACATACGACCAACACACAGGCCCGTAATGAACCCCACTTCGTGGTCCACCGCCAGCATCTTTCGATGGTCGCGTGAAAGCCAGCCGAAGGGAGAATCAAGTCGGGGTGGGTTGTAGCAACGCACTTCAACACCGGCGGAGCGCAAGCGCTTCCAAAAGTGACGCGACGTTTTTCCGAATCCGCCCATCCAGTCATAGATCAGTCGCACAGCGACGCCTTCTCGTGCTTTCTCTATCAAGGCCTCCGCAAACGTCTCCCCGGCGTCATCATCGTGAATGATGTAGCATTCGAAATGGATGTGCTGTTTCGCATTTCGAATGGCATCTAACCAGGCGGGATAGTTTTGGCGAGCATCTCGCAGAAGCTGCACGTCGTTGCCCGCGATGAGCGACGCTCCAGCTGCTCGTGAGAATGCGTGATCGGCCAGTGAGCGCGAATCGAGTCTAAAGCGCTGCTCGGAATCTTCGATGTTTGTGGACGTGCTCATTCGATCGCTCTGAGTGGTCGAGGTTTTCAACCATAAAGATACGCCATCCTTATTTGCGAGCACCTCACAATCAAACGAAGTGCGGTCGACTGACATTGAAACGTATCCAAATAGAAGAACAGGTCCGGCAATCTCCAAAATGCCGAACAGGATCAGAGTAGCAACCTACAACATTCCAAATGTCGCGGACTCGACTGGCGGGTGCGCCCCGGCAGGATCGTTGAGGTACTTCGCGAGATCAAGCTGATATCGTTGCCTTACAGGAAGGGTGAACGCGCCAGGTGTCAATGAGGAAGAGCAAGCACAGTTTATAGGGGCGGAACTCGGATATCACTGGTGTGCGGAGCAGTTGTAGCGCTGGTGTTCGCGTGGAGGTACGCTCCGAAGCTGGGAGTTTGCTTGACTCCTCTCGTAGTCTTGTTATGCTTCGGAGGCATTTATGACCGCTATCATTATGCTTCGGATGCTGGAAAATGCATTGCCATGCACGCCGCCGTGTGCCTGAATGAACAACACGGCCCAGTGGAACGGGCCGCACACGTTGATTGGGCTTGCAGACTGCTGCACCACAGCGCTAGTCAAAGATGCCCGAAAATGTCGGGAGCCGCACCGATTCAGTGCCCACGCAATACCCCTGTCCGGCACCAATTCGGTCCGAGAACTGATCGACTGTTCTCGTCTGCAGATGCTTCCAACGCTTGCTGTCGAGCAGCGCGCGAGCACTAGTACGATAGTACGGTACTTACTGATGTTTTCGAAGTTCCTGACACTTGATACAGTTCCGCGCCCACGGATTGCTTCGAGTCGTTTCGATTCGATGTCATTGCCGCATTCAGCACACTCACCAAAGGTTCCTCGGACAATGCGTTCTAGAGCTTGTCTGAGATTTTGGAGGGTTTGTCGGGACACTTCAGCTTTATGCGCCAATGTTTGTCTTTCGTACTCGGCGGCTGCTTGGTCAGCGGTATCGGGTTGCCTTGCAGAAATTGCGCGTATCTCCTGCTCTGAATTGGCAAAAGTACGTTCTGTTTCCGCTATGCGCGCTTCAAGAGTCGCTTGAAGTGCTCTGTCTTCTTCGTCTGTGCCACGACTGATGACGTCATTGCTGCGCGGGTATTGTCCTACGAGACGTCCAGTTCGGCGCTGCGGGAACACCGCTATTTAGGAGAAATCTTGTGGCGCAAAAGGTAATTAAGGTGATTGGCACTTCCAAAGAGAGCTTTGCGAAAGCTGCGGCAAACGCGGTCGCGGAGGCTGCGAAGACGGTCCGTAATCTGAAATGGGCGCGGGTTACTGGACTTGAAATGGAACTGGATGGCAAGAACATCACCCAGTACCGGACGACAACAAACATCTATTTCGATATCGAAGAGTAATTGGCAACAGGGCGGGCTGGCGATTCGAATCGTCAAGGCTGCGCTCCTCTATTTCGCAATCGTCTTCGGTGTGGGCTTTGTGCTGGGCACGAATAGGACCCTTTTTCTTGTGCCGCGACTGGGCGCAAGGCAGCCGAACTGCTCGAAATGCCAAGGAGAGACTGGACGGTGCGGGGATGCGCAACAAGATCAAGGCCGAGGTAACGAAATTGCCGGAGAAATCAAGCGACGCGAGATCGGTCATTTAGAACTGTATGCGCCGGGCTGAAGTGATGTCGTCACTCTTCACTTTAGGCTACGCTTTCTTCTGGTGCATCTTTAGGATTTTCACAATGTCCTCCTGCAGATGCTCAGCCATTTGCGTGATGACCCCCGCGACTTGGCTGCGTTAACGCGACCACCAAGATAGTCAGACAGGTTCTCCGAATTGTGCAGAGAATAAAGCATTCCCTTCACCCGCTTCTCTGCCTGCTCTCTCTGCGTTTCGGATAGTGTGTCGAAGATGAAAGGTCCTATGGTTAGGACCTTGCGATTTCTCAGACCCGTACCTTTCGGTTTCCCGTGTTCCGACATTGCAACATCATACTTTGTCCCGGAACGGAAACGCCTTCGGAGCCAATGCCCTTGGACATGTGGGTATTGTGACCGATACCTACATGCGGGAAAATGGGAATATTTCGTAATTCAGCCAGCGAACAGCGTGACACCCTTGCTGGCAGCGCAAGTCTCACGTCGATCCTTTTCTGTTATTCATTAGCACTTTGTTACGAATAAAGTAGCGGTAGTGTGACGGGCATCACCGACAAAGTTACGATTCCACGCTAGAAGAACACAAATCACTTCGTTGTGGACCCCGCTTCGCCATCTGGGCTGCCATCGTTACGCAGGTCCAGCCCATTGCAGCCTCGGAGGTTCCGACTCGTCTCGCTTGATCTTCTTGGAGGTTTCCCATGTCACAAGTACAGCCAGTCGAACCCAAGAACGACATCGGCGTATTCAGAGGAAGGCGGTCAGAATTGATGGTCGGATTTGCCGCGCTCGGAGCATTTAGTTTCTGGTTTCCTGATGTTCTCCTCCATCTGCACGCAGGCCCGAATCTTGATTCACGCCACGGGTGGGCCATCACCGTCTTGGCCCCTGCAATATTTTTGATGGCCTATGTTGTCGCACGGAGGTTCGCTGGGCGGCAGCATTTCAATTGGCCGGGTGCGACGATGTTGCTTGGGGTCTGGCTCAGTGGTGGCTTGTTCATGACCCTCGCGGCCATGGCGTCAGGAAGCAACTTCGTCGGCGGAACGGGGCTGTGGCGACTGGTTGTTATCGTTGTGTCAATTATTCCAATCGTCACGTATGTGTTGGCGTCTTACGACGGCAGCTTGTTTGCCTTGTTGGCGATTACAGTGGGCGGCTTGCTAATCTGTGGCATTCGCAGAAGTTGCATGCTGTGGAGTTCCAACGGGACTCCGAGCGATGCAGGGCTTGAAACGTCGAAATCACACGATGAGCCTAAGGCCGCGTGATTAAGTTGAGACGGCTCTTTGGTGGTTGCAGCCTGCGTAAAGTCGGCGGACCTTGCTCAATCTCATAAGTTCTGTCACCAGCACCACCCGCGCGACATAACACTCCTCGTGGAGGGATACCCACATTCATCTGTTTTGCAGATTTCAAGCGCGACGATTCTGCCGCATATCCAGCAGTCGTAGTTCTGAAAGTGCGACATCGCACCCCCGTTCGTTGTCCGACCGTTGAGTTGCACGAGAGACCATCTGTCTTGACTCTGGATTCACAGGGTGTGAAACCGGAACGATTAAGGTTACCTCCTCGAAACCCGACGACGATACCCCAAAAGGCCGAAACGGACATTGTGTCTAGCGGACCTCGCGTGATCACGTCGAAGAGCCTTTACGTGACGTAAATCACAAAGAACGGTAGCCCCATGCATGGAGTGTTCTCGCCGAGTCTGCCAAGGTTGGGAATATGAGGTGTTCCCATGATTCAGGCAAAGACAAGGCATGAATACCGCGTAGACGCGTGGTGGACGTCAGGCCGAACGATGGCGAAATTATTGTTCCCGCGGGAGCTAAAGTTGTGGGGCAGATCCAGGAGGCGGCCCGTTCCGGCTACATGAGAGTCCAATTTGACTCTCTATTACTGCCGGATGGAGTCACCATTCCGATTCAGGCTGCCAGCCAGGCGAATAGGGAGATATCCCAAACACGCCAACGACCATCCACGGTCCCTCCTATCAACTTAAATATAAACACGAGTTCCGCATTCCAGGACCGCTTTCAAAAGCCAGGGCTTCACAACATGCCCGACCCCTTCGTGGACAATCGACCCTTGTCTACAGGATACTGGTTTCAGAAACTCGGCCGCCATTTTCTGCAAAGAAGTGGCGGCCGAATCTGAAAAGAGTGACCCCGGCGGTCATACCGCTTATAGCAGCCAGCGGGCCGCCCATAAAAATTCCGAGCATGAGAGTAAAGAGGAAGAGGTTTCCCACGCCTCCTAACGACCATGGCCCTTCCAACATGGGAAGCACACAAGCGTAGAGCGCGGCAAATATCACGAACGTTCGTGCGCCGATTAAAAAGCCACGAAGAGCTGCTTGGCCGTAATTGTGAAATCGGGATGGATCCAAAATCGCTCCACCCCACGTATACCCGGCAATCCCGGCAGCCAAAGAAGGTAAAACCACGTACAGAATGACGGCGTGGGGCGCCATCACCAGCCGGAGGAAAAACAGGAAGGTAGCGAGAGCCGCAAACGCCGCAAACCAGAGTGCGGCTATAGGTCGTCGTGCGGACGGTGGCAAAGTGCGTACAGCCAAACCGGTCTCTCCTAAAAAAACGCGATATTATAGGCTTGGACGAAATCGAGGGAACAAACACGCATGCGGAGTGGTTGGAAAGCGGTTCCCCGCCGGCGAAGCTCAGTTAGCTC
>Ga0157372_10004252_pt1 | contig 15310 bp, 10 predicted proteins | sample C55metaG_FD_115307 | JGI IMG/M metagenome (GOLD analysis project Ga0157372, IMG submission 115307) | Corn rhizosphere microbial communities from Kellogg Biological Station, Michigan, USA - C5-5 metaG | ecosystem: Host-associated > Plants > Roots > Rhizosphere > Soil | place: USA: Michigan... | reverse complement strand
GGCGAATTGTAATACTATCTCGACAAAAACGGCTCTGCGATTCTCTCGCTCGACATGCTCAAGAAAGCTGAGGCCGTGGAAAAACTAGCCCACAGCGTAAGAACCAAGATGAAGGAACTACAGTAGCCTTAGTGTCCAAAAGCCAAATCCCTGGAGTCGAAACTCAGCAGACTGATCCCCAAGTGTAAGCGCGCGTTGTTGCGGCACAATTCAGAAATTCATGTTGGATTGCACTCGGAATATCATCATAGGTCAATGGCGTTCCTGCGCAAGACTTGTCGCGGTTGGCTGAAGATTCTTTATACTCTCGCCATCGTTCTCGTCGTGTTTAACCGCATGCACGGGACCTCAACTGATTCGGTTGCTCCTGCAATCAGCTTTGCTGAAATTGCAAACTCCGCAGGCGTGCATTTCGCCATCGATAGCTCCCCAACGAATTACAAGAATCAAATCGAGGTCATGGTGGCGGGAGTGGCCCTGCTCGACTACGACGGCGACGGCTATCAGGATATTTATTTCGTGAACGGAGCAGCCATTCCTTCCCTGCAGAAAGAGGGACCGCAATACAAAAATCGGCTCTTCCACAACAATCATGATCTGACCTTCACGGATGTGACTGACAAGGCTGGAGTGGCCGCGGACGGCTATTCCATGGGCGTTGCCGTTGGAGATTACGACAATGATGGACGCCCGGACTTGTACGTTGTCGGAGTGAACCGCAACCAGCTTTTTCACAACAATGGCGATGGTACGTTCACAGATGTCACCTCGAAGGCAGGAGTGGGGGGAGGACTTTTCGCAGGGAGAAAGATGTGGTCGGTTGCGGCAGCATGGGTGGACTACAACAATGATGGGCTGCTCGATCTGTTCGTCTCCAACTATGTCCAATGGGAGGTAAACAAGGACCCGGTTTGCATGGTTGGCGGCAAACGAAGCTACTGCAATCCTCAGTACTATGACCGGCTTCCGAATACGCTCTACCGCAATAACGGCGATGGTACCTTCACGGATGTGTCGCAAGAGACCGGCATTTCCAAATACCCTGGGCGCGGCATGGGTGTGGCCATCGCCGATTACGATGACGACGGTTTTATGGACATCTTTGTTGCCAACGACAAGAGCCCGAATTTTCTCTTCCACAATGTCGGCGGGAAGCGTTTTGAAGAGGTTGCCGTGCCCGCGATGGTTGCCTACAATCCCGACGGCAAAGTCGTCTCGGGGATGGGCGCAGACTTTCGCGATGTGAATAATGATGGCCGCCCCGATATTTGGTTTACAGCGTTGTCCGCGGAATTGTTTCCCCTCCTGTATTACCGTGCGCACGGCGAATTCGAGGACGTCACTGAGCGCACTGGCCTGGCATGGCAGACACAACGCGAGGCAGGCTGGTCCAATGCCATTGTGGATCTCGATAACGATGGTTGGAAGGACTTGTTTGCCGCACGCTCGGATGTGGACGATAGCATCGAGCGAATCTCCTCTCAGCACTACGCGCAGCCCAACGCCGTTTTTCGCAATCTCGGTAATGGCAAGTTTCGCGATGTGAGCGCTGACTGCGGGTCGGACTTTCAATTGCGTTCCGTCCACCGCGGAACCGCGGTAGGTGATCTCGATAATGATGGCCGTATGGATGTCGTCGTTTCCGTTCTGAATGGCCCTGCGAAACTTTTCCATAACATTACGCAAAACGACAATCATTGGCTTGCTCTCGAATTACATGGGACAAAGAGCAACCGGATGGGCGTAGGCGCGGGCATCACACTTACGAATGACGACGGATCACGACAATATAACCATGTGACGACCAGCGTGGGATACGCTTCCTCGAGCGATGTGCGCGTCCATTTCGGACTGGGGCGGTTTAAGACAGCAAAAGAAATCAGAATTCGGTGGCCGAGCGGCATCCAGCAGGTGCTGGAAAACGTGCCAGGCGATCGGCTAATGGTGGTTCGAGAAGTGGAGCGGAGCCGCAAATAGCAGGCTTATCTAGGCGTGGGCTGGCTATAACCGTGCTTTTGTTCGCGATCAAGCTTCTGAAATTCCGCCATCTGCCTGGCGGCAGCGTCGGACCTGCCTGCGCTACGGTACGCTTCAGCCAGGCGCCGGTGATTCTCTGGGCTGCGTGGTTCCAATCGCACAGCTGTCTCAAGTTCGTGCAGCGCGCGATTCGTCTGGCCCATTTCGAGCAGCACCCGGCCCAACACGTTGTGAGTCAAAAAAAGACCTGGCTTTAGCTTCACCGCTTGTTCCGCCGCATTCAAGCCCTTTTCTGGTGTGCCCTGCTTGAGATAGAGAAACACAATCTGTAGTCGGGCAAAAACGTGGAGGGGGCTAATGGTGAGTTCCCGCTGGAATTCCTGCAGAGCTCTTTCCGGATCGCTCTCAAGCAGATACACGCCGAACGCGTGGTGTACTCCGGGTTCATCGGGATAGCTGCTGACAAGTTCGTCGAACCCTTTCCTGGCGTCATCGAGATTCCCCATGTACGACGCCCAAGCAGTTTGTCCTGCCTTCGTCATCAGATCTTGCTTTTCCGGAATCTCCGAGGGAAGCGCGGCAATTCGCAGCGCAGTGACGCCCATTACTTCAAGCATTTCCGGGCTTCCGTCGTTGGTCACTCCAAACAATTGATCCAGGGCTGCTTCAAAATTTCCGTTTCGATTCAGTAGAAGCGCGGCATGGTAACGGACGAGAGATCCTAACTCGGTGTTATCCGTGACGCCCATCCGTTCCGCGCGCAAGAAGTGCTGCAGCGCGGGTCTAAACCTTTGCAACTGGTATTCGCACAGGCCGAGGAAAGCCCAAGCCACGCTGTTGGACGGCTGCAGCCGGGTAGAGAAATGGAACGCGTCTACAGCGTCGGCGAATTGTTGTAATTCGTATAGGCTCGCGCCGAGGTTCCACCATCCTTCGCTCCAAGATGGCCGAAGTTTCACTCCCTTGCGATAGAGGGCCGCCGCTTGCTGAAGATCGCCGGATTGCCTCGCGTCAACCGCCCGTTGGCGAATTTCAGAAAGGCTCAAGGAATGCTGGCTCTTGGCAAGCAAGGTGCTTGCGAAGAAGCAGACAAAAATGCCAAGGCTAACAATTCGGTTGGCTGGAGCGATTCGAGCCCAGGATCGCTCCAAACGGCTCATCATTGCCGCCTCGGAATCACGATTACTGAAATCGTGTACGGCGGAACATCCACACTGAAGTTGCTGCTTACATCAAGGGCGCTCTTACTGGGTACGCAACCAGTAGAGTTGCCGAAATCAAATCGGACACCGTTGTTGGCGAACGTCCCACCCTTTAACGAGAGTTTCGCAGTGGCTTTCTTCAAGGGGTCCTTATTGATGAGCATAATGCGCACGCTCCCGTCGGCTCGCTTGGCGCTGTGGACGGCCAACAACGGGTTACTCGATTCCGACGCCAGAATAGGATCGTTGGGCCCAGCCAGGATGTGAATCATCCCTAACGCATACGCCACCGGACCGAGCCCGTTCTTCGAATCGACGAAGCTGGCATCGTTCAGTTCCGAACCCACTACGGTCAGTGCACCGTCTTCAATGAGACTAACGGTGCTGTCGGCGAGAAACAGAGCCTTTGCGAGGGGATTTTTTTCTAGACCGCTCGCTGAAATTCCTGACACTGCCAATTGAATATGTCCGCCATTCGTGCCGCCATATTTTGTAAAAAGCTCAACCAGTCCGGACACAACCTGAGGCAAATCCGTATAGGGTGCGGAAAGGATGGCTGCCGGATCGACTCTCTTGAAATCTGGCGGCAAATACTTGCCCACTTGCCAGTGAATGATGACGAAGTCGATCGCGCCGCCGCAGGCTTTCATTACCGAAGGGTTCCAATCGATTTGCGAGGTGTCTCCTAATCCCGATCCCACTCCTTCGATCCAGGCTCCGCTGCCGATGGACCGGCCCTGGTTGCTCCCCGGCGATCCTTCGCCGTTCCAATGGCACAAATTGGGCACCGGCTTTGGTGATCGCTTCTTTCACTGCAGGAGGCAGGAGCACCGCACCGATCTTGATCGAGGGGTCGACGGCCTTCATGGTCTTGGCAAATTCGACTACCTCGTTGCCATACGTCGTCGGAGAAAGCTTGGGATTACCTCGGCGCGTCTTTTCATTTTCTTTGGCGTCCATGCCGTAGGCAGCATGCAGGTCTTCTTCATCGTTGTTTTGCCCATCTTTCATGTAGAACCCATTGCTAAAGACCTGGGTGCCGATTTCCCAATAACGAATATTTAGCGGCGCGGGGTGAGAAATACGGAGGAAGTTCACGCCATCGTCGCTCGGGAGGGGCGCAGATGCCCGTAAGGTGGCCCAGTACCCGACGCTTTTCCAGTCGTGGCCTGTGGAGTCCTTGCCAATCTCCTTGGTATCGGATGGCTTTCCGTTGCAGTAGGCGACCCATGCCGCAGCTTCGGCTGGTTCGCCTCCTCCACTGCCATCCAGATTCGAGCCATAGTTTACGGTCAGGATGGCGGTGCCGCCAATCTTTCCGAGCAGCGTGACAAATTTCCCGAAATTATTATTGGGAGCGTAGTAGTCGAACTTCGCTGGATCCGATCCCTGAATTCGAGTGCTTTTGTACGTGGACCAGTGATAACGGTTGGCAGATCTGCCTGGATATCTTAGCGTCGTCACCCCGACGGCGTGAAGAAGATCAGGGAGTTCATCATTCATCAGGTTCGCGTCAGACAATGCGGCATCGGATGCCAGCGCGCGCAGAGCCATGCTGTTTCTGGTCTTCTCGACCTCCACATTGACCTTTGCGTCGCAGTGCTCTTCTGCTCGTACTAGAACCGAGCCTGACACCACAATCGCCGCGCACAAACAGGCAAGAATGGAACATCTATGCCTGAATCGAAGGTTGGATTCGAGCCAAGACAACCACTCCCGCATCTGGGGCCTCCTGCTGAGCTGTGCCTAGGAAATACCAGTTAGCTTGTCTATCAACGCATCAGGGAAGCATTTGCGCCTGCTGCGGCGTCTCTCAAGGCCGTCCAAATGCGATGTGTTTTCAATCACCTCGATTATTTGGGGAGTCCAGTCCGGCCTGCTGTGATCGAAATCACTGAGGCAAGTGCGCGAGGCCACCTGCGCTGAGCCAGTTCGCGTCTGCAGTACCACTAGTTACCCGACATGTAAAACCTTGCACCATGTGACCGCAATCACTGACGCGATCCAGGAACAATCAATAAAGTCGATGCGTTACATCGCAGGTACAAATACGTGATTCGGGTTACATCTTTTCGCGAGGCAGATATGAATTCATTTCTTAAGTCACGGGCAAAGAAAACATTGCTCGTATTAGCGGCATTATTGTGTGTCTTACAGCCCTTTGTCTTTGCCCAGATGACTGGATCAGTTCTGGGCACGGTGGCCGATGTCACGGGCGCAGTCATTCCCGATGCCAAGGTCACTCTAAAGAACGTACAAACTGGAGAACTTCGCGTAACCGTCAGCAACGGCGTGGGCGCGTTTGCGTTTGCGTCGGTCACGCCGGGAACGAAGTTTCTGGTCACTGTTTCTGCCATGGGTTTCAAAACCTGGGAGTCGCAACCATTCGCGGTACGACCCAGCGATCGTTATGACTTCTCCGACATTCGCATGGTGATCGGCGCAACCCAGCAGGAAGTTTTCGTCGAAGCCAGCGCGGAGACTGCAAAGATCACTGAATCCGGCGAGCGCAGTGATGTGATTACCTCCAAGCAGATTCAGACATTAGCAGTCGTGGGCCGCGATGCGGGAGAGCTAGTCAAGATGTTGCCTGGATTCGTAATGGACCCTGGCGACAACCAACTGAACAATGTTCCCAACCGCAAAGAGATTGTGGGAAACGGCGGCGGTGCCGGCGCCTACAACGGAAACGGGACGAAGAGCGCTACCAGCATTCTGCTGGATGGCGCAAACATTACAAACATTGGCGGCAATTCCGGGTCTGTGTCTGACGTAAACCTCGACCAGGTCTCGGAGATCAAAGTTTCCACCTCGGCCTACAGCGCCGAAAACAACAAAGGTCCGATCGTGATCAACGCGGTGGGAAAGTCCGGCAGCTCAGCGTTCCACGGTTCCGCTTACTTGCATGCTCGCAACGGAGTGCTGAACAGTAACGATTGGATCGCCAACAACACCGGCGTGGCAAGGCCTGATTCCAGCTTCCTCTATCCCGGCGGCACGATCGGTGGCCCGATCGTAATTCCTCACACCAATTTCAATCGGAATCGCGACAAGCTGTTCTTCTTTGCGGGATTCGAATACTACAAGCAAAGATATCCGAATGACCTGAATCCGCTGCTGCAGATGTGGGTACCGACAGAATCAGAGCGCGCCGGCCACTTCGATGCGGCCTCGCTCGATCAGGAGTTGTGCAGCAACCCATACAACGCCGGCCAACTCATGTGTCAAACGCAGAATTATCTGCCGAATGGCACCGCGATTAATCCGGCGGATATTACGCCCTACATCGTTCCCGGCGGCCAAGCGTTCATGAAGCTGTTTCCGCACGCCAACCGAACTCCGGCGAACGATAGCAGCATCGGCTACAACTATGTGTCTCAAGTCATGCAAGACCAGAATGGCCAAACTTGGCATGGCCGCATAGATTACAACGTCAACGAACGCAACAAACTGTTTCTCAGTCTCAATCGGCAGACGCAAGCCAAGTCATGGCCGTACATGATCGACTGGTATCCGTCGCAGTCAATGCAATATCCCGGCGATGTGGCGCAGAAGGATAAGTTCGAGACTGCTGCGCTTAACTTCACCCGCGTATTTTCCACCACGCTCACCAATGAAGCCAGCTTCGGCGTGAGCTACGCATTTTCTCCGATGACCATGAACAACCCAGACGCGGTTGACCGCAACCAGCTGGGGTACGCCAACGCGTCCGGGCAGGTTTACCACGGACTCTTCCGCACGGGTGAGAAACAGATGCCGGCCTTGCTCGACTGGAGCCAGTTCGGCTACCCGCAATCGTTCATGCCCGGCGGTTTCACCTCCGGCGCCATGCACAGCCGCGTGATCGTACCCAACGTTACGGACACAGTGAGTTGGGTCAAAGGCGCGCACTTACTCAAAGCGGGAATTTACTGGGAGAGTGCAGCCCGCAATGCTCTGGCCGACTGGAACTTCTATCCCCAGGGGCAGATTCAGTTCGCTCCCTGGACGTATATGTGGAACAACAACGTCGGGCCTGCGAACGGATGGGGAGGCTGCCAGGCGGGTAATGGTTACAGCGCCCACAACATCGGCAACTGCTTCAATCCCGTCGCGCAGATCTTGATGGGAATGCCGGACCAGTATTCGGAATCGAACATGATGCCGGATACCAACGTCGGCTACAGCACCTTTGCGGGTTTTGCGACGGACACGTGGAGAATCAGCCGCCACCTCACCTTGGATTTCGGTGCTCGCTTTGAGCATCTTTCTCCGTGGAGAGACCGCAATGGCAGAGGCATGGCGACCTTCGATCCCGCGCTCTACGCGCAACAATGTCCAACTGCCAGGGTTTACAACGGCGCGGTGGGTTGCACGGTCCCGTCTCCTGGGCTGACCTGGCACTCTTTGGCCTCTACGGTGAGCAACTCGGTGGTAAGTCCAGCACAGGTGTTCATCTCGCCACGTTTTGGTTTAGCGTGGGACATCTTTGGGAATGGACGCACCGTGCTGCGCGGGGGCTGGGGAGCATACCGGAACCAGGAAGAGTACAACCCCTTCAGCAACGCGGCCGCCTCGGCGTTGGGATATAAAACCGTTAATGCTCACATGACACCGATGACCGACGGACCGAGTCCCTATAACCTGATGACCTTCGACAGCATTGATGCGCAAGGCCCAGGTTCATCCCCCATCGTACCCGATTCTGACATCTACGCCCTTTCCAAAAACGACAAGATGTCACCGGTCTATTACAACTACAACCTAACGATTTCGCAGCGCCTGCCGTGGAAGTCGCTGATGGAGATTGCCTACGTCGGCAGCAGTAGTGAGCATTTGAACTCCGGAAAGTCGGAGTTCTCCGACGCTAACATGATTCCGTACGGCACTCTCTGGAGAGCTGATATCAGCCCCATGCTGGCCAATGCCAAGAACGACATCAGTGCTTTTGGTGATGCCGAAAACGATATGTTCCGTCCGTACCCGTTCTATCGGCACATCTATGTCCTCTCGCATAAGTTGTATTCGAACTACAACAGCCTGCAGGCGAGCTGGAACAAGCAATCTGGCCGGCTTCAGTACGGCGCGAACTACACATTCTCTAAGACCTTGGCCGTCGCACAGCCATACACCACCTGGCTGCCCGATCCCCGGAACTTGAGAAATGATTACAATCCCGCGCCGTTTGACCGCACACACGTCTTCAACGTTCATTACTTGATGGACATTGGAAACTTCGTCCATGGCAACAAGCTTCTCGGCGGTTTGGCGAATGGTTGGCAGATCTCGGGAATCACCACCGTGCAGAGCGGCGTGCCTATGGCATCGCTGGTTGGCGGCAGTTTCGGGCTGAATGGTCCCATTGATTGGACGGTCTTGCCGTTCCAGAACCAATCCGATCCATCACCCGGACAAGGCGGACAGCCGAGCCACACACAGCAATGCATTACTGCAACCGGCAGCCCGTACTGCACACAGAGCATTAGCTCAAATGTATGGCTAGGCTCTCCCGACTACTACCTGATGCCGCAGATCCTTTGCGATCCGAGAAGCGGATTGAGCGGCGGACGGATCATGAATTCCGCGTGCTTTGCTATTCCAGATCCGATGACGCTGAGCAACGGACCGTACCGGCAACCCTACGTGCACTTGCCTCATTACTTCTATAGCGATCTTTCGATATTGAAGAACTTCAAAATGAGCGAGAGCCGTAATCTGCAGTTCCGGTTTGCGGCATTCAACTTCCTCAACCACCCACTGACGTCGTTCAACAAAAACAATAGCGATAACGAGAACCTCTACACTGCAACCGATCGCAGCGCCAGAGTTGGCGTCCCACTCGTTCCCAGCATGCTGTCATCGGGAGCGAAATTCGGCGTGCCATACGTTAAATACGGCAACCGCATTGTTGAGATGAGCGTTAAGTACGAATTCTAGCCAACGCTAGTTTCGCCAGGGCGGCCCCTATATAAGGTGCCGCCCTTTCTTTCGCGACCTCCGCGCGAGTGGTTTTTATGGAATCCGATACTTCTCTAACGAGCGCACTAATTTGCGGTTGACTTCGCCGGCATCCTTGACATCGGCGGTGCAGGTTGCGCGCGGCATGCTTCAGGGTAGGGTGTGGGAGACTCGGGGTTTGTGGGGGGATGAAAGCAGCATAATGAGGGATGCCCCACCGTTTCGCGTTCTTTGCGAAGGGTGGGTACCAATGAAGCCTGCAATCAGAGTTTCAGGCGGTATCAATGAGAGCTAGCACCGCTGCTTCCTGATCCTGTCGGCTTCAGCATGCCATGCATCCCGAGCCAGTACACAAAGGCATCGAACCAACCGGTGCTCGTAGTTTCCTTCGGGTACATCCCAAAGCCATGGCCACCCTGTTCATAGAGATGGAATTCGACGGGGCGCTTCGCCCCCTTCCAGCTCTCGATGAGCCCGAAGCCGGCATTCCCGAAAAAAGGGTCATCGGCAGCCAGGGCGATAAACAGTGGCGGCGCATCGGCTGGCACCGTTACTGAAGCGAGAGGACCGTAGATGTTGCCGATGAAGGCGGGCTTCGCATCCTCGCCATTAAGCGCAGTAACCATTGTCAGCATTGCGCCGGCGGAAAAGCCAACCATGCCGATCCGGTTGGGATCGACATGCCACTCGGCAGACCGCTTCCGGATCAGGGCAAATGCCGCGCGAGCGTCGGCGAGCTGAGGCGCAAGGCGCGCCATGGCCTGTCCGGGGTCGGGGGGACGCGGCGGCCGCGCTGCACCCGAAAACATTTCCCGCATGGATTTTTCGAACGCAGGCATGTCGGCGGGTGTCTGGTTCAAGCGATATTTGAGGACAAACGCGGCGACACCTTTTTCCGCCAGCGCCCGGGCGACGTTCGAGCCTTCATTTTCCATCGACAAAGTCATGAAACCGCCGCCGGGCGCGACCACAACCGCGGCGCCGCTTGCCTTGGCGGGATCCGGAAGAAACGGCGTCAGCGTCGCAATCGTCACGTTGCGCGCAAACTGACTGCCGTACTGGCTATGCCAGACCTCCGGGTTGGTCGCACCGGGCAGCGGACCGGTGCCGAGTTCGATCGCGTTGGGCTGCGAAGGCGTGGGGATGGGCGTCATCTTGTCGTTTTGCGCCCGCGCCGGCAAGGCAAGCCCAGCGGCCAACGCCAACCCCGCGACTGCCAAACGAAAATGGTTTGACGCCACGAAAGCTCGCTTCGTCCAGAGATTCGACATCTTTCTCACGTTTTCCTCCAGTTGTGTAGTGAGTCAGAACAAGCCATCTTGCCGTACAGATCGAGAAGTGCCATGTGCTGACATAATCTGAAACGGATAAGGGTACTACATAAATCGATTTAGGTCAGGTGGGTGCCGCGTCCAGACAGGGTGTGTATCGACTGCGGAGTCCCGGTTACGGGAATTGCGATCATGAGTTAGAATCACGATTTTTTCCGTGCCCAAGTGCGAAGGCAACGAGTTAATATACCTAAATTATGGCGAGCCTCGCGTTTGGATCTGATCTTCTGAAGTTTTCGGAGCGGTTGTCCTCTGGTGTCGAACAGGGAGAGAGTCAGTTCAGAGGGTTTAAGAGTGCGCTAGAACGGACGGCGGGTGTTCACAAAGGACGCGATGTCAAGGCTGTATGTCGAGATATCGGGGAGACATTAGTCGCTTTCGCAAATGCTGACGGCGGCGAGCTCTTCGTCGGCGTGGAGGACGATGGAACAGTGACGGGCGTCCCCCACAAGGAAGAGTTAGTCGAAGCCATGGTGAATGCTCCCAAGACACACGTTCACAACAAACACCATTACCTAGCTCCACTGTCTCACGCTTCAAAGCCGACGGGCACACTATTTTGTACTTCCAAGTAGCTAAGAGTACGGTCCGTATTCACCTTACTTGCGACGGTAGGTGCCTGCAGCGCTTCGACACAGAAAACAGACCTGTGGCTGCCGAGGAGATTCAGTACAGCCGCCAAGAGCGTTTGTCGCGCGAGTACGACCGGGAGTTTGTAGACGGCGCATCGGCCTCGGACCTTGACGCGGAGTTATTGAACAGGGTTTCGCGGATGATAGCGGGATCTCAGTCTGCAGAGAAGTTTCTGCAGTATGTAGATCTCGCCGAGTATGGGAGTGACGGGGTCGTACTGCGCCGGGCAGCTCTTCTGCTGTTCGCAAAAGATATCAACAAGTGGCATCCGCGCTGCCAAATCCGAATCGCAAGGGTTGCGGGGACACAGCTCGGTGTGGGGAAAGAGTACAACATCAGTAAGCATGAAGACCACATCGTTAGGGGCAACATCCTCCGTATTTTGGAGAGTGCATGGGATACACTCCGCCCCTATCTCGCTCGCACCCGCCTCGTAGAGTCTGGGATTTTCGCCGAAAGTCTAGTCTACCCTGACGATGCCTGCCAAGAGGCCTTGATTAATGCAATTGCTCACCGCGATTACAGCGCCGAAGGCAAAGGAATTGAAATTCTCGTGTTCGATGATCGTCTCGAAATCATTAGTCCTGGCAGTCTGCTCTCTTCCATCTCCCTGTCCGATCTTACGGGTGGGAAAAGAGCCCACCAAATCGCGAAACGCGTACATTTCTCGCGTGCTCCGAGAAGTCGGCTATATGCGGGAAATGGGAGAGGGCATGCTGAGAATCTTTTCAGCGATGAAGGACCGAGATTTAGTTCCTCCCGAGATCAAGAGCGATGGAGGAAACTTCGAACTGACACTTCACCATCGCTCGGTGTTTTCTCCGAGAGACCAAGAGTGGCTCAACGCTTACACGTCTTATGGGCTCTCACGAGACGAGCAGAGAGTTGTACTTCTTGGCCGCGACGGAACTCTGCTCTCGACCAATGAGATTATGAAGGTCGTTGGGATTGCGGATGTCGACGAGTTTAGAAAGCTGGTTGAGCGCCTACGAAGAAAAGGCATTTTGTATAAGGGGGATACGAACAGGCGCGGCGGGATAAAGAGCCGAAATGAAAGGCGATGGTCTATCCGACCGCCGGGACAGGTGGAACAATACAAGACTGAGCTACTGCGATTGCTCAAAGACTCGAAATCTCACTCCGTAAATGCTCAGGCAGTGCGGGCACTGAAAATTGGTCTTTCGCCATCTAGCCCCTTCAAGGAGAATCCGACTGAGAGTCTGAAGCTTCTTGGCTTCTTGGATGAGCGCTTCAGACCCCTCCCTGCTCTTATGGCGGTCTGGGGCCAAGTTCCACAACCTAGGACTATCAGCAAACCCCGACGCATTCCGGCCGAGACTAAAGAAACATCGATCGGTAAGATTACTGCGCTAAAAACTAACGGTTATGGATTCATTCAAGCCGCCGACGGTGCAGACTATTTCTTTCACGTCAAGGACTTGACCGACCGGTCAGACTGGGATCGCATTCGAATAGGCAACGACGTGGAATTCACTCCAGAACCCACTGCTAAAGGATTAGCCGCAAAGCGCGTTTCGCCAATCAAGTCATCATAGGCTTGTCGTGAGGGGCTTCCCTCACGACAACAATCTCTGTCGTCGGACAATTAGAACGCCGTCCGTTTTGCAGTTTTCCTACCCCCGCCCTTGAAGCGGACTGATCAACCCTAGCGGAAGGGGCGGGTGCCCTATCAGACTCCGGCCCCGGTTCGACGCTGGTCGGCCGGATCATCGGGAAACGGCCGCCTGCACCGAATTGAAGGGTAAAAGTCCATGAACTACCGGTACTCGCGAGCAAGCACGGGTGAGCGCAAAATATACTTGGCAAAGATAAGGTATTACCATAAAGTTAACGTGCAATGGATTACACTTTTCCCCTATTGGGAACACCTCCCAAATTCATCTTTAAATCACTGACTTGCCCTGCAACTTTGTGCTAGTGTATGCGTCTAAAAGACTAGGGTAGGTGTACGGCATCATGGCTCCGAAGTACCGAAAAATTCAGAAGAGTCGACGCAAGGCGGGGACTCACGTTCGACACAAGGTCGAACCTCAGCGCATTAAGCCGAGCGAAGAAAAGTTTCGTGAACTCTTGCTTTTCATAGCTCGACGTTCGGAAACCGATCCACGCTTCGGTGCGCTCAAATTGAACAAGCTTCTGTTCTATTCCGATTTCATGGCGTACCTGAAGCTTGGTCATCCCATTACTGGACAGCCCTACTTTGCTCTTGAGAACGGCCCGGCGCCGCGATACATGGTTCGGGTTCGGGACCAGATGGTTAAGAGCAGGGAAATCGCCATCGCACGAAAGGCGACCCTCAGTGGTATGCAAGAACGCGTCGTGGCACTGCGCGAACCAGACCCGAACAAATTCGAGCCAGCCGAAATCCTCCTGGTTACGGAAATCCTTGATATATGTAAGGATCAAAGCGGTAACGATCTTAGCGAACTCTCTCACAGGTTCGCTGGCTGGCGCTTAGCTGGCGATAAGGAAGATATTCCTTACGAGGTTGCTCTTGTCGGGAACAGAAAGCCAACACTCTCTGAAAAGCACTATGGTCTCAGGCTGGAAGCTCTTGCAGCGTCATGTTTAACGGAGAACGCTGCTGGACTTGGATAGACTCCGCGAAATCGTTAAGAATCCCCTCTTCGAGCAAAATCTCTCCGATCTCGAATTAGATGCCATTCGCGCAGATGAGTTCACCGAAGGAGCGGAGTTCGTGCTGTCGCGTAACCCTGAATACGGAACCAAGATCACCAAAGACGTTTGGTTCCTTCCGATGTGGCGCCCTGGCGAGGGGAAGAACGTCAATTTGTACTATACGTTTGACAGAGACCACGTTTATTTTTTGGCACTGACGCGAGCGAGCGACGAGGTAGATGAAACATAAACCCCAGCTCGGCTCGTTCCCGTCACGACCGACTTCCAGCGGTTTCATGTTGCCGTGAGGCAAGTTCTCGGCGTCTCCAAAGAAGAACTGCTAAAGCGAGAAGGCGTCGAAAAAACATAGTGAGCGGCCACACCAGTCGTGCAAGATAGGGTGTCATTTCGTATCTCCTATCTCGAGCCCCTCCCCTCGTTTGACGCTCCCCTTCCACCGTCTCTAAAATCTTTCAAGAAAGGTTCCCCGTGAGTCCAACCGAAACTGCCGAGAGCACGAAACGAGAAATTGAAGTTCAGGTCCCCGCCGAGGAAGTCACCCGCGAGACCGACGCTCTCATTCAGAAGTATCAGAAGCTGGCCCGCATTCCGGGCTTCCGCGCCGGGCACGTGCCGGCTTCGATCATCCGCCAGCGCTTCAAGCAGGACATCCAGAACGATGTCGTCGACGCGCTCGTGCCCAAGTATTTCCGCAAGGAAACCGAGCGGCTTGGCCTGGTTCCCGTTTCGCAGCCGCGTGTCACCGATCTCCACGTGCACGAAGGCGAAGGCCTGCACTTCAAGGCCAGCTTCGAAGTCATGCCCGAGGTCAAGGTCGAAGGCTACAAGGAGCTTCGCGCCGAGCATCCCGCGGTCAACGTCACCGAGCCCGAAGTCGAAGACCAGCTCAAAGCTCTCCAGGAAAGCAAGGCGACCTACTCACCGGTCGAGGGCCGCGGGCTCCAGGACGGCGACTTCGCCCAGGTCTCGCTCGACGGCACGCCTAAAGAAGAAGACGCGAACACCAAGCCCGTCCACATGGACGACGTGCTGGTCGAGATCGGCGGCAAGAACACCATGCCGGAGTTCACCGAGAATCTCAGCGGCGCGAACCCTGGCGACGAGCGCACGTTTGACGTTCATTATCCTGACGACTTCTCCGACGAGCGCCTCCGCGGCAAGACCTTTGCATATAAGGTGAAGGTGAATGCGATCAAGCAGAAGAGCTTGCCCGAACTTAACGACGACTTTGCCAAGGAAGTGGGCGACTTCAAGACGCTGGACGAAGTGAAGCAGCGCATCCGCGAAGGCATGGAGCACGATCGCAAGCACGAAGCCGAGCGCGAAGCGAAGGACAAGCTTCTGGCCGAACTCATTCGCCGCAACGAGTTTGAAGTGCCCGAGGCGCTGGTCGAGCATCAGGTCGACATCCGGCTCGAGCGTGGTCTCCGCGCCCTCGCCGCGCAAGGCATGAGCCAGGAGCACATGAAGAAGATGGACTTCGGCCGCCTTCGCGCTGGCCAACGAGAGCAAGCGGTCCAGGAAGTAAAGGCGAGTCTACTTTTGGAAAAAATCGCTGATACCGAAAAT
>Ga0157372_10004250_pt1 | contig 15312 bp, 14 predicted proteins | sample C55metaG_FD_115307 | JGI IMG/M metagenome (GOLD analysis project Ga0157372, IMG submission 115307) | Corn rhizosphere microbial communities from Kellogg Biological Station, Michigan, USA - C5-5 metaG | ecosystem: Host-associated > Plants > Roots > Rhizosphere > Soil | place: USA: Michigan... | reverse complement strand
ATTCAACATGTAAGGATCCCAGACCACCATTTCATTTAAGGGGATCCCAAGCTTGTAACCAGTATTTCGCCCGAGGTGCTGATCAGGAAGGAAAAGAATCTTATGCCCGTGTGGCAAGGACTGCTCCTGTGGCGCGGGCGCCCCCGCCCGCGAAGCGCTTTGGGAGGCCCACTGAAACGCCGCCGCCGCATTCGAGGAAGTACAAACCACTCCTCCGCGCTCGCCGCAAAATGCCTTGATCGCGGCGGTAGAATTCATATACGTAATCGGCGTCACGCCATCGCCCGCGTCGTTGGTAACGCCCGCGCGGATCAGGTTCTCCCAGCAATCTTCAACCTGAGTTATTTCCGCCATGTCGGCCATCGAACATCCGGCATTGAGATCCGGAAGAATCGTGACCTGGCCGGGACGCGCCAGAATGTCAGCACTTTCCGCCATGAAATGCACGCCGCAGAAAACGATGTATTTACCGCCCGCCTGCGCCGCCTCCTGCGCGAGCTTGTAAGAATCGCCGCGAAAGTCGGCATAGCGGATCACTTCATCCCGCTGGTAGTGGTGCCCGAGAATTACCACCTCACGGCCGAGCTCCCGCCTGGCCGCAGCAATGCGGTCGTCCATGGTGTGATCGGGAAGAACGAGATAGTTATCCAGACTGCAAACTTGCGTCGCCGTAGCCATATTGGGTCACGCTTTCAGCTCCGGAGTTCGCACGCGGGACACTTATGCCCGGCAAGCGCAAACCTCAACTCCAGAACGGGGATGTTGAAAGCCTCTCAGCGGCTCCAGCCGGCTCACTGCGCGTTTTCGAAATTCGCGCCCAGCCTGCGGGGATGTTGAAGCCACCTGTTACTAATCAGTTGGATGCTCGCCGACCCCAGAAAGTGTCGCTTTTTCTGGCGCCTGATTTACGGAGTATCCGGATACATTGTGCACTGTTTGCCGTGCATGCGCAACTGCGTCACCGTCACCGCTGTACCGCGCGAAGTGGCGCTTCAGGTAATCTGTATTCAGGAGCTTTCGCGATATGCAGGAACAGCAGATGTCAAAGAACGCCCGGCTGATTGGTTATGCGCTGGGAGCGATATTTGCCTTTGCGGCCGTAGCGTGGAAATTCTTCTCCCGCTAAGACAGCGCTATCTACCGTCCGACGGGTCAGCTGAATTCGCTGTGTTCACGTCGATAAACAAGTGGCTCGATGGACTAATCCCGGGCGGATAGCAATTTCCGTCGCGATTATAGTTGTGGCATTTGGCCGCAAAGTCAGGTCGCCGAGGCGATTGCGCAAACTGCCAAATGTCGGCGAAATCGATCTTACTTTCCACAGGTCGTGGAGGCTGGCTGGGGAAAGCGCATCCCGGCGACGGCGGGCACACGTCATTCGTCACCCAGTAAACAATCTGGCGGCCTTGTGGGTTGTCACGAATATCATCGGCCGTAACGATGGTCGTGTTCTCGTCCTCACGCGCCGGAATGCCGGAGCAGTACACGCCCGCGCGAAATCCTGCACTGTTGACCGCGTCGACCCACGCGTAAATGTAGGCCTTTTGCACCGGCACCATGCGGCCGCCTTCTTCGATGTCGAGAAAGATGATGGTACGCGCTGAAAAACCTTCCCTCTTTGCCGCCGCAATCGCAGCGGTTGCGTCGGTCTTTCCGAGCACCGCCGCGTTGTGTTTTAACTGATTTTCCAGCCTTCCATTGAATAACACCATGAATCCAAACCCTGCTGACGTGAGCACCTGCCTCTTCCCGACCCAGCCGTTAGTGTTATCGCCCGGAGGATTGTTGAGCCAAAATCCGGTATAGGAAAAAGTCTGGCGTAGGAGTTTGAGATTCTGATCGCCAGGATATTGGTTGGTGTCAAAGCCCAGAAAGCTCTGCTGCGCTGACGCGCTGCAGACAGCGAAACACATGCCGCAGAGTGCGAAGAATTTCATGAGAACGTGCCGCTTCAAGATTCTAAAAGCATAAACCACGAAGGACACTAAGGTTCACGAAGGAAGCCAGCGGCAGAAAAGACCATACGTCTTGGAATTCCTCTACAATCTCGGCGGGTGAAGTCGCTCTTGCTGAGGGCTGAGAGCTGATAGCTGACAGCTATCCCCCAATGTGCACCATCGTCCTCGACGCCGGCACAAAGTCTGCCTCGCCGATGTGATGGCGCGCTTCTTTTCGGCTGACGACATCACGAATGAAGCTCACAAGCTCGTCATCGGAAGCGCCGCGCCGCATGAGCTCATATAAATCGTGGTCCCACACTGAAAACAGGCAAGTGCGAATTTTGCCGTCAGAGGTAATGCGAATGCGGCTGCAATGCCCGCAGAACGGATGCGACACCGGAGCGATAATCCCGATCTCGCCAACACCGTCGTCAAAGCGGTAACGCCGCGCGGTTTCGCTATGCTGGTGCGGGATCTCGACCAGCGACCGGTACTCTGCCATGCGTCGAAGAATTTCGTCCAGCGTGACAACCACTTCGGGCGTCCATACGCGGTCTTCTTCGAGCGGCATGAACTCGATGAAGCGCACGGTAACGCCCTCTTCTCGTGCGAACTTGCCAAACGGAATGATCTGGTCTTCGTTGAATCCACGCATCAACACGCAGTTTACTTTCACCGGGCCAAGCCCAGCGGCGCGCGCCGCCCGCACTCCGGCGAGCACCTGATCGAAGCTGCCGGGCACGCGTGTGATCTTTGCGAACGTGACAGGATCGACCGCATCCATGCTGACCGTGACGCGATTCAACCCTGCATCCTTCAGCGGCTTCACCATCTCCGCCAGCAGATGGCCATTGGTCGTAATGGCAATGTCGAGTGGTTTCTGCGGCACGACGGCATTGAGATGATCACGGGAAGGCACCGCTTCAGCCGTGCCGTTTCTGGGCTCCATACAATCAGGCTTTAGCCCTTGGGGTCGCAGCTTGGAGAGCTCGCGCACAAAATCCACTACTCCCCGGCGCAGAAGCGGCTCTCCGCCCGTGAGTCGAATCTTCGTAATCCCAAGCGAGACCAAAACCCGCGCCATCCGCAAATAGTCAGCAAAAGGCAATTCGCCGTAAACCGCGCCTTCATTTCCGGTGCGGCAATAGACACACTTGTAATTACAGCGATCGGTGATGGAAATCCGCAGATCGGTGATGGCGCGGCCGAATTTGTCGGTAAGCTGCATTCAGCACTCAGCACTCGGCATTCAGACATTACGGATTCCTAGCCTTCGGCAAGAGCCGATTGTGGCTGAATGCCGAGTGTTAAGTGCTGAATGCTTGCTGAAAAAGAGATGGCAGGCAGGAAAATTCCTGGCAGTCGTCTCCTTTCCAATGCTTTCTTTCGAAAGCGGGAGGCGCAAACGTTTCCATCTGCACCCTCGAAAGACGTGTGGTGCGGGCGCCTCGCCCGCATTCTGTCTTCCTCGCCGCTGCAGCCGGGTATTCCTCAGGCCAAAGCGGTCGGAAACACAACTCAATTATAGATGCGTTTGATTGATTAGACGCCGCAAACAATCAGGGAGTAGTCGGTTTAAAGGCCTGCTCGATCGCCTTGTCTGCCATTGGGGCCATGATCGCAAACCCAGCCTTGTTGGGATGAAGGCCATCGTCAGCAAGATCGCGTTTCAGCAGACCCTTGTCATCAACCATGGAATCAAAATAATCGAGGTAGACGAGATGGTTCGCGGCGCAGTATTCCTTCAGCCATTTATTAAGGGCAAGAATTCTACTCGTCGGACGCTGGGCAAAAAAATCCTGCGACTTTGGCGTGTAATTATGTACCGGGAGAATCGACGAAAAGATCACCTGAATGTTGTGCGCGCGGGCAAGCTCCGCAAGGTCGCTGAAATTAGACTCAATGTCTCCATTCGTGATCGGCCCGCTATTCCCGGCAATGTCGTTGGTGCCAGCTAAGATGACGACGACTTTGGGTTGCAGATCAATCACGTCCTGGCGAAAGCGGACGAGCATCTGCGAAGTCGTTTGTCCACCAATTCCGCGATTGACGTACGGTTTACCAGGAAAGGATTCGTCCAGCTTCCAAATATCGGTGATCGAATCCCCGAAGAATACGACTCGATTTTCTTCCGCCGCCGGAGGTCTTAACGCCGCATTGGCGTCGCGATAGCGCGCGAGCTGACCGTAGTCATCGGTGTACACGGCGATCCGCGAAGCGCGATATTGATCGAGCCCCGCAAAACCGGTCGAAGGAAGGGTCACCGTCGGACCTTGGGAAGGCGGCTGCGATCCTGCTTGTGCGCCAGCCCAAGGAATGCAAGAACAAAGGAATAATAAAATCGCACTAGCTTGCAACATCGAGATTCGCATCATTGCCTCACGAAACCTTCACCAACTCTACCCGCCGGTTTTTCGCCCGCCCGTCTTCAGTGGTGTTGTCTTCCACCGGCTTACTCGATCCCCAACCCTTCGCGCTCAAACGCGAAGGGTCGATGCCATGCGACGTCAGCCACGCCACAACCGCCTGCGCCCGTTTTTCAGAAAGCGTCTGATTGCTGGTTGCCGACCCGACGTTATCTGTATGACCCTCGACGCTGACTTTGATATCCGGATTCTGTTGCAGCATTTTAGCGACTTCGCCGAGAACGCTTTCGGAGTCGGGCAAAATTGTAGCTTTGCCGGTTTCAAAATGAATACCGTAGAGCGCCATGTGGCCGGATTTGTTGAGTTCGTCGGCAATACCGGAGGCGTCAGCCGTGACCTCTTGCTGCATCGACTTCACAGTCAAGAAAGTTTGATAGTAATAGATGCCGGAATTCTGCAACCAGTACCAGGTGTCGCCCTTGTTCGCGGTAATGGTTCCCGGCGATTCTTCATAAATTATTTTCATCCCCGATTGCTTAAGCGCGGTTTCAAAGTTTCGAAAAACCTGAATCTCGCTGACCCCGTCGCGAGTCCCGTAGTCCCAATAGTGATACTCGCCTTCCAGAGTTTTCTCGGTCACATTGCCGTCTGAATCCTTGCCAACCGGCACCTTCACCCGCTCAAACTCTTTATTTTCGCAACTGTGAATGGTACTGCCGGGCATGCGCGTGATGATCGGAGAATCTTTACAACCTTCCGCATCTTGTGGCGCGTCGTCCTGCGCGAACAGGGTTACCGGAATGCAGAAAAGAATTAGTGCAGATAATCCACCAGAAAAGCGTCGCATGGCGAGCCTCAAAGTTGAAAGTGACCGCCGGACTGCGGCGGCAAGGGAGGATATTTTGCCACGTTTGCGCGATTCCGGCCATGCGAATTCTGAAATTTTTAAATGTGACCGGCCAAGCAAGAATGTCCGGCAAACTACATTCCGTCGTAGTTCGGACCGCCGCCACCCTCGGGCGGCACCCAGGTGATGATCTGGTAGGGATCCTGAATGTCGCAAGCCTTGCAGTGAACACAGTTCGAAGGATTCAAACTGATGCGCTTCCCATTTGGCGCCGAAGAGTCGTCGAGCATTTCGTAAACATTGGCCGGACAGAATCGCTGGCAGGGGCTGCCGTATTCGACAACGCATCGCGACTCACAGATATTCGTATCGTGAATGATTAAGTGGGCAGGCTGATCTTCTTCGTGCCGGGTACCGGAGTGATACAGATCGGTGAGCTTGTCAAACGTGAGTTTGCCGTCGCCTTTCGCCGGGCCGATCAGGTGAGCTTCCACGCCGCCATCCGCAGGCAACTCGCTTAACTTTTTCATTCGCGTGTAGCCGGAAGTGCCTGCATACCGGCTGCGCACGCCTCGACCACCGGTAAATTGCTGGATGCCGGCATGAAACATCCCGCTCCAGAAGCCGTGTTCAAAACCCTGATGGAAATTGCGCACCTTCCAAAGTTCTTCTTTGATCCAGCTATTCTCGACGCGCGTTTGAAACGCGCTGAGTGATGCTCCCGAGAAATCATCCTTCTTCAAAGCCTCGAAAGCAGTTTCGCCAGCGAGCATCCCGCTCTTGATCGCGAGATGGATTCCTTTCAGCCGCTGCGAATTTAAAAACCCCGCGGAGTCGCCAAGAATCATCCAGCCATCGCCTGCCACCGGAGGAATCGCCCACCAGCCGCCGTAAGGCAGCGACTTCGCTCCGTAGCGGATCATCTTCCCGCCCTCAAGCAGCTTCGCCACCAACGGATGCCGCTTGAACTGCTGCAATACTCGCTGCGGATCGAGCCGCGGATCGGGATAATCGAGCCCGGTCACGAATCCCAGAGAAACAACATTGTCTTTGCCGCCATAAATCCACGCACCGCCGTACTCGCGCGAAGTCAGCGGCCAACCCATGGTGTAAATGACTTCTCCGGGAGCGATGCGCCCTGCGGGAACTTCCCACAGCTCTTTGACTCCCTGGCCATAGGTCTGCGGATTTCGACCGTTCATCAGATCAAATTTTTGGATAAGTTGCTTGGTCAGCGATCCCCGCGTGCCTTCAGCCAGAATCGTGATCTTCGCCTGCAGATCGTATCCCGGTTCGAAATTTGACTTTGGCTGGTTGTTCTTATCGAGCCCTTTGTCGTCAGTGCGAACTCCGGTTACACGATCGCCGTCATACAAAAGCTCCGACCCAGCGAAGCCGGTAAAGACTGTCACGCCGGCTGCTTCAACTTTCCCGCCTAGCCATTTGACGAAGCGATTGAGCGAGATCACATAATTTCCGTGGTCGCGAAGCGGCGGCGGCGTGATGGGAAATTTCAGCTTGCCCTTTTCGGTGAGGAAGTAAACTGCCTCTTTCGAAACTGCCGCATCGATCGGCGCTTCTTTCTCAAATCCTGGCAGCAGCTCTCGCATCGACCGCGGGTCGAGGAGCGCTCCAGAAAGGCTGTGCTGGCCGATTTCGCGGGCCTTCTCTAAGACATAAATATTCTCTTTGCTAAGCTGAGAGTCAGGTTTTTTAGAATTGTGCTCGTCAATAAGCTGCGAAAGCCGCAGCGCGCAAGCCATCCCCGCCGGCCCGCCGCCGACGATGACAACATCCGCCGGCATCTGCGGCCGCGTTATGTCGGTAGGAGGTTTGCGGAAGGTAAGCATGCAGGATTAGCGCAGCGGATCCGGGACTTCGAGCTGTTTGCAGATTCGGGTAGCTGTCGGATTCTTCACTTCCCGGTGACGCGGGACCGTACTCGTTCGATTTGACTTGGAATTGAAATAAACGCTATGACTTCCGCCTTCCCTTATCAGCCTGCAGCCGTGAGCTTCCAAGTGTCGGATCAAATCAATTCTTTTCATTAGATACCGCGATGGAAGGCGGCTATGCCACCGGAACCGTAATCTTCTCGCGCGTAATCTTTTTCCCCTGTGCGGGCTTTCCGGAAAGCGAACGATTAGCTTCGAGCAACAATTCAATAGCGTCACGCAAATTTGCGCGAGCTTCTTCGATCGTGTCCCCTTCGGTGATGGCGCCTGGCAACTCCTCTGCGTAGGCCAGATAACCGCCGCCCTCAGATTCAGGCACTTCCTCAAAAACGGCTGTTAGAACCATTTCCATAGAACTATTTTACGTCCGTTGTCCAGAGACACCTTAAGTCTTCGCCTTCTTCACTTCTTCAATCAATGGCGGCACAATGTCGAACAGATTACCCACTACAGCCACGTCGGCAATTTCAAAAATCGGCGCTTCGTGATCTTTATTAATTGCCACCACCGATCGCGCGCCCTTCATCCCGACGATGTGTTGAATAGCGCCGCTGATTCCCAATGCAAGATAGAGCTTGGGCGCGACGGTCTGGCCGGAAGAGCCAATCTGTCGGTCCATCGGCAGCCAGCCGGAATCGCAAATCGGACGCGAGGCCGCAATCTCCCCGCCCAGCGCGTCAGCCAATTGTTTCGCCAGGTCGATGTTTTTTTGTTCTTTAATTCCGCGTCCGACGGAAACAATAATCTCAGCCTGGGTAAGATCAACCGCCTGCTTGGCCTCTTTGAAAACTTCTTGCGGCTTGTTACGAACCGTTCCGGCGGGAATATCAACTTTGACGGTCTCTACAGTAGCGGCGCTTGCGCTCGCTTCGACGTTATCGCCGCGAAATGCGCCGTTCTGAAAGGTGACGAACCATGGGGCATCACACTGAAAGCTCACATCAGCGGCAAACTTTCCTTGAAACATCTGGCGCGAGAACAGCAGCTTGTCACCGTCCTGGCGGAACCCGATGCAGTCGCTGATTACGGTCCTTCCCATTGCGGTCGCCAGCTGGGGAATGAAATCGCGCACTTGGTAGGTGTGCGGCATGAGCACTAATTTTGGCTGCTTGGAACTCAGAAATTGCTTCAGTCCGGACGAGAATGCGTCGGGAGTATACGGTTTCAGCATCGGCGATTCCACCGCGTAAACTTTCGCAACCTTCTTGCCAGCTACCTCATTCGCGATCGATCCCACGCCGTCGCCGACAACGGCCGCTTCGAGTGCCCATCCGGTCTCCGCCGCAATCGCCTGCCCTGCAGCCAGCGTCTCCCAGGAAACCCGGTTCAACTTCCCTTCGCGTTGCTCGACGATCACCAGAATGGTTTCAGGCATACGGTCCCAAAATGTTTCGAGGAATTACTCAGTCAGCGGTCCACGCTTCACGGCGCCCACAATTAACAACGTGAGGCCGATGGCGCCTTGCAGCAAAGTCCAATACGCGTACAGGTACGAGCCGCCCTTAATCCCGCTGTACACGAATGACAGAAAAATCAGGTCAGTCCACAACAATAGTTTGCCGACCGTCATCAGCACCGTGCCTTGAGTTTCATTGCCGCCCAGTTGAACTTCTTCCATGCGCATCAATTGTTTGCCGGACATTTCGATTCCTCCTGCTTAAAGCACACGAATTTCGTTACGAAGCTTGTCCACCAGTTTCTTCGCAATCTCCGATGCTGACCCTTCCAGATACTCTGTCTTCTTAGTTTTCTGCGGAACGTACATGCGTTCTATCTTCTGCAAATTTGCGGCGATTGCCGATTGCACCTCAGATAGCGGTACTTTTCGCAGCGGCTTATTCTTCGCCTGCTTGATGCCAATGAGCGTGGCGTATCGCAGCTTGTTAATTCCGGATTGAATTGTCAGCACCGCGGGCAACGGCATTTCGACGAATTGAAAGTATCCTGCCTCCAATTCGCGCTTCACTTTGATGCCGCCATCGCTCTTCTCAATTTGCATAATAATGGTGGCATGCGGCCACCCAAGCAGTTCGGCAAGAATCACGCCAGTCTGCGCGAAGCCGTAATCATCAGATTGCAGCCCGGTAAAAATCAGGTCGAACTTTTCGTCTTTAATGGCGGCGGCAAAAGCTTTGGCCGTGTTGAACGCGTCCAGTCCAACAAAGCCTGCGTCTTCCAAGTGGATTGCGCGGTCCGCGCCCTTGGCTAGCGCCTCCCGCAAAACCTGCTGTGACCGCGCCGGGCCGGCTGTGATCGCGACCACTTCGCCACCGTGCTTCTCTTTCTGGCGCAGCGCCTCTTCGAGCGCGTAAGCGTCCGGCTCATTCACTTCGTAAGACACATCTTCGCGGATCCAGGTACCGCTCTCATTAAGTTTCAGGGGAGCGTCTTTTTGCGGCACTTGCTTAATGCAAACCAGAATCTTCAAACCATTCCTCGCGTTCGGGACGAACAGGCAAACGAATTAGTATAGCCCAGGGCAGCGGAAGCAGTGCACCCTTTGCAGCACTTTGTAATGGGTCAGTTTTCAGTTACCCGTCGTCACCCGCCAGCCAAAAACTAGTGTGTACCTCTCGCGGCGCGAAACGGGCCCCAAACCGATTCCTCTTATTGACTGTCTATAAGAGCGGTGCTACTGTCTTATAGACAGACTATAGGAAAATACATGCCTGCCCCTCAATCCGACCTCCTGCAAGGCACGCTCGATCTGCTGATCCTGAAGGCTCTTACTCCGCAGGAACTGCATGGGATGGGCGTATCGCGAAGAATCGCGCAGATCACTGGCGGGACATTTGACGTCAAAGCAGGATCCCTGTTTCCCGCTCTGCACCGCATGGAACAGGCCGGTTGGCTCACATCTTTCTGGGGCGAATCAGAAACCAATCGGCGTGCGAAGTTCTACAAGTTGACCCGGGCGGGCAAAAAACAACTGCACAGCGAGTCGGAGCGGTGGGAACGAATATCTCTTGCCATGGCAACCGCCTTGCGCACCACATAGGAGGCTCTATGATCAGTCGACTCCGCGCGCTTTGGAACAGTGTATTCCGCGGAAAACTCCTGGATCGCGACCTTCATGAGGAAATCCAGGCTTATCTGGAACTGTCATCGGCGGAAAAGATCCGAGAAGGAATGTCTCCCGAGGAGGCTTACCGGGTTGCTCGTCGCGATATGGGAGGGGTCGAGCAAGTCGTACAGGGAGTTCGCGATGTTAGCGCGGGCGCCTGGCTGGGCAGGCTCGTGCAGGATCTTCGGTACGGGGTTCGAACGCTGGTCAAGAATCCCACTTTCACGGTGGTCGCCATGGCGACACTCGCGCTCGGTATTGGCGCGAACACGGCGATGTTCAGCCTGCTGGATCGGGTGGTTCTGCGGCTCTTGCCAGTCAGTCATCCCGAGCGGCTCGTGATCGTCCGGGAGACCGGCAACCATTACGGCAACAGTTATGGCCCTGACACCATCTCCTGGCCGATGTTTGAAGATTTGCGCGACAACAATCAAGTCTTCTCCGGGATGTTCTGCCGGTTTCCAGCCACCGTGACCCTCGGTGACGCTGATCAAGCGGAGCAAATCTCCGCGGAACTGGTTTCGGGCTCGTATTTCCCGATACTGGGCGTGTGGACGCCATTGGGCCGCCCTATCGCTCCGGACGATGACGCGGTTCCTGACAGCAAGCCGGTCGTCGTACTGAGCTACAGCTTCTGGCGGAGCTACTTCGATGGTGACCGCACCATCGTCGGACGGACCATCAACCTCAACGGTCACGCGATGAACGTTATCGGTGTCGCGCAGCCCGGTTTTGACGGCGTGGAACTCGGAGCCCCAGCGAAGGTCTTCGTTCCAATCATGATGAAGACGGAGATGACCCCTCATTCTGATGGCCTCAAGAACCGGCCCCGCAGGTTGAGTTGGGTTACGGCCTACGGGCGCCTCAAGCCCGGCGTGAGCCTACAGCAGGCAGAACTATCTCTGCAGCCACTTTTGCACGGCATTCTCGAAATGGAGGCGCAGCAGCCTGAATTCACCAGAAACACGACGGAAGCGGACCGGCAGCTGTTTCTCCGTAATCGCATTAAGCTTTTGCCGGGGTCTGACAACGAACTCCGTGAGGATATGCGCAGACCACTATGGGTTTTGGTCGCACTCACCGGGGCGGTCCTTCTTCTTGCTTGCGCCAATCTGGGCAATCTGCTGCTGGCGCGCGCCACGGCGCGAGAGCGGGAATTCGCCCTTCGCATGGCCATAGGCGCAGGCCGGGCGCGCATCGTCCGCCAGTTGCTGGTGGAAAGCCTGCTTCTGGCGGGCGGAGGAGCAATCCTCGGACTGGCGCTGGCCTTTCTGGCTGATCGCATTCTGTTACGCATTTATCTGCCGGCTGACGCGGCCACCGAGTTTGTTGTCTCTCCGATTCCCGATGTCCGTGTGCTGGCCTTCGTTATAAGCGTAACGTTGTTGACTTCATTGGTCTTCGGGCTCCTGCCTGCGGTTCGCGGCTCGCGCACTGAAATTTCTCTCTCCCTCAAAGACAGGTCGGGCGCGCTGTTAGCTGGGAAGATTTCTCTTCGCAGGATGCTGGTCGGCATTCAGGTAGCGTTGTCATTCCTGCTGCTGATCGGTGCAGGCCTCTTCGTGCGTACTTTGCGCAACCTCCAGGGCTTGGGGCCTGGGTTCCCCACCGATCATCTTCTTACATTCACAGTCAACCCTTCGCTCAACGGATACTCCGACCAAGAAACCAAATCGTTCTATCAACGACTTAACGTCAACCTGCAAGCCATGCCCGGTGTTGCGTCGGTTGGATTCTCGGCAATGCCACTCTTGAAAGGATATGCATGGCAGAATGCAGTCCTGGGCAAGGATTTCGAAGGAGCGCCGATCGAGGAGCAGCCGGTTCTCAGCGAGATCGGTCCGGACTACTTCGCCACGATCGGCATTCCTGTTGTCGCCGGGCGCGCCTTCACTGCGCAGGACGTGGGACCGGCGAAACATGCTGTGATCAATGAAAGCTTTGCCAGGAAATACTTCCCGCGCCGAATTCCGATCGGGCAACGCTTCGGCCTGGTGGACGAGCTGAATCCAGTCAGCCCGGACATTGAAGTAATCGGAGTGGTCCCCGACAGAAAATACAGAGATATTCGGGAGACGCCACCGGCGCAGGCCTACTTCCCCTACCTCGAAGGCGTGCATTTCCGCTTCATGAATATCTATTTGCGCACTCAGGGCGATCCGCGCCAGCTTGAGGATGCACTCCTGGAGCGTATGCGCCAATTCGACCCGCATGTTCCGGTCGTCGCCCTGCAAACCATGGACGAACAAATTGGATTCTCACTGCGGACCGAGCGATTGGTGGCCAACCTCTCTGCCGTATTCGGTGGACTTGCCACCTTGATCGCAGTCATCGGGCTCTACGGAGTCATGGCTTATGTTGTGGTGCGGCGAACGCGCGAAATCGGAATCCGCATTGCGGTCGGAGCGTTGCGGAGTAGCGTGATTGCGATGATTATGCGCGAAGTGTTTGTTCTCATCGGGGCTGGACTGGTTGCCGGCTTTTCGCTGGCGCTGGCTCTTGCTAATTTGGTTCGCAGCCAGCTCTTTGGATTGAACCCGCGCGATCCACTGACGTTCATTGGCTCGGCAGTTGTTCTTACTTTGGCCGCGGGCCTTGCCGGCTTTTTACCCGCCTTGCGCGCAAGCAGGGTCGATCCGACAACCGCACTCCGGCACGAATGATTCCCATTCGAATCGGCATTGCCCTGCCGCACGAGCGTTGCAATTGTTGCCGATCTGGGCGAATGGTCGGCAAACCGGAAACTGACCCACTACCTCAGCATTACGGTTGCGTTGTTCTAACCATTCTCCCATTAGCGCGGCGGCATTCATTTCGCTGGATATTGCTTAGTCTGCTGCGTCCGTGAATTGAACACTTCAAATTTTCCACCCGGCCACGCAGTAAGCTTCAAATACTTGCCGGCATCCGGACCCTGCAGATTGGCGATAAAGTCTGCCGGAACGTTGTGCGCTTCGCCACCCTCATCCGAATAATGAAGCTGCCACAGATTTTCCAGGTTCGGCGATTTCTCAATAATGTCCCACGTCGACGGGGTCCCCCCCTTCTTCGCCCCGTTGTCCATAATGGCCACCCGCGGGGCAATCGCATTCAGCAGCGCTGGGCTGCCGCTTTGATTCCATCCATGGTGAGAGACAATATAAATGTCAATTTTCCCAAGCTTGTTCTGCGGGCACACCAGGCCTATTTCTTTGTCGCTGGTCAAATCGCCCAAGTCCAGAATTCGAAGCTTCCCGAATGTGAAGACTGAACCTAGAGACCGCGCATTTTCTGTCTGGTCTGCAGGATACTGCTGCGCATCTTTGCAGGCCGCATTCTCCGCACCAGCTCCCGGCAATGGATGATCAATTAGGACTCCATCGGCACTAACCACCGTGCCACTTATTCCTTTCACCGGCAGAGGGTCGCCAGGTTTCAACGTTATACGCTTGTATTTTCTGCTCGCTACCAGTTGCTGGTAGGCATTCCATCCCTTGACCGTGTCCGCGTCGGTAGATTCGCGATTCTCTCCATGATCGATGAATGCATTGATGGGAATCTTGGCGGCGAGCTGCGGCAGCCCGCCCACATGATCAGTGTGAAAATGCGTAATCAGGACGTAGTCAATCCTATTAATACCCGCATCGTTCGCGGCGGCCACAATCCGGTCGGCGTCCCTTTCCGCGTGACCCGGCCAGCCTGTGTCTATCAAAAGCGACTCATGTGCCGGAGTCACGAACAGCGTCGCCTGTCCGCCCTCAACATCAACAAAATAAATGCGCAATGCGTTTTTTGTGGACTCAGGGGCCGCACTTGCGGGCGCTATCGCCAGCAGGCACAGAAGGAAACCGAGCGTCATGCGCCAAGCTATGCAGCACAATAAATGAGATTCAGGAGCCGGGAAGAACAATTGCCTGGCAGACATCGCGCACCTCGCAAAAAGAGTGAAACGGCCTAAAAATAATCAACTTCCCCTGGGGATTCGTCAAGCGAGGCTGCTTCTGCTGGCCTCACACTAATGCGTTTATAATCTTCTATTATCACCATGCCGCGGAACCAGCGTTATGCACTCGTCGCTTACGTACGGAACCCGGTTGGAGAGTTCGTTGAATCTCTCCGCAAGGAACTCCATCCCGAACTGCCTCATCTCGCAGCTCACGTAACCTTGCTTCCTCCGCGACTGCTGGCCGGTAGCGAAACCACCGCGCTTGAAACCATGGAGGAACTTTGCAAGGACGTCGATCCGTTTGAGGTCTCTTTGGGCGAAGTGGAGACTTTCATTCCAGTAACTCCAACGGTCTTTATTCGAGTCGCGCACGCCGCGTATCGCATGCGCGAATTGCATGACCGCCTCAACGTAAAGGCTCTGGCCTTTAAAGAAGAGTGGCCCTATATGCCTCACCTCACGATCGTCAAGATGGGCGCCGAGGACCAGGCGCAATATGCATACCGGGTGGCGCGCACCCGCTGGGCTGAATTTGACGCTTCCCGCTGCGTTGAGGTGCGCGACCTGGTCTTTGTCCGCGAAGAGGCCCAGAACAAGTGGGCGGATTTGGCCGAAATACCTCTCGGACAACGTTTAATTGGCGCAACCGGCCCCCTGCGCTGACCGTAAAACCTTCGAGATCCCCTAAAACTGCCGCCCCTGGCGGACTCTACAGTACCAGACATGCCCATTACTGTACTTCTTCGCACCGTGGATGTCCCTCTCGTACTCTGCCCATACCCTAACCAACAGCGTAAATAAAAGATACGACGGGCTGATCGGTTTTGGGCCTCGGGAGGATTGATGCAGATCGGTGTCTATGGCGCGGGGTATCTGGGAACGGTGATTTCAGCCTGTTTGGCGGATTTCGGAACTCCGGTAACCTGCTGCCACCCCGATAGCTCCCGCATGGTGGAGATGGCGCAAGGCAAGATTCCCTTCCACGAAAAGAACCTGAGTGAAGTGATCAAGCGCAGCGTGCGGTCCGGACGTTTGGCGTACTCGACGGATGTCGATTCTTTTGCTCGCAAGTGTGGCGTTATCTTTCTGGCAGAAGATCATTCACAACACCTCACGGAACTTGTTCTTCACATTGCAAAAGCCGCGGCCAAACCGCCGATTCTTTCAATAGTGACCCCGGTTGCAGTCGGCACTGGAGCTGCGCTGGAAAAGAGT
>Ga0157372_10004249_pt1 | contig 15316 bp, 10 predicted proteins | sample C55metaG_FD_115307 | JGI IMG/M metagenome (GOLD analysis project Ga0157372, IMG submission 115307) | Corn rhizosphere microbial communities from Kellogg Biological Station, Michigan, USA - C5-5 metaG | ecosystem: Host-associated > Plants > Roots > Rhizosphere > Soil | place: USA: Michigan... | reverse complement strand
TACTATATCCCTTATTGTATAGTGCCTATTATTATCCGCATTTTGTTTGATACCCGCCTTGCACTGAACATACACCTGCTGGTAGTGTTGGTGGCAGGCTTTTTCGTACCCAACAGCTTCGAGTTTGCTTTTACCGAAATAACGGCCGGCATGGTGGCTATCTACAGTATGAAAAACCTGGTGCGCCGCGAGCAATTCCTCGTATCAGCGGTGATCATACTGGCACACTATTTTGTAGTATTTATCGGTATATCCTTAATCCGCGAAGGCAGCTTCCAGGTTATTGATTGGAGCGATTTCCTGCCTTTTGCAGTTAGCGTACTGCTTACCCTGCTTGCACAACCGGTTATCTATATTTTCGAACGTGTGTTTGGCTTAACATCCGATATTAGTTTAGTTGAGCTAACCAATACCAATGCTCCATTGCTGCGTAAACTGGCTTTTACGGCACCGGGCACCTTTCAGCATTCGTTACAAGTGGCCAACCTTGCCGAAAGCGCCATTTATGCTATCGGCGGTAATGCCCTACTGGTTCGTGCCGGGGCTTTATATCATGATATCGGTAAAATGGAAAACCCGCAGTTTTTTATCGAGAACCAAACTGCCGGGTTTAATCCGCACGATAAAATGCCATATCAGGATAGCGCGCAGATCATCATCCGCCATGTGAGTAAGGGAGTTGAGATGGCGCGCCGCGCTAATGTACCCGAAATCGTGATCGATTTTATACGTACCCATCACGGTAACACACGGGTAGATTATTTTTATCAATCATACCTTAAGAACTTCCCCGAAAAGTTAGTCGACGAGAATACTTTCCGCTACCCTGGGCCAATACCTTTCTCGCGCGAGACAGGTGTTTTGATGCTGGCCGACTCGGTTGAGGCTGCTTCGCGCTCATTACATGAACCCAACGCCACGGCTATAGACGCGCTGGTGGATCGTATCATCGAATACAAACTTGAACAGGAGCAACTGAAAGACAGCGATATAACGCTGAAAGATCTGGAAACAATTAAGATGATCTTCAAGAAAATGCTGATGAGTATTTACCACGTGCGAATAGATTATCAAAATCCCTAAATTTTTTTTTGATGGGATAGGCTAATTACTATATTTGCAATCCCAAAACGGGAATATGCACACCGGTGCATAAATGGTGAGGTGCCTGAGAGGCCGAAAGGATCAGTTTGCTAAACTGACGTACGGGAAACTGTACCGAGGGTTCGAATCCCTCCCTCACCGCAACCCAAGTCATCAAAAACACTCAAAAGCCTGTAAATCAATAGATTACAGGCTTTTGTTTTTTACTCAACTGCACAAAAAACACCAAAAATGCCCGATAATTCGTGGCAGAATCGTGGCAGTTTGCTTTTTGCAAAAAACTGCCACGAATGGTGGCTTAACTCATTGAAAATCAAGTTGTACACAAGGTGAACATCTTGACTCCCAGTAGCTGTTTTTCGACATTTATTCACTCAAATTCGTGGCAGTTATGTTAGAAACAAGCTTCAGTTCGCTGTATTTCCTGAAACACACAGGAAATGAACCCAAAAAGTACGTCTATTTACGCATTACCGTAGATGGCCACCCGGTTGAATGGTCTACCAAAATGAAATGGTATGAAGATCGCTGGGATCAGGAAAAATGCCGGGCTACCGGCAACAAACAGGATGCGCAGACGATTAATTCGTTCCTGGACTCCCTGGAAAACAAAATTTTTAAAGCAAGAAAAAGGCTGATCGATGATGATGAATTCATCACCGCCGAAGTGCTCCGGGATGTGGTCACCGGTAAAAGCGGTAACCGCAAGCTGATCCTGGAGGTGTTCACGCAGCACAACAGCGACATGGAAAAGCTGATCGGAAAGGATTATGCCGATGGCACCCTTACCTGCTTTTCCACCACCTACGACCATGCCAAAGCGTTTATCCTCTGGCAATATGGCGCAGAAGACAAGGACATCCGCAAGCTCGATTATTATTTTATGGAGCGCTTTTCTTTTTGGCTAAAGACCGTCAAGGGATGTAACCATAATACAACGATGAAATACGTCGCCAATTTTAAAAAGATCGTGCTGATCTGTGTTAAGAACAAATGGCTGCCTGCCGATCCTTTTCCGGATTTTGAATTATCGCGGAAAGCTGTTTATCGCCAACCGCTCACGCAAACGGAACTCAACAAGATTATCAAAAAGGATTTTCAAAATGACCGGCTCCGCCATGTGCGGGATGTTTTCGTGTTTAGCTGCTATACCGGCCTGGCGTATGCGGATGTGAAAAAACTGACCAGCTCCGAGATCATCACCGGCGTGGATGGCAAACTATGGATCAGTACTTACCGTCAAAAAACAGAAACCCAATGCGCTATCCCGCTCTTACCGGTTGCCAAACAGTTGGTGGACAATTACGCCAACCATCCTAAATGCGCGAACGAATTGAAGGTACTGCCTACCTTATCCAACCAAAAGATGAATGCCTACCTGAAAGAGATTGCGGACTTATGCGGTATTGATAAGCTGTTAACGTTTCACCTGGCTCGTTACACGTTTGCGACCACCATCACCTTGAGCAATGGCGTACCGATTGAAACGGTATCTAAAATGCTCGGCCATACCACGCTTAAACAGACGCTGCACTACGCCAAGATCCTGCATACCAAAATCAGCGCAGATATGGCACCGCTACGGGAAAAATTCGCGATTGCTGCACCGGAACCCGATGCAGATTGTGTCGAAACCGTACTGGTTAAACCAACCAGTACCTTTCCCAAATACAGTTATGTTTTGGTGGCATCATAATCATTCAAGATAAGTGAGGCAAAAAAAATATTAAAATAAAGTTTTGCAATTGTTTCCAAATTTGGAAACAATTGCTTACATTTGTCCTGTTAATAGTTTATTGTTTCACTTTTTAAATTTTATGACATGAAATCGCAAAAAAAACAGATCGTAGCCGATCAAGCAAAAAACAAGTTAAGACATGAAGTATTTAATCGACCAGCTCGACGAAGCTGAAGAATTCTTAAATGAATTAGAAGAAACAACACAATTAAAGTTTGCAAAAGTATTCCGTAAAGTACAGGACGGAAACAATACCGCAAATGATTTTAAGAAACTACCCGGTACAAACGGGATTTATGAGTTCAGGGTGGAGGATAAAGGCGCATGGTATCGAATACTGGCCTTTATGGTGCGCTTTGAAGGCGACAAGCAACCAACCATAGTTGCAACACACGGTTTTAAAAAGAAAAAGAACAAAACCCCGCAGTCGGAAATCGACAAAGCGGAAAGAAAAAAAAGAGATTATTAAAGAAATCTACACAAATTAGAAATTAACTTATATAACAGCCTCCCTTCTCGAAAAGGGAGGCCGTTATAACACTTAAAATATCAAAGAAATGAAAAAAGATACATCGGCCGAAATGAACGAGATGCTTTCCGACGGCGCGATTGTAACGCTTTCCGGCAATCGTAGAAAAGGAAAAAGCATAGACGAATTCATTAACAAAACCGCAGGAGAACCAGGCTCGGAAAAGAGAGAACAGTTTGAATCGGAATTGCGTATGGAGGTTTTCCAGGAACTGATCAAGGCAGCGCGTAAAAAAAGAAATCTTTCCCAGGATGAATTGGGATCGCTGATCGGTGTAAAAAGGGCGCAGATCAGCAAACTCGAAAAAGGCTATGACAATGCTTCTATCGCGACCATTGCTAAAGTTTTCGAGGCATTAAATGCGACTGTCAGCATAACCGTCCGGATGGATGGTAAGCAGTTGGAGTTGTGCTAAGATTATTCACCCCCATAAAAAGCCATGTGAAATCACATGGCTTTTTTTATTTCCCCGGTACCAGCAAGCTTACATAGCTTCCTATAAAAGGATTATAAGAAGGCTCATAGATCAGGTAGCCAAAATCACGTAACTGCCGGATACATTTATGGTAAGTCACGATGCTGCCGATATGCGTTTGGCCCATAATTTCGCTTCGTGATATGCTCACCGGATTTTGCAGCCCGTTTAACGACCATTTGCGGAAAAGACACATATAAATCGCAAAATGCCAGACCGTTATCCGGTTGTCAGCCGCCAGCACCTTGAAAAGTTGATGGAAGACAACACCTGTTTCCATCACCACGAGGTGCTGCTTGCCAGCATTTTTTGTATGTCGGCATAACGGTAATAATACGTACCACCTATTTTGGAATAGGCCAGCCGCCCTGTCGCCCGCAGCGTTAACAAAGTACCCGCGGATATTTTGAGCAGCTTACGTACTTCCAGCGCTTTCAGCCATTCTTTAGGTTGTTCGGCTGCATAAACAACCCTGATGCGCCCAAGCTCGTTTGTATCGGCAATAACCCGCAAAAGATACAGGTGTACGGCGCGGTAATTTCCTTATATGTCAACCGCCTGATCAAACAGGTGAACCAAAAAGGCAAACGCAAGTCCAGCCTGATCTTTGACGAGTTCCCGACCATTTATCTGACCGGCGTAGATAACCTTATTGCCACTGCACGCAGTAATAAAGTGGCAACCACATTAGGGATACAAGACTTCAGCCAATTGCGTAAAGATTACGGGCGGGAACAAGCCGATGTCATTGGCAACATCGTAGGAAATGTCGTTTGCGGGCAAGTAACGGGCGATACGGCCAAACATTTATCCGAACGCTTCGGCAAGATCATGCAGGACAGGGAAAGTATATCTATCAATAGGCAAGATACCTCTATCAGCCGCTCCAAACAACTCGAATTTGCCGTACCCGCCTCGAAAATTTCAGGGCTGAGTTCCGGCGAATTTGTAGGCATGGTTGCCGATAACCCGGACGAATTAATTGGCCTAAAAACCTTCCATTGCCGCATTATCAATGACGATGAAGCCATCAAAAAAGAAGAAGAAAGTCACCAGGAAATACCACAAGTCCGCAACATTACCCCAGCCATGATCCAACGGAACTACGACCAGATCAAACAAGACATCAGCGATATCATACAATGCGAAATGCAACGTATTTTAAGTAATCCTTCCTTAATGCACTTAGTCATCAACAAAAAGAAAGCATAGCAAAATAGCGTATCATAGTTTGGTATATTTGCTTATATGAATGTACAATGGACTTTTTAAAATCAATCACCTTTACGCCGGAATGGGTGCAGGCATTAGCGGCTGTATTTGGCGTGATAGGATTACTGACTACCATATTGATTCAAATCAGGACAGTAAGGATACAGGCGAGAACTTCGGAATTACAAGCTGAGCAGATCTATCGTGACAAGAATGTCCAAAGAATAAAAATGATGCCTTATTTTTCCCTGGACGTGATTCCGGCTGACGTAGATACAGGTAATCATCAGCTAATACTGACCTTAGTGGATAACCCGGTTGATATGTTTATGCTGGAAGCCGCTACTAATGTCCCTATTAAATTAAATTTTAATATCGACTTTACAACCGCTGAAAAGCCAGGTAAACAATTCCGGTACACATTTAACTGGGCAAATAACGGGTTGGATTTTAACAGGTATAAAATTGTCCAGTTAGAATACATGGATCAGCTCGGAAATTTTTATAACCAAACTATTGAAATGATGGGAAGACAAATCACTATCACGCCGCCAATGCTCAATTTACAATACCAGATAAACTATCTTAATCGTAAAAAATGGTTTAACCGCTTAAAAGCCATATTTAAAAAGCCGCAACAAAGGCTATCTATTTTCCCTCCGGAAAAAAATAAACAGCATTAAAAATGAAAGGGAAATACCTGTTTGATACGCATATATACGGCCAACATACCGTTCAAGGAATTATTTGGGCATGACCCTTTGACGTAAAGTTAAATTTCTTTAATGCCCTTGGTAAAATATTCCCTCGCACCGCCGATATATTTCAACGCTGGGCCCGTCCGACAGCTCTGCAATGCAATTGCTGAAGGCCGAAGCCATCACAGCCTCCATTTTAGGCAGGTCCGCAACAAACTCTGCAAATAGCTTTCCAATTTTAAATTGCTCTTCCTCCGCAAAATTACCTTTATAGATTTTTACACTTAAATCATCCGATTTTGTAAACCCAAAGGAAGGCTTTAATGTGTAACCGCGATGAATTAGGCGGTTACGATACGTGCAAACCCTATCCAGCCAAGGGTAGACATGTGGGTCTAAAAATTGTTCCATCGTCCTTAAAACCGGTTGATACGCTTGGCCGTTAAGGCGTCTGGTAACGCTCTTTATGTCCGGCATTTGGTGTTCGGGTCTAAGTTCCCGGTTAACAGCTACATCCACTAAGCAGGCAAACAAGTCAAATAAAGTTTTGATACTCGTGACCATTAGATAAGCATAGTCCCTGCATTTAGGCTCAATAGAGATAGCTTGCAAATCGTAGGGTGAGAAAAACTCCGGCTCGGTGTGGTCTGTCGACAGCGTGTTTAGCTGGGTAATTAAATGATCTAACTCCTGATAGGCGTCCATGACAAACTGCCATTGGTTGAAATAGGAGAAAGTTAGTTCGTTAATATAAAGCGCTAATGGCGTTAAATGCGGATAATCTATGGAGCCCACGGCGCCACATAACTTAGACTCATATTTTAGCCATTCACCATCGAAAATTCCGTATTCTGTAAGCGTTTTCATTTAAAGGTATTTCTATTTTTAATTCCAGCCTTCTACCAATTTAAATAATGCTGGCGAAGAAAAAAAGAGGGGCATTGGTTGATGCAAGCCTAATCGCAAAAGTTCTTAAACTTTGCGGCAACTTTCAACGAAGGGCATTCCTTTACAAATTCCTCTTCAAAAATTCGTTGAATAATATCTGCTTTCTCAGCCGAGGTCTCTTTAGGTACTTGAAACAAAGCGGCATCATGCATAGGGATAAGAAATTCTATTTCGCTATCACTGGAACGCAATTTTATAATTGCTCGTTTAATGATTAGCGAAGCGGTTCCCTGAATTCGTTGGCTCATCGCCCAGGATACGTTTTTCTCATTTTCGAGACGATATCGATAGTTTCCGTTACGGGTTCCAATTTTATTTTCAGTCAGCGCTTTTTCTTTAATTTCCGCCCTGTAAGCATCCAGCGTAGTAAAAGAACTAAAGGCATCAATGATTAATTTGGAAAGTGTCGCAGCATGTGCTTCTAATTTAAAGTCCTTTAGGATACCCATGTTATTGCTGATATCCATTCCGTAGGAGTACTTATAAAATAAACTTTTGCAAAATTTACGTTGTTCCTCTTTATCCGTAATGTATTTTTCTACCTGAATTTTTTCACCAATTGAATCATAGATATAGGAAGTATTGTAGGCATTTATCAGGGCGACATCCTTTGAATCATCAGCAAGTATTCCGGCTTCAAATTGCGCATAATCGATATATAACAACTCTTTCTTTCTATCGGCACTAACAATGCTTCTGAATTTCCTTGTCAGGTTTTGCAAGTTGGGTGTTACTACTTTTGTCCTGGCGGTAACGGTGCCAAATGAATCGTAAACCGGATAAATTTTTTGCTGCTTGGGATTTAGGGCACCTATCGATAATAAAGCATTTAGGTCGGTGGTAGACTTTTTTTCCTGGTAAAGCAAGTCTATTAACGGATGCCTTAACTTTGAATCTTTTAGAAAAAAATAATAGCCTTTTTCTTCTATCAGTTCCCTTGCTTCCCGGATCAATGCTTTATCTTCAATTTTGCTCATCACAGTTTTCCAATCTGATGGGGACACAATATCAAACTCCAACTGAAGTCGGTTGCGCAGTTTATAGACATCGTGGCTAAGCTGACTCACCCAATAAGATACACTACCGGTATTGACGGTTATTCCTTTATAGGTGCGTTCTAAATTGATAATACGTATTGGTCGTTCAACATTATAAAACCTGTCATATTCACCTTTCGCATTCAAATCTTTAAGTTGTTGGTCATAACAATTGTGCATCGCTAAAAGCATCCTATAAAAAAGCCGCTGGCGTTCGGCTTCATCTGCTTCGACCAGTCCCTGGTACAACTTTTGCGTTTTTTTAAAGTCTTCACTCTCGGTAACCTCACTGTAAAACTCTTTTAAAATATTCCAGACGGACCACGGCAATATGTCTTGCCTGTCTTTTTTTCGCCCGTATAACTGTTTTGCAATTTGTTCAATATCAATAATGTATTTGGGCATCGTCTCTTTACGTGCGCTTAGCCAGGAAATAACGTTATCCCAATCAAAAGATATAATATTCGTCTTTTCCGCTGCTATTAAAGCCATAGAAGTTACTGTTTTATAGGCCGAGCCGTCATAAACGTAATAGGTGGAATGCCCTACACCATTTGCTATTGATAATTTACTGATGACAAATTGGTTCATAGCAAAGAAATAATTTGTGGTAAGTCCCTGGATATTTGATTGACCTTCAATTTCGGCAAACCATAAACAAATGTTTGTTGCCCCGATTCCGCAAACTTATTATAAGCTTTTAGATGAATTTCTTTATCCACTGCGTCCAGGTAACTATTATTGAGATCGCTCGGTGCGATGGATTGAAGGCATATTAACGCGCATCTTTTTGACAGATGGCTTTGAAAATAGCCGCGATTAAATGAAGACTTTATTAAATTGATGGAGGTTGTATCGACCGAAGCGAGGTAAAGACAGGCGCCAGCAACTACGGGTGCCCTTTCTACACCCTGTGAATGATTGATCATTTTTTGAGCAAACTGCTGAAGGCCGGTATCTGTAACCTTATGAAAGGCTAAAAGCTTCAATATTAAATAAGACTGCCATGTGTAAATATTTTTCTCCTCGTTGGTTACTAACGGGATCAGAATAGCGAGTAGGTCGTCCGTAACGTACTGGCGGTCTACAGTCAGTAAAAAGCGCGTATAAATTTCCGAGTACCAGGGGTTATCTTCAAAACGTTCGATTATAGCTTTTACAATTTCTGAAAAATTGATCAGGTTCTTTAACAAGGGGGTGCGGGAAAACCGTTGTAATCGCTCTATTGCGAATTTAAATTTCTTTCGTTTGATTATGTCGTGGATGTCGGATAATGACTCATGAAACATTTTATTTACCATGATCACCGATATTTGCACCTCCCGTGACTTTCCCGAGTCCATCAGACTGCAAATTTGTTCTATTTCTTTATCCAGTGCAGGGGTGTATTCTTCAATTTTTCCTCTGTCTACGCCGTCGTTATAATTTAGAATCTTCGTTTTTTGTGAATTTAAATTCAATCCTATTTCTGATAACTTGTCGATCAGAAACATAAGGGCCTTCCGGGCTTCAAATTTATCTTTACAAATAATGCGGATGTCGTCCATATACCGGTAATAATGGGGGAAGTCCGCTATCATTTGCTTATCCACATTTGCGAGAAGGAGATTTGCTAAAAATGCAGACGGTTCCCGGTTTTGTGGTATTCCATCGCTCAGCGGCCCCGTATTGCCCTGCCATTTTTTAATTTGGTCGATAACGATTGCCGCAGCGCCGTCATAAGCAGATTTATCGTTCACATTAATCCTGTGTTCTGTTAATGCTGTTTGCAAGCTACCCGCAGCGATGTTATCGTAAAAATTGGTAATATCCGTTGCCACCAGGTACGGCATCGTGGTATTAATGGTATCATGTATCTGGTACTGGAATTTTCGCCACTGTTCTACGGTATGGAAAAAGAAGTAATCGTGATTATTAGTGACGTTATAGTTATATCGCACAGAATAGACATGGCTGGAGATAACCTTCTTATCCAATTCATTGGCCAAATGGTCTACTGCGGCCTGGTAAATTACCCTGTCTAAAAATGTGGTTTGTACCGCCTTTCGGGTGGTAAACCCTTCCTTTGGAATCGCGTATAATTCAGGGTCTTGGGGCTGGTATTTGCCATTGGCCAGGGTTGCTTTGATCAGCTTATAAATATCTGCGGAATAAAGGATGTCTTTAAATCGCAATGGGTCCTGAAACCAATCATCTGCCAGATCTTTCCTGATGTTTCCAACGGCCTTCCAAATGTTTAATTTGACACCATTTACTTCAACTTTACTTAAATCGATGAGATCGCCGTTCTCATTAATGATAATATGGTGAGCATCGCTGGTATAGCTGATTTTCTCGTTACTCGAATCATGCGTATTTAATAATTCGTTGATCGGCAAATAACTCAGGTCTTTCACATGAACATTTCCGGCAAATGCAGTTTCATCATTGAGTTTGGTTACCAGGCCGCACAAAACAGGCACCTTTTTCATCATTACGCCGCTACCAGAATAACCCCCAATTTTTGCAGTGGCGTCTTCTCCGTCAATGCCACCTTGTGTGGTAACAACGAGCATCTTGTCTGGCGATGCGCCCGCATAATTGAAATTAATAAATGTCAGGTTCTTACGGTCGTTTGATGATAAGAACCCGGCCGATCTGAATGTTCCCTCTTTGCGCTTGTTTGAATGAACGACGATTTCCGGGAAATTGGGGATATGGGAAACCAGTTTTTTTTCAACCTTCAGGATGCAAAAGTCGTTTGGGGAGTCAATGATAATCTCTGCTACCGCTACTTTCTCGCTTTTAAACGCGGAAGAATCAAGATTGGGATTATGTTCTACCAATACATGATCTACATCATTTATTGCATATTCAAAAGTATTACCGTCTGCTGATGGTGTTCTCCTGCCAAGAACGCAATGAAGCGCTGTAAATACATACATATACCCACAGCTTTTAGTCGTATAATAGATTACCCCACTACCATGCACGTCAGGCCTAACTTGCCCGCCAACCAGGATTTTAGTTGTCAGTCGCACAGCGATATTATTGAGCAGAAATTCGGTCGTGGTTGTCGTCAAGAGGTTGATTATAAGGATAAATTGTAACCATGTTCGAAGTTAGCATCATGGCATGAAAAATTATAGGTGGTCTTTTCTTCTTCCGTGAAACTTAAACGGCTCGAAAAGCCAGGATAATTAAAGTAGAATTCAATGTGTTTGCTTAAATCCCGCTGTGGATGGAGTAATATTTTCGCAAAAGTTGACTTGTTTGGCAACTTGGCCTTCAACCCATTCGCGCAGATAATGTATTTTGAAGTACTCACCATATCCAAGAATTTAAAGCTGATACTTTTGCGGCTAGCATGATGGGATAGCTTAACCGCGTCTACTTTTAAGCGGGAAATTTTTCGCTCCGTTAATAGTGCCGCTACTGAAGTATCGATCACCGTCGGTACTGCGTCACCCATGTGTAGTAAAGATTTTCCTTCATATTCAAACAGGAAGGCTATACTGGTGGCATTTTCAAGCTTTTTATCCAGGTCTTCATCGGCATTATCGAACCTGTTCTGCTCACTATCGTAAAGCTGCTTGATAGAATAACCGTAATCGTTACCGGTTGCGCCCACGTCTAAATCAGCGTATTCATTGGAAAACAAAGTGAGCATTTCCTCATTTGGGGACAAAACGGTTATGGTCGTACCTAAGATATTTTTTACCAGCGGGAATACTATTTTTTCTTTGATATTCCAGCGTTGGTCAGGTTCATTATGAAGGAACTCTTCCAGTTCTTTCATTTCTTTCGCACTGATATCAAACTGTTCCGGTGCTTCACGATAAATTTTCTCAGAGAAAGCAGAATTGAACCAATATTGACCAATACTTTCTTTTTTAATCGGGCTTTGCGTGTCTTGTATATCTCGTATTAAATAAATTATCCCCTTGATATGATCCTGATCTAAATGAGTAATTATCACCAAATTAATAAGCTGTTCACTTTTAACGATTTCTTCTGCTACTTTTTGGAGGTGATCCTTACATAGAGTATTACCGTTACCACCGTCAATCAAAATATTGACAGCACCGTGTTCTTGCGAATTATAGTGAATGATCAGGCAATCTCCGTTTCCGGCCAATAATGCATCGATGGTGAGATTTGACCCGGCCATTATAAGGTTGGTTTGGTATCACATTAAAAATATAAAGCTATAAAAAACAATTACATATTTATTAATATCATCGCCGATGAAAATACATTGCAAGGAAAATAAATTAGATTATCCTTTAATACGAAAAAACGGGCAATAATATTAAACCACGTTTGCTAATTAACTGAACTTTTAGTATCTTTATATTAGAAAACGATTTACAGTTACAGGGCCGTGACTTAGGTAGCAGCAGTTGAAACTGATGACATAAATCGGTGAAAATTAAGACGTTAACGTTCTTTTATTTACTTGTTATTTCCAAATTCGTGGCAGAATCGTGGCAATGAATTTGAAATATCACGTAACTAATTGATATATAGCGAACTAACTGAATGGGTGTCTTTCCCTCCCTCACCGCTTTGAAAATCTCAAAAACACATTAAGAGCCTGTAAATCATGTATTTACAGGCTTTTTTTTTTATAAGCTAATACAAATAATTCATTTTTAGCATCAAAAGAGCGGCTGGAGGTTAAAGCCCTCTCATCCCTTAGATTGCTTACCGCGTGTTACTGGTTTTTCGCGCAAAGTTGTTGCGGTGGATTTTTTGATAATTTCGGCAATCACGGTGTCCAACTCCGATATAGACTCGATCAGATATTGCAAAGCTGTTTTAAAGTCCTCTGTATTTGAGGGTCTCTGCAACAACGAGACCAACCCTAATATACGAGCCACAGGCGCACGCGCGACATGCGATTGGGTCCAGGCGATATCCCGGAAGGTAGCGTTTTGTTCCTCGATCTTTTGAATATATGTTTTCGTAGCAGTAATGTCTCGTCCGGTGATACAAATGCCCGTAATCTTGTCATCTGCACGAACCGGATTAAGCGAATAATGTACCCAGGCTTCTTCTTCACCATGACGATATTGTCGCTCATATTCGATGGTTTCGCCCGCATATACCCGCGACAAGAGCCGCAGAAACTCGTCCCGGAGCTGTTCGGGCAGATACGTCATAATATCCCGCCCGGCAACGAAGTGTTCCGGCAGTCTGTTGAAGCGAATATATTCTTCTGCTTGGGGGTTAAACTGCCTGATGCAGTTATTGGCATCAAGCAATACAAAGCCATCGGTTGTACTTTCAAAAATAGCACGAAGATCAGTTTCAGATTGACGAATCACCTGGTGTGCATGCTGTACCTCTTTTTCATTTTTTAGCTGATCAGTAATATCTGCCGCCAAAACCAGCCGCACCAGCCTGCCATCCAACTCCAGCAGGTTACTTTCGATCTTCGTATCAATGAGTTCGCCATTTTTTTTATAATGCCGGGCATACTGTTCGTGATATTGCCCGGTTTGCCGGTTTGCCTTCACTATATTTTCAACGGTGGCATGTTCTGATGGCGGCCGGATATCGGTAATCTTCATTTGAAGAAATTCCTCGCGGGAATAGCCATAATGCTGTACAGCGGCAACATTTACGTCGATAAAACAAAGTGTCTCGGTATCAAAAAGCCACATTGGCAGCGGACTTTTTTCAAACAGCGACTGATACTTCAGGGTGAGCTGGTATTTATTCAGAAGTGCACGCTCCAAACGTTTAAAAACCCGCTGAATAAGCAGCATGATGATCCCGCTGAGCAAAATTAAGTTCGCACTAAAGGCGATCCAACTGCTTGGCGGATACTGAATATTAAGCGGATGAGGGGCTGCAAAGAGATGCATGATTGTACCAAGGACGACAAGTAGCAATGTATTGAACAAAATTGAGTAATAGGCAAAGATGATCGGCATAATCAACGCGACGATTACAGAAACGCACAGCAGGTAGAAAATACCCAGGCCGAGATAGCCAAGCTCAATGGTCAGATAAACGGCAAGTACATAAAGCAGGCATATCAGCAATAATTTACGAACCTGGAGAGGCAACCGGGTGGCAAAAGTCATCCAAACAAACTGAATAAAACAAACGATGTCCACCACGCCAATGGTTGTATCGTGATGGATAACCGCAAACCCCAGGCCGAACAGGGTTGCCAGTAAACTGACCGGAAGCCCATACGTGAGCAGAGTATAAAATAACTCATTTTGCCAGTAACTTAAAGTGGATTGCTCTTTGAGGTCGGATGATGGTTGTTGTTTTCTTACGGCATGCTTATATAGTATCAACCACTTTTTCATAGATAGAGTTAGATCTGATCTTCAAATATCTTTACAGTGAACAGGCAAAGTTTTTCATCACGGCTTTATCTTATTTACCAACCTCCGCAATTTGCCCAGCACCCGCCGATAATTCATTATAATGAATATTTATTAATTATAATGAATATTTAATTGTTTTTTACGAAAAAACAAAACGATTAGTTTAGTGATTCGCTTATTTATTTATAATATGACTGTCCTTCAAACATTCTATACTCTAATGTGTTTTACTGGATTTGCGTTTTGCAGTGATGTTTTTTGACCAAGAAGCGTTCTCAACATTCAAGTTCAAGCAAAAAAGGCAGCTAACGTATACACCAGCTGCCTTTTAGGAGTTTAAAATACTCTTTGGGGAAATTATCTCGGTACCGGCTCCCATCCTCCAAGCACGTTGTTGATCGTGATCTTATCAGCTTCGTTAGCAGTTAGTTGTTTTTCCCAGGGCACACGGCCCGCGCTTGCAGAACCCGGGCCATAACTTTGATATTCGGAGTAGCGGGCGGTTTTATAGCTCTCGGTTTTGTTCCAGTTCGAGAAACCCCCGGCTTTGATCTGCTGCCCCATATAGCAATGGATGTAGGTAACCCAACTGTACGGGCGCCACGGGCGACCTAGCGACACTGCATGTAATGTGCTATCTCCGGTAAGGGTACAATCGTAAAAAACAAAACCGTAGGGATGATCCTGTGGGGTAGACGCCGCGGTAATATGCGAGTTCTTTTTGCTATGGATATGGCAGTTTTCGAACCAGGCCGTTGCCGCGCCGAAGATAAAATCGGTAGTGCCTTCGATGTAGCAATCCTTATAATACTGGCGGCTGGTCTCGCTGTTGAGGAACAGGATATCCTGGTTGCCAATAAAACGGCAATCGGTAAATACGGCCTTATCGCCACGGCATTCCACAGCTACGGCTTGCCCGGCCGAAAAGCCCGCATCGTTACGAAAAGTAATGTTTTTAGCTTTAAAGTTATCGGCAGCGATGAGGAAACTATACGAAGTGCGTGTATTGATGCTATCGCCTTTGGGCGACACCTTACCGGGATGATCATCATACGTCAGAATGGTGTTGAACCTCGACTCCCCCACCAGTTCAACAAATTGCTTTTCGGCATCCAGGTGAAGTTTTTCGTGATATAAACCATTTTTGATATAGATTACAAATGGCTTTTTATTACCGCCGGGCACGGCATCCAATGCGGCCTGCACGGTTTTATATTTACCGCTGCCATCCTGCGCTACGGTAATG
>Ga0157372_10004248_pt1 | contig 15317 bp, 6 predicted proteins | sample C55metaG_FD_115307 | JGI IMG/M metagenome (GOLD analysis project Ga0157372, IMG submission 115307) | Corn rhizosphere microbial communities from Kellogg Biological Station, Michigan, USA - C5-5 metaG | ecosystem: Host-associated > Plants > Roots > Rhizosphere > Soil | place: USA: Michigan... | reverse complement strand
GAACTAAGCCGCGTATCCTACTGTCTGGCTTTAAGTGGTAAACCTGACGAATGGGGAAATGTATACAGTGTTGATACTTATGATAAGCAATCAGGTACTGACCCTAATGGAGGTAGTTATTGGTATCAGCGAATTGTACGTAATAATAATAATGGTTTTTACAATTCGGGAAAGCAAATAAAAGTAGGAAACCGTACTTATACTTTTACCATGGGTAAGCAGAATCTTTATTGGCCTGTTCCAAATTCTGCCATAACAGCTAATAACAAAGGACAGCTTAGTCAAAATTTTGGGTACACTGGTTATGATTCTAATACTCTTAAATGGGAAACATGGCAGGAGGCTGTTGCTGATGAGGATAAAGTGAATTAAGTTATTGTAAAATAATTTGTGCAATAATTTCAAATGGGTGTCTGCTAATAACAGGCGCCCTTTCTGATTTTGGTGAAGTCTTAGAAGATATGCGGGAAACTTTTACTTCACACGCATTTTAACGACTGTATTGCATAAACAAAAAAAGGCTACCAGCGGGCGCTGGAAAGCCTTTTATATAACCAATTTTTAAACCAAGGAAGGGCAATTTCTGTAAAGAATAGTACTCAGTATTTAAGTTTTTACACTTGTTATGAGTGCTAATTCCTACAAACAAAGTAATTAAATATGCAGCTGATGCATGGGGGATAAATTCTTAAAAAACAAGGGTTATTTGAGCCTATTTATTATTCTGGTGCTTTTTTCCGCTCAATTTTTTTAGATCCGAGAAAAATTTACCCGTTCTATTTTATGAACTTTTGGTTTACCATATACGAAAAGATATTACCTTTATTGAAGAACTCGAGGTATTTACAGACAGCCTGGAAAGTTTAGAGATGTGATATACCCCTCTAATTTTTTAGATTTCCCCCTGTTTACTGAAAGTGTGAAGCAATATTCGAATAACCTTTATAAACTTTGGTCAATAACCTATGCAATTCATACCAGTGTTTTTGATATTTCTGGCACTAACACTTCTTAATAACACCGTTTCATCCCAGACACACAGAGACAGTTTGTTTGTAAGTAAAGTTTCAGGAAATCTTACTGATTATTATTCAAGCTCATTAAGTACCAACGCTTTAATATATAATGGGAAAATGTTTCAGGATTATTTCCCCTTTGAGCCGGGTAATCACGTTTTCTTTCTCGCAAATGAGTTTACCCCCGGGACGGTTATTTATGATGGGTTCCTCTATAAGAAAGTTGACCTTAAATATGATCTTGTTGCTGACCAGCTTATAATGCAACATCCTTCTTTTGGCATGGGTATTATTTTAAATCCTAAATATGTTAGTTCATTTACTCTTAGTAATCATACCTTTTTAAGAATTCCGGATAACCCTGCCAATATCAAAAATCAGGGACAATATTACGATGCTCTTTACCAGGGCCAAGTATCTCTTGTAGTAAAGCGAATCAAAAAAATATCAGAGGTAGTGGGGCAGGACCGGGTTAAAAGGACAGTTTCTGCTCAGAATAAATATTACCTCTATAAAGATTCTGTTTATACCCAGGTAACAAACAAGAAAACCCTCTTAAAAGTCTTAGGAAATAACCTTTCTAAAAGTCAGCAGTTTATACGGGCTAATAAATTAAATTTCCGTAAGGATAAAGAGAACAGTATGCTAAGCCTTGTTAAATTTTACGATTCTATTTCCCGCTGATATGAGAATTTGTTACACCATCCTTATCAGCTTGCTCGTCTTAATTTCTGTTAAAACAAAGAGCCAGGATTTATCCGGACATGTTGATGTCCATTTAAACAATCGTTCATTCGGTAATTTGATATCACATCTCGAATCATCAACTCGTTTTAAGTTCTATTATGATACTTCATTAACTGATAGCTTAAAAATAGATGTAGATCTGACAGATGTTTCAGTAACGGAAGTATTAGATAAGGTTTTTGCTAATACCGATTTTCATTACGCAATTTATAAAGAGAATATTTTCATTACTAAAGGCAAGCAAATTATTGCTCAGCTTCCTTCGCAGTACCTGCAGGATAAAAAGGATAAGGTAACTATTAAAGAGATTCAGGTAGCTGATTTATCTGAAACGAAGAGTGTTGTTTCTGCATCTCTTGAAAATAAGGTTTATATAATAGGTGCTAACACTGTTTCAGATCGAACAACAGCAACTATTGCAGGCTATATACGAAATTCAAAAACAGGCGAACCAGCATCGGGAGTTGCAATTTCAATCAGTAAACTAAAAATTGGAGCTATTACAGATCAGTTTGGCTATTATTCACTTACGCTTCCAAAAGGCAAACATGAGTTAAATATCAGGGCAATTGGATTTAGAGATACCCGAAGACAAATTAATCTTTTAGGAGATGGTAAATTTGATATTAACGTTCAGGAGCAAATCCTGTCATTGAAAGAGGTAGTTATTACCTCAGATAAAGCTTCTAACATTCGTCGCACCCAAATGGGAGTTGAGAAACTGGACATTAAAACAATAAAACAAGTGCCTACAGTATTTGGAGAGGCCGATGTTTTGAGGGTTGTACTAACTCTTCCGGGTGTTAAATCTGTTGGTGAATCCAGTACAGGCTTTAATGTAAGAGGAGGGTCTGCAGATCAGAACCTGATTTTATTTAACGACGCTACGGTATTTAATCCCGCTCATTTCTTTGGTTTTTTCTCAGCCTTTAATCCAGAGGTAATTAAGGATGTTCAATTATATAAAAGCAGTATTCCTGCAAAGTATGGCGGTAGACTGGCATCTGTGCTTGAGCTTAATGGCAGGGAAGGGAACAAAAAGGAACTTACCGGCACTGCAGGCATTGGATTGATAACAAGCCGGCTGAATATAGAAGGACCGATAATTAAGGATAAAACCTCTTTTATTGCAGGTGGCAGAACTACTTATTCAAACTGGATTATGAATTTGCTGCCAAAAAAGTCGGGATATAAAGATGCGAAAGCTGGCTTTTACGATTTAAATCTCTCTGTTAGTCACCAACAAAATCCCAAAAATAACTTCTATTTTACAGGATACTTGAGTAGTGACCAGTCTAATCTGGCAAGCGATACAACCTACCGTTATCAAAATCAAAACTACTCTTTGCGCTGGAAACATACTTTCAATAATAAATTTCAAAGCATTGTAAGCACAGGTTTGGATAAGTATAGTTATAACAATTTCAGCACTTATAATGAAGAGGTAGATTACAGACTAAAGTTCAGTATACAACAAACCTACCTCAAATCGAGCTTTAATTACTATATAAATCCTAAATGGAACCTGGAATTTGGAGCAGGCTCTATTTATTATATCAGTAAACCCGGCTCTATGCAACCTTATAATAACAAGTCGCTTATTGTGGTTGACGAGCTTCCTACGGAGAGGGCTGTAGAAAGTGCCGTGTTTGCTGAGCAGCGCTACGATGTGACTAAAGATATCACGATCAACGGAGGCATAAGATATTCGATCTATAATAGTTTTGGTCCTGCGTCAGTTAACGTGTATGCCAACGATCTTCCTAAAAGCGATGACAATGTAATAGCTACTACAAATTACGGTAACAGGGAATTTATACATACCTATCACGGACCTGAATATAGATTGAGTGCAAGATTTGCTTTAAATCCTGCTTCTTCAATTAAGGTTAGTTATAATTCATTACGCCAATATATCCATATGTTGTCGAACACTACTTCGATTTCTCCTACAGATGTTTGGAAACTTAGTGATTTAAACATAGCGCCACAAAAAGGAGATCAGTATTCGTTGGGGCTTTATAAGAACCTGCGAAGAAATACAATAGAAATATCTGCCGAAGCATATTATAAGAACATAAAAGATTTTCTTGATTACAAAAGCGGAGCTGTACTCATTTTAAATCATAAGATAGAACAAGATGTTCTTCCTACGCAAGGAAAAGCTTATGGTATAGAACTTATGGCCAAAAAATTAACAGGTAAGCTAAACGGTTGGGTAAGTTATACGTATGCACGAACCTTTTTAAGAACTGCCGAGGTGACTGGTGTCAATTCTATTAATGGCGGAAATTATTATCCTTCAAATTACGATAAACCTCACGATTTCACTTTAATAGGAAATTATCGTTTCTCTCACCGGGTTAGTTTTTCATTAAATGTTACTTCAAGTACCGGGCGACCAATTACACTACCTGTAGGAAAATATACCTATTCGGGAGGACAGCGTGTATTATATTCGGACAGGAATCAGTACCGGATTCCTAACTACTTCCGCTCAGACATCTCTCTGAATGTATTGGGTAATCACAAAATAAAACAGCTTACCCATAATTCCTGGACATTTGGAATTTATAACCTTACGGGAAGAAAAAATGCTTTCTCGAGCTTTTTCGTAACGGAGAATGGAGCAATAAACGGTTATAAACTTTCCATTTTTGGAACCGCTGTCCCTTTTGTAAACTATAATATTCGTTTTAAATGAAGATAAAATTAAGTGGATTGTTACTAATCCTATTTGTCCTGATAGCGTGTAAGGAGCCTTTCAAACCAGAGATTGAGTTATCGGGAAAACGTTTGCTGGTAGTGGAGGGCTACATTAATATAGGAGGTATTACAACTATTAAACTTAGCCGTACTCAAGACCTGCAAACAAAGGCGGCAGTTCTGCCAGAAGCAAATGCACAAATTGTGGTTGAAGGTCCGGATGGATTTAAAGTGCAGGGAACAACTAATTCTTCAGGAGTTTGCCAGTTAGCAACCCAAAGCTTAAGCATAGCAAAAAAGTATAGATTACAAATTGTAGGAGCTAATAAAAAAGTTTACAAAACCCAGTTCCTCGAACCTGTTCCCACCCCTCCAATTGATAGTATTAACTTTAAGATAGAAAACGAGGGCTTTCAGATTTATGCTAATACTCATGCTACTATCAATGATACCCGTTACTATATGTGGGATTTTGATGAGACATGGGAGGTTAGGTCCGCTTATCCGTCGTATTACGAGTTTAAAGACTATTCAATAAACGAACGTGACCCAAACATCAATATTTCCCGGTGCTGGGTTAATGCCAGTTCAACTCAAATTCTGCTTGGATCAACCGAACGTCTTTCTGAAAACCGACTAACTCTGGCTCCTCTTACTTATATAAAAGGGAATGCTGTGCGGGTATCTGAACAATACAGCATTCTGGTCCGCCAATATGGAGTAAATAAGCAAGCGTACCAGTATTTTGAAAACATGAAGAAGAATACAGAGAAGATCGGTACAATCTTCGACCCTCAACCTTCCGAATTGAAAGGAAACATCATATGTGAGTCTGATCCTTCAGAAGAAGTAATAGGATGGATTAGTGCAGGAACAATAACTCAAAAGCGTTTCTTTATTAGTAAAGCTGATAAACCAGCAGGAAGAGCATGGAAGTATGATCAGGGATGTGACAGATTCTGGAGCACTCCTGATAGTGTAAGGGTTTGGTCTTCGGCTGGTTATCTGATCATATCACAAGAATCTGATGCTCAGGGACGGACGGGATTCAGTATGTCATTTGCAACCTGTGTAGATTGTCGGACGAGAGGCAGTAATATAAAGCCTTCTTACTGGCCAAATTAATTCAGCTATGAGAACTATTATTTCAGCTCTTTGCCTTTTCTGCATTTTATTCAATACCAGCCTCCGTGCTCAGGATGTTAACAGTAAGGCAATTGAAAAAAGTTTTACAACTTATCTTGAGTCTAATTATCAGGAGAAAATCTATTTACACACTGATAAAAACACTTATCTGGCCGGAGAACTCCTTTGGTTTAAGATCTTTAATACAGAAGCCTATACTAATCGTCCGCTTAGCATCGGTAAAATTGCTTACGTAGAGATTCTAAATGATCAGAATCAGTCGCTTTTACAAACAAAAGTAGAGCTCAAAGATGGTTCAGGATCCGGGTCTATTTACCTTCCGACGGTTCTTCCATCAGGTAATTATACTTTAAGGAGTTATACCAACTGGATGAAAAATTTTGATCCTGCATTCTATTTTCATAAAAAACTGATCATATACAACACTTTAAAAGAAGAAAGCGAATCTCCTAAAGCAATCACAAAGCCAGCGCAAATACAGTTCTTTCCCGAAGGTGGAAATTTAGTTTATGGATTAAACAGCAGGGTGGCATTTAAAGCTGTAGATGAAAGCGGAGCTGGATTAAATTTTAGGGGAGCAATTCTCAATGGAGCAAATGATACTGTTGCCAGGTTTACCCCTTCAGAATTTGGCATTGGTAGTTTTTATTTAAATCCTAAGGAGGGCGAGGTTTATCGTGCAGTCATTTATCCTGTAAAAGCAAAATCATTTAACGCAAATCTGCCCGAAATATATAAAAATGGTGCAGTAATGACGGTAAAGCCTGGTGTTGATTCTGCTTTGAATGTTAACATACAGCAAAAGCTTGATAAGGTAAACGGCTTGACTTTGTTCGTTCATTCGGGTCATAAAGTAGTTTTTACTAAAAGTATTTCAGCAAGTGATGCTGGAGCAGAAGTTTCCGTTCCTCTTGATGCTTTGGGAGAGGGAATATCTCATCTTACCTTATTTAATGGTCTCGTTCCATTATGTGAGCGATTGTATTTAAAAAAGAGAGCCAGACAAATCAATATTGATCTGATAACCAACAAAAAGATTTATGCACCACGCGAAAAGGTAAATATTGATATAACACAAGCATTAGGAAGCCGGCCGGTAAAAAGCAATTTTTCAGTTTCTGTTTTTAAGGCAGATTCTCTTCAGATGATGGATGATGATATTGCCACTTACCTGTATCTAACTTCAGAACTTAAAGGAAGGGTTGAAAACGCAGAATGGTATCTTAATAATGCATCGCAGGAGGCATTGGATAATCTGATGCTCACCCACGGCTGGAGAAGATTTAAGTGGGAGGATGTGTTAGCTCCTCAACAAAAGGATTTTAAATATCTTCCGGAAATACAAGGACCAATCATCAGCGGGAAGTTGTTTAACTCAACAAGTAAAGCTCCCTTAGCAGATAAACAAGCTTATTTATCCATTCCCGGCCGCCGAACCGTTTTTTATACCGCAACAAGTAACAATAGGGGAGAAATTAACTTTTTTACAAAGAAGCATTATGGACCTGCCGAAATTATTGCGCAACCGGACTTATTAACGGATAGCTTAATTAAAATTGAGATAGAGCAACCCTTTTCTTCAAAGGTTGCTCCCGTTGAAGAAAGTAGATTTAATTACAAAGTGGATACGCGTATTTTAACCGAAAGAAGCATAGCCATGCAGGTTAATAATGCTTATTACACTAAATATTTGAATAAAGAACAATTACCCTCAATAGATTCTGCCGCATTTTTTACCCTTCCTGATAAGGTTTACAAGTTGGATGATTATGTGCGTTTTACTACAATGGAAGAAGTACTTCGTGAATATGTACCGGAAGTTTCTGTGGCAATACGCAAGAAAAGCTATCATTTAAAAGTTTTCGATCCTGTGCTGAAAAGCTTTTATTCTGCAGCTCCTTTAATTTTAATCGATGGCGTTCCTGTATTTGATAGCGGAGATGCTATTATAAAATTTGATCCGTTAAAAGTTCAAAGTTTGGAAGTAGTAGCGAGGTCTTATCTGTACGGACAAAATAATTTTGCGGGAATTGTAAGTTTTAAGACTTATAAGGGAGACCTGGCCGGATTTGAATTGCCAAAGCAGGCTGAAGTTCTGGATTTCGAAGGTTTGCAGTATCAGAGAGAGTTTTATTCTCCGATGTATGATGGAGATTCTTCAGCATCCACTCATCTTCCGGATTATCGTACCACTTTATTTTGGAGTGCTGATAATCAAACAGATTCTGCAGGTAAATCAAATCTTAACTTTTTTACCTCCGATCTTCCTGGTAAATACCGTGTAGTGATTCAGGCCCTTTCTAAAGAAGGTGAAGCAGGGTATAAGGTGATAGATTTTGAAGTAGCAGACCGCCTAACAAGTTTAAATCCTGTAAAGTAATTTTTAGTCTTTTTAAATCTCCTGTCTCAGCTCTTAAAGATGAGTTATGGTATTGCGATGCTTAAACATTTCATATAGAATTGCTATGTTTTGCATTTAAGCACAAGTTTAGCCCGCACTCTCACTAATTTCCCCCCTTTATTGTACCAGAAACTACCTCATTTAAGCCTGTAAAAGGTTTCTTATTTGTGTTATAGATCCTCAGAATTGAACAGAAACTACCCTTTCAATTCCTGATGACGAAGTTTAATAACTAACTGATAAGTAACCATATGAGAAAACTTTACATTCTTCTAATGTCCGTTTTTTGCATAAGTGTGAAATACATTTATGCTCAGGAACCAAACTTGCCTAAAAAAGCAACACTTAGTGAAAGTATCTTATCACAAACCTCTTTTACCAAAAGTTCTGGGGTCGATACCGTGTTAAAATACCATGCTCTTCCAACTAATTATAGCCTCAACGTAGTAGCAAAAGTTAATTCGGCAACAGGCAGAGGTCTTGATATTGATGTGAGGAACTCAAAATTGCAGGGTGTTCGTTTAACATTAGATGCCAGCGCTCTTAATCTTACTTCTTCATTAAATGCTTCGAAAGGATTGTCTGCTTCTGGTGCAGGACAAGATCAAAAGATCAGAATAGCCGTTCAGAATCAAACTGCCTATATCTACCACAACGGTTCTTTTATTTTGTCTCAGCCTTTATCTTCTCTTAAAGATATTGTTGGAGGAGCTGAAATTGATGATTATCCAAGTGCCGAAACAGGTTCTAATCTTATCTCAAACTGGGCCGGTGTAGCTCCTAATAATTCCGGAAAACCCAGTGATTATGGCTGGACTTTACTTAGCTCCACCGGAACTGAAAATACTTCCTTGTTTAATACTGCAAATTCAACCAGCGGCTCAAGATTTCTCGATCTGAATTCATCTACCGCCAGTGGTACAGTTCACACATATAACGGCAGCAACTACATCGGACGAATTATGTATACCAGATGGGATGCAACCAATTTAACTGGTTCAGTTTACTCTTTCCCTGTAACTCTTGAAGCAAACACTGCTTATAATTTTTCAATGCTTTTGGCTTATGTATCTAACTATAATTCAGCAAATAGCCCAAATGGAAATAAGGTAACGATAGGGATAGGTACAACAAAAACTACAGCCGGAAGAATTACCTCACAAGATTTTACACCTAACGGAACAGCGAGAGTTTTAACAAAGCAAAGCTTCCTTTTTACATCACAGGCTGCTGGGCAGTATTATATTACCATTACCGGAGGTTACGCTCTTTATTCAATAGCCGAATTAAGTTTAAACAAGATAGTTCATAAAGACCGTTTGATAGTAGGAAAAAACTATCCAACAGGAGCGGTAGATATGGAAATAAGCGCTGTAACTTATGAAGAAGGAGCTTATGCCCCTGAACCTGCGGTTTCTGAAACTCCTCAAACTGTTACTCTAACAGGTAACGTAGTAAATGTACTGCCTACTTTCAACACTACCTTTATAGTTCCGGGTAAAACCGATGTCCACTTTACAGGCGAATATTCTCCTTTAGGAAATTCTACTGTCGAGCTTAATTCTGATGATGCCTGGCTGTTTTTTGATAATATAAAGCCTTCGGATGTCCTGGCCAATCTGCTAAGTAAGGTTAAAATAAATGGAGTTGCTGCCTCAGATAATCCTAATGTTCGTATTGCTATCTATAAAAATGGAACAGTGGTAATTCCTAATGGTAAAATAACTTCAACCAAAGCCCTGGAAGTTTACACTGAAACCAATTTAGGAGGAAATGCTAAAACCTTCGAGATAGAAACTTACCACAAAAATTTAGGCGATTTCGATAATAAGATTAAGTCATTTAAGCTTAAACGAGGATATATGGCAACCTTCGCTACCAATGCGGATGGCTCTGGTTACAGTCGCGTGTTTATTGCTAACGACGAAGATCTTATCGTAAATACTATGCCTCAGGGTTTAGATGCAACTGCTTCCTTTATCCGTGTTTTCAGATGGGATTGGGTGAGTAAAAAAGGTAAGGCCGGCTGGGATCCCGGAAAAATTAATGCAACCTGGTATTACGACTGGAACATTGGTGGTGGCTCAAGTACTAATTACGATTACTCGATTATCCGTCAGAATGGTGGCTGGCCTTCATTTACAGATATAAACAATAAAAAGAATGTCAATCACTTATTAGGATTCAACGAACCAGACAGGCCGGATCAGGCGAACATGACGGTAGATGAATGCGTTGCTCAATGGCCGGAATTAATGAAATCGGGACTAAGACTAGGTTCTCCTGCACCTTCAAATCCCGAAAGTAGCATGATCACCGACTTTTTAACCAAAACCGATAAACTCAATTACAGGGTTGATTTCGTAGCTATTCACTGCTATTGGGGTGGACAAACGCCACAACAATGGTACAATCGTTTAAAGGCAATTTACAATCGTGTTAAACGCCCTCTATGGATAACTGAGTGGAATAATGGAGCTAACTGGACAACAGAAGCATGGCCAACTGATACAAAAGCTCAACTGGAAAAACAGTATAACGAAATTAAAGGAATTCTTAACGTGCTTGATACTGCTTCATTTGTTGAACGTTATGCTATTTACGATTGGGTAGAAAACAAACGTGCAATGGTATTGGCAGATACACTTACTCCTGCCGGAAAATACTATGCAGCAAATAAATCAGATTTTGCTTACAGAACCAAAAATGCTTTTGTACATAACTGGCAATTGATAGGTCCTAATATTTCCAGTTCAATAAACAGTAATGATTACTCTAAAGTAACTCTGTCTTTCAAAGATTTAAACGGAGAACTTGGGTCTAAATATGTGCTGGAAAGAAAAATAGATGAAACTGATGCGGATTTTGTAAGTATCTCAGAGCTTACAAATTATACTTACGGAAGTACCTTATCTTATGTAGATGATGTATATGCTAAGGCGACTTATCGAATTAAAGCCTTTAATCTCACACAAACTGAATCTGTATATTCCACAACTTTAGATGTGATACGTGATGCTGCTCCTGTAGCACCTACAACATTGAGCGGAGAAGTGCTTTCATCATCTAAAATTAAACTCACCTGGAATGCAGGTAGCAACATTCGTTCTTACAACTTAAAGCGTTCTCTTTCTCCTTCAGGTCCATTCGAAACAATATTAGGCCGTACAACGCAACGAGAGTTTTTAGATGAAGGTTTAACACCTGCCACTAATTATTATTACGTAGTTACAACATTAAATTCTGCGGGCGAAAGTGCTAATTCAACTGTGTTATCTTCAACTACTAAAACGCTTACAATACCTGGTAATGTTATAAATCCGCATATTGCATCCGGCGATACAAAAGTTACACTTACCTGGGATTTTATGTATGATGCCAAATATGAAATTCAACGTTCAACTTCTCTAAATGGAACTTACTCTGTAATCGCTACCGATGTAGATGCTCTTCGATATACTGATAACGACAGAATAAATGGCAATACCTATTTCTACAAAATTGTTGCCTACAATTCAATGGGCCGCGGACCAGAGTCTGAAATCTTAGCGGGTTCTCCGGCATTGGGTCAACACGTAATGCTCGATTTTAATGAAGGTGCAGGAACAGTAGTTTATGAAAAATGGGGTGGATTTAACGGAACAGTTACTAATACAGCTGCCTGGGTAAATGATAGAAATAATAACGCAGGAGCATTGCAACTAAATAAAACTGCAGGTTCATACGTTCAGCTGACTAACGGTATAACCAGTGGCCTGAATGATTTTACTTTAGCTACCTGGGTTAAGTTCTCATCAAGCCTTGCAAACAACTCGCGCTTGTTTGATTTTGGAAATAATACATCCAATTTCATGATCCTTATACCTAAAACCTCTACTAACTCTTATGCCCGTTATAAAATTACCTGTGCCACTGGTACTGATGACAGATACATTCCTTACGTAATGCCTATCGATCAGTGGGTTCATGTGGCGATTACCCAACAAGGTTCTGCGTTTAAATTTTATATCAATGGCGTTTTGCAGTACACCGATAATAGTGCAACCGTAAAACCATCGGATTTAGGAATTACTACTGCAAACTATTTAGGCAAGTCTCAATACAGTACCGATCCTTACACAGATAATGCTTATGATGATTTCAGAATTTATAATTATGCATTAAATGATGCATCTCTTTTAAGTCTGGCGAATAATGGAACCCTTCCGGTGGAGTTAGTTAATTTCAGCGCAAAAGTGAATGAAGATCAGGTGAAGCTGAGCTGGTCTACCGTTTCTGAGCAAAACAGCCTGAAATTTGAAATTGAAAGAAGTTCGGATGGAAAGACGTTTGCACCAATAGCTGAATTGCAGGCGAAAGGAAATTCTACAGTAAGAAGTAATTACAGTTATTCAGATGCTCAACCTTTTACCGGAAATAATTATTACAGACTTAAACAGGTGGATAAAGATGGCAAGTTTGTTTATTCAGAAGTGCAATTGGTAAACTTTGATTTAAGAATACATCCAATCACAGTTTATCCTAATCCTGCAACTACTTTCTTAAACATTTCAGGCTTAAGCTCTAAAAGTTATACTTATCACTTTATTAGTTTAGATGGAAGAAAAGTAGAAGACGGAATTCTTCAGGATGGAAAAATAAACCTTACAAATGCTTCATTAAATGGGATGTATATTCTTCAGGTTTATGATGCGGGGAAACTTGTACTGAGTAAACAGTTGGTAATTCAGAAGTAGAATTATAACTTAAATTATTGATTAAAGCCCCGGTACGCAGCCGGGGCTTTTCTGCTATTTGTAAGTAGTTAAACCTTGCTTATATTTCGCTTTTGCGTAGTTTATCCCCCTATAAAAAATTAATTGTCCCCCTTTTTTATCGGTATTTATCCTTTGTTTTGTAATATCCGAAGAACTGGATAACCAGAATTAAACTAAGAACTATAAATGTTAAACCGATCTTTTTTATCAAGAATTCTAATTACATGCCTTTGTGTAAACACACTTGTTCCTTCAGTAAACGCACAGCAAAGCAAGAAACCAACAACCCAAAAAACTCAGACTAATTCTTCAAAATATACTGCTTATCTTTTTACTTATTTTACAGGTAACAGTAAAGCAGAAGAAGCTATTCGATTTGCAATAAGTAAAGATGGATATAACTTCAAAGCTCTGAATGAAAATAAGCCGGTAATCAACAGTGAAAGTATAAGCGAGACAGGCGGCGTACGAGACCCGCATATTTTGCGTGGGAATGATGGTACGTTCTACATGGTTGCTACCGATATGACTTCCTCAAAAGGCTGGAATTCTAACCGGGCAATGGTTTTAATGAAATCAAATGATCTGATCCATTGGAAAAGCAGCGTAGTTAATTTTCAAAAAAGATTTGCAGGCAATGATAGTCTGCTTCGGGTTTGGGCTCCTCAAACTATTTACGATCCTGTTGCTAAGAAGTATATGGTATACTACTCGCTAAAGCATGGAAATGATCCTGACAAAATTTACTACTCCTATGCAAATGCAGATTTTACAGATCTGGAAACCGAACCAAAACAACTGTTTTTCAGTCCAACTAATTCCGCTTGCATCGATGGCGACATTGTATTGAAGGATGGCAAATATCATCTGTTCTTTAAAGGTGAAAGCGGAAAACCAGGAATTAAATTAGCCATTTCAGATAACCTTACTGAAGGTTATAAATTGATAGATGAAGCCGTACAGCAAACCAAAGATCCGGTAGAAGGAGCAGGCGTTTTTAAATTAAATGATGGTTCTGGTTATATTTTGATGTATGATGTGTACACCAAAGGGAAATATCAATTCACTAAAAGCGCTGATTTAAAGAAATTTGAAGTAGTAGATCACTCTGTTTCAATGGATTTTCATCCTCGCCACGGAACTGTGTTGCCGATAACTACTGCGGAAGCTGAGAGTTTAATTCGTGAATGGATGCCTGAACGAGAGATCATGCTTTCTGCAAGAGCTGCAGGTTTGAAAACTATTAATGTTTCTTTGGATGGTGCGACTAATAAAATAACCCTGCCGGTAAAACCAAATGTTGATCTAAGGACGTTTAACCCTACTTTTTCAACATATCCTGGTGTAACTGTACAACGCATAAGTAACACAGGATTTGCTGCCGGACCTGTAAAATATAAAGTAGAAATAAAAGGCAAAGCACCTGTAGTATTTCAGGTTGAAGCAAAGAAAAACCATAATCCGGTTTTAGATGGTTACTACGCCGATCCTGACGTTTTATACTCACACAAAACCGGTAAATATTATATCTACCCAACAAGTGATGGCTTTACAGGCTGGAGCGGAACCTACTTTAAAACATTTTCATCCCCTGATTTAGTAAACTGGAAGGATGAAGGTGTAATACTTGACCTGGAAAAGGACGTTACCTGGGCTAAGAGAAATGCATGGGCACCATGTATTTTAGAGAAAAAGATAGGCGATAAATACAAATACTTTTACTACTTCACTGCTGCTCAAAAAATAGGTGTGGCAGTAGCAGATGATCCGACAGGACCTTTCACTGATCTGGGAAAACCGCTGGTAGATCAACGTCCGGAAGGAACAAAAGGAGGCCAGATCATAGATCCTGATATATTTGAAGATCCCAAAACCGGAAAAGTTTACTTGTATTACGGTAATGGTTATATGGCTGTTTGCGAATTAAATGATGATCTGGTATCGATAAAACCTGGTACTACCAAAATTATAACTCCTGATAAAACATTCCGTGAAGGAACAACAGTAAATTTCAGAAACGGAAAGTACTATTTTATGTGGTCAGAAGATGATACCAGAAGTGTAAACTACAAGGTGCGTTACGGTGTGGCTACAGATCCTACAGGCCCTATTTCTGTTCCTGAAAATAACATCGTTATCCAAACAGATAAAACAAGTGGAATTTATGCAACAGGCCATAATTCTGTTCTGCAAATTCCAGGTAAAGACGAATGGTATCTTGTTTATCACCGCTTTAATTATCCGAAAGGAATCACTATGGGAGATGCTGCCGGATATAACAGAGAAGTTTGTATTGATAAATTAGAGTTTGATGCGGAGGGTAATATCAAACAAGTGAAGCCGACTCATGAAGGTGTAGAAGCTGTTGTTAAGAAATAGGATTGTTGTGTTTGCGAGTAGGCTGGATAAATTTCCTCAGTATTTCATCTCAGCAGATTCTTCGCCGCAAGGGCCAATGACGGTTAATTGAAGCTCCTCAGCTGTTATCTCAACGTCATCCTGAGGTATTTGAAGGGCAAGGAAAAGCATAGGAAATACCGAACG
>Ga0157372_10004246_pt1 | contig 15318 bp, 15 predicted proteins | sample C55metaG_FD_115307 | JGI IMG/M metagenome (GOLD analysis project Ga0157372, IMG submission 115307) | Corn rhizosphere microbial communities from Kellogg Biological Station, Michigan, USA - C5-5 metaG | ecosystem: Host-associated > Plants > Roots > Rhizosphere > Soil | place: USA: Michigan... | reverse complement strand
GGCGGGCCCACTCGCACCGAGAAATCGAAGCCGAACCCCATATTGCCCTTGCCAACCAGCCAGCTCCGTTCGGTGATCGCCGGATCGAGCTGATTGGTGCTCATCAATTTGACCGTCTGGGCATTCAGGATGCGCACGCCGTCCAGTTCGCCCTGGCCGAGCAGCATGCGCGCGAACCGCATATAATCGTCGATCGGCGCGACCAGACCGTAGCCGCCGGGCGTGAGCTTGCGCGGCTCGAAATTGGTGCGGCGGGTGGCGGCATCGTCCTGGCGGACGAGATGGCCGCCCTCGGGCGCGCGCAGATAGAGCGCGGCGAAGCGGGGGAGGACGTCCTTCGACTTGGTCCAGCCCGTATTGTGCATGCCGAGCGGATCGAGAATGTGCTGGCGGACATAGTCCTCAAACGGCTGGCCGCTCAGCTTCTCGACCAGCAGAGCCTGGACGTCGGCGGCAGCGCTGTAGCGCCATTGCTGGCCCGGATCGAACAGCAGGGGCACCTGGCCGAGCCGCTTGCCCATCTCGGTCAGATCATGGTCGAGGCCAAGCGGATCGGCCTTGATGAAGGCGAGATCGGCCGGCTCCTTGCCGTCGCCGCCATAGGAAAAGCCCGCGGTGTGCCGCAGGATGTCGCGCACCAGGATCGGGCGGCTGGCGGGCCGAAGCGTACCGTCCTTTTCCGCGACCTGCATGTGCGCAAACTCGGGCAGATATTTCGCGAGCGGGTCGTCGAGGCGGAACTTGCCCTGCTCCCAAAGCTGCATCAGCGCCACGCCCGTGACCGGCTTGGTCATCGAGAAAAGCTCGACCTGCGTGTCCCGCATCATCGGCCGCTTATTTTCGCGATCGGCATAGCCGGCCTTGCCGAAATAAATCTCGCGCCCATCCTTCCAGATCAGGGCCGACACCCCCGCGGCATGGCCGCTGGCGACCATGTCGGCGAGCGCACGGTCGATACGCGACTTGTCGATCCGGACGACGCCTTGGGTCGTCGCACTGGGCGAAGCGGCGGGGACCGGCGCTGCGGACGCGGGCAAAGTTCCCAACCAAAGTGCAGCCAATAACCGCCGATCCATGCCCCATCTCCGCTCAAATCGCCGCCCCACCGTGCGGATGCGAAACCGAAATAGCAAAGCTTCAGCCTCGTGGGGATGGCCCGGCGCCAAGACTTTGGTCGGTAGGCCGCGACGCCGTGTGTCCGCGCGGGCGCTCGCGCCCGGTTGCGGTGTTTCGCAACTTGGGCAATATGTCTGAGTAATGATGTTCGCCCGAGCGGACTCAATCGGGGAGAGATGCGATGAAGCACGCGATTGCGATGATGTTGGTAGCCTGCGCTCCGGCAGGGATGGTCTCGGCGCAGACTGCTGCGCCGGCGATCGTGGAGGATTTCAAGCCGTCCTCGCTCAATCAGCCGGGTCAGCAATATCCGCAGGTGAATTCGCAGGGCTATGCGCGCTTCCGGATCGTCGCGCCCGAGGCGCAGAGCGTCAAGGTGAGCCTGGGCCTGGGCGGGCGGGGTGGCACGACGCTGGCCAAGGGCGCGGACGGTGCGTGGGTTGGGACCACCGAAGGTCCGCTCGACGAGGGCTTCCACTATTACCACCTGAATGTCGACGGCGGCACGTTCAACGACCCCGGAGCGTTGAATTTCTACGGCTCGATTCGCTGGGAAAGCGGCATCGAAATCCCGGCGCATGACGCCGATTTCTATGCGCTCAAGAATGTCCCGCACGGCAATGTGCAGCAGATATTGTTCCCGTCCCCGAGTACCGGAACACAGCGTCGCGCCTTCGTTTACACGCCGCCCGGCTATGACAAGAACCAGCGCGAGCGCTATCCCGTGCTCTACCTGCAGCATGGATGGGGCGAGGACGAGACCGCCTGGGCGAACCAGGGCCATGCCAATCTGATCATGGATAACCTGATCGCGGAGGGTAAAACGCGGCCGTTCATCATCGTGATGACCTACGGCATGACCAACGATGTCCGCCCCGGCAGCCCCGGTGGACTCGCCAGTTTCGACATCCACCCGTTCCAGACGGTGCTGGTTAACGAGTTGATCCCGTACGTCGACAGCCATTTCCGCACGCTTGCCGACCAGCGCCATCGCGCGATGGCGGGCCTTTCGATGGGTGGCTTCGAGACGAAGCTGATCGCGCCCGCCAACCTCGACAAGTTCGCCCATATCGGCCTGTTGAGCGGCGGATCCTTCTCGCTCGACGACGTGAACAACACACCCGGCTTCCGCGACAAGGTCAAACTGGTCTTCGTGAGCTTCGGCAGCCGCGAGCTGGAGCGCGGCGGGATGGTCGGCCCGCCGGGCGTCGCGCGCGCGGATCCCCGTGCGAACGCCGAGGCGCTGAAGGCGGCGGGCATCAACAGCGTCTTCTACGTGTCGCCCAATACCGCTCACGAATTCCTCTCGTGGCGGCGCAGCCTGCACGAGATGGCGCCGCTCTTATTCCGCGACTGAGCGCGGGACCGCGGAGAAAGTTCGGAAAGCTGGGAGGGAGCGGCGCTTACTCCCAGCTGTTCGCGTCGTCGGAGAAGCCGTCGCGCTGGACCCGTACGACGCAGAAGCGATGGCCGGTTGGCGCGCGCATCACCACCCAACGCTCCATCTGCCTGTCGATAGTGGCGCCCAGCGCCTGCAGACGCGCAACCTCGGCCGGAATATCATCGGTCTCGATATCCATGTGCATCCGGCTTTCGTGCTCGACGCGCTGGATTTGGACGCTGATCCCGCCCGGCGGGGTCTCCAGCATCCGGTAGTTGCCGCGGGTGCCGGGATGGTCGGGGTCGACCGGCCGGCCCAGCGCCTCTGCCCAGAAGCGCGCGGCCGCGTCGATATCGTCGCTGTTGCAGTCGATCAGAATGCCATTGATCCGCGAGCGGTGCATATCGTCCTCATGATCCGGGAGAAGCCACGAGATTAGGCCGTGCCGGGCATGAATGACAATCAATGCGGCGGCCGGCGCGATAAGCAGGGCTTATCAGCGCGAGGCATATGGCGCAGGCCCGAGTCTACGCTAGTACGATGCCATGGCCGTCAGCATTGCCCGAGATATCCTCCGGACGTTGTTCGACGCCGCGATGGCCACTCCGGATCGCGAGATATGCGGCCTGCTGTTCGGGAGCGCCGACAGGATCGACCGGGCCCAACCTGCTGACAACGTCGCGGACCGGCCGGAAGACACGTTCGAAATCGATCCCCGCGCGCTGTTCGCGGCGTTGCGCGCGGAGAGGGCAGGGGGCGAGCGGCTGATCGGCCATTATCATTCGCACCCCAACGGCTCGGCCGCGCCCTCGCCGCGCGATCTGGCGGCGGCAGAGGCGGGCAAGCTCTGGCTGATCCTGGGCGGCGGCGATGCGCGGCTGTGGATCATGGAAAATGGCGGATTCAGAGAATTGCAACTTGTTGTGGGGGATTGAGCGCGCCATTGCGCTGGGTCTCGCGTTAACCACGCACCCCTTTTTTCGGAGCATCGCCCCTCATGTCCGACAACTCGGTCGAGTTCGCCAGCCTGCTTTGCTCGCGCCTATGCCACGACCTGCTCAGCCCGGTCGGCGCCATGAACAACGGCATCGAACTGCTCGCCGACGAAAATGACCCCGAAATGCGCGAGCGGGTGATAGAATTGCTCGCCGACAGTGCGCGCGCCTCGGCCGACCGGCTCAAGTTCTTCCGCCTCGCCTTCGGCGCGGGCGGGGGCTTCGGCGAAACGCTCGATGCGAACGAGGTGAAGGTCGCGGTCCAGGGACTGGTGCGCGCGAACGCGCGGATCGAGCTCGGATGGATGGTTGAAACGCCGGCGATCCCCAAGACGGCAGCGAAGATCTTGCTCAACCTGGTGATGGTCGCGTTCGACGGGCTGGTGCGCGGCGGCAGGTTGGACGTGGGCGTCGAAGGCGGGGAAGTAGTGGTGCGCGCCGAAGGTCCGCGTATCGTGCTCGACGCGGAAATCCGCCAGGTGCTCGCGGCGGGGCAGGGGCCGGTGACGTCGCGCACGTCCGCAGCGTGGCTTACCCGCCGTCTGGCCGACGATGCCGGCGGCAGCCTCAGCCTGGCCGACCATGAGCAAGGCGTATTGCTGCTGGGCGCGCAACTGCCCGGCTGAACCGGCACAAGGGCCTTACGGTTAAGGCGTTCTTTACTCCTGCCGTGCAACAGCCGTCCGGAAACTGGCCGGACGAGTGCACGTGGACGATCTTCTCACGGATTTCATTGCTGAAACGCGCGAGACGCTGGAGGCGCTCGCGGGCGAGATCGTCGCCTGGGAGGCGGACCCCGCCGACAAGGCGCGGCTCGATGCGATCTTCCGCTTCGTCCATACCGTCAAAGGGAGCTGCGGTTTCCTCGATTTGCCCCGCCTCGGCAATCTGAGCCACGCGGCGGAGGACTGCCTCGCCGAAGTGCGGTCGGGCGCGCGTGCTCCGGACGCGGCGCTGGTGAGCGCGGTGCTCGCGATCATCGACCGGATCGGCGAGCTGACCGATGCGCTCGAGGCTAACGAGACCCTGCCGGAGGGCGAGGACGAATTCCTGATCGCAGCGCTGGCCCCCGGCCACGCCGCCCCGGTTTCGGAGGCGCCGGCGCCAGTCGGCAAGATCAGCGTCATGCCGGCGACTCCGCCCACGCGCACCGTATCGCGCAGCATTCGCCTGCCGGTCGAGCTGCTCGACCGGATGATGGCCGGCGTGTCGGACATGGTGCTGGCGCGCAATGAATTGTCGCGCCTGCTGCGGGCGTCCGGCGGGAGCAGCGCCACCGATGTGGCCTTCGAACGCCTGTCGCTCTGCGTAGGCGAGATGCGCGATGCGATCACGCGCACGCGCATGGCGCGGATCGATGCCTTGTTCTCCGCCCTGCCGCGGATGGTGCGGGACCTTTCGACCGACCTGGGTAAGGCAGTCAAGCTCGAGGTCGACGGAGGCGATGTCGAACTCGACCGCGAGATGATCGAGATGATCCGCGATCCGCTGACGCATATCGTCCGGAACGCGCTGGATCACGGCATCGAGAAGCCCGAAGACCGCAAGGCTGCGGGCAAGCCGGAAATCGGGCGCCTGCGCATCGGCGCGCGCCAGTCCGCCAACCAGATCCTGATCGAGGTCAGCGACGACGGGCGCGGCATCGATGCCGACCGGGTCGTGCGCAAGGCGATCAGCGCCGGCGTCGTGACGGTCGAACAGGCGGCGGCTATGAGCTGGTCGCGCAAGCTGGACCTGATCTTCGAACCTGGTCTGTCCACCGCGGAGCAGGTGACCGGCGTTTCCGGCCGCGGCGTCGGAATGGACGTGGTGCGCGCCAATATCGAGCGGATCGGCGGAACGGTCGACATCGAGAGCAAGCCCGGGCAGGGCCTGCGCCTGTCGCTGCGCGTGCCTTTGACGCTTACCATCATTCCCGCGCTCACGGTAAGTTCCAACGGCACGCTGTTCGCCATGCCGCGCTCGGCGATCGACGAACTGGTCCGCCCCAAGGGCGATCAGGTGCGAATCGAGCGGATCGGTGGCGAGCAGGTTGTCTTCATCCGCGGCGTGCGCCTGCCGGTGGTCGATCTGGGCCGCTTCATGGGACTCACCGACACGGCCGAGCCCGGGCTGCTGGTCGTGCTGCGCGCAGGGGGCGGTGAACGTTACGCGCTCGGCGTCGAGGCGGTCCATGACCATGAGGAACTGGTGGTGAAGCCCGCGGCGCCCGCCTTGATGGCGAGCGGCGTCTATGCCGGCACGACTCTCCCCGACAACAGCCGCCCGATGCTGCTGCTGGATGTGGCGGGCATCGCCGCCGCCGCCAATGTCCGCCGCGACCAGAGCGTGGCCGAGGAAGAGCAAGCGCCGATCCAGAAGCGCAAGGTCGATGCCGCGCTTCCGACTTTGATGTTCCGCGACCTGGATGGCGTGGTGCGCGGCGTGCGCCTTTCGCTGGTCGAGCGGATCGAAGATGTGGCGACCGACAGCGTGGTCGAGACGAGCGGGGTGCAGATGCTGCCGCTCCAAGGCCGCCTGACCAAGCTTCACAGCGTATCCGCGCTGCCGCAACATGAACGGCTGCGCCTGCTGCGCCTCAGCGATGGCCAGACGGTGATGGCCTACGCGATCGATCAGGTGATCGACGTGGTTGAAATGCGGGCCGAGCTGGCTCCGGCACCGGTCGCCGGGCCAATCGCCGGCGTGGTTCTGCATGACGGCAACCCGATCGAGATGCTAGATCCCTTCTGGCTCTTCACCCACGCCGCGACGGCGCCCGCCAATGACGATTCGCCGCTTTGCCTTGTGGCGGATGCGGACGACCCCTGGGCACGCGAGGTGCTGGCCCCCCTGCTGGGGGCGGCGGGCTATCGCGTAGCCTTCGCCGGCGAGCCTAACGACGACCGCATCTCGGTCGTCGTGACCAGCACGAACCAGCCGCCCGAAGGCGTGGACGCGCCGGTCGTGCGGTTGCGTGGGACCCCGGACCATACCGGCGACGAGACGATCTATCGATATGACCGCGACGGCCTGCTGAAGGCGCTTCGCCAGCATGTCGCAGGAGGAAAGTAGGATGGCGCTCTATCTGATTGCGCGCATCGACCAGGAAATCGTGGCGCTGCCGGCGACCGAGATCGGATCTGTGGTGGAGGTCGACCAGATCGCGGCTGTGCCGCGCGTGCCTGCGCACGTCGCCGGCCTGTTTGCGCTTCGTAGCCGCGTGCTGACGGTGATCGACACCCGCACCTCGCTGGAGCTTGGTGCGATCGACCGCGAGGCCGCGATGACCGCGGTGATCGTCGAGTGCGAGGGGCATAGCTACGCCCTGCTGGTCGATGAGGTCGAGGATGTGATCGAGGCGGGGCAGCCCGAAGCGTGCCCGGCATTGCTTCCCGCTTCGTGGCGGCGCGCGGCCAAGGGGACGATCCGCCGGGGCGAGGAAGCGATCCTGCTGATCGACCCGGCCGTGGTCGTCGCTGGGCCGGAGCCGCTGGCCACATAAATAGGGCCGATATGCCCGTTAACGCGATTCTTACCTAGATCGCGTATCTCTCCAAACTCAACGCTAAGGCGAGGACGACCGTATCATGAAGAGCTGCCTGGTAGTCGACGACTCCAAGGTTATCCGTAAAGTCGCGCGACATATCCTTGAGACGCTCAATTTCACGGTCGACGAGGCCGGCGACGGGCAGGAGGCACTGGTCGCCTGCAAGGCATCCGCGCCGGACGTGATCTTGCTCGACTGGAACATGCCGGTGATGAGCGGGATCGAATTCCTGCGCGTGCTCGGCGAAACCGACCTGCCGCATCGCCCGAAGGTGGTCTTCTGCACGACCGAAAATGGCATGGGTCACATTCGCGCGGCGATCGACGCCGGCGCAGACGAATATGTGATGAAGCCGTTCGATCGGGAAACGCTTGAAAGCAAGCTTCAGATCGTCGGCGTCGCCTGAGGTCAGGCGCTGTGCTGGCAACGCTTGCCGCTCACGCGAAGCCTCCTCACGCGGGAAGGGCGTTTGCACCCATCCGGGTGCTGATCGTCGACGATTCGGTCGTCGCGCGCGCGGTGCTGACGCGCCTGCTCAGCGAACATGACGACATCGAGGTGGTGGGGCAGGCAGGTAGCGCCGCGTCCGCGCACTGCATCCTCGAAGAAAAGACGGTCGACATCATCCTGCTCGACCTGGAAATGCCGGGCGTCAGCGGTCTCGCCGCGCTTCCCGAACTGATCCAGCACGGCAAGGGGGCGCGCGTTCTGATCGTGTCCTCCGCCTGCGCCGACGGCGCGGCATCGAGCATCGCTGCGCTGCGCCTTGGGGCTGCGGACACGCTGTTGAAGCCGGGGGCGGCGGCCTATGCGGGCCGCTTCGCCGAGGAGCTGGTCGACCGCCTGCGCCGGATCGCCCGTCCGGGGCAGGGGGAGCCGCAGCCGCGTGGTGCGCAGGGGCAGGGTTCGCTCCAGCAACCGTCCGCGCGGCGCCTTGAATGCGTCGCCATCGGTTCGTCCACGGGCGGCGTACATGCGCTGGGCCGCTTCTTCGGAGCCTTGCCCCGGAGCTTCGCCACACCCATCCTGATCACGCAGCATCTTCCGGCGCCCTTCATGCCCTATTTTGCGGGCCAGCTGGCCGAAATGACGGGGCGTCCGACCCGTATCGGCGCGCCTGGCCTGCAGCCGCAACCCGGCGAATTGCTGCTGGCGCCCGGCGACGCGCACATGACGCTGGTGCGAACCGGCCCCGTGATCCACGTTCGGCTCGAGCGGAAGCGGGCGGTTTCGGGCTGTATGCCTTCGGTCGACCCCATGCTGGCTTCGATCGGCAAGGTCTACGGACCGGCCGCCGTGGGCGTGATCCTGAGCGGGATGGGCCGCGACGGCCTTCAGGGCGCGGGCGAGCTCGTCGACGCGGGTGGATCCTTGCTGGCGCAGGACGAAGCCAGCTCCGTGGTCTGGGGGATGCCTGGCGCGGTGGCAAATGCGCGGATCGCCCAGCTTGTGCTCCCGCCCGACGAACTGGCGCGGCGGCTTGCCGCCTGGAGTGAGGGTGATGCCGCGTGGACATGACCCCGCTCGCCGCACGCTCCCTCGCGGGATTGCTTGAACAGATGACCGGCCAGCAACTCGCAAATGCGCGGCGCTGGCGGATCGAGACCGCGCTTCAGCCGGTCATGCGCAAACATAATATATCGAGCCTGGATATGCTTGCAGGATTGGCGTCGCAGCCGGGATCCCAGCTGCGTGAGGACGTGGTCGAGGCTTTGCTCAACCACGAGACCAGTTTCTACCGCGATCTCCCCGTGTTCAAGGCAATCGGAGACGAGGCCTTGCCCGTGATGGCAGAGGCGCGCGCCAAGGCGAGAAGGCTTCGCATCTGGTCCGCGGGCTGCTCGACCGGCCAGGAAGCCTACTCGCTCGCCTTTCTCTTCGCGAACCAGAAGGGGCGCTGGGACGATTGGCAGATCGACATTATTGGCACCGACGTGTCGCCGCCGGCGGTCACGCAGGCGCGCAACGGCACCTATTCGCAGTTCGAAGTGCAGCGTGGTCTTCCGATCGGCGACCTTATCGCGCGGTTCGACCAGGAAGGGGACGACTGGCGGATCCGATCGATGCTCAAGGCGCGGACCAACTTCATGGTCCACAACCTGCTGGATCCCCCGCCGGCCGGCCGCTTCGACATCATCCTGTGCCGCAACGTACTGCTCTATTTTTCGGCCGAACGCCGCCGCGCGGTGCTCGATCGGCTGGCGAGCGCGATCCAGCCCGACGGCATGCTGATCCTGGGTGCCGGGGAAACGGTGCTGGGTCAAACCGACGCCTTCGTGCCCGACATGGAGCTGCGCGGCATCTACCGCCCGAAGGTATCTTCCTGAAAAGGCTGACGCACGCGCGGGTTGGCGCTATGCGTCGCGTGGCATGACCGACGGCATCATCGAGCGCCCTTCGCCCAACTTCGACGCGCGCAAGCTGCCGATCTCGATCCTTGTCATCCATTATACCGGCATGGTCGATGCGGCGTCCGCGCTCGATCGCCTGACCGATCCGGCCTCGAAAGTATCCAGCCACTACCTGATCGAAGAGGACGGGCAGGTCTACCGGCTGGTGCACGAAACAAAGCGAGCCTGGCATGCGGGCAGGGCGCACTGGCGCGGGATAGACGACGTCAACTCGGCGTCGATCGGCATCGAACTGGCGAACCCGGGTCATGAATTTGGCTACCGCCCTTTCGCCGAGCCGCAGATGGAGGCGCTGATCCCGCTCATGGCGGGGATCGTGAACCGTTATGGTATTACGCGCGGCAATATCGTTGGCCATTCCGACGTAGCGCCCGCGCGCAAAGTCGATCCGGGCGAGCTGTTCGACTGGGATTGCCTCGCCCGGTTTCGGCTCGCCCTGCCGCGGCCGACCAAATATCTGACCGACCCGCTCTGGAGCGACGCGAGTTTCCTGCTGGCGCTCGAGCGATTCGGGTACGACGTGGTGGACGGCGAGGCGGCCGTGCGCGCGTTCCAGCGTCGCTTCCGCCCCAATCTGATCGACGGGGTGATCGACGGCCAGTGCCGGGCAATCCTGCTCTCGCTACTGACCGGTGGCGACAAGGGGGCGGAGACCCGGCAGGCGCGCAAGCGCTGACTGCCTTCTCCTGCGCCCGGGCACAGCTACACCGCCCGAACCGGTTGAGCTTGCTGAACCCCCCAAGCAAGGCTATCGCGCCCGCCGCCAGAGGGCCGGGCGGCCGCCGGTGCGTTCGCGCACGGGAGGAAAGTCCGGGCTCCGCAGAGCAACGGTGCCGGGTAACGCCCGGCGGGGCGCGGGGAGACCTTCGCCTTAGGGACAGTGCAACAGAAAGCAGACCGCTCGGCTTCGGCCCAAAAGGCTCCGAGTAAGGGCGAAAGGGTGCGGTAAGAGCGCACCGCGTTACCGGTAACGGCGACGGCACGGTAAACCCCACCGGGAGCAAGACCGAGTAGGGACGGCATATGGGGTGGCTCGCCCCCGTCGTCCGGGTTGGTTGCTTGAGGCGGCGCGCGAGCGTCGTCCTAGAGGAATGGTCGCCCAGTTCCTTCGGGAATGGACAGAACCCGGCTTACAGGCCCTCTGGCAGTTTCGCTCGAATCCGTTGCGTGTCGATCCCGCGGCGAGAGGCAGCGATTGGGATTTCTGGTCCCGCGTCGCGGGTTTTGTGCCGCAGAGCAATGGCGTATTCACGCCGAGCGCCTATGTAGGCCCGGATGGCGAAATCGACCCGATCCAACGACTGGGGATTCCCCCGCTGGCGTGGCTACGGCAGCGAACGAGGCGCGGCCAAGGTGCGCCTGTGTGACCGCGAGGGGTGCGACAGGCCGGGCGACCGGCCCGCTCCCAAGTCTCCGAACAGCCGCGACCGCTGGTACTTCTGCGAGGAACATGCCGGCGAATACAATCGCAACTGGAATTATTTCGAGGGCTTGACCGCCGAGGAAGCCGCCGCGCGCGAGGCGGCAGACCGCCGTGACACGTCGGGTTTTGCGGATGCCAAATATTATGCGTGGGGCGGCCCCGGCGACGGCAGCCGCTCGCGCGACGAGATGCGCGCGCTGGCAGTGCTGGAGCTGGAGAGCGATGCGAGCTTCGACGACGTGAAGGCGGCCTGGCGCCGGCTCGCCAAGGCCAACCACCCCGACGCGCGACCCAATGATGCCGAGGCGGCCGACCGGTTCCGCGCTGTCCAGGCCGCTTGGGACGTGCTGCGCCAGGCCGAGGAACGGCGCGCCGCGTGATCGTCGCACTGCCCGCGCGCTGGCGCGCGTCCGTGCTCGTCTGCGCCAAATGCGAGAAGAAGCTCGACAAGAAGGGCTTCGGTGCAAAGGGCGACAAGCGCCTGTCCAAATTGCTGCGGAAGCGGCTTGGCGGGGGCGGAAAGGGGCGCAAGGCGAAGATCGGGGTGATTTCGACCGGCTGCCTCAAGGTTTGCCCCCGCCATGCGGTCACCGTGGTCGACGGCGCCCGTCCGCGGGACTGGATGATCGTGCAAGCGGGAACCCCGGTCGAGCAGGTCGAGGCGCGGCTCGGGCTGGCAGAATCGGCGACTATCGCGGCAGAATAGACACTTCGTCTCGCGCAAGCTCCGGCCGAGCAGCGCCAGTCAGCAGGTCAAGCGTAGCGCTTCGCCGTCTCGCGGATCAGCGCGATCATGTTTGGAATGCCCTGCGTCCGATTGGACGAGAGCTGGCGCGTCAGTTCGAACGGGGCGAGCGCGCCTTCGATGTTGGCCGCCTGGATATCCGCCGGGCTGCGATCCTGCACCGTAAGCAGAACCAAAGCGATGATCCCCTTGGTGATGGCGGCGTTGCTGTCGGCCAGGAAATGCAGCCGGCCATCGGCGGTCCGCGTCGGATAGACCCAGACCGAGGCGGAACAGCCGCGCACCAGCGTAGCCTCGGTCTTGAGCGCCTCCGGCGTCGGCTCCAGCTCGCGGCCGAGTTCGATCAGCAACCGATAGCGGTCATCGGCGTCGAGAAACTCATATTCTTCGAGCAGGTCGTCGATGCGGGACATGCAAGCGCGGCTAGCAGAGTGGCCATGGCCGTGAAAGGCGCTTCTGCCCCCGCGCCGCTACAAGGGCCGCCGGTTGAGCCGCAGCGCATTCGCGACCACGCTGACCGACGACAAAGCCATGGCCGACGCTGCTATGACTGGCGAAAGCAGCAGGCCGAAAAACGGGTAGAGCAGGCCTGCGGCTATCGGTACTCCCGCCGCATTGTAGAGGAAGGCGAACAGCAGATTCTGCCGGATATTGGCCATGGTCGCTTCCGACAGCCTCCGCGCGCGCACGATCCCGTTGAGATCGCCGCTGAGGAGGGTGACGCCAGCGCTTTCCATCGCCACGTCCGTGCCGGACCCCATCGCAACCCCCACATCCGCCGCTGCAAGCGCGGGGGCGTCGTTGATCCCGTCGCCGGCCATGGCGACAACGCGCCCCTCCTGTTTTAGCCGCGCGACGACCGCGCTTTTCTGGTCGGGAAGCACGTCGGCCTCGACCTCGGAGATGCCCAGTTGCGCGGCGACGGCCTCGGCTGTCCTGCGGTTGTCGCCGGTCAGCATCACCACGCGGATCATCGCGTTTCGCAATGCCTCGAGCGCGCCGGGCGCCGAGGCCTTGATCGGATCCGCGATGGCGATCGCGCCCGCGGCGGTGCCATCGACGCCGACGAAGATCACGCTAGCGCCTTCGCCCCGCAGACGGTCGGCTGCCGCGGCCAATCCCGTCGTATCGATCCCTTCCGCGTCCAGCAGGGCGGCATTGCCAAGTACGACCTTCTTGCCTTCGACTACCCCGAGTGCGCCCCGGCCGGTCGGTGCCGCAAAATCGGCGACGTCGGGCAATTCGACCCCCCGGCCGCGGGCAGCTTCCACGACAGCAAGGGCGAGCGGGTGTTCGGAGGCGCGCTCTACCGCGGCCGCGAGGCGCAAAAGCGTTGCTTCCTCATATCCCGGCGCCGGCTCGACCCGGGTGACCGCCGGGCGACCTTCGGTCAGGGTTCCGGTCTTGTCGACAACCAGCGTATCGACGCGTTCGAGCCGCTCCAACGCCTCCGCATCGCGTATCAGCACGCCCATGCCGGCCCCGCGACCGACGCCGACCATGATCGACATGGGAGTCGCCAACCCTAGGGCGCAGGGACAGGCGATGATCAGTACCGAGACGGCGGCGATCAGCGCGTAAGCCAGCCGCGGCTGGGGACCCCAAAGTCCCCACGCGACGAAGGCGAGCAAGGCGACGCTGATCACGGCAGGGACGAACCAGCCTGCCACATGATCGGCGAGGCGCTGGATCGGGGCCCGCGAGCGTTGTGCGTCCGCCACCATCTGGACGATTCGCGCCAGCATCGTGTCCGCGCCGACCTTGTCCGCGACCATCACCAGCGCGCCGGCCTGGTTCATTGTGCCGCCGACCAGCCTGTCGCCGACGCCCTTTTCGACGGGCATTGATTCACCTGTGACCATCGATTCGTCGACCGAGGAGCGGCCATCGGCGACGATACCGTCGACCGGCACCTTTTCCCCCGGCCGGACACGCAGGCGGTCGCCCCCCGCGACCCGATCGAGCGCCACCTCTTCATCCGTCCCATCTGGGGCCATCCGGCGCGCAGTTGCGGGGGAAAGGCGGAGCAGTGCCTTGATCGCGCCGGAGGTCCGTTCTCGCGCGCGCAGTTCCAGTACCTGCCCCAGCAGGACGAGCGTCGTGATAACCGCAGCCGCCTCGAAGTAAACGGCGACCATGCCGTCGGCGCTGCGGAAGCCCGCCGGAAAGATGCCGGGCGCGAGAGCGGCCACGATCGAATAGAGCCAGGCGACCCCAGTACCGAGCGCGATCAGGGTGAACATGTTGAGGTTGCGAGACTTCAGCGAGTCCCACCCCCGCTGGAAGAACGGCAGTCCGGCCCAGAGCACAACGGGGGTGGCCAGCGTCAGCTGAACCCAGATGGACGCGTGCAAAGGCAAGAGGTGATGGAGGCGCGGGACAAGATGGCCCCCCATCTCCAGCAGGAAAACAGGCAGGGTCAGTGCCAGCGCGATCCAGAAGCGCCGTGTCATGTCGGCCAGTTCTAGGCTCGGCCCGCTGTCGAGGGTCACAGCCGCGGGTTCGAGCGCCATGCCGCAAATCGGACAGGGGCCGGGACGGTCCTGCCGGATCTGCGGATGCATCGGGCAGGTCCAGACTGCGGTCGAAGTAGCGCCTTTGGCCGGAGGTTGTGCTTTCGCTGGCGGCGCGTGAGGCGCCGCATGGCAGCCGGCGTGATTATGATGCTCGTGGCTAGGATGTTCCATCGATCGCTCCTTGGATCGACTCAGTCTGTCAGCCTTGACATGATGTCAGGGTCAAGCGGCCAGCGGTAGAATGGTTGCGGCGAGAACGCGCGAATGGCCCCTCCGTAGCATTACGCATGCCGCGGACCGCGATTTGGGAGGATCAGAAGACCCCCGCAGCATCGAGGAGACCATGGCCATGTTGCTCAAAGCTCTCATTCTTTCCGCAGCGCTGGCGGTGCCCGCGCTCGCCGCACAGACGGGCGCCGATATGGGCTATCCCCCCACGTCGCCTCCCGCCGCCCAACCTGGTTCCGATATGCCGCATGCGCAGTGCCCGATGATGAAGGACGCGATGGGCCAGCATCATGCGATGATGGATGGCTCCAAAGGCATGATGGCAGGCAATGGGCGGCACGCTATGGCGGCCAACTGCCCGGCCTCGGCCCGCCATGCGCACAAGAAGAAGCATCGGCACCGCTGAATTCACATGATGTTTCGACGCGCCTTCGCCGCCGCGCTCGCCGGCGTTCTGATTAGCCAGCCGGTCGCGGCGGCAGAGGCGCAAGTGGCGGGCGCGCCGCCGTCACTTGCCTCCGGCCCGATCCAGGATGCGGTGGGCCGGCTCAAGCCCGGCCAATATCTGTGGATGCCGCAGATCGCGCCGGAAGGACCGGTGCTGGTCTGGGTAAATCTCACCAGCCAGCGCGCCATCGTGTTTCGCAACGGCGTGGCAATCGGTATCTCGACCATCTCGTCGGGCAAGCCGGGGCATGACACGCCGACGGGCGTGTTCACGGTCCTGCAGAAGCATGTCGAGCACCATTCGAATCTCTACGACAATGCACCCATGCCCTTCATGCAGCGGCTCACATGGGCGGGGGTGGCGATGCACGGCGGCTATTTGCCCGGCTATCCGGCATCGCATGGCTGCGTGCGGCTGCCGCTCGCCTTCGCCAAGCTGCTTTACGGCGTGACGAATATCGGCCTGACCGTGGTCATCTCGAAGGGCGAGGCGGTGCCGCGCTTCGCGCCGACCGGCCAGCCCTTGT
>Ga0157372_10004244_pt1 | contig 15323 bp, 13 predicted proteins | sample C55metaG_FD_115307 | JGI IMG/M metagenome (GOLD analysis project Ga0157372, IMG submission 115307) | Corn rhizosphere microbial communities from Kellogg Biological Station, Michigan, USA - C5-5 metaG | ecosystem: Host-associated > Plants > Roots > Rhizosphere > Soil | place: USA: Michigan... | reverse complement strand
TGCGAGCTGTAGATCAGGGTTACAGTTTCGTGACGGGCTGCCTCCACGATCGGCTGCCAGGCAGCGGGATTCGCTTTCAGTTCTTCAAAGTAGCGGCTGCGGAACTTGTCCCATTTGGCAGGATCGTGGCTGAACCATTGCCGCAGCTCCGTGCTGGGAGCCACATCTTTAATCCAGCTTTTGATCTTAAGCGAAGTCTTCTTCACTCCTCTAGGCCACAGACGTTCGATCAGCAGCCGCGTACCATCGCTACTGCTCGCGGGCTCATACGCGCGCTTCAGATTGATCATCCCAACCCCTTTCACGCCGACTTCGATAACTCTGTCGCCGCTGCTCTGCCCGGCGCTACTGGCGTTTTGCAAATCGGCTTACGAACTTCGATGCGGCCGTTGCGCACACGAGTTTCGAGACACGGTTGCGGGTGTACAGCCGGCCCATCGAGCACGCTGCCATCCTCTAGTGCGAATCGCGAATGGTGCCAGGGACACTCAATGCTGTCGCCCACAAGCTTGCCTTCCGAGAGTGGTCCGCTGAAATGCGAGCATGTCTCAGCCAGAGCAAAGATCCGAGTTCCACGCCGGACTAATAAGACCGGAACACCATCGTGCTCGGCGCGCTTCGGCTCGGACTCTGCCAATTCGGATTCCGCAAGTACAGAGACAAAGTCGGCGGGAAAGGTTTGGCTGGCGGTACGATCAACCCCTACTCGGTGTTCGTAAACCATCTTGCCACCTAGACGAGCCGCGGTGGTCATCACGCCATATCCCAATACACCCAGGATCCGGCCCAGAGTACGCGATTTTCGCTTGCGTGAAATCAGTGAAGCCGCGAACAGAGCAGTTCCGCTCAGATTTAGGATGCCGTGGATCATTCCCAGACGGCGCGCTGGCGCATCCGCGTCCTGCCAGTCAGTCACGCCCGTCAACGCTGCACCGAGTGCACCCGCTATACCGATGGCCACGGAATTGTCGGCTGTCGTGGCGAAGTCGTCCCGGCCGCTGACCAACTCCAATGCATCAAAAACAAGCGCCGTTGTCCAAGCCCCAATGGGAACGTCTGTAAGGATCACGTGCAGTGGATGACCGATCCAGGTTCCGTTCAGAAAGTTTTTTATGTTTTGACCGGTGGGACCCGCACTGGCGAAAGCTTTATGCACCAATTTCTGCAAGCTTTCTTCAACTGCTTTGCTCTGCTTCGATTCCTCGCAATCAAACCCGCCAGTAATGTCTGGTGTTGCCATTGTGGTTCCTTTCTGCAATGAAGCCTAGATTGGGAACAATCTCGATTCGGACTGCCAAGCTGGCTGAGGCATTCGCCAAATTCGCCCGATGCGGAACGTGCGCCCAGCCTAAGTTAGCTGCTTTTGAGTTTCTGCGCCAAAGCACGAAAATGTTTTGATTGTTTGTGGATTTCCTTCACCTGTTCCTGCGCAAGTTGCCGTGTCTTTTCATCAGGCAGCAATGAAACCATTGCCTCAATCTCAGTCGCGGCGCTGTGCGCGTGCTCAGCCTGTTTGATCATCAGCCGTTCAAATTTGCGAGTCGCCTCATTGTGATCCATTCAGACTCCTTTGCAGGTATCCCGGCGGGTTTGGAGAAAGCTGACTTCAGGCTGCCATGCGGGCGGGTCGCTGGCTGGAAAGCTGTCGGCAAGGGTCTTGTCCATAGCCTTGTCTTTCTGCTGCTCCTCACTGCACTTGTCAATCACGCGATCTTCAGGGTCGCGCGGATGTGCGTCGTGGGTGTCGCTTCCTCTTTGGTCGCGATCACTATTCTCCGCGCTGCGCTGGAATCTCATCTGACCGGGCCTTATTCTCACTGCTGTGTACAGGCCTCTCAGGGTGGTCAGCTGCATCCTCCACTCCGCCGATTGCCTCCGCTTCATATGCTTGATCGGTATCAGCAAGTTCTTCCACGCTTTCGCCGGCAGCGTCTGCGATTTGCGAGAGGCCTTGAGTGTCTCCTGATTGTCCAGCGCTGTCCGAGCCTACTTGCCCAGGGTCGCTTCCTAGCTCATCGAGTTGTGCTTCGTTATCACGCAATTTAGTTTTCGCCACGGAACCTCCCGCACCTTCATCGTTACCTGGGTTCGGTGCCAATTTGCGCTCTCCATCATGGGTGCCTTTCGTGAGACAGCTACCATACAAACAAACGCGCGCCGCCTCCGGAAGAACGCTTCCGCCCGCTCTGGCCAGAGCTATTGCGACCAAAACTCATGGAGCTATGGAGATGCGGTTCCGAGGCGGCAAGTTTCTCAAGCTCAACCGCGCGGTGGCGATTCATAATTTCAGCGGCCGCGTCAACCTTCTCATCTGAACCCGAGGCAAAAACGATGACTCCGCCACTTCGGACTCCTTTGACGTAAGCTTCCGCATCGGCTTCGGCGGCCCCGACGGTCCTAAGCTCGCGGATCAAGTCCACCTCAAAATCGGTGTGTGGAATACTCATCATCCCGCTACCCGCCATGTCCCGCGGTTCGCCCAAAACCCGGATATCGTTGTGTGGAAAACCACTGGCCTCGAGATCGTGAATAATTCCATCGACCGACTGCGAATTTTCAAACAAACCAACTGCTGCTCTTGCCATCTTGACCTCCATCAAAAAAATAATCTGCCGGACCTTACCTCCGAAGCCCAAGGTTTCCGGTATAAGGGGCATTACTCGAGAGGTGTGCTGGGCACCGCTCTTCGATTTAGGCCGTACAAGTTCAAATCTATGCTCTGGCCTCTCGGACAAACTGTGCACTTTTGAACATTCCGCGACGCAAACCAGTATGGTTCACCACTTCGAAACTCCACGGTAGCGAAGGTACAGCGGATCGAATTTTTGTTTGGTGCTGAAAATCTGAAACCTCAGCGCACGATCGGGCAGGAATTCCATTCCCTATGCCGTCCAGCCAGCGCTACGCCACTTTCAATTGGAGTCCGCTTCCACTTCCACTTTTACCTTGCCAACGCGATTCATGACATTAACCGTTACGGAGCCGTCGCGATTGCGCTGGAAGCGCAGGTCCAATGTGCTGCCGCCAATCCTAATGCCACGGAATTCCAAGTCGCTGAGTGATGACGGCAGCACTGGCCGGATCACGCGCAAACGATTATTGAAAGCATCTGCGCGGAGACCCAAGAGGCTGCTCACCATGAAGGGAATCGATCCGGCGGCCCATGCCTGCGGATGGCAGGCGACGGGATAGCGCACTGGCAGAGAAAATTGATTTTGCGAAAAGCCGGCAAACACTTCCGGCAAGCGATGATGCTCGAAGTTCTCAGCAGCTTCCACAATGCCATTTAGGATATTCACTGCCTCGCCGTCAAATCCATATCGACGAAATCCTGCGGCGATGATGGAATTGTCGTGCGGCCAAACCGTCCCAACGTGGTAGCCAATCGGATTGAAGCGGCGTTCCTGTAAGCACAGAGTTCGAATCCCCCAGCCGCTGAACATGTCGTCAGAAGTGAGTTGGCGCACTACAGCTGCCGCTTTTGAATCATCGATGATTCCCGTCCACAATGCCTGGCCCGGATTGGAAGTGATGACGGCTGCGGGCCGGTTCTCTTTCTGGAGAGCGATCGCATAAAATTGCTTTTCGTCGATCCAGAAATCACGGTTGAACTGCGATTTGAGATCTTCCGCCTCCTGGCGGAGCCGCACTGCCGTGCTGTCCTCTCTCGCTCGCCCATACAGGTCAGCAATCAGCAGCTTGGCACGATAAACATATCCTTGTACTTCGACCAGCGCAATCGGGGGTTGCGCGAGTGATCCATCGGCATTCATTATGGAATCGCCGGAGTCCTTCCAGCCCTGGTTGCCCAGACCTTTGCTCGATTTACTTGAATAAAACAGGTATCTGCCATTCGCCTCATGGCAGCAGTTGTCGATCCAGTGCAAAGCCCGTTCGATGTTTGTTCTTATATCTCTGAACAGACTCAGGTCGCCAGTCCAGTTTGCGTGCTCTCCGACCAGGATCAGAAACAGCGGAGTTGAATCCACCGAGCCGTAATAAGGTGTCTGCGGAATCTCATTCAAGTTCGCCAGTTCGCCTCTACGAAGTTCATGCAAAATCTTTCCGGGCTGCTCGTCTCGCCAATCATCGGTCTTACTTCCCTGATATTTCGCCAGCAGGTGGATTGTTTGCTCCGCGATCTGCGGCTGATAGGCGAGCATCTGCAGCGCGGCGATGATGCTGTCGCGTCCGAAGAGCGTCCCGTACCAGGGCAGGCCGGCAGAGAAGAATTCCCAGTCGTCAAGTGAGCTCTTGAGGATGCCGAGATCCAGCAAACTCCTGGTCATTACCCTGTTGAGCAATGTGCTGTCGGTTTCGACCTGAGTACACTGCGCAAGCCACTCCTGAGAACGGCAGTCAATTGCGTTCGCGGCACGCACAGGATCCGACCTCAGAGCCGCAGGGGAATTTGGTTGCTCGCGGGATTCAATAATGCAGAGCGTTAGATGAATTTTCCGGCGCTCGCCCGCTCCTAATTTGAGAATAAACTCTGCACCCGAGGCTGTCGTCTTTTGCGGTTTCGGATCGGTATGCACCTCAAGCCTGCGGTTGATTCGGTCGGCCCCGGCGTAGCTCAGAGTTAGTAAACCGTCACGCCATTCGGGCTTGATCTCTTTGCCCACCTTTTTCGGATGAAGACCGCGAATCTCAAATACATCCTCAAAAGCAGACTGGAAATAAAACGACACCGGCAGCGTATGCTCCTGCACGTCATAGTTTTCAAACGTGAATACGTCATGGACCGCTATATCGCGACTGTCGATAACGCGCTGGAGAGTGATCCCGAATGTTTGCTGCGCAACCTGTGTGTCGCCATCCAGTTGTAGTGTCTCGTTGGTGAGTTCGAATTGCGCAATCGAACCCCGCTCGGCGCTGCAAAATAGAGCGATGGGATTCGTGCCTGCGAGTCGCAATTCGTAGCCATTGAGGAACCGACAATCGCGATAATAGAGACCGAAACCGTCCTGATTGCCGGCTGGGACTTCTCCGCTGCGCTCAGCAAGAAAGAAAACATCCCGTTCTTTAATTACGACGGCTCTGGCTACGCTCCGCGGCGCCGCTCTCGCTTGCTGTTCCTGACTCGTGTCCATACTTTGTGGAACATGCTCTACGCTGAGATGCGTAAACAAATGAAAACGAACTTCCGTTTCTCATGTTCCTTCTGTTGTGGGCGCTCGTATGGCCGCTCGCTAGCGTGCTTTATTGATCTGTGTATACGGTGCCGCAATGTAATGGTCTGCCTTCCAATCGTGACCGTCGCAGAGTGTTGTTCTGATCGGCAGACTGGTTCTCGACTGCGTCTTTGCTCTCGCAATTTGGATTCTTGTCGAGGGATGGTGAATTTTGCCTAGACTGGTTGACGCACCATCTCTCCTTATTAATAGGTCCCCCATAGCATCCTTTATGAGCATTTCTATACAGTGCTCCAGATAACAAGAGGCGTGTAATCGAAGATAGGCGCTAAGAAACAGATCCGAAATTGTCGGCGAGAGACGATTTAAACGCTAGCCGGTTAATCCATTAGAAAGGTAAATTGACATGAAAAAAAACATCTCATTTCCAGTATTGATATTCATCATAATCCTCGGCATTGGGGCAGCCTCGGCATATGCTGTACATCGAGTTTCGCCTGGCTTGCTCTCTTTCCTAACCATGGGTGCTGCAGTTGTGCTCGCCTTCATTTTCTCTTCAGCCATTCAGGTTGCGGATCAATGGAGCAAAGCGGTCGTCTTGCGGCTTGGTAAGTTTCGCTCGCTTCAGGGACCAGGGCTATTTTTGATTATTCCGCTCATTGACACCATTCCCTACTGGATTGACATCCGTGTCCTCACGAGTTCTTTCAAGGCGGAAAAAACTTTGACGAAAGACACGGTCCCCGTTGATGTAGATGCAGTACTGTTTTGGAAAATTGTGGATCCCAAGAAGGCAGCCCTGGATGTTGCCGACTACCAAAGCGCGATAAGCTGGGCTTCTCAAACGGCCTTGCGCGATGTCATCGGCAAGACGATGCTTTCTGACATGCTCGAGGGCCGGGACAAGATTAGCAACGTCTTGCAGACAATTATTGATGAGCGCACCGAACCATGGGGCATTAACGTCATTTCCGTAGAAGTCAAGGACGTGTTGATACCGTCGGCTTTGGAGGATGCGATGTCGATGCAAGCCCAGGCCGAGCGAGAACGCCAGGCCCGCGTGATTCTGGGAGATTCAGAGCGCCAGGTGGCGGAAAAATTTGGCGAAGCAGCCAAGACCTACGCCAACGATCCAATCGCGTTACATCTGCGCGCCATGAACATGCTTTATGAAGGTTTGAAGGAAAACTCAACCATCGTCATTGTTCCCAGCACTGCCGTCGAATCGATGCAACTGGGCGGTCTCGCCGGGATGACAGCGCTGACCATGGGATTGGGTCAGGAACGTGCCAGCAAAGAAAAGGAAAGCGAACTCGTAAGCAGCAACAATGGTGTTCATAAATAACGGCTCGGCTGCCGAGTCTTAGTGTGATGGACTTTGGCCCATCACATGATCGCCAGTTGGCTCCCGCGGAAGGACCTGGCGCCCCGAAGAGAGAACGCAAAGCGCGTTGAGGCGGACTCGGAGTTTTCCGTCGCACCACTCCTCCTCTTTGACTCCCTTTCGATTGCTTCTTCATGGTCTCTTTATTTAATGGCTCGTTGGATTACAAGACGCAAGGGCCGCGGGCCAGTTGGGGCGGTGAGGACGAAAATGCACATCCCAGGAAACGGATCATGTGCTTGAGCTCGCGTTTCTGGCGTGGGGCTGAGCTTAGTTCCGAGCACGCCCCGCCTTCGAGCAACTTGTAGTCATTTCGATGCAGAGTCTCTGTGACGGTGTAGCCGAACAGCTTTTCGGCGGCAGGGCTCCCATAGTTGATTTAAATCGACACGAGATGCTGATCTAGAAGCACGAAGAACTTGCGCGCGACCTAATAAAAGTGTCGGAGGAACTCGTCGATATCAGGGTGCGAGCAAGTCCCTTCCGGTTAGAAGATTATCGGAGCAGGAGATCCGCTTTTGCGAAAGTTGGCTTGAGGAAAACAATCGCCTGACATTACACGCAATTTGGTTATCAGTCCCGCCACGCTGCGTAATCATGGGCACAAGATTTACGAGAAACTTAGCACGTACAATCGGTTTGAAGCTGTTGTTCACGCGATCCCATCGTAAGTTGATCTAGCGACATTACAGGATATAGATACACGTTTCTATGCAGCGAACCGCAATGTTGGGCTAAATACGGGAGGACAAGAGAGGTCGCGATGCAGCCGTAATGAAGCCGAGCTAATGTCTGTGAACCGCGGATACAAATCCGGCACACTGACCGTAGCGCTGAACTGGCTGCTTATTCACATGTGCAGGAGACGCAGGGCCAGAGCAGCACTGAGTTTTCGATTGTGTGCCAAGCATCGGTCCGCCGCTCGCAGATGCAGTGTTCCCAGAAGGCGAAGGAGCCTGAGATAATATCTTCGGACGGATGGTCGTGGTGGCGACCCTCTGATTGCCTGAACAAGCGATATTAACGGATCATGACCCCAGTCAGTGCAAGTAAGAAGAAACGTGATTTCAACCCGAAAAAATTCCTCACCACGATCGGTGAGGGCCGGAAAGTTGTGACGTTTCCCAAGAGAGGAACAATCTACACGCAAGGCGCAGATTGTGATGCGGTTTTTTACATCCTGAAAGGGAAAGTAAGGCTTACGGTAGTTTCCAAAAATGGCAAGGAAGCTACGATCGGCATATTGAATCCCGGTGATTTCTTCGGAGAAGGCACGCTTGCAGGACAGTCTCTGCGTATGAAGTCTGCAATCGCGATAACAGATTGCGAACTCACGCGAATTGATAAGAGGGCAATGATGCTTGCGCTTCACCGTGAGCATACATTGTCCGACATGTTTGTGGCATATCTGTTGAGGCGGAACGGCCAATACGAAGCGGACCTGGTTGATCAGCTTTTTAATTCCAGCGAAAAGAGACTGGCTCGGATTCTGCTACTGCTCGCCCGCTTCGGAAAGGCAGGCGTGCCCGAGACTGTGGTTCCTAAGGTCAGTCAAGAGATCCTCGCGGAGATGGTAGGCACAACCCGTTCCCGTGTCAGCTTGTTCATGAACAGATTCAGGAAGTTGGGTTTCGTTGATTACAGTGGTGGTCGGTTGGAAGTCCACAGCTCACTTCTCAATGTCGTTCTCCACGACTCGGCTGGCCAAAACACGTGATACACGGAGTACACTTGCTGCGGGCGTAGTCCTGCCGCAAGTTTGCGTCAAACAAATTGAGCGATGAGAGGGGCTGAACGGTGTTTTCACCGCGCAAACTCATCTCGGATATGCTACTGACAACAGCCAGCAAGTCTGCGGTATTGCGGTACGGTTGCGCCTTACTTACAACAACAATCGCGGTGGTTGCGACCCGATCCTCTGCGGACTTCGAACGCGCTCCCTACTTCCCATTCTTCATCCTGGCCGTGCTATTCACCGCCTTTTATGCGGGATTGCGTCCTACGAGTAATAGACCTCCAATAAACTTTTGAAGTTTCTTGGCAGGCCCGACAAATCGTTATTCATGAGCCCTACTCGTCGTCTTGAGTGCCTTCCGCCGTTTGCCACTGGTATTCGACTTCCGATTCGATACAGGCTCACCTACTTCTGTAACGCCTGATGTTATTTCCCGACCACACTCCAAAAAGGTATGATGCAGTATGAATGGGCGCGCCGACTTAAGGTTATGGCCCGTTTCCCTAATCAAAGGATTGTCAGGGCGTGCTGTTGATGGCCCAAGGAGAGCAGGGGGAGTCATTCCCAATTCCGCCGCGCGGGAACTAATATTGTGCCCGACAAGTCTGATCGCTTCTTCGGAGCGGCCATGTAACACATATCCGGCATGCAGTCGGATTTACATCGACTCCACAAATGCTTTCCCGACTGTAGTTTGCTCTGAAGTCATGTTGATTCTCGGCTACGGCGGATTCGAGGTCACACGAAATTCCTTAACTATCGGCGGGCTGGTGGCTTTTTACGGTTACATATTTCGATTGTTCGCCCCGGTCAGCATCGCGATCGATCTTCAGTCGCGCTTACAACGGATAGGCGCTAGCATTCGGCGCATCATCGAGCTCGCTGACAGCACGCCGTCGGTCACGGTTACCACGAATCGACTCCCAGCAAAATTGGATGCGATGTCAGATCTGGAGTTCAAGTCAGTTCGCTTTAGTTATGAGGATTGCCGGCCGGTGTTGCGCGACATGAGCTTTCGAATTGCGACGGGTGAGACGGTCGCGATTGTCGGGATGAACGGATCGGGAAAAAGCACGATAGGTCTTCTCGCGACCCGTCTCTACGAGCCTGAATCGGGTTCAATTTGGTTAGGAGGCAGGGACATTCGAGAAATTAGTCCTCGGAGTCTTCGCTCGATCATTACATTAGTGCCGCAAGATCCAATCCTTTTTGATGAAACGATAAGAGGAAATCTCCTGTACGGCAATCCTGAAGCGACAAATCAGGATCTTGATACCGTTGCCGCTCTAACACAATTGAACGAGGTACTGCAAAGAGTACCAGGTGGGTTCGACCAGCCGCTCGGACCATTTGGCAATCAGCTCTCGGGGGGTGAGAAGAAACGACTGGCGTTAGCTCGCGCTCTCCTCCAGGAACCGAGCCTTCTGATTCTCGATGAGATCACGAGCGCTCTCGACGAGCCAGCGGCCGCAAGCATACTTCAGGGATTGGATTGGTTTCGAAAAACTCGCACGCTGATCATCATTTCCCACCGCCCGGCGACCATACTGTGGGCGGATCGAATTCTCGTAGTGGGAGAAGGTGCAGCAGTGGATACGGGAAAACACAACGAACTAATTCGCAGATGTCCGCTGTACCGACGAATATGGCAATCGCAGGACAATGTGTACTCGAGAATTGCGCATATAGATCGCGTCCGGTCAGGACGCGTGGGTAATAGTCAATAATGCTTCGAATCAGGCAAGTAATTGTGTTCCGATTTCGTAACAAATTGTATTTCTAGGTTCATTTGGGAATTTAGGGAGCACATTAGAAAGAATTTTGCGAGTATGGAAAGCCCCTCTTTAAAGCTTAGGAGCAGTGGCTGGCCTTACGCGCACGGATCAAGCTTGCTCAATCGCCGTCGGTATACCGACCTAAATAAATTATCGGTGATCACTAGAAAGCTGTGCTAGCGTACGGGCGCGTTTTAACGGCAATGCTCTCATTGAAGTGAATCGCCGAAACTCAGACGTACTCGGGGACTTGTTCAGGTGCGCACGATGATTGCTGGAGGCCCGGAGGACTACCTGAATGCATAAAGGAGTGGGCGGAACTGGCGCGTTATTCGGCCATTTGTTTCACTAATCGCCATAAGTTTTATCCAACGCCAATGATCCTGTTCCAAATAAATTTGCGAGGCCATTCGAATGCATCCATCGAAATTACGACTTAAGCGCCAAATAATTGTGACGCTAACGTTTTCTCTGTTCTCGCTTGCATCAGGAGAAGCAGCTGCGAAACCAAAGAGTACGCCGACGCGTACGGCGGCTTCGAGCAGCAGCGATCAAAAAACTTTTTCACTCGAGTTACAGCCGAAAACACATCCATTTTGCAATCGCACTGAACACGACACAACCAATCAAAACCGGCTGTGTGAAGCGGAAAAGGTACATGCACTATTGGCACCTTCAACTTGCCTTGCGAAGGATGCAGATCCCGATTCCGGTGCCAAGTGGGACCTCTCACCCGATCCCTTTGTTCCGGCTCCGTACTGGAAGGGTGGTCTCTGGAGCAACGACCCGAATGATTGGAACAGTATGGACCAGAGCAAAGACAAGTGTTTGGCCGGAAAGGCTGACGTGGTTTTAGAGCGAGCGTACAAGTATGGATTCTGTAGCGAAACCGAATATGTGCTAGGCACTCCTCCGCAGATGCCTGCTTCGAAGTTCGGACTCGACCAGGCTGATTATTACTTGATGAACATCGTGGTGTGGAAAGGGAGCCCTAATAAGTTAGCCAAGATCAGCTCTCTCGGTGGACTCAAGCTCGATACGTCTACTTCCATCGCGCTAGACATTTCATCCGATGACAACAAGAAATCATTTTCCGCAGCGAGCATTAAGGACCTGATCAAAAAGATTAATGAAGATAAGAATGTTGGTGCGACGGCTGTCCTTACCTCTACCGGACACCTCAAAGTTTCTGGGAGCACGAAAGCCACTAGTTTCGCCGTCTCCGGAGCGAAGGATGTGTTCGGGGATTGGACCAATCCCGTCGAAGGCCCGTATTCCATCGATTCCAGCCGCTGGTACTCTTACAATCACGGCGATCACGGACGCTGGTATCGGCAGAGACTCGATAACTTCAACGCATCACTCAGGATTTATGGCAGCAAGAAGCCTGTGGGCTTGGTTGCGCTCTATATTGAGGCCACAAGTGGAGTCTGGGATCAGTTCTCGGATTTCAAAGTGCAATACAAGGTTGAGGTAAAGACGAAAACAGCGGCAAACCTTTCTGACCTAACCTCAGCGATTAGTATAATCACCACTAAAGCCGCTGCCGGGCAGCGAGCCAGCAGTTGTGCAGCTACATCAGGACCGAAACTTGATCCGGACGGGTTTTATGGAGCGACGTTTATCAATGCCAAGGCGCCTGCGGATCTCGCGGTCAGTGTGCAAGTAACTTTTCCTACAGCACCGGCTTCCGACAGTATTCCGCAAGGGCCTGCTCCTCCGAAACCTGCGGATCAAACTTCGTACGCACCGAATGTCAACGAATTAGGGTACCAGTCAAAGCTCAAGTTTGCTGTTCTCAACACTTCCACGAGTTCGCGCGACAATCTTGGAGGACAACAACCAGAAGCCGCTTCGGGATCCAACAGCAATGCGAGCACGAATGCTTCGCAGCCTAACTCGAACGGGAACAACTCGACGGGAAACAACGGAAGCGGCAATTCGTCCAACAACACAAAATCAGACCAGAACCAAAACTCGAAAACGCCCACTGCTCCTGCTGTCGATTGTCAGCCAACGGTGGACCAAAAGGGGCAGCAATCGCCCTGTAAGCTGAGTGTCACCTATAACGACGAAGACTTGTATCACTGGGACGTCAGCTTCGGCGTACCGTTCAAGACATTAAACGACATTCAGTATCAGACCCCGAGCGGCAATGGGAATTCCTTTGTGCCTAAGAGCATTACGCGGCTGAATGCGTTTGGTTTTTTTGACATTTTTCCCGTGGCGACCGATATCACCGACCCGCCACTTGTAGCTTGGCCTCACATTAAATTAGGTCTCCCAATCTCGGGCAAGGTCTTCAACAAACCTTTTTTCGGCGCAGGCGACGGTTTCAACTTGAAAAAGATTAAATTCCTCAGCTTTATGCCCTTACAAGTTCAATTCTTCGGCGGAGTCGACTACAACAAAGAGTTTCGTCAGATTCCGGGAACCAAAGGTCCCGCAAACGTCACGGGGCGGCGAGTTTGGAAGGGCCTTTACGGAATTGAAATTCCTGTCGGTCAGTTCAAGGGACTTCTCAGCAGTAAGGGGAACAGCAAAACACCATCCAGCACAAGTCGCTCCAAGGGTGGCGGCAACAACAGTAATAATGGCAGCAACAATGACGGGAATGGCGGATCGCTATGAAAGCGTTCGGTTGCAAGAAATAGATGGGGGGAAAGGCCAAATCAGTGAATACTTGTGTACTCGACCAAACACCCAGACAGGATCCTGTAGGTTACGCGCCACGAACATACCGAGCTAAGGATCTCGGGGCGATCAGCGTGCTGACCTTTCTTGGACTTCTGTCTGGCTGTAGCTCTAATCCACGCTCCCCGAAGGCGGCGCTCGCTCCTCCTTTACAGAGGGCTCTGGCGGTAACCAGGTTCAGTACCTCAACCCTCGACGATGCCACTGCGGATCGTGTGCTCGCTCAGGCATCCCAGATCATCAGCAACAATGCATGTAGTTTGTCGCTGAGCCGGAGCGGCGCCGTCTCCACGTTCACTGCAGCAAAAGGGACAGTCATCACGCCGGGAGATTATAAAAATGTCTGCGCTCAACCCGGCTACATCCATATAGTCAATCTGCTCCACTGGTGTGACGGTACCACGGATGCTCTTGGCTGCTCGGATACTCCCGGAAGGTGTATGGTGGTTGTCCGCTGGACACCGCCGGCGTCGGTAGACCCTAATCACGTGGAAGAGGGGATTCTGTGGGCGCACGAATACGGGCACACCAAAAATCTCCAACACCGCGATGATGACGATGCGGTCATGAATCCGGTGATCGGGCCGAATCACGTCAAAATTAATGGCAGCGAGTGCGCTGCCTATCTCGAACGCGCTCCCGGTCCCGCAGCTGCGATGCTTCGAAACACCGCGATGAGCGTCGAAGATTTCGCCCGTAAGATTTACATCCATGGCGTCCCCTTCCGCGCCGCTCGTACGTACAGCTCAAAAACTGATGTGGAGAAATTAGGCCAAATTCTTCGCGATCCCTCGCAAGAGATGTTTTGGGCAAACGCAGCGACGACTTTGGGAATGGTCGCGACTCCCGAAGCCTCTCAGCAATTGGCGACTTTTGTCGGCGAAGGCTCAGGTGTGCTGTCGCCGGAAGCATACCGCGCAAAGTCTAGCGCAATCATTGCAATGGGTTATGTTCTGGGGCAATCAGGTAGAGAGCGGCCACTTCAATATTTAGAACAGAAAGCGAACCCGAATTCCTGGCAGACGGTTGCGTGGTCGAGCCCATTTACGGCCGACCCGAAAGAGCGAAATCTTCAACTTGCGCGGAGCGCCATCGCTGCGCTTGGCCTTTCCGGAAACTACAAAGCGAAATCGGTTCTGGAGAGTATTAAACCCAATCACACTTGGGTTCTTCCTGCACGAGATGAAATTTCTCAATCTTTGACCCAAGCTCTGGACGAGAACCGCAAGGTTCGTTCAGTGGGCTTTGACAAATATGTCATTGCAAATGAAGAACTTAGATACAAAGGCGAGGTGGTCGAGAACAGCACAACGCCGAAGTGAGGCGGCCACATCCTTATATATATCTATATATATATCTATGGGGCGTAGATGTATCATTTCAGCAAGGGCCGATTTGGAAGGCGGTTGTTATGAGGAACTGGGCAGCGATTCTGGTTATTCTCGCCGAGTTCCTTTCCGGCTCCTTTGCCATTGCTGCCGATTGCGGAAAAGACTCAGGCGCGGCTCATATTCGCGAGTTTGTGCATCGCTCTTACATCCACGGCATCCCCTTTTCGCAAGGTTCCCAATTTCGTTCGAATCATGATGTCGACATTCTGCAGTGTTTGCTCGACGATCCAGAAGAGGAGTTCTATTGGCGAAACATTGCGACCGTTTTGGGGATGAGTGGAAATCCACACGCGACTCGGCCGCTGATCAAGTTTTTAGAGTCTGGCGATGATACGCTGTCGCGGGATTCATTTGCCGCTAAGTCCGCCGCGCTACTCGCGTTAGGATACTTGGCGCCCTCTGATGAGACCGCGATGACTTACTTGCGCGCGAGTAGCAATCCCGAAGTGTGGGATAAACGTGGTGTGAAGTGGACTGGTCCGTACACATCGAGCAAAGAGGAGAGAGATTCCGATCTTGCAAAACATGCTATTCTCGCCCTGGGACTCACAGGCAATGCTTCTGCCGCAGAATTTTTAGTGAGCTTGCAACGCGGTGAGCCAATTCGTCTAACGCCAGAGTTCCATGACGTAATCGTTGAGGCGCTCAAAACCAATGAGAAGGTTCAGCGCAACGGAACTGCCGCCTATGACGATCGACGATAGATCACATTTCGAAAATTACCTCGATCCCAGCGAGTTCCTGCTTGCTTGCGTCATAGCGGGCGCCGAAACGCTCATTGCCAGCAAGGATACGCAGCATGGCCGGGTCGGCATCGATTGCGCCAGCCAAGAGACTTTCAAAGAGATGAAAACCGCCACTGCTCCGACGCGCACGACGTGAAAAAGTTTGCATTCAACCCGAGATGTGCGAGCGGATTGTGCAGGCTTTGAAAAGCCAATTTCGCGTTGTGTTGTGTTCTTGATTCCTCATGCTGCTCTTTCTGCATGCGAAGCATCGATGTGCGCGTTTCAAAAATCAAAACTGGGCTGAGGAGTCGGGCAGCGGCCAGTAGCCTCAATTCCCATTGAGCTGATCGTTGCCACCACGATCCATCCTTGGTTATAGAAGCTTCGACGAATCTACTTTTGTCACTAGCAAGCCCACCTGTCGCGTAACTGCGCTGGCTCCTGTCCTTTTGTGTTGTACACATGTCTTTTCTTTACGCAT
>Ga0157372_10004240_pt1 | contig 15325 bp, 8 predicted proteins | sample C55metaG_FD_115307 | JGI IMG/M metagenome (GOLD analysis project Ga0157372, IMG submission 115307) | Corn rhizosphere microbial communities from Kellogg Biological Station, Michigan, USA - C5-5 metaG | ecosystem: Host-associated > Plants > Roots > Rhizosphere > Soil | place: USA: Michigan... | reverse complement strand
TCCTGCCACTCATCGATCATCGTCTTCATCTCGCCTTGAACCTGCTCGACCTCTTTCTTCTTGGCGATGACGTCAGGATGCTTCTCTCTCAATTCCTGCTGCATTCTGGTCAACTCTCCTTCGAGCTGGGCCTTACGCGAGACGAGTTGCGACCACGCCATGGTTGTTTTTGGATCGGTCAGGTTCTCAGCGGCATTTACAATATCCTGACTAGTCCGTTGCTTGATTAAACTCAACTGGCCGGCAGCGGCTGCACGTCGATCCTGCAACCGGCCGACTTCTGCAATCAGCGCTTTCTGTTCTTCGCGAAGACCCGAAAGTTGATTGAACAAAGCCTGAACTTCTGAGGGAAGCTTTCCTATATTGGTTGACTTGAATTCGAGCAGGCGCTTATCAACTTCTGCCAGCGCCTCACGCGCCTGGTTTACCTGGTTATTCATAAACGCCAGAGCGGCAGCGCTCGACGTCACGGCGTTGCTCGTTTGCGCACTGATGTATTTTCCGGCGAGTTCGGAAGTGATGGCTTGCGCGAGTTTAGGATCGCGGTAACGGAAGCTGATGTTGAAGCCGTTAGTGATGTCGTTGCGGCTGGTGTTTACCTCGACTTTGATGTCGTCGCGCATCGTAGTAATAACGGTTTCCATCGCCTCGCCGCGTGCTCGCTCCGAACGGTACAGGTCGTATTTGTCCACCAGCGGTTCGAGCGAACTTCGACTCGTGACCACCTGCGTGATGCTCGTGAGTTGTCGCGTCAGGCTGTCTTCGTTCATCGTTGGCACGACGCCCGTGGGCAGCGTGGAGGGCCTGACGACGATGAGCGTAGTCGACTGGTAGACATTCGGTAGCCGGTAGACAACCCAGGCCACCGCCGTCGTGATCGCAACCACCGGAAGAATCACCAGCCATTTGCGACGTTGCAAAATCCTGATGTACTCACTGGGTTTTCTTTGCCTAAACTCAACGCTCATAACGCACTCCTATCTTGTTTCACCTATGTGCAGTCTCTGTGTTCTCTGTGTCTCTGTGGTTAACTGCAGATGAATAATTTCCACCACAGAGACACAGAGAACACAGAGGTTGCACAGAGAACAATTCATATCCAATCACAACGTAGCCAGCGCTTTCTTTGCTTCTTCAACGTCGGCGAAGGGAGCTTTATCTCCAAGTCGTATCGCAGCTTCCAATTCACGCCGCGACTCTTCCTTATCGCCGTTGCCTTTCAATGCCATTCCGAGGTGGAACTTATAACTCGGACTGGGCGTGCCGTTCACAGCGCGGGCGTCGGCTTCGTTCATCGTTACGGCTTTACGCAGTTGCTCCACAGCCGCGGCATAAAGGTTCTTTTTGTAGTAGACCCAACCGAGCGTGTCGATGAAGCCGGCCATGTTCGGATGTTTTTGGACCACACCCTGGGCCAACCTCAACGCTTCGTCGAGATTGCCTCTTCCGGAAGTTGCGTAAAGCCACGCCAGGTTATTGGCGGCGATCGCATTGTTCGGATCTTTCTCCAGAGCTTTCCGGTAATTCGTTTCCGCGGCATCGAGGTTCTTCCTTTGATCCTCGAGCATGCCGATCATCGTGTAAGCAATTGCGTTGTCCGGACGAACGTCGAGAATCTTCCGGTATTGCGCAATCGCACGATCTTCCTGTTTCGCTTTGATGTAGAGATTAGCGAGAGCTGAGTAAGCCGGCAGGTAATTCGGATCGAGTTCGACGGCCTTGTTCAACTCCGCTTCCATGCCCTCGCTATTTTTCTGATAGCTGTAGACCTGGGCCTTCAAGAAATGTAATTGAGCGACATTTGGATAGGCGCCGAGTGCCTGATCGATCACGCCATGAGCCTTATCGATCTGCTGGCTCCTGCTATAGATGGCGATTAGGCCGTTAAGGGCGTCGAAGTTAGTTGCATCGACCTTGAGCGCATTTTCAAAATATGGGATGGCGGCAGGCGCCGGGTTCTCTGCAAGTGACGCCACAGCAAGGCTGTTGTAAACAACCGGATCGTACGGAGATATTTGTCTTGCTACCTCAAAGTCTGCACGAGCGGCAGCGGGGTTTTTTAACTGCAGTTGTGCCGTGCCTCGCACCAGGTGCGTTTTCTCGCGAATCTGCGCCAGCACTTGCGGCGAGTTCTCGGTGCGATCGGGAGTTGCTTTCTCCAAACGCGCGAGCAAGTCAGAAGCAAGTGCTATCGCGGACTTCTGATCGCCGGATGAAAGCGTAAGCTGGAGCTGCATCAACTTTCCCGGCAGGTAGTCGGGATAACTTTTTTCGAGGTCGCCGGCAAACGCACGAGCCTGGTCCATGAGTCCGAGGCTGTAGTTAACCTGGGCCATAAAGTACAGACCCATTTTCGAATTCGGTTCCTGTTTCAGCACCTCATTCAGATCTTCCACTGCGTTCTTTAGATCGTTGTGTTGACCGCGCTGAGCGAGCAGGCGCGCACGCAGCAGGAGCGCTCGGCGATCGCGCTTGTCTTTCTTGAGTGCCTCGTCTATCTGAGCACTCGCGCCCGCCGTGTCTCCACGCGTAAGAAGAATCTCCGTTAAGCGGTAGCGGCCCTGAAGATAATCCGGCGACTTCGCCAGGATGTCCTGGTAGATCTTCACGGCTTCGTCTGAGCGTTGGATTGACGAATAGAAATCGGCCAGCACTGCCTGGCTCTCTGGTCTATCGGGTTGTAACGCGGCGAGTGCTTTATACGACTCTTCAGCCTTGTCGAACTGTTTGTTGACGAGATAGAAGCTGGCAAGCACGAAACGTGAGTCGCGATTTGTTGGTCCAACTTCGACGGCTTTGCGCAATGCGGCTTCAGCCTCTCCCTGACGATTCGCTTGCGCGAGGAACTTGCCGTATTCAGTGTAGGCGATCGGCGAACTGCTGTTGACTGAAATCGCCCTCAGATAGAGCTGCTCGGCTTTATCGCGTTCGTTATTGACCATGTGGAACCGCGCCATACTCAGATACGACTCGACTCTTTTCGGGTCCAGTTCGATGGCGCGATTGAGTTCTTCAAAAGCTTTGTCTTTTTGCTGCTGCGAGAAGTACACACCTCCCATGAGAATGTGGCCTTCGATGTGGTTTTGATCCTTCTCGAGAACTTCCTTTGCGAGTCGTTCTGCTTCAGCAATGATGTCTGATCGGCCGCGACCACCCGCGAGAAAGTAGTTACCGAGTTTGACTCGAGCGTCGAGATAATTCTTCTCCTTATCCAGACTCACAGTGGCTCGCAGTGCGTCGAGCATTTCCGGAAAACGCTCGAGACCTTCGTAGGCGCGCGCGAGGCCCCACTGGGCAGCCGTCAGCTTCTGGTCTATCTGGATTGCGTTGCGAAACTCGAGAGAAGCTTCCTGAAACTTTGAGTCCTTGAGGTAGGCCTCACCCTGAGCTACGTGTTGGGCTTTTGCTTTTTCAGGATTGGTGCAGCCGGCGAGAAAAACTGCGGCTGCCAAAAGAAGGCAGAAAAAGGGCAAATATGAATATCCGCGGCACTCACTTTTCATTACAAGTTAACTCCGTAATCGGTTAATTTCTTGTTTCAGGTCCGCGAGAATCGCTGGCGGGCAAATGCCGGCAATTTCTAAAACCTGAGACAACTGTCCAAAAAGCTCAATTCAATAACATTTCCGAAACTGATTATCCGTCCCTTATGGGACAAACTCCGGTAGTACCGCCGTGGCGGCTGACGCGAACTCGATTGCCGATCGTTCCGCCGCGTCTTCAGAATCTGTAATCGGTACCGTCACGCGAACCATCGCTCCGTCAGAGCGTCGCATGCTTACACTGTCGAGCACGGTGTAAATCTTGCCCCAGTATTCACTGGCGACATTGCGACCGCGTCCCTGGTACCAGTAGATCATCATATTTTTGAAGTCGCCGTTCTGAATTATGTACTTATTGGCAACGAAACTGCTTCCATCAGGCATTGTGATCGTTGCTTTACCGGGCGCGCTCAAGGTCCACCCCGATCCAGGCAAACAGTTCAAAGGACTGTGATATGTGGCGCCTGTGCGTTGTGATGCGTAGTAACCCACGTAGAGATTAGCGACCGTGCCTTCGGGTTTTCGAAAGTCTCTCAGCAGATAGTCGCTCGCCCGCAAAACTTTCAGTGTTTCATCATCCAGAATTCTGTCAGAGCCGGCCTTCTGCCATTGACCGACGGTTTGGGGAAAGTCATTCAAATGCTTACGTTCGACATGCGCTTCGCCGCGGTAGGACCACGTATTAACCAGCACCCCGACCACAAGGATCAGGACCAGCAGCACGCCGAATCGCAAAGAAGATTTCATAGCTCTGAGCCTTCGGCCGAAACCACTGGATTGATTGAAACAGCAGTTTCCGGCTGAAGCGATTTCCTTTCAACCCGCTCGCCGTCAGCCGGAGTCGGCTTAAAGCGATCAAGTATCATGCCAGTGCAGAACAACATGATAAAAGCCACGATATAGATGGCCCAACCCGAGAAAGAGTGGAAGAAACCGTCCGCTACCTCTGTTCCATAATGGTGCGCCAACACACCCGTACCGCTCACTCTGAATGCATTTGTCAAAATGGCAATCGGCACCGCCGAAACGACCAGGATCGCCGAGCGCCAAAACCAGTAGCTCTTGAGCCAGCCAAAACGACCGCCGGATCGGGGTGCATCGTCTAAAGGCGTATGAGTGAAATAGGCAAATACAACTGCGAGCGTCAGCAGCGTCATCAGCGACCTGATCCCGCTGCAGGCTTCCACGACCTCCAGTTTCTTAGTATCAAATGAGTTTAGCGGTTTTAGCTCGATTATGTTTCCGTTCCGTAACACGGGGATGCCGAGCATGCTCATGGACCACACTGCGGCGCGTGAAGCAAACAACTGCAACGGAAATGCGATCTTGTTGAAAATGATAGCGGGAATGGGTATCGCCAGAAACAGCAGCGCGAGCGGCACGAGCAGCAGCCGTAACAGGCTTAAACCCCAGAAATACACGGCTATTCCGGCGAGAAGCAGGATCAGCGACATCCTCTGAGTGTAGAGCTCAGCTCCGGCCACACCCGCCCAAAGCGCGAATAGAGCAAACAGGATTGCAGCGCCGCCTAAAAGCAGGGACGGTTGGGCGGTCGAACGCCCAAGCTTTTCCCGCTGGGACCACAGTATGTAGCCGATGATTAAAGGGATTAAGAGGCCGTGGGAATAGTTCTCGTCAGTCCACCAGTCATTGAAAAGTTTGACCAGGACCGTGACGTAGGCAAAAGCGATGGCGAAACCGATGGCAACACCTTGCCACAGTTTCCTGTTAGCCGGGACGACACTCATTCCTAATTCCTTGATGAGTCTTCACAAGAAAAGGGCAATTTCCCTTGCGAAAACCGCTGGTGACCTAAAGAACCTTTCACCCGGATTTAACTAGCGCGACCGAAGCTTAGCTCAAATCGGCATCGAAAACAATCACGAATGCCCGTTTTAGACCAGATCTAGGAAAGGATTAATGAGACCACCGTCCCAGGTTTTTCTCTGCGGCCCTCTGTGTATCTCTGCGGTCTCTGCGTCGAAATGGCCCATTAATCGCCGAGAACGCAGAGGTACGCAGAGTACCGCAGAGGAAGGCCGGATTGCGCTTGCTTCCGTCACTTACCACTGATGCAAAACAGCATGTTCTGCCCTCGCAGGAATAGCTCGCCCGCGGCGATTACGGGTGTCGCGATGAAAACCTGGTCGGTAAGGTGGTTGGTCGCGATGACCTCGAGCTTTTCACCCATCTTTAACACCACAACGTCGCCGTCTTCAGTCGCCAGATATAACTTGCCGTTTGCACCAACCGGCGACGCTTTCAGGTTGTAAGCTTTGGGCAGTCGAGTTTGCGCATAGTATGGCTCGCCTGTCGTCGCATTGAAGACGCTGACCAGGCCATTGTCAGTCACGACGTAGAGCTTATTGTCGTGAAGCACAGGCGACGCCGTGTAGGACAAACCTCGCGTGTGACTCCAAACGATTGCATCCGATCCCGTCAAGTCACCCTGCCTCCCGAGCTTGATGGCCATGAGCTTTGGATCGCGATAACCGCTCATCACGTAAACCATTCCGTTTTGATAAACGGGGACTGGGATCGCATTGGCGCCAAGTCCTGCCGATTCCCAAAGCACTTTCCCGGTCTCCGGATCGTAGCTGCGAACTTTCTTTGTCGCACTCACCACGATTTCTGTGCGCCCTCCATGTTCGATCGCCAGCGGAGTGCTCCAGGAGCTGCGTTCATCACGTGCGGCGCGCCACAACTCTTTGCCGTTGCGCTTGTCGAGCGCCACGATGAACGACTCAGCTTCGTGATCGAAAACGACAAACAAGCGATCGCCGGCGAGTAGCGGTGCAGAGCCCTCGCCAAACGCAAGTCGCATCTTCATCTGCACGTTGAGATCTTTTTCCCAGATCAGTTTTCCGTTGAAGTCATAAGCATAGATCCCGCGTGAACCGAAGGAAGCATAAACGTACTTGCCGTCCGTTGCCGGTGAGTTGGAGGCAAAGCTACCGTATGCGCGATGGTAACCTTCGTGAGGCGTCGCTACCTTGGCCGTCCGTTGCCAGACGATCTTGCCGGTCTTGCGATCGAGAGCGAGCACGTCGAATCGATGCTCGACTAATGGTCCAGCGCCGCTGGTCGCGGAAGGAATTGCAGTCGTGAGAAAGATCCGATCGCCCCAGATCGCAGGCGTCGAATGGCCGCGGCCTGGAATCTGTGCTTTCCACCTGATGTTGCTCCTATCGCTCCAGACCGTCGGTGCATCGCCACGCGCCATGCCATTGAAGAATGGACCACGCCACTGAGGCCAGTGCGCAGAAGTTTGGCCCATCCCACACGTCGCCGCACATAAGACGACTACACACGCGACTAAGGCAGTCTTTTTCATGGGCGAGATTTAGCCACAAAAAGGCACAAAAGTCACAAAGAAATTAAACCGAAACCAAAACTTCTTTTATGACTTTTGCGCCGTTTTTATGGCTATCAATTTACTTGATCGTGACCGTGGGCTCGTTACTGCGCTTGCCACCTATGACCAACGACAACTGAACTGTGCCGGCTCCCTTCAACTCAGGAGGCAGGATCACCGTGATTTGATCCAGTCCGGGCAATACACCCTGAGCACCGGCGAATTCAACGGGCAGTGTGTACATCTGACCGTTGCTCAATCGAGCTTGCACTGCGATCGACTCAGCAAAATTCGCTCTGATGGTCCCTCGAATGTTGACGTCATTGGCGGTATTGCTGTTGGTCGCAATCGCACTTACACCCGTCGCAAAGAAGCTCAGCCGCGTGCGTTTATCCAATGCAAAGTTCTGGAGCGTCGTAATCTCGAAGTTGCTCGATGTCTGGTCCTGACCGTTGACAACGACTATGCCGCCCTCGTCGTCGTCGTTAATCGTCATGATCCTGGATCCACTTCGCTCAATACTCACCAGTCCCTGGCAGATGTAGCCATCCTGCGAGGAAACAATGATCTCCGAGATTCCCACCTGAACTTCCGCGGGCATGACGAACTTGATGCCCCACGGTGAAGCATAGAGAACAGGCACGGCCACTCCACCAACCGTCACACTCAAGCCAGCCACTTCGTACGGAAGAGTCTTGTCGCTCGAGAGTGATGCAAAGACAGTTTGACCGACCATTGGGTACGCGTTTCCTTCACCCGAGATCGAGCCGATACTGCCTGGTGCGATGGACGACATGGACGTCATTCCATAGCCGGTGCTCGCCTGCCCCACAACGATATTAGTCTTGGTCTTTGTCGCATTCGCCTGATCGATTGTCGTTTGCCTAATCGTTCCATCCCGCATCAGGTCTTCTGCAATCGCGAGATGCGAAGCAACTCGCAACACGTCGTTCTTTATGTTCGGGCTCGTCGCCGCTCTCAAGGCCAGGCCCCCACCTGCCTTGCTGAACAACATGGCGGCGTTGAGCTGAGCATCGATTGCGGACGTGACATTTCCAAACGCTCCGCTTTCCGCTTTGAACTCGAGGTACGCCTGCTGAATATCTAACGTTAACGCGTTGATGTCGGATGCAAGAGCCGTATTCTCGAGCAGACTGTAGTCGGCAGCACCGGCATAGTCCTGTTGGAGCAGACTGCCGGCGTGTCGCTTCGCTCTATTCACGCTGTTCGGTGAATTCGTAACAGTGATCGACACCGGCGCCGAAGTTGTCGAAAGACCGCTGTTGTCGGTTGCTTTCGCCGTCAACTCGTAATTGCCCTTCTGCGCATCGTTCCACACAATGCTGTACGGGCTCGTCGTGTCGGTTCCGATCAATGTGCCCGAACGATAGAAATCAACTTTCGTGATAGAACCGTTCGAATCCGTGGCTGTCGCGGCGAGAGTGATATTCATTCCCGCGACGAACGTCTGGCCATTGGTGGGCACAGTCAGCGTAACCTGTGGCGCACCAGGCGAAGGCGTCGGTGTCGGCGTCGGCGTGGGAGAAGAATTCGACGGTGCACCACCAAAATAAATACCGCTAACCACGGCTGTCTTGGCGCCCGTCTTGTTCACCACGATCTTAACGCGGCCGCTTATGTCCCACACGAGGTACTGGCCACCATTGAAGTTAGAGATAGTTCTGCTATCAAGCAACGAGTTTGTGGTCCAATCCATTACATCCACGCGCTCTGAACGATTGTTGCCGTCCCAATCCAAACCGTAGAGCGCGACGCGGTGCGTCTGACCGTCACTTATATTCAAGTCGATGATAAAGAACGAATTCGATTCCCACCTTGCGGCGACACGATCGGCGCCATTCACTTTTTGTAGTGCTCGCAAGTCGGCAGTAGACGAGGACCACGTCGAGGTCGAGTTTCCCGACACGCCCAGTTGTGCGTAAGCAGGATACTTGGTTGAGTCGTTGATGGTGTTGTAGCCGTCGCCGCCGTATGTGTTCTTCCAGTTGCCTTTGGTAGTCGTGTCCAACTGAACAAACGTGGCACGGCTCGTCGGCGCCGGAGTCGGCGTGGGTGTTGGCGTTGGAGTTGGAGTAGGCGTAGGCGTAGGCGTCGGGCTCGGACTTGACGTGGGACTGGGCGCTGGACTCGGACTAATCGATCCACCTCCGCGCCAAACCAGATAACGCCCGCCCATCCGATAGTTCTGGTTGTAATTCTTCGGAGTACCATCCGCCAGGTTACGAATGCCATCTGATCCAACAAAAGCAGCGTCGAACAACTCGTCGCCCATCGCCTTGAATGCGGGATCGCCAGTAAGTAGGTAGGCGTAGCCATAGGCACTGAAGATCGTGGAGATTCCCTGCCGCTCGCTGTTCACGACCCATGGACCTTCAGTCGTGTCGACATAACTGCCCCCACCGTATTGATACTTCGTCGGGTTGACGGATGTACCACCGTGATAGAAGTACCAAAAAGAGCGCCAACGCTTTCCAGTGAGACCGGGAACAGGCTCGTCCTTGCGGTATGGTCCATCCTGATATAAATGCCGGCACGCCTTGGTGATCTGATTCTGTATGTTTGTTCTTACTGTTGAGTTAGTACTTAGACGGTGAACATCGATGAGGGCATTCAGCAGCAGTCCGACCATGAAGGGCTGCATGATCCCGACGAGGTAGCCGCCGTCCGAGTCCACAAACTCATCCGGTGACGTATTCCAGCGCCACGAGCCGTCGGCCTTCTGCAATCTGCCGAAATAATTAACGACGACCTGCTCGATGTCCGCGACGTATTGCGCTCTTATTGCTGCGCCATTTGTCTCGGTTCCGCCAGCCTGTTTCGGGAATGAATCAGGCAGCACCCTTGCCAACCACGTCGCGTAGTGAAGTGCAAAAGCACCCTCACGCACGCCGTAATAAAGCTCAGGGTTGTTTATGCGCATCTTCAACCAGACGTCGAAGTGATAACGAGTATAGGCGTTGAGCCAGTCCCAGAGCTCGGGCCGGCCATCCAAAGCTCGGAGAGCGAGTCCGCCGATCCCTGCATGGCGAGGGGCGGGTCCACCAGAGTCGAAATTTCTTATCGTACCGCCCTGGATGTAGGGTCCGAGCCACCACGAATCGGAAACTTTTCGTGCGTAGCTCAAAAAGATCGGATCCCCTGTGCGCCGGTAAGCTACATATTCTGTCAGTCCCAGATCGTAGTAATGAGTCAGGATGTACTCGTCGATTTCAAGAGCCGTGGTCGGAGGAGTCGCGGGGAAGGCTTCTCCATGAGCCTTTGCCTTGGCTATCTCCGTATCGTCAAACCACCCACTCGAGGTGGCGATTTGAGGGCCAATGATGAAGTCGGCTTCGCTGCCCTCGGTCAGCAAGAGCTCCGGTGGCGGCGCTGCACTAACACGTCCAAATGAAACGGTAGGCAGAATCGAGATGAGTACGATGATAAGAACTACAAAGCGGAAATGATAAGAACGAAAAACAGAGATCGATCCGGAAGCTGGCTTTCGGCTCGTAACCATTGGATGCCTCCATTGGCAAACAAGCCGTTAAGTAGACAGGCCAGGACGTAGCGATTGCGTGGATTCGATGACGATGGAGAGAACGACCGACAAAGCGAAGGCCTTGAGAGCTCGTTCAACCATGCTTCGACACTACAGTGTGAAACCGGCTTCCAGAATCGCCTTCGGCAACCAGACTATCTTTCTTCCGTCCCGCTGGACGAAAGTGGAAGACTCTCGGCTTTGCGTCCCTACCTCACGGCAGGTTTGCCTTTTCGGTGCGTTTAAAGATCAGTGGTGGACCCTGGGAATCATCAAGGCGGGCAAACAGAATTAAACGATCTTAATCAAAAGCTGTCAACAGTCATTTTGAAAGGGTTTGTAGCTGTAACGCCGAAGGCGTTCGCTAATTTCAGCCCAGAGGTTCGAGCGGAGCGAGAACCTTGGGACAGGATTAGAACCACAAAATCAACGCTGAAAGCGTTAGGCGTGTGCAAGGCCAACCCTTTTCAGGGTTTAAACCCATGATTGCCGTTCACCCAAGGTTGTCGCTGCGCTCCAACCCGTTGGGCTGAAATTAGCCAACGCCTTCGGCGTTTTCACAAATCCACTACTGCTTCGGCAGGCGTTCGAAATCGGCCCCGAGTTGTTTGTATTTACTGCGCGGATTTAGCCGGAAATCGCCATTCTCGACACCCATGAACCCGATGTCACTCACCGAACCGGGATCAAAATTGTTCGGCGGATAAAGCGACGCATTCGCCCCGGCGATGACGTTATTTCGGAACGAAGCTGAAGGCGTAAACTGCCCGAGCGCGATCGTACCCTCGCCCGTCGCGTCCCCCTTTACCCCATATCCCTTGCCGTCGCGAATGGTAATGTTGTTCTCATAGACGAACCCCGGCGACGGGTCCCCATGCAGCGTCATGATATTGCCTGTCTGAATGTGAGTGTTGTTGGAAATGGTCACGTTCGGATAGCCGGACATGGTCAGGAACGTTCCACTGATTCCAATAAACAAGTTATTGGATATCAGCGCCTTTTTTGATCGCTGCGATGGCCTCACATCGTCGGTACCCAGGAGGTTCAGCGCTGCGGGGCTGTTCTTAACAATATTGTTGGTGAATGTGACATCTTCAACAATGCACCACGGACAGGTTCCTTCCTGGTTGCGAACAGTGAACAGGATCGCTGGTCCCGGCTGCGCATCGACCCAATGATTCTCAAAAACGTTGTGATCGACAATGACGCGGCGCGCGTTTTTCAGTTCGAAAAGATTCTTGACGGCCCAATGATGGCCCGCGTAAGTCGGATCGCCAACTTTCCAGCTCAGCGGTTTGAAGAGGTAATTGTCCCTGACTTCGATGTCGGAAGGAACCAGGTTGGGGATCCTGGGATCGGAGCCACCAAACATTATGTTTTGGGTGGATCCTTCCACGTAGTTGTTGATGATCTTGTAGCGGCCCGGACCACTCCATCCGCAGATTGCCTGCGCTTCATATCCCTTGCCATGAATGTCTGAGATGTAAGAGTTAATGATGTTCGTATCGGCGCTGTTGAGCGAGATACCCCGCTGAACATCCTGCGTCGGGAAGCCGTGAATGTAGACCCGGTCGAATATGAAATGATGTGGAACGGCGTCGAGAGTAGTTTGTTGAGCGTCGCCAAGTCTGACCAAATCATGAATGACGACCCTTTCGTCGGCGGGTGAAAATTCAATTCCAATGAACTTGTAATGATGCGCTCCGGGTTCGGTCCTTACGATCGCTGCGCTTTTTTCAGCCGACACTAGCTTTGCAAACAAAGCTGACTTTGCAGGCGATACACGAACGCCTTCGGGCAGTTCATTGATCTTGGAACTTTGAATCGTTATGAACTCACTGCCGGTCTTTGCTGGAAGTGTGAAAGGGCCGGTGTAGACAGCGCCGGCTTGAAGGACAATCGTCTCACCAGGTCGGGCCTGGTTGATCGCGCGCTGGAGATCGCCGTTCGGACCGAGTTGTATAACCGAACCATTGCGTACGGCATCCGGCCCAATCCCGGACCACGTTCGCTGCACGAAGACAACTCCGGCGCCTGCCAATAAAACGACTAACAACGACACCGCAAGTACCGACGAGGTGCGCATTTTCTTATCCGGGAACGGTTGCGCGTTCGTGTTCGACAACATGACTGTCTGCCTTAATGCCGGAATTCTGCTCATGACGAAGCCACGATTCGAGCACGAAAATGTACCAGAGTTGATTCGGGGCCGAGCCTTGTTCGGCCGCAAGCGTTAGACGGTCAAGCACCGCGCGCGAGTTTATCCAGCCTTCACGAGCCAGTACGGATGTTTGCAGCGACTCGGTCAACGCGTTCCGCCAACGACCGACAAGCCAGCGTTGCACCGGAATCGTGAAGCCGCGTTTACGACCACTAGCTACGTGCTTCCCGAGTTTTTTACGGGCTAGTTCTCTCAGCAGCGCTTTGGACTGTCCGTCGTGGAGACGCAATTCGAAAGTAAGCGATGCCGCAAATTCCCACAGGTCCTGATCCAAAAAAGGCGATCGCGCCTCGAGCGCATGAAACATCGTAGCGCCGTCGACCTTGGTCATGTACTCGGCGACGAACCTGCCGGCACGATCGTATTCGAGGAACTCAGTCAAAACCTTGTGACCGCTTTCGTGTGACCATTCGATGTCTCTGTGCGCAACCGAAATACCTGACAAACGTTCTCCGAGCATTCCGTATTGCCAGTACGACGGCAAACCGTCGTGAGCACAAGCGACTGCGCCCAGACCACCAGTTGAATAGTTGAGGAACGAACGCAGACGCTTCAGTGAAGCGACTTGTGGAACCTTTTCGCGATTCGTAAGCCAGCCTTTCGCCACAAAACCGGGCATCGTGCGGGCTACTTTTTGCGCCCACAAAAGGTGGCGGTGCTCCGGATAGCCGAGGAAGACGTCGTCACCACCGTCGCCGGTCAGCAGCACCGTAGCTGAACCAGCAACCGCTTTTGACACGCGCAACATCCCGAGCGCTGAAGCGCAAGCGAACGGCTCAGCGTAAGCGGAAATCAGTTCGTCGATGTTTGGCTCTTCGGCGCTGGTCAACTCGAGTATTTCGTGCCGAATGCCCAAACGTTTGGCCGTCTCACGCGCGTCGGCAGTTTCGTCGGCAGGATCGCCCGGTGTGCCGACTGTAAAAGCCGTGATGTCGCCGCCGAGATGCTGGATGGCCCAGCAGACGAGACTCGAGTCGATGCCGCCGCTCAAGAGTGCGCCAATCGGAACGTCTGCGAAAAGACGTCTCTCAACTGCGTTCAGGAAGAGTCGTTCAGTTTCTTCTACCGCGGCAGCGAATGAGGGTTGTTTGACTGCGGAACCGGGTGGTCGCCAGTATTCACGTGTTTGTACCTTGCCATCCGACCATTCGACGATGCTGGCTGCAGCGACTTTTTGAGCACCGCGATAGATCGACCGTTGATCGGTCACGTATCCGAATTCGAGGTATTCGGCGACGGCCAGGTCGTCGATTTCGTCCACGAAGCCTGCCGACCGCAGCGCGCGTACGTTTGAGGCGAAGGCGATCTGTCCGTTCCGACACGAGTAAACAAGTGGCTTGACGCCCAGACGATCGCGAACGAGGAAAAGCGTGCGTTTATGGTCGTCCCAAAGGGCAAACGCAAACATTCCGCGCAGCTTGCCAAGCAGCGATTGTAGTCCCCAGGCCTGGTAGCCATGCACGAGAACTTCGGTGTCCGTTTGACTCTTGAATTGATAGCCGTGGCGTTCTAACTCGCGTCTGAGCTCGCGGAAGTTGTAGATCGCGCCGTTGAAGACAATGCCGACCGATGCATCGGGCGACAGCATCGGCTGGTATCCAGCATCACTTAAATCGAAGATTGCGAGGCGACGGTGTCCGAGTACGGCGTCATTCCAAACCTCCAGCCCTTCGCCGTCCGGACCTCTTCGAGCCAGAGTCGACAGCATCTTTTGAACGCGGTGCTCCGCGTCACCCCGCTCACTAAATCCCGCTAAACCCGCAATCCCACACATTTATGTTCTTTGTGCACAAGGGGCACAAAATCAAACAGCCTGGAGCTCTGTTCCGAGCATCTTCTGCATGAAATCGGAATACTCCTGCCGGTCGAGGGGAAGATGTATTGTCGTCCCTTGCGCTGAACTCAACAACATCGCGTTCGCCAATTCGACGGCGTTGAGACCTTCGTGCCCCGGACACGTCAGAGTTCCGGTGCCATGGACCGCAGCCAGAAAGTCATCATAAAACACGCTTAACACGTCACCCTCTGATGACAGTTGAATCGTTCGCGTCTCGTTTTCGAGGGCGCCCATTAGTTGCGTATCGTGCGCAGTGCGTTCGCGAATGGAATCGCGCAGCGTTGTCACCTGCACCTTTCCGTTTTCAACTGTGATGCGGCCGCGATCGCAGCAGAGGACCATGCGCGAGATCGCGGGCGCCTCGATCGTGCTGATGTGAATATAGCCATGCGCGCCATTTGCGTGGTGGAGAATCGCACTCGCAGTGTCTTCGACTTCAATCGCATGCAGATTCGTATCGCAACGCGCAGTGACTGTTTCAGGCATACCGCACAGCCACGCATAGCGATCGAGAATGTGTGGCGCCTGATTCAACAACACACCACCACCTTCTCCCTTCCACGTGCCACGCCACGGACTCGAACGGTAGTACGCCTCCGAACGCCACGCCGATTCAATCATCGAACAACGATACAGCGGTCCCAGTTCACCGCTGTCGAGTAATTGTTTGACGTAGAGATATGCCGGTTCGAACCGCTTCTGATGCACGACGACAAACATCCCTCGACTCTGGCTGGCTGCATTCAAAACTTCATCAGCCTGCGCAACAGTCACGGTCAACGGTTTTTCGCACAGCACGTGCAGGCCCGCCTTCAATGCACTTATCGCC
>Ga0157372_10004238_pt1 | contig 15334 bp, 12 predicted proteins | sample C55metaG_FD_115307 | JGI IMG/M metagenome (GOLD analysis project Ga0157372, IMG submission 115307) | Corn rhizosphere microbial communities from Kellogg Biological Station, Michigan, USA - C5-5 metaG | ecosystem: Host-associated > Plants > Roots > Rhizosphere > Soil | place: USA: Michigan... | reverse complement strand
GCTCAGTAAAAAATGATCGATCCGTAAACCGGCGTTACGGCCGTAGGCATCGCGGAAATAATCGAAAAAGGTATAAATCACTTCGGTAGGATAAATTTTGCGGATAGCATCCGTCCAGCCCTGTTCTACCAGTGTTTTAAAGGCTGCGCGTGTTTCAGGGCGAAAGAGCGCGTCATTTACCCAGCGCTCGGGTTTATAAACATCGAGCTCGGTAGGCATAACGTTATAATCGCCGGTTAATATAATCGGTTTATCAGCAGCAAGTAAACCGGCTGCGTGAATTTTAAGGCGTTCAAACCAACCCAATTTATAATCGAACTTGGGTCCGGGTGCAGGATTGCCGTTGGGCAGGTATAAGCAGCCAATGGTAATGCCGTCAACAAGTGCCTCAATATAGCGGCTATGCTCATCTTCGGGATCGCCGGGAAGCGCCCGGCACACCTCTGTAATTTCCCTGTCTTTTGCCAGTATCGCAACACCGTTCCAGCTTTTTTGGCCATGCCAGATAGCTTTATAACCTGCATCAAGTATGGCCTGCTCCGGGAAGTTTTCCTGTGGAGCTTTAAGTTCCTGCAAGCAGGCAACGTCAGGGGATGTTTCCTTTAACCAGCGGAGCAAAACAGGCAGCCGCCCGTTTACACCATTCACGTTATACGTAGCTATTTTCATGATGCAATTTAAACAGTTCAGGTTATATGATGCTCCGTCTCAAAATATAAAAAGCGCGGCCATCCCTCGCAAGCAAAATGGTTGCAAGGGCTTATGAAGGATAAATTATTCCTTTACTTTTCAAACTCATCCGGGTCTACTTCGGGCTGGCTTGGTTCGGTATCAGGAACTTCATTCGGGATATTTTCCGGCGCTTCTTCCGGCATTTCCGGCTCTCCCGGATCTGTAGGCTGCCTAATCTCCGGCCGTTCCGGATTTACCGGCATTTCATCTGGTTCGTTTGGCATGGTTCTCTTTTTTGACATATCTTAATAACCACCAAGCCCCGGATAGGTTTTCCTGAATGACTATTTAAGGGCCATAATGTGCCTTGTTTCCTGCAAAAACTGGTCTATCTTTTTCGTGCTGGAAAAGCTTTTAATAACTAATGCTTTTTGCTTGTTAGATCCCGGTACCTGGAAATACATGTTAATATCGGTACCCGAGTAAACGAAATTATAGGTACGCCTGGTGATTTGAAAATTAATAAAATCGGCAAAGGCAAAAGTCTGATTACCGACACCAAGCGGATTGATCCTGCTTACAGTCTTGTTCGCCGTATCGAAAACTATTTTAGTAAAGGCGGAAAACACAAACGCTGCTCCCCCCAGCAAAAATCCCCCAATAACTAAAACCTTATGAAAAAGGTCCGAATCATGAGTCATAGCTTGATTGATGAATTCATTTAAAGCAAGGGCTATCAAACATAAACCAATCAATAGCCCGCCAATCCACTTACGCTTAATTGCATAATAAGGCGGGTGGGTGTCATAAAATTTATAATCGGTAATAGCTGTATCGGCATAAGTGGGCTCAATGTAACCCGTCGAAAGGAATTGCATAATTACCGGAAACGCTTCCTGGGTTAAGGCAATTGCGTTCACGTCATCATTCTTTGTATAATTTGCCGATACTACAACCCCTTTTCCATATTTGTTTCTTTTTGGAAAAGCGCGATAATTATAGCCCCCCATGGTATTACGCACAACGCCTATGTTATCCAAATCGTCAAATTTTTCAGAACGGACATTAAGCCAACCAAAAAGTTTTTTACGCATTACCCGTGCACTGCTATCAAAAACCACTGATGTACGGCTAACTCCCCACAATATGCCAACAATAATCGTCAGCCCCAGGAACATGGTTATCATAAGCGATACGGATTGCGAGGGGTCGGGATAAAGTGTTTTACAAAAGAAAATGATAAATGCCGTAAATATTACCGCGAAACCAATGCTGAGTACATTATAAATACGATAAGGATACAATGTCACCCGCTCGCTTTCAATATTCCAGCGGGTTTGTGCAATTTTTTTTAGTGCCATAAAGGTTTAAATTTAGTATCCATTAAACAAGCCTTTCTTAGCAAGGTTTTAACTATGAGGTAATATTTCCAACCTGACTAAACCTTATTGCAATACGCTGTCATGATCCCATTAGAAAACCTCTTGCATTTTAAAAATGTTTAATTACATTTGCAGTGTACTACCACACTAATACACTAAACCATGATTCAAATACATAATTTGAATTTCAGTTACAACAGCAAAAAGCCGTTGTTTAAAAATCTAAACCTTTCATTAAAGGCTGGTCATATCTACGGCTTGCTAGGGAAAAACGGAGCAGGGAAATCAACCCTGCTGAAAAATATCGCCGGCCTCGCTTTTCCGCAATCGGGCCATTGCCTTATTAAGGGAACAAAAAGCTCAAAGCGCTTGGTATCCACCCTGCAAGACCTTTACTTTATTGCCGAAGAAGTTTACGTACCGGCATTAACTCCCGGCCAGTTTTTAGCCCGGACAGCTGGCTTTTACCCTGCCTTCAGCATTACCGACTTTTACAGTTATCTGAAAATATTGGATATTGACCCGGATCTGTTAATGACCAGAATGTCATACGGGCAGCAAAAAAAGATGATCATCGCTTTCGGGCTGGCTACCAATACCAGTGTACTGATACTTGATGAGCCCACCAACGGGCTTGATATCCCTTCAAAGGTCCAGTTCAGAAAATTGATCGCATCGGTTTTAAATGAAGAGCGCTGCATCATTATTTCAACCCACCAGGTAAGGGATTTGGACAGCCTCATTGATACCGTGTTGATTTTGGATGACCACCGCATCGTGATTGAGAATACGGTAGACGAGCTTACCGAAAAACTGTTTTTCAGCGTGTTTAAAGATCTTACCGGGATGAATGTATTGTATGAAGAAGATACCCTTATGGGTAAGTATGCCATTGTACAAAACACGGCAGGTAAATACGGTAAAATGGACCTTGAATTATTATTTAATGCCGCAACAACCAACAGCAGCAAATTATTAAACGTACTAAAACCAACTGCAACTCATGAATAACTATTTCAGTTTTAAACGCTTTGGCCTGTTATTTATGAAACACACTGTAGAGCATTACCGCACTTATTTAATGTCGGCAGCGGTTTTGGCAGGGGTGTTTTTGCTTGGCGGTTCGTTTATATTTTATATGATCCCCGGGCCGGTAGACGCCGGTTTTCAAATGGCCATATTTGGAGTGCTGATTTTGATAGCAGGGCCATTATTTACAAGCACCATCTTTACCGACCTTGGCGATAAACGCAGGGCAATTCCGGTACTAACCTTACCTGCTTCACAATTTGAAAAGTTTATGGTTGGCTGGGTTTATTCATATATAATATTTATGCTGGTTTATACCGGGATCTTTTACCTGGTGTTATCCATACTGCTTAACCTGAAGCATTGGCCGGGGCATCATCCCGAAATGCTTTCCCTTTTGCAGGATAAATCGTTATTAGTAATAATTATTTTTTCACTGCTGCATGCCATTACCTTGTATGGCGCCATCAGTTTTGAGAAACTGCATTTTATTAAAATAGGGTTTAGCTTTTTTATTTTTTATGCATTACTGATCCTGGCTGATACATTATTTCTAAGACTGATTATTGGCAGGAAAATTTACCCGGCCACGCCTTTTGCATTCCTCAATTTTCCGGAGGGTACAAACTTTTATTCTATCGGTTTAAATGAGCAGCAATCGGCCTGGGTTTTTATTGTAATGCCTGTTGTAGTGATCCTATTTTGGATTGCGGCATACTTTAAACTAAAGGAGAAACAGGCTTAATAAAAGACGATAATGGAATTTAAAGATAACGAAGCGATATACCTCCAGATAGCGGCTTTTGTAAGCGACCAGATCCTGATGGGTAAATGGCCCGCCGGGCAAAAGATACCGTCGGTACGTGATATGGCCGTTGAGCTTGAGGTAAACCCGAATACGGTCATGCGATCATACGAGTTTTTACAGGGACTTGAAATTATTTATAACAAACGGGGCCTCGGCTTATTTGTGGCCGAAGACGGTTTTGATAAAGTAAAAGCTTATCGTAAAGAAAACTTTGTGCGCCAAAACCTGCCCGAACTTTTTAAAAACATGTACCTGTTAGGTATTTCGATAGATGAGATCAGTCTTCAATACCAAAACTTCCAGGCACAGCAAAAAGAAGAACTAAACCAGGCAAACAACGATGAAAACAAGCAATAAATTTTTACTTACGGCAATATTACTACTGGTAATTTCGGTAGGAATCTACGATTTTCAGCTGAAAGCCGAATACCTGAAAGGTGATTATAAAAACCCCTACAAGGGTTTTGTGACCTTAAATTTCAGGGATTTTAAAGTCATTGAGCTTGGCTCGTCAACAGCTATTAATATCATGCTGGTAAAAGGTCCCTTCAAAGTACTTGCCGACCCAGACGCTATGGAGTTTATGAAAACTGAACAACGCCACGACTCCCTTTTTATCCGCGCTGCGTTTAAGGATAATTTTCATAATGTGCACTCACAAAACGTTCTGTACATATCTCTACCGCGATTGGAGGGCTTTTATGCCGATGCAAAGTATAAAGCCGGCGAAGGTCAAATTACGGATACGACAGCCGCAGAAGACTTTAAATGGCGTCCAACTACTATCAGTGGTTTCAGCGGGAATAAACTCAATGTTACCCTGGACCATGCATCTACCATATTATTAAAAAACAACAAGTTCAATATTTTAAACGCCACTACCGGAATTAGTAATGGCAGTGCTTCAAATTTATCTATTGAAACAGGCAACCAATTCGGTAAAACCAATCTCGATATCCGGAACAAAAGCCGCTTATGGATCAAGGATGATAGCCTCAGCAACATAACTTATAAACTTGCCGACAGCGCTAAACTAATCCTGAACGGAAATACAAGGATGATCCGCAACAATAAATGACCAAAACTTAGCAAATCATGAAATTAGTAATCAACTCACTATCTAAAACCTATGCCAACGGCGTACATGCTTTAAAAGATGTTTCGCTGACCCTAAATAATGGCATGTTTGGCCTGCTTGGCCCAAACGGCGCCGGTAAATCATCACTGATGCGTACCATAGCCACCCTACAGGAGGCCGATAAAGGCAGCATTTTTTTAGATGAACTGGATGTATTGAAAAACAAAACCGCGGTACGCCAGCTGCTTGGTTACCTGCCGCAGGAGTTTGGGGTTTACCCAAAAATATCGGCCGAACGAATGCTTGACCATATTGCCCAGCTAAAAGGTGTTGGCAACAACGCCGAACGCAAAGACCTTGTACTTCAATTACTGGAAAACGTAAACCTTTATAAAGACCGGAAAAAGCACCTTGGCACCTACTCCGGCGGTATGAAACAGCGTTTTGGAATAGCACAAGCATTAATCGGTAACCCTAAACTTATCATTGTTGACGAACCCACAGCAGGTCTTGACCCGGCTGAGCGAAACCGTTTTTACAACCTGCTGAGTCGCCTGGGTGAAAATACCATTGTGATCTTGTCGACCCATATTGTTGAGGATGTAAGCACGCTTTGCGCTAATTTCGCTATTATTTGCCAGGGTGAGGTTTTATATGCAGGCGATCCGGAAAGCGCAGTAAATGAGTTGAATGGGAAGATCTACAGCAAAGTGATCACCCAATCAGAACTGGGCTTTTATAAAGATGACTACCAGGTAATATCAACGCAGCTTAAAACCGGCAAACTTCATATCCGCATTATCAATGAAGCCGACCCCGGCAATGGTTTTATGAGCAGCACGCCAAACCTGGAAGATGTGTACTTCAGCAACATCGCTACACGAATAGATGTAGACACCATTTAAAACCACTATAAACCAATAGTTTATGTTTCTTAAAATATTTCTGTTCGAGATCCAGAATAGGGTCCGCAGGCCAGCCGTTTACCTATATTTTTTGGCAGCACTGATATTTACGGTGTTCACTTTTTCAACAGGCTCATTGCCTTTAGGCGAAAAAGAGCACATCAACGCGCCTTACGTACTTGCCTTGTGGTGTTCAGGCATCACCATGATGATAACACTTGTAAGTTCATCAATTATGGGCACTGCTTTGTACCGCGATATCGAGTACAACACAAAAGATTATTACTTAACCTACCCTATCACAAAAGCAGGTTATTTCTGGGGCCGTTACCTGGGTTCGTTCGTTTTCATGATCTTTATAGCATCAGCCATTATTATTGGCGCATTTATAGGTACTAAGCTTGGCCCTGCCATGCGATGGACGGATGCGAAACAATACGGCCCTAATAACCTCATTTACTATCTGCACCCGTTTTTTACTATCGGTCTGCCAAACGTTTTATTCACCTCCTCGTTGTTTTTCGGTTTGGTTGCTATCACCCGCAATGTGAAGGTAATTTACTTTGGGGGTATATTGCTGTTCCTGTTTTACTTCATCGCATTGTTTTTCCTTAACCATGTTAACAATCCAACGGTAATAAACCTCAGCGATCCTTTCGGGCTTAATGGCATCAGGATGCAAACCAATTCTTCAAGCACTAATGAACAGAACACTACGCTGTTCCCTGTAACAGGTACGTTTATGCTCAACCGTATAGTATGGGGAGGTATCGGGATAGTTGTTGTAATTTTCACTTATATCAGGTTTAGCTTTGAGCGCTTCTTTAGCGGCAGGCGTGATAAGGCAGCTATTGACGAAGTCGGGGTTAAAACCCAAAATGCCATATCCATTAAACCGGAAGTTAGCTTTACCGGCAAATACAACAGGAATACGCTGCGCAACCTGGTAAAGGTCGAATTGCTAAACATCATTCGCGATAATTATTTCTGGATCATATTAATAAGCGGCAGCTTATTCCTTGGTTTTGTATTCTGGCTTGGCGAAAGCCGCAATGGGGTACCTGATTTTCCGCGTACTGTTGTGTTACTGGGTATTTTTAATGAAGCCTTTCCCTTCTTTATTTTCTTCATCCTGATGTTTTATACCGGTGAAACCCTGCACCGTGACAGAACTACCCGTTATGCCTTTATCAATGATTCACTCCCACCGCCAAACTGGATCCTAAATGGTTCAAAACTTATTAGCTTATTGCTTATCGGTACGGGCCTATCTGTTATTCCTATCATAACCGGTGTTATTGTTCAATTATTAAAAGGATATCATGCGCTGAACCTATCGGCGTACTTTGCTTATATAGGCTACATACTGCTGCCTTCCTTATTAGAGATGGTTGTATTTTGCTATACGGTACACGTTATTATCAATAACAAATTTGCAGCCCATGGCATAGGGGTGTTTTTATGGGTCATCTTTTTCTTTTTGCGTAAAACGGGCATTTTTGATTATAACCTGCTGCTGTATTCGTATACGCCATCGTCAGGGATCTCTGATATGACAGGCATGGGCCACATGGCAACGCCTGTCAATTGGTTTAATTTGTACTGGCTGCTGTTTGCAGGCCTGCTCATCATTGTTTCGGCATTGTTTTATTACCGGGGAGTAACATCCTCTTTTAAAGAACGGTTACGTTTGTTGCCCCATCGCTTTAACAGCAGCACAGCTTTGATCACTACCATAGTAGCTATAGCGTTTTTAGCTGTTGGCGGGTGGAATTATTATAACGTAAGTTTTTTAAATAGCTACCTTATCAAAAGTGAAAACACGGCAAGGGCGGTGATGTATGAAAAAGCGCTGAAAAAATATGAGCATCTTCCGCTGCCTAAAGTGACCGGGATAAAAATGCAGGCAGATCTTTACCCGGATAAACAACAGGTAGCCACACACGCATGGATAACCATTACCAATAAAAATAAAGTTGCCATATCACAAATGCTGCTTGATGGCGATGAGCTCACCAATTATTCGCTTAAAACAAATGGTGTATTAGTTCCGTTTACTACGCCGCTGCTTTACCCGCGTGGATTTTTTAACTGGTTCAGGCCGAAGGCTGACACCGCCGACTTTCGTTTATATCATTTTATAAAACCTTTATTACCCGGCGACTCACTGGTATTGGAGATCAACTCAGAAATAGTACATAAAGGCTTCACCAATGGGATGTATGCTGCAGCTCTCATTAACAACGGTACGTTTTTTAACGGAGGGTTACCGGGCTTAGGTTATGATGAAGATGATGAACTAAGCAGCCCTTATGAACGCAAAAAAGCCGGTTTGCCCGAGAAAAAAGAGGAGGAAATTCAGCAGGATAATCCTGAAGGTATCAACACGCTTAAAGCAGGAAGGGCCGCAGACCTGCTTAAACTTGACATTACTGTTGGTACACTCGCCGACCAAACGGCTATCGCTCCCGGCCGGCTCGAAAAAAACTGGCAGCAGAATGGCCGCAACTATTTTCATTATGTGCAGGATAAACCGGGCATGTACATGCCAATGGGAATCATATCAGAAAAACTGGCTGTTAAAAGGGCGACCATTCAATTGGATCATCAGGTAAATATTGAGGTTTATTACCACCCGGAGCACAACATTAATATCGACAGGTATATTGCCGCCTACAAAGATGGCTTAACTTATTACAGCAAAGTTTACGGCAACTATCCGTTTAATGATATCCGGCTGGTGGAAACTTCTGTTTACGGCCCGCAGGATGCCTCCATGACAACGCTGGATACTTATGCGGAATATTTTGGATGGAACGCCGATTTCAGGGATCCCAACAGCTTTGATTATTGCTATGCCAATACCACCAGGCTACTGTCACAACAATGGTGGCGGTTCCAGACAGCGCCAAACAGCACTGTTGGAAGTTTAGTGATCCCTGAAGGCCTTTCAAACTATGATCAACTGGTAATGTCCGAACATAAATACGGCAAGGATAACATGCGTCATATCGTTTTAGACCAGTTATGGTATTACCTGTTCATCAGGCGGCACCTTAATGAAAACGAGCATTCTTTGATCAAAGCCGATCAATGGTTTTTATGGGGAGGCAAAGCAAGCGTAGCTTTATATGGTTTGCGTGACTTGATTGGTGAAGATAGTATAAACGTGGCCCTGCGCGAATTTAAAAAGGCTTACACTTTTAAAACAGACGGTCCTTTTGCCGGCGCCAACAATCTTTACCAATGCCTTCAAAAGCACGTTCCGGATTCGCTGCAGTATTACCTTACCGATACCTGGCAAAAGATCACGCTGTATGATAACCGGGTGGTTGAAGCAGGCAGCAAACCCACAGGCAAAAAAAATGAATACAATGTTATTTTCAAACTAAACATCGACAAAGTTTGGAAGGATACTAAAAACAACGATGTCCCGGCCGTAAACATGAACGACTATATTGATATCGGAATTTTCGGTAAGCAGGTTCAAGGTGCCGGTAACCGGATGGTAAGTAACACATTGTACCTCAAAAAGTATAAGCTGAAACGCGGGCAGCAGCAATTCAGCATTATTGTTAAAGGCCAGCCCGCCTCTGTAGGGATTGATCCATTCAGTAAATTGATTGACAGAAATCCTAACGATAATATCAAGGACCTTTAAGTCAAACAAAGCTGTATCATAAATCGTGATACAGCTTTGTTTGACTTATCCTGATACTCAAGCTATATATAGCCTTTGGTTGCCCCTGCTGACAGAGGGGGTTAACAGGGTTAACACAATTCAGGGCCAACATTTATATATATAATTCACAATCAGTCAATTGAGTGTTTTCCATGCAAGAAATGTGTTAACCCCCTTTTTGTATAAATATTTATCGGCTAAATTTTAATTCGTAGGTAACACAACACCAGGGGTGGTCAATTTGATTTATGATACAGCCTCGTTTTTTATAAATTTTTAATGTTACATTATTCTAAACCCGAAAAACACGGGATATTTCATTTTTTAAAAATAACTTAGCCCGTATCAAATATTTCCTGATATTAAAAACCTGCTGCCTCATTAAATTATGTTTGAATCAGTTACCATTAAGGATATTGCCAAGGCTTTAGGTGTGTCAACATCAACGGTATCGAGAGCGCTTAACGGAAGCTACGAAATAGGTACCGAAACCAAAAAGCTTGTCCTTGAGTATGCCGAAAAGATCAACTACAGGCCCAACCCTATTGCTTTAAGCCTTAAAGAGCAAAAAAGCCACTCCATAGGCGTGGTGGTTTGCGAGGTGGCTAATGATTATTTTTCGCAGGCTATTAACGGCATCGAATCCATAGCTTATAACCGGGGGTACCACGTTATCATCACCCAAACGCACGAATCATTTGACAGGGAAAGCGCCAATGTAAAACACTTATTATCCCGGCATGTGGATGGCTTGCTGGTATCATTGTCGGCTCAAACAACCGATACATCTCAATATAAATACCTGCTGGACAAAGGCTTCCCTATTGTTTTTTTTGACAGGGCAGCGCCCGGCCTGAATACCCACAAAGTGATAGCCAATAACTTCCAGGGCTCATTTAATGGCACCGAAGCTTTGATCAATTCGGGGTTTACAAAAATAGCCCATCTCACTAATTCAAATAACCTGCTTATAAGCCATGAACGCTTTGAAGGTTACAAGGCTGCACTCGATAAACACGGTATCGAATTCAGGCCCGAATATCTTAAACATTGCAACCATGGCGGCATGATCCATGATGAGGTGGAGATTGTGCTGAAAGAATTGCTGGCATTAGATGATAAACCGGAGGCTATTTTTAGCGGCAGCGACAGGCTAACCATCAGCAGTATATCGATATTAAAAAAATGGGGCTTAAAAGTCCCCGGAGATATCGCGATAGCAGGCTTCACCAATTCGGATGTTGTTGATCTATTTGATCCGCCTTTAACCGTGGTACGCCAGCCGGCCTTTCAGATTGGCCAAATGGCTACGGAGATGTTGATCAAAACCATAGAAAGCAAATGGCCTGTTGAAGAGTTTACCACCGAAAAAGTGGATACGCAGCTGATAGTGAGGGCATCATCGGAGAGGTATTAAGAAGATGAAGAACAACTGAAAATGTTCATGTTTAAACCCCATGTCATTGCGAGGAGCGGCACGGGCAAAAGCATCTGGGGCGACGTGGCAATCTCGTAGCCATGCATATCGGACTGGCATTAGCGACGAGATTGCCGTGTTTCGCTTACAATGACATTTTTTTATTTAAATACCTGCCGCCACCAGCGAATCATGCCTCTATCTAAACAACCGTTACCTTCACACCTTTTTCTTCCAGCATATTGAGCATTGCCGGGCTAATACCGCTATCGGTAATAATTTCGTTGATTTGATCAAGGGCGCAGATCTTCGCCAGGCCCCGCTTACCAAATTTGGTACTATCGGCCAATACAATGGTAGTTTGGGCCGCATTGATCATTTTCTGGTTAAGCCGGGCTTCGGATAAATTAGTAGTAGTCAGCCCTATTTCCGGGTCGATACCATCTACACCTAAAAACAATACACCGCATAACATATCGTCGAGCATCAGTTCGGCATAATTGCCTGTTACCGATGAGGAGGTACTTCGCATTTGCCCGCCCAATTGAACAATATCAACCTGCGGATGCTGTAGAAGCTCGAGCGCTACCGGCAAAGCCGCGGTAACTACCGTAAGATGCCTGTTTGGCTGCATAGCACGGGCAAGGGCAAGCATCGTGGTTCCCGAAGCTATAATCACTGAGTCGTTCGCTTCTATCCTTACCGCGGCTTCTGCGGCAATTTTTCTTTTTTCGGGACCATTCAGCTTCTCCTTTTCGGCTACCGGCCTGTCGTTGGCATAAGGGTTTGTTTTGTTTGCACCGCCATGCGTTCTGAAGAGCAGGTTTTTATCCTCCAAAAGTTTCAGGTCCTTTCGGATAGTAACTTCCGAAACACTTAACTCGTTGCTCAGGCCCTGCACGTTCACAAAGCCGTCTGTCTCAACTTTTTGCAGGATAAACTTATGCCGGTCGGTGTTTTTACTCATAATCGCTAAATTAAATAGAAAACCTGATTGTAATGTTTGATAAAGTCTGCCATGCTTCTTATAAGTCAAATGTAAGCAAACAAAATTATTTTTAATTTCATTTAGTTTTATTTTATTTCGATTTTATATATTTGAATAAATATCGAAATAAAATGAACTCATTTACAAGAGAAGCGAACCTTAGCCACCTCAACGATACCGAAAAGGTTTGGGACCTAATCATTATAGGAGGTGGAGCTACCGGACTTGGCGCTGCAGTTGATGCAGCCTCGCGTGGTTTCTCTGCATTATTACTTGAACAAGCCGATTTTGCCAAAGGAACATCGAGCCGAGCCACCAAGCTGGTTCATGGCGGCGTACGTTATTTGGCACAGGGCGATATAGGCCTTGTGCGTGAAGCTTTACGTGAACGGGGATTATTATTACAAAACGCACCACACCTTGTAAAAAACGAAAGCTTCATTATTCCCAATTATAGCTGGTGGGATGGTGTTTTTTATACGATAGGTCTCAGCATTTATGATTTATTAGCTGGCAAGCTAAGCTTTGGCCGTGCAAAACATATTTCAAAAAAAGAAACCATTAAACGACTGCCCGGCATCCAGGAAAAAGGACTTCACGGCGGTGTTGTTTATCATGACGGGCAGTTCGACGATTCGCGACTGGCAATTAACCTGGCGCAAACCGCCGTTGAACAGGGCGCAACCCTGCTCAATTACTTTAAAGTAACCGGGTTAATTAAAAACACAACCGGTAAAATCACAGGCGTAAAAACTACCGATACAGAAACAGGCGCCAGCTATCAGTTAAAAGCCAAAACGGTAATCAATGCCACAGGTGTTTTTGTCGACGATGTACTAAAAATGGATACGCCAGAGAAGAAGCCCATGGTTAGGCCAAGCCAGGGCGTACACCTTGTGCTCGACCGTAAGTTTTTACCGGCTGAGGATGCGCTGATGATCCCCAAAACCGAGGATGGGCGCGTACTTTTCGCCGTTCCATGGCATGAGAAATTGCTGATAGGTACTACCGATACCCCTATCGACTCGCACAGCCTTGAGCCGGTGGCACTGGACGAAGAAGTGGAATTTATACTACGAACCGCGGGCAAATACCTCACCAAAGCCCCTACCCGTGCCGATGTATTAAGTGTATTTGCGGGTTTACGACCGCTTGCCGCCCCACAGGATGGATCATCAAAAACAAAGGAAATTTCCCGAAGCCATAAATTAATCGTTTCCGCGTCCGGCTTAATTACCATAACCGGCGGCAAGTGGACTACCTACCGCAAAATGGCTGAGGACATTATTGATAAAGCTATTGAGATTGGCGGGCTTAAGAACGAGCCTTGCAAAACTGCTTCATTAGCTATCCACGGCAGCCGCCCCAACCCCGATCGTACCAACCCCATGTTTGTTTATGGCGTCGATATTGAAAAGATCTTAGCGCTGCAAAATGAAAACCCTGATTGGAGAAACCCTGTTCATCCAAAAAGCAGGTATACCAAAGCTGAGGTGATCTGGTCGGTAAGGAATGAAATGGCGCTCACGGTTGAAGATATACTGGCCCGCCGCACCCGTGTATTATTTTTAGATGCCCGTTTAGCTACTGAAATGGCTCCCGAAGTAGCCCGCCTTATGGCCGGTGAGCTGGGAAAAGATACGGCATCGGAAGCAGCACAGATTAAAGCATTTAACGAAACAGCAAAAAATTATATACTAACACCACATTAAAATAAACAAATTTAATGTGATATTCAATTAATAAACCAAGGTAAACCAAACCAAATTATGCAGGAATACATTTTAGCGCTCGATCAGGGTACTACCAGCTCACGGGCCATAATTTTTGATCATGCAGGCAAAATTATTGCTTCGGCACAAAAAGAATTTAAGCAGTATTTCCCTAAACCCGGCTGGGTTGAGCACAACCCAAATGAAATTTGGGCAGGCCAGATTGGGGTAGCCGCAGAAGCCATTGCAAAAGCAGGCCTGGGGGGCGGCAATATTAAAGCCATTGGCATAACCAATCAACGCGAAACTACTATAGTTTGGAACCGCAAAACCGGCGAACCCATCCATAATGCCATTGTTTGGCAGGACAGACGCACCGCTGCCTTTTGCGACGAGCTAAAACAAAATGGTCATAGCGATATGATCCGCGATAAAACAGGGTTAGTAATAGATGCCTACTTTTCCGGCTCAAAAATTAAATGGATCCTGGATAACGTTGAAGGCGCCAGGGCACAAGCCGAAGCCGGCGAACTGGCCTTTGGCACGGTTGACAGCTGGCTGATTTGGCAGCTAACCCGCAGCGAGGTACACGCAACCGACGTAACCAACGCTGCCCGCACCATGTTGTTTAACATCCGCACCCAGCAATGGGACGAGGAACTGTTACAGCTATTCAATATCCCCAGAAGCATACTGCCCGAAGTAAAACAATCGAGCGAATTATATGGCCATACCGCCAATAACATATTTGCACAAAGGATCCCGATTGCAGGTATAGCCGGCGATCAGCATGCAGCTTTATTCGGACAGATGTGTATTGACAAGGCTATGGTTAAAAACACTTATGGCACCGGCTGTTTTATGCTGATGAATATCGGGCACGAGTTTATCAAATCAAAAAACAACCTGCTTACCACCATTGCCTGGAAAATAAACGGCGAGATCACCTACGCCTTTGAGGGCAGCATTTTTATAGGAGGCGCAGTTGTTCAGTGGCTGCGCGATGGGCTGGGTATTATCAAAACGTCGGCAGATGTTGAAAAGCTGGCTACATCAGTAAAAGATACCGCGGGCGTTTACTTTGTACCCGCATTTGCAGGTTTGGGCGCTCCCTACTGGGACCCGGAAGTCCGGGGGGCTATAGTTGGTTTAACCAGGGGTGCTACAGCAGCCCACATTTCAAGGGCCGCATTATCATCAATAGCCTACCAAACCATGGATGTGCTTAAAGCGATGGAAGCTGATGCAGGCATGGAGATAAAAGAACTGCGTGTGGATGGTGGGGCAACTGCCAATAACCTGCTGATGCAGTTTCAGTCAGACGTATTAAACTGCAAAGTGATCCGGCCCGAAGTTACCGAAACTACAGCACTTGGTGTAGCCTATATGGCCGGGCTGGCCGTAGGCTATTGGAAAGACATAGCCGAAATCCAACAGTTATGGGCAGCTGAAGCAGAGTTTACACCACGTGATGATCTTGACGAAGTCAAATCGGGCATTGCGGGTTGGAAACGTGCGGTAAGCACGGCTCAATGCTGGTCAAATTCCGGGCATCCTGTAACAGTTATTTAATATCCATCTTTTAAATATTTTAACATGTCTCCATTTGTAGCCGAGCTGATAGGCACCATGCTCCTGATATTGTTGGGTGATGGTGTAGT